>TARA_R100000541_G_scaffold1201_20_pt1 | contig 29843 bp, 21 predicted proteins | sample TARA_R100000541 | Tara Oceans TARA_R100000541 (sample SAMEA2621416) | marine metagenome | biome: marine biome (ENVO:00000447); feature: surface water layer (ENVO:00002042); material: "saline water (ENVO:00002010), including plankton (ENVO:xxxxxxxx)" | depth 5 m | reverse complement strand
CATGGTGCGAAATGCAGAGGTATTCTGTGTTTTTGCACAGCGCGCCGCGGATGGCACGCGTCAACTCGATGGATCTGGAGTCTGCAGTGGATTGGGACAACCTGCGTTTTTTTCTCGAACTCGCGCGTGCGGGCAAACTGACGGTCGCCGCCAGGCGCCTGGCTGTAGACCACACCACGGTGGCTCGACGGGTGCAGGCGCTGGAGAAAAGCCTGGACCGGCAACTGTTCATCCGTGCCAAAGCGGGCTACCGGCTATCCGAGGCGGGCCGCGAACTGCTGGCCCAGGCCGAGGCGATGGAGAGCGCCATTGCCTCCATCGAACAACCCAGCCTCACCGCCGACAAACTCTCAGGCCAGGTACGCATTGGTGCGACCGAGGGTTACGGCACGGTGATGCTGGCAGGCCAACTGGCCAACCTGACCCGCGATTACCCGCACCTGGGCGTGGATCTGCTGGCGGTGCCGCGCTCGGTCAGGCTGGCGCGGCATGAGGCGGACATCGTCATCACGCTGGAGCGCCCCGAGCGTGGCCCTTATGTGATCACCAAGCTCACCGACTACGTGTTGCGGCTTTATGCGTCGGAAGCCTACCTGGCGTCACACCCGCCCATCCGCAGCCGGGAGGACCTCAGCGGCCATGTCTTCGTCAGCTATATCGAGGACCTGCTGTACAGCAAAGAGTTGTTCTACCTCGACGAGATCGTTCGTCCCCGTCAGCACTCGCTGCGCAGCACCAGCATCCTTGCCCAGCAAGAAGCCGTTGCAGCCGGGGCCGGGCTGGCAATCCTGCCGGCATTCCTGGCGCGCAAGGAGCCGCTGCTCAAGGAAGTCCTGGTCGGCGAAATCGAATTCACCCGAACCTTCTGGATGCTGATGCCGGTGGAAAACAAGGATCTGGCGCGGATGCGCGTGTGTTGGGATTTCCTGAGGGACGTTGCCGCCAATAGCCATGACGTGATGATGGGGCGCGCATGAACCGCGACGGCAAGGGCACCATTTCCGTCAGGCTGGTGGACGAGGCGCTGCAAGCCTTCACCTCGCCCTCGTTGCCAGCCGATCAGCTGCTGCATCAGCTCGGGCTGATGTCGGTCGATCTGGCAGATTCCGAGGCGCGAATCGATGTGGCTGACTTCAGCAAGCTCTGGCGGCGCCTGGCGCGGCACTTCGACGATGAGTTTTTTGGAATGGATGCGCGGCGCATGCGTGCCGGCAGTTTCGCCTTTGTATGCCGCGCGGCGATGGCCCAGCAAACCCTCGATGGCGCGCTTCGTGTGGCCCTGGATTTCTTCGGGCTGACCTTCGAAGGCTTTCGCGGCGAGCTGTGTCGCAGCGAGAGCCTGGCTGAAATCACGCTGTCGGAGCCACCCGGTACCCGGCCGCTCAGAGCCTTCAGCTACTTCACTTTCTGGATGCTGTTGCACGGCCTGGCCTGTTGGCTGGTTGGACGGCGCATCCCGCTGCTGGCCGTCGAGCTGCGTTGCGACGAGCCGGCCTACACCGACGACTACCGCGTCATGTTCTCGCGCAACCTTCGCTTCGCGCGGCCGACCACACGGATCATTTTCGCAGCCGAAGTGCTCGACCTTCCGGTGCGCCGCAGCGAGCAGGAGTTGCACGGCTTCCTGGCGCATGCGCCTTCCAACATCCTGGTCAAATACCGCGACACCACGAGCCTCGCCAGCCGCATCAAGGCGCAGCTGCGTGAGTTGCCAGCCGAAGAATGGCCGACCAGCGAAGCGCTGGCGCAGACGTTGTGCGTATCAGCCTCGACCTTGCGCCGCCGGCTGGCTGAGGCTGGGCAGACTTACCAGGCGATCAAGGACCAGGTGCGCCAGGAAATGGCCACCCTGTGGCTGGCAGACGCCTCCATCACCTACGCGGAAATCGCCGAGCGCTTGGGTTTTGCCGATGTCAGCTCGTTCTACAAGGCGTTCCGCAAATGGTCCGGGACCAATCCGGGGCAGTACCGCAGCCTGATATTGCGGGCGGACGAACCGGTTATCTCGCGCTTTTCATAACGAAGCCCACACCGACCTTAGCGCCTGGCTTGGCCAAACCGGTCATCGCGATTGCGTGCATCGACCATTGTTCGTACCCACGGGTCTGAAGAAGATGAACCCAGCAGGATCCGGCAGCCAATGTGCCGCGATCCATCCATCTCCATGAGGTCGTGCTGTGGACATTCAAGACAAGGTTTTCCTGATCACCGGGGGCGCATCCGGTCTGGGGGCGGCCGCTGCCGAAGCACTGGTCGCCGCCGGGGCAAAGGTGGTGCTGGCCGATATCAATGCCGAGCTGCTGAACGAGCGCAGCGAAATGCTGGGCGCCAACGCCCACGCCGTGGTCACCAATGTGTGTGACGAGGCGGCCGCGCAGGCAGCGGTGAGCGCAGCGGTCGAGCGGTTTGGCGGTCTGCACGGGCTGGTCAACTGCGCCGGTGTCGCCAGCGGCGAAAAGATCCTCGGTCGTCAGGGCCCACATGGCCTGGACAGTTTCAGCAAGGTCATCGGTCTCAACCTGATCGGCAGCTTCAACATGCTGCGCCTGGCCGCCGAAGTTATCGCTCGCGGCGAGCCCGATGCTCAGGGCAGCCGTGGCGTGATCATCAACACAGCCTCTATCGCGGCCTACGACGGGCAGATTGGCCAGGCCGCCTATGCAGCTTCCAAGGGCGGTGTGGTCGCCATGACGTTGCCGGCGGCGCGTGAACTGGCACGCCACGGCATCCGCGTGATGACCATCGCGCCGGGCGTTTTCGAGACGCCGATGATGGCTGGCATGACCCAAGAGGTCCGCGACTCGCTGGCCGCTGGTGTGCCGTTCCCGCCTCGGCTGGGACGTGCCAGTGAATACGCGGCGCTGGTCCGCCATATCGTCGAGAACGACATGCTCAACGGCGAGGTGATTCGCCTCGACGGCGCGCTGCGCATGGCCGCGAAATAATTGGAGAAGACAGCAATGAACAACGATCCCATTGTGATCCTGGGCAGCGCCCGTACCCCCATGGGCGGTTTTCAGGGTGATCTGAAAAGCCTCAGCGCGCCGGAGCTGGGCGCAGCGGCAATTCGCGCAGCAGTCGAGCGCAGCGGCGTCGCGGCCCAGCAGGTGCAGGAAGTGCTGATGGGTTGCGTGCTGCCGGCAGGCCTCGGCCAGGCGCCGGCCCGCCAGGCTGCGCTCGGTGCGGGGCTGGGCAAGGCGACCGCGTCGACCACGTTGAACAAGATGTGCGGCTCGGGTATGCAGGCTGCGATCCTCGCCCACGATGCGTTACGCGCCGGCTCGGTCGATGTGGTGATCGCGGGCGGCATGGAGAGCATGTCCAATGCGCCTTATTTGCTGGAAAAAGCCCGCGGTGGCTATCGCATGGGCCATGGCAAGGTGCTCGACCACATGTTCCTCGACGGCCTTGAGGACGCCTATGACAAGGGCCGCCTGATGGGCACCTTTGCCGAGGATTGCGCGCAGAACCACGGGTTCACGCGTGAGGAGCAGGACGCCTATGCGTTGACCTCCCTGCAGCGGGCCCGCGATGCCATTTCCAGTGGCCGCTTCGCCAGCGAAATCGTCCCGCTTGAAGTAACTCAAGGACGCGCGCAGCGCACCGTTAGTGAAGACGAGCAGCCACCCAAGGCGATGCCGGAGAAGATTCCGTCGCTCAAGCCGGCCTTCCGCGAAGGAGGCACCGTAACGGCTGCCAATTCCAGTTCGATTTCTGACGGTGCCGCCGCGTTGGTACTGACGCGACGTTCCCACGCCGAACAACTCGGGGTGAAACCTCAGGCGGTGATTCATGGGCATGCGGTATTCGCCGACGCGCCCAATCTGTTCCCGACTGCGCCCATCGGGGCCATCCACAAGCTATTGGAACGAGCCGGCTGGAGTCTCGACGAGGTCGATCTGTTCGAGATCAACGAGGCTTTTGCGGTGGTCAGCATGGTCACCATGCGCGAGCTGGGGCTCGACCACGCCAAGGTCAACGTCAATGGCGGCGCCTGCGCGTTGGGCCACCCGATCGGAGCGTCCGGTGCACGTATTCTCGTGACGCTGATCGCTGCACTGCGCGACCGCGGCCTGCGCAAGGGCATTGCGGCCATCTGCATTGGCGGTGGTGAAGCGACTGCCATGGCCGTCGAGCTGCTCGACTGAGGACTTGCCATGCTGCTCAATGAAGATCAAACCAGCATTCGTGATATGGCCCGGCAGTTCGCTCAGGAGCGCCTCAAGCCGTTTGCCGCCGATTGGGACCGTGACCACCGTTACCCGGCCGAGGCGATCAGCGAGATGGCCGAGCTCGGATTTTTCGGCATGCTCTGCCCCGAGCAGTGGGGCGGCAGCGAGACCGGCTACATCGCCTATGCGTTGGCGCTGGAGGAGATCGCGGCGGGTGACGGTGCCTGCTCGACCATCATGAGTGTGCACAACTCGGTAGGTTGCGTGCCGATCCTGCGCTTTGGCAATGATGAACAGAAGCAGCGCTACCTGACGCCGCTGGCCAGTGGTGCGCAGATCGGTGCTTTCGCCCTTACCGAGCCGCATGCCGGTTCCGATGCCAGCAGCCTGCGCACCCGCGCCCGGCGTGACGGCGACAGCTACGTGCTCAACGGCGCCAAGCAGTTCATCACCTCGGGTCAGCACGCCGGCACGGTGATCGTCTTTGCCGTAACCGACCCGGAGGCTGGCAAGCGCGGTATCAGCGCCTTTATCGTGCCCACCGACACGCCGGGCTATCAGGTGGTACGCGTCGAGGACAAGCTCGGCCAGCACGCCTCGGACACCTGCCAACTGGCGTTCGAGGACATGCGCGTGCATGAGTCCCAGCGCCTGGGCGAGGAGGGTGAGGGTTACCGCATTGCCTTGGCGAACCTGGAAGGCGGGCGCATCGGCATTGCCGCCCAGGCTGTGGGCATGGCGCGTGCCGCCTTCGAAGCCGCCCGCGATTACGCACGGGACCGAGAGGCCTTTGGCAAGGCGCTTACCGAACACCAGGCCGTCGCCTTTCGCCTGGCCGACATGGCGACCCAGATCGCGGTGGCGCGGCAGATGGTGCTGCATGCCGCCGCGCTGCGCGAGGCCGGTCAGCCAGCGCTGGTCGAGGCCTCAATGGCCAAACTCTTTGCCTCGGAAATGGCCGAGAAGGTCTGCTCGGCGGCGATTCAGACGCTGGGGGGTTACGGCTACTTGCAGGACTTCCCTGTCGAGCGCATCTACCGCGACGTGCGGGTCTGCCAGATCTACGAAGGCACCAGCGACATCCAGCGGTTGGTGATCGCGCGTAATTTGGGGTAGGAGACAGAGCCCAGTCACAACTTCATGGGCGGCCTGGGTTCGCTGCGCGACTTGCGACAGAGCCGCTCGCCGACCGTCCGCTTGTCGCAAGTCCCCCACATACGCTTGTGTCTTACATCTGGTATGCGAGCCGCCAAGACGATGCGCTGCGTTTCGAGCAATAGTTTCAATGCCGCGCACTTCCCCAGTTCCAGTGAGGCCAGCCTTGCCGGCAACGACTGGATACGCTCAGCCAGCCCGTAGCGTCGCCGTCTTAACTAGACTTCCTCGCAACCGCATGCCGAGCGCTGGCGAGGGGGACTGAGGATGGAGACGATTCTGGCCCATGGGCCCTATGTCGAATTCGCGGTGCTGCTGATGTTTTCGGCAGCAGCCGGTGCGGTTGCCGTCCGGCTGCGACAGCCGGTGTTGATCGCTTATATCGTTATCGGCATTTTGGTCGGCCCGGCGGTATTCGGCCTGGTGAGGGCGCACGACCAGATCAACCTGTTGGCGGAAATTGGCGTAACGGTGTTGCTCTTCGTGGTCGGGCTCAAACTCGACCTGCAGCATATTCGTCATATCGGACCGGTGGCGCTGGCCACTGGGCTCGGCCAGTTAGCGTTCACCATCGTCTTCGGATTCATCCTGACGCTGGCATTGGGCAAGAGCCCGTTGGACGCGATCTACATCGCCGTCGCGCTGACTTTTTCCAGCACCATCATCATCGTCAAACTGCTTTCGGATAAACGTGAGCTGGACTCGCTGCACGGGCGCATTGCGGTCGGCTTCCTGATCGTCCAGGATCTGGCCGTGGTGCTGGCAATGATGACGATGAGTGCGCTGCGGGGGGCTGGCGAGGCGGGCACACTGGAAATCGCGGGTTCGCTGATCTTTCGCCTGGTGCTCGCCGCGCTGCTGATGTTTCTGTTGATGCGCTATGTATTGCCGAGGGTGATGGCCGCCATGGCTCGCTCTCAGGAGCTGCTGCTGATCTTCGCCATCGCGTGGGGCTGCGGGCTCGCAGTGATCGGCGAGTGGGCCGGCTTCAGTAAGGAGGCCGGCGCATTCATCGCCGGCTTCTCGCTGGCCTCGACTGGGTACCGCGAAGCGATGAACGCGAGGTTGACCGGAATTCGTGATTTCATGCTGCTGTTCTTCTTCATCGACCTGGGCGCCAAACTGGATTTTTCCACCCTTGGCGGTGAGGCTCTCCCTGCCGTGGTGCTGTCGCTCTTCGTGCTGATCGGCAACCCGTTGATCGTCATGGCGATCATGGGGTTCATGGGTTATCGCAAGCGCACAGGGTTTCTGGCCGGGCTTACCGTTGCGCAGATCAGCGAGTTCTCCATCGTGTTCGTCGCCATGGGCATCACCCTGGGCCACGTCGATGCCCATGCGCTGGGACTGACTACCCTGGTCGGGCTGGTCACTATCATGTTGTCGACCTACATGATTCTGTTCTCACAACCGCTCTACGAGCGTTTGATGCCCTGGCTTGGCGTGTTCGAGCGCAAGCGCCCGTTCCGCGAACTCGAAGTGGATCGGCCGTTGCGTCCCGAAGGCCAGCCACAGGTTCTGGTTTTTGGAATGGGTCGCTATGGTGCGCGCTTGCTGCGGCAGCTTGACGGCGCGGGTGTCACCGTAATGGGCGTTGATTTCGATCCTGAAGCGGTGCGTGCGCTGGCCCAGAGCGGGTTGAATGTGCGCTTTGGTGACGGGGAGGATCCCAGTCTGCTGGAGGCGCTGCCGCTGCAGCATGCCGACTGGGTCGTGACCACTTTCCCGCAGTGGGAATCGAACCGGGCCTTTCTACATGCACTGCGGGTCGCAGGCTTCGGTGGCCAGGTGGCCGGGGTGGTAAGAGACGACCAGCACGGCCGGTCGCTCGATGACGCCGGTGTCGCAATGGTACTCAACCCCTTTACCGACGCAGCAGACTTTGCGGCACGTTGGCTGGTGAGTGACTTGGAAGAAAAGGCACGGCACTAGCGGCACAGCACCATCGTTTGGTCCGCGCGGCGTGCAAGGGTAGGGGTGAAGCGGAGCGTCGTACGGCCAATTGGCTGATATGAGCCACCCGGTTTGACCAAGATCGAGCTCTCACACCGCGCTATCAGTCCCAACTGCTTATATTTTCGATGGGCTCCGTAATCGAGCCCGGCGTTCTTGAAAACCGCGGCGCGGGGGCGGCGTGCAGGGCGCCTTCGATGTCGCGGTACACGCCGCGTTGCTGCATGTGCGGGTGCAGCGCGGCTTCTTCCAGGTTCAGCACCGGGGCGAAGCAGGCGTCGCTGCCTTCGAGCAGGACGCACCACTCGGCTTGGGTGCGGCTGGCGAATAACGAGGCGAGCGCTTCGCTCTGCTCGGCCCATATCTCTGGGTTGTTGCAGCCCTGACGCAAGAGGTCGGGCGCATCGATCCGCTGCATCAGCTCGGCAAGGAACTGCGGCTCCAGCGGCCCGATGGCAATGTCGCGGCCGTCGGCGCAGGTGTAGCAGCGGTAGTGCGGGGCGGCTCCTGCGAGCAGGTTGCGGTCGCGCTCCAGCGAGATGGCGCCGCTGGGCAAGAGGCCGGCGAAGAAGGTCATCATCGAGGACACGCCGTCGACGATGGCGGCATCGACCACCTGGCCCAGGCCTGACCGCTCGCGTTCCCATAACGCGGCCATGATGCCGAACGCCAGATACAACGAGCCGCCGCCGAAATCCCCGACCAGATTGAGCGGCGGGATCGCCGGGCCTTCGCGTCCACCGATGGCCGCCAAAGCGCCGGTGATCGCCAGGTAGTTGATGTCATGGCCGGCGCTTTGGGCCAAGGGTCCGGTCTGACCCCAGCCGGTCATCCGGCCGTAGACCAGCCGTGGATTACGCGCATGAACCTGTTCCGGGCCGAGGCCAAGCCGTTCCATTACGCCAGGACGAAGGCCTTCGATCAGCACGTCGGCACCTTCGGCTAGCGTGAGGCATTGCTCCCGCCCGGCGTCTGTGCGGATGTCCAGCGTGAGGCGTTTGCGGCCGCGATCAACCACCGGATTGGGCCAGCCATTGCCGCCTTCGCGCTCGATGCGAATCACCTCGGCGCCGAGGTCAGCCAGCAGCATTGCGCAGTGTGGGCCGGGGCCAATGCTTGCGAACTCCAGTACTCGCAAACCGAGCAGCGGTCCTTGGCGAGGGGTGGCGGTCGACATAAGGGGCGTTCCTTTTAGTGATAGGGTCCATCGCGCCCGTACGTGCAGGCATCCGCGTGGTTCCGGCGCGTGCGGTTGTGATCGGCCTGGCGTGCTAAGGGCATTTGATGACCGGGTTCACGGATGCGCACGGATATGGCGCGGTGAGTCAGTGAAACGGGCGGTTCGTTAGATCCCTTGAGTAGACGAGAGCGGTGGGCCGAAGCTCCAGCCCACGGGTCGCCAGCTAGCTCGCCGGAGATGGCGGGGTGAATCCGTGAAACGGTGCGGCCCGCTACGCTCGCTTGGCTGGGTGAGAACGGTGGGCTGAAGCCCACCCTACGGCGCGCCACAGGGTTCTGCCGCGCTACAGGCTCGCCGCGTCCGCTGCGCTTTCCTCCAGCTCGATCAAATGGTCGCGATAGCGGTCGCGCAGGGTTTTCTTGTCAATCTTGCCGGTCGCGGTCAGCGGGACGCTGTCGATGATGACGGCGTCGGGCATCCACCATTTGACGATCTGTGGCTCGAGAAAGGCGAGCACGGTTTCGATGCAGATTTCGGTGTCGTCGTGGGGCTCGATGATCAGGATCGGGCGCTCTTCCCATTTTTCGTGCGTCACGCCGACCACTGCGGCGATGCGCACGCCGGGGCAGGCCACGGCGATGTTCTCGATGTCGATGGAGCTGATCCACTCGCCGCCGGACTTGATCACGTCCTTGCTGCGGTCAGTGATGCGCATGTAGCCGTTGGGGTCGAGGGTCGCGATGTCGCCGGTGTCGAACCAGCCGTCAGCGTCCAGCGCGGTGGTTTCGCTGCGGAAGTAACGCTCGACCGTCCAGGGGCCGCGCACCAGCAAGGCGCCGGAACTGACGCCGTCATGCGGCAGTGCGTTGCCTGCCTCATCGACAATCTTCAGCTCGATACCGAATTGCAGCCGGCCCTGGCGGGTCCAGATAGCTTCGTTGGTGGCCGCTTCGCCCATGGCGGCGAGCTTCGGCGTGGGCGTGGCGACGACACCGAGCGGGCTGGTTTCAGTCATGCCCCAGAGTTGGCGGACGCTGACGCCATATTTCGTCTCGAATTTCTCGGCCAGCGCGCGCGGCACGGCCGAGCCGGCGATGACCAGGCACTTGAGCTTGCCGGTATCTTCGCCGGTGCGCTCTAAGTGATTGAGGTACATCGTCCAGATTGTCGGCACGCCGCCAGAAAAGGTGACGCCCTCGTTCTGGATCAGCTCCTGCAGGCTGGCGCCGTCCATCTTGTCGCACGGCAGGACGAACTTGCAGCCATTGATCGCAGCGGTAAAAGGCACGCCCCAAGCGGTGGCGTGGTAGAGCGAGGAGCAGGGCATGATGCAATCGAAGGCCGAGAAGCCGAAGGCGCCGGTGAGGCCGGCTGCCATGGCGTGCAGAACGACCGAGCGGTGGCTGTAGACCACGCCTTTCGGATTGCCGGTGGTGCCGGACGTATAGCAGAGCATGGCGCCGGCGTTTTCATCGAACTGGGGCCAATCCGTGATTGGCGCTTCTCGAGCGATCAGCGTTTCGTAGCTTTGCGCGCCGACGTTCCCAGGCTCGGTGCGTTCGGCATCGGACAGCATGATGAAAGTTTGGATATGTTCAAGCCGTGGCCGAACTCGCTCGACCACGGCGAGAAAACTGCGATCGAACAGCAGCACGCCACTGCCGGCGTGGTTCAATGTGTAGATGATTTGCTCGTCCGACAGCCGCGGGTTGGCCGTGTGCAGCACCGCGCCGATGCCGGGTACGGCAAAGAACAGCTCGAAGTGACGATGCGTGTTCCAGGCCATGGACGACACCATGTCGCCAGCTTTCACGCCCAGGCTTCGCAGCATTGCGGCTGCCTGGCCGGTGCGTGTGGCGAGCCCGGCATAGTCGTAGCGCCAGATAGGTTCATCCACCAGCCGCGAGACGATTTCCCGGTCGCCATGGGCGAGGGCGGCATGGGTCAGAATGCCGCTGATCATCAGCGGGGTCTGCTGCATCGTACCTTTGAGCATCGTCGTATCCTTCTTATTGTTGTCTGGATGGCGGCCGCGCTTGCCGCCATCTGTCATTCGAATACTGCTTGCTGCCATGGCGAGTTGTTCTCGCTCTGTAAATCTAGCCGATTGCTCGCCAAGGGCCTGGCGTGCTCTTACCCGTTGGTCCTGTCCTCCGCGCTGAACCCACGCCTTGCGCGGGCACGCGTCGCTTGTCGTTCATAGCCCGTAGTTGTTCAGTTCCCGCGCAATCAGCAATCGCTGAATTTCGCTGGAGCCTTCGTAGATCTGCGTGATACGCGCATCGCGGTAATAACGCTCGACCGGGTAATCCTCGAGATACCCGTAGCCGCCGTGGATCTGCATGGCTTTGGAGCAGACGTATTCGGCAACTTCCGAGGCGAAAAGCTTGGCCTGCGAGGCCTCGGACAAACACGGCAGGTTGGCGCTGCGCAGGCGAGCGGCATGCAGGATGAGCAATCGCGCGGCGTTCAGGCGCGTATGCATGTCGGCCAGCATGTTCGCCACGCTCTGGTGCTCGATGATCGGCTTGTCGAACTGGATGCGTTCGCGGGCATAGCCGAGTGCTGCCTCGAACGCAGCGCGGGCGATGCCCAGCGCCTGGGCGCCGATGCCAATGCGGCCGCCTTCGAGATTGGAGAGGGCGATGGCCAGCCCCTTGCCGCGTGGGCCGAGCAGGTTAGCTTCCGGAATGCGACAGTCACGCAGGGTCACGCCACAGGTGTCCGAAGCGCGGATGCCCATCTTCTTTTCCATGCGGTCGACGACAAAACCGGGGTTGTCGGTGGGCACCAGGAACGCCGATAGCCCCTTCTTGCCCAGTTCCGGATCGGTGACGGCGAAGACGATGGCGATCTTGGCGCGCTTGCCGTTGCTGACGAACTGCTTGGCGCCGTTGATCACCCATTCGCCGTTTTCCAGCACGGCGCGGGTGCGCAGGTTGTGCGCCTCGGAGCCAGCCTGGGGTTCGGTCAGGGCAAAGCAGCCGATGGCCCGGCCCGCCGCCAGTTCCGGCAGCCATTCGTCCTGCTGCTCCGGCGTACCGTATTTCAGAATCGGACCGCAGCCGACCGAGCTGTGGATGCTCATCAGCGCACCGATGGCGCCGTCGCCGGCGGAGATTTCCTCGACGGCCAGGGCATAGGCGACATAGTCGATATAGGTGCCGCCCCATTGCTCGGGCACGATCATGCCCAGCAGACCGAGCTCGCCCAGTTGGGTCACAGTGTCGTCACCGATCCAGCCGGCCTGTTCCCAGGCCTCTGCCCTGGGCGCGATTTCAGCGCGGGCGAAGTCGCGCGCCATGTCGCGGATCATCCGTTGTTCTTCGCTCAGTTCAATGTCTTGCATATGCAGCTCCTCAGGCGCCTGCGAAGAAGGCAGCCACGCGCTCGGGCGTCACTTCGTCCAGCGTAGGCGGGTTCCAGCGCGGATTCTTGTCCTTGTCGACGATCAGCGCGCGCACGCCTTCAATGATGTCGCCTTCGTCGAACCACTGGCGGTCAAGATGCAGTTCCATGGCAAAGCAGTCGGCCAGCGACAAGCTGCGACCACGACGGAGCATTTCCAGCGTGACGCTCATCGATAACGGCGAGCGGCTGTCCATGGTCTTGAGCGTCTCGGCCGCCCAATCGCGAAACTCGGGGCGCGTTTCGGTGGCCAGCGACTGGCGAATGGCAGCGACGCTGTCATGGGCGAAATGCTGCTCGATGGCCGGGAACAGCGCTTTGAACGGCGCATCCGGCAACTCGGTGCAACCCATGGACACCAGCAGGTTGGTCAGTGTTTGCACCGGCGCAGCGCTCCAGTCCTGGCGATCCAGTGCCTGCTCAAGCTCGGCGAAACGCTCGTAAGGCACGCAGTAATCGGCGAGACCGGCATACAGCGCGTCGGCCGAGCCGACATGGTTACCGGTCAGGCCCATGTAGAGGCCGAGGTTGCCCGGCAGGCGCGGCAGGAAATAGCTACCGCCCACATCCGGGAAGTAACCGATGCCGACCTCTGGCATGCCCATCCGCGTGCGCTCGGAAATCACTCGCAGCGAGGCACCCTGGACCAGGCCCATGCCGCCGCCGAGCACGAAGCCGTTCATCAATGCCAGCAGGGGTTTGCTGTAGGCATGGATGTACTGGTCCAGCGCATATTCTTCCTCAAAGAACGCCCGATGCAGGCTGTCGCCGCTCTTGTAACTGTCGTACAGCGAGCGGATATCGCCGCCGGCGCAGAAGGCTTTCTCGCCAGCGCCGCGCAACACCACGGCGACCACATCGGGGTCGTCCGCCCAGGCTTGCAGTTGCTCGTGGAGCATCCGCACCATGGGCAGCGTGACGGCGTTCAGCCCGGCAGGGCGGTTGAGTGTGAGATAGCCGACGCGGTTGCGTACTTCGATCAATACCGGCGCTTCTGCCTGGGTCATGTCTCGTCCTCTTGGCGGTAGAGTTTGATGATCGCGGAGAAGTCCAGCCCACCGTGGCCCTGCATGCTGAAGGCCTGATAAAGCTGCTGCGCGAGACCGCCGAGGATAACCGGCTGGCGCACCTGTTTGGCCGCTTCACTGGCGAGGCCCAGATCCTTGAGCATCAGATCGGTGCCGAACCCGCCGCTGTAGCCTCGCGAGGCCGGGCCGTTTTCCAGCACGCCTGGAAAGGGGTTGTTGATCTCCGATGCCCAGCAACGTCCGCTCGACGAGTTGATGATTCCGGCCAACACCTTGGCGTCCATCCCCAGGGCCACGCCCAGCGACATGGCCTCGGCCACGCCAATCATCGAGATGCCGAGCAGCATGTTGTTGGCAACCTTGGCCACCTGACCGTTTCCTGTGTCGCCGCAATGGACGATGTTTTTCCCCATCGTTGCCAGAATTGGCTGTGCCTTGTGGAAGTCCGCCTCGCTGCCGCCGACCATGAAGGTCAAGGTGCCGGCTGCGGCGCCGACAGTGCCACCGGATACCGGGGCGTCGAGCATGGGGTTGCCGTTCTTGGCTGCCGCTGCAGCGACTTCCCGCGCGGACATTGGGTCGATGGTGGAGGAGTCGATCAGTAGAACGCCGGATTGGACGTTGGCCAGAAGCCCGTCTTCACCGAGGTAGACCTGCTTCACATGCGCGGCTGCCGGCAGCATGGTGATGATGGCTTCAACCCCTGCACCCGCGACGGTTGCCGGAGAGGTCGCCTCTTTGGCGCCGGCTTCGACAAGGCCCGAAACCGCAGCCGCTGAGAGGTCGAAAACAGTGACTTGATGGCCGGCTTTGAGCAGGTTGCGCGCCATGGGCCCACCCATGTTGCCGAGCCCTAGAAATCCGATATGCATGGCCGTTTCCTTTTTGTTCTGATTGACGGCTGAAACGGCGCCGGGTGTTTAGCCGACGCCGATCCGGTTACTTGAGGTTGATGGTGGTGTTCACCGGGCCGCCGACCTCGTTCTCATCGAACCAGCGCTGGGTGATGGTCTTGGTCTGAGTGTAGAACTGCACCACCTGCTTGCCATACGGGCCGAGGTCGCCAAGCTTGGAGGCGCGCGAGCCGGTAAAGGAGAACATGGGTACCGGTACCGGGATCGGTACGTTGATGCCGACTTGGCCGACGTCGATCTCTTCCTGGAAATGCCGGGCCGCGGCGCCGGAACGGGTGAATAGTGCGGTGCCGTTACCGTTGGGGTTGGCGTTGATCAGCTCGATGGCCTCATCTAGCGTGTCGACCTGCATCACGCAGAGTACCGGGCCGAAGATTTCCTCACGGTAGATGGTCATTTCGGGCTTCACGCCGGAGAAAATGGTCGGGCCAACGAAGTTGCCTTTCTCAAAGCCCGAGACCTGCGGATTGCGGCCGTCCAGCACCAGTTCTGCACCTTCCGACACGCCGCGCTCGATCAGCGAGCTGATGCGATCCAGCGCAGTGCAGGACACCACGGGGCCGACATCGGTCCCGCTTTCAGCACCCGCATTAACCTTCAGTGTTTTGGCCTTGGCGACCAGATCCGGCAGCCAGCTCTGTGCTTCGCCCACCAGGATCAGCACCGACAGTGCCATGCAGCGCTGGCCAGCTGCGCCGAAGGCCGCGCCGACGAGGTTGTTGAGGGTCTGCTCCTTGTGCGCGTCGGGCAGGATGATGCCGTGGTTCTTGGCGCCCATCATGCACTGCACGCGCTTGCCGGCTCCGCTGGCGCGGTTGTAGACATGGGTGCCGACCTTGGTCGAGCCGACGAAGGAAACGGCCTTGATGTCCGGGTGATCGCAGATCAGGTTCACCGCTTCGGCGCCGCCGTGAATGACGTTCAGCACGCCCGGCGGGACGCCTGCTTCCATCGCCAGTTCGGCGAGACGCATGGTCACCATCGGGTCCTGTTCGGACGGTTTGAGGACGAAGGTATTACCGGTGGCAATCGCCATGGGGAACATCCACAACGGGATCATTGCCGGAAAGTTGAACGGCGTGATGCCCGCGCACACACCCAGCGGCTGCAGCAGCGTGTAGGTGTCGACGCCGGTGGCAACGTTGTTGGCCAGCTCGCCCAGTTGCAGATTGCCAATGCCGGCGGCGTGTTCAACCACCTCGAGCCCGCGGAACACATCGCCTTCAGCGTCCGGCAGGGTCTTGCCCTGTTCGGCAGTGAGGATGGCGGCGAGCTCCTTCATGTTTTCGCGAATCAGCTGCTGGTACTTAAGGAAGATCCGCGAGCGCGCGCCGATGGGCGTCTTGCGCCAGGTCTTGAAGGCCTCCTTGGCGCTGGCGACGGCAGCGTTCATCTCCGCCTCGGTGGCAAAGGGTACGCGGGCCAGGACTTCCTGCGTCGCCGGGTTGACGATGTCGCGCCATTCGCTGGTTGATGACTCGACCAGCTCACCGCCGATCAGGAGTTTGACTGTGGGGATGGCACTTGACTGGGTCATGGCGTGTCCTAGCGATTGTTGTTCTTTGGATAGAAGAATGGATGGAGCTGTCCTGATCCTAGAGTGCATATTTGCCGACATCAATGCGGCTCGCTGCATAGCTGGTCTGCATAAATGCACACGCTGGCCTTCGCGGTGAATACTGCTGGGCTGTCTGGACTCGCCGTCTCGCTTGGTTCGGTAAACTCTGCCGGCGGGACATCCATCGACTGGTCGTGAAAGGTGCTGATGCAGATTGCAAATATCCCCGGTGCGAACCTGGTAGCCGAATCCCTTGCGGATTCGTCGCCGTTCGATGATCCCGTGTTCGACGTCATGCCTATGGGTGTGTGTGTGCTCGACGCCAATGGCGCCGTGCTGCGCTACAACCGAATGGCCGATCAGCTGTGCGGCGGTGTGTTAGCCAATCATGGCCGTCTGCGAATAGTCCGAAGCGATGGCGAGCTGATACCCCTTGCCGATACCCCGTTGGGCCACACGATCCGCACGGGACGCTCCGCTCAGGACGTCGCGCTGCTGATCGAGCGTCCCGATGGCATTCCGGCGGCCGCACTGGCCAATTTCGAAGCGCTGCGCAATGACGCCGGGCAGATCACCGGCGCAGTCGTCTGCTTTCAGGCGACTACACCTGCGCGGCAATCAAGTGCTGACCGGCGGCGTAACGTCGATTGGTTGAGCGCGATGGTGAACCACACGCCCGAGTGCGTGAAGGTGGTTGATCGCGACGGGACGCTGGTCCAGATGAACCCCGCTGGCCTGCAGATGCTGGCAGCAAATGCTCCAGAGGACGTAGAGGGTGGCTGCGTATTCGAGCTCGTTGCGTCTGAGCACCGCGCGTCTTGGCAGGAGCAACACCTGCGCGTGTGCGACGGCGAGAAACTCAGCTGGGAATTCGACATCATCAATCTCGCCGGGGAACGACGGCACATGGAGACCCACGCGGTGCCCATGACGATGCCAGACGGCAGCAACGGATCCAGCGGCGGTTACGTGCAACTGGCAATTACCCGCGACATCACCGAACGCAAGCAGCTGGAGGCCGCTAACCGAGAAGCAGAACAGCGCTTGCGCGATCTTTTGGAAGCCTTGCCCACAGCCGTTTACACCACCGATGCGAATGGCAAGGTCAGCTATTTCAACCAGGCTTGTGTCGAGCTGGCCGGGCGTGTACCGGTGATCGGGAGCGATGAGTGGTGCGTGACCTGGCGGTTGTATTGGCCAGACGGCACACCGATGGGTCACGAGGATTGCCCGATGGCGGTGGCGCTTACCGAAAACAGCGCCATTCAGGGCGCCGAAGCGATAGCCGAGCGCCCTGACGGAACCCGCGTGCCGTTTCTCGCCTATCCCGCGCCACTGCGCAATGGCGCGGGCGAGCTGATTGGTGCGGTCAACATGCTGGTCGATATCACCGAGCGCAAAGTCGCCGAAGACCACCGCCAGCTGTTGCTCAATGAGCTCAATCATCGAGTCAAGAACACGCTCGCGACGGTACAGTCGATTGCTGCACAAAGCTTTCGTCGCGACGCCAGCAGCCAGGGCTATCACTGGTTTGAAGGGCGTCTGATTGCGCTGTCCAAGGCGCACGACGTGTTGTCTCGGGAGAACTGGCAAGCCGCTGACCTGCGTGAGGTGATTGAACAGGCTATCGCGCCGTTTCGGGTCGATGGCCGCCAGCGTTTCATCAGTGAGGGGCCGGCGCAGCGGTTGCGGCCCAAGCAGGCACTGGCGCTGGCCATGGCACTGCATGAGCTGTGTACCAACGCGGCCAAATATGGGGCCTTGTCCAGCGATTCGGGCCAGGTTCGCATCGTCTGGAAGCTGTCACAGTCAGAGCAGACAGCCACTTTGCAGTTGCACTGGGAAGAGGCCGGCGGGCCGATCGTTTCACCACCCCTGCGAAAAGGCTTCGGGTCGCGCCTGCTCGAACGCGGTCTGGCCGGTGAATTGAACGCTGAAGTACGTCTCGCTTTCCCCAGTGGTGGCGTTGTCTGCGATATCGAGGTGCCATTGCAATGAGCGGTCTGTGTTCAAGAGTACTGGTCATCGAGGATGAGGCGCTGGTCGGGATGCTGCTGGAAGACATGCTGCAGGATATCGGCTGCGAGCATGTGGAGCTGGTGCCGCGGTTTGCCGAAGGCATGCAGGCTGCCGAGAACGGTGATTTCGATCTGGCGGTGCTGGACGTCAATCTGGACGGGGTAAGTAGCTTCCCGATTGCCGATCGACTGATTGGCCGCAACATTCCGCTGGTATTCGCGACCGGCTATGGCTCGGTCGGAATGGACCCGCGCTACGCGCACATTCCGACGCTGCAAAAACCTTTCTTCTTCAGTGACCTCGAGCAAATCGTGCGCCGGGCCCTGGCTGCTGATTGAACTGGCCTGCTGCTGCGGAATGAGGCGGCTGCAGGCCCTGGGCGTTATGGCCCCTGCGTAACAAACGCCGAATTGCCCGTGCCATCCTGCCTGATGGTCGCGTCGTACTGCTGCACGTTGTCCCACGCACCGGTCTGCAGGAGCGAAGCGTAATTCTCCGTGCCGGTCTGCTCGACGGTGCCGCTGCTGTAATAGCCCATCTGAACCACGTCGATCTCGTTGGCCGTCCCGTTCTGGTCGATGACGAGACTACTGCCATCGAAGCTCTGCTCGATGTCGACCCGGTTGTCGTTACCCGTGGAGCGACCGACGACGGTCGTCGAGCGTCCGCCTTGCTCTGCAGTCAGCACGTTGCCGGTGCCATCCTGAGTGAAAGAGAACGAAGAGAAGCCACCAGACTCCACGACATCGGCGACGTTGTCCGTGCCGATTTGCACCAGCGTTACATCACCGGACGAATAGCGTCCTCCAGAACGCTGGTCGAGGGTTGCCTCATTACCAATGCCGTTCTGGCTGATCGACGCGTATGCACCATAGGGGAAACCATCCTGGGTGAGCCTGATGACGTTGGCTGTACCGCTCTGCTCGGTATCGGCAGCGGCGCCGCCGGTCTGTTCGATGTAGGCAGTATTGCCGTCACCGTTCTGAACGCCGGTGTAGCTTTTCCCTAAACGGCCAACCTGAAACACCTCGGTGGCGTTGCCCTGGCCATTCTGGGTAACCGTGGCGGCGTTGCCGGCACCGTCGGGTTGTTCTATATAAGCCAGGTTGCTGATCCCGGCCTGGGAGATGGCTACCGACTGGCCTGTGCCTATCGAGGATTGAAGAACCGTGGCCAGGTTGTATTCCCCGTCCTGGCTGATCGCCACGTTACCGTTAACACCACTCTGATCGGTGATGGAGATATTGCCGCTGCCGACCTGTTCGCTGTCAGCTTTCATCCCGGCACCACGTTGGTCGGTGTAAACGACGTTGCCTGTACCGCTCTGGCGCTGGGAAATACTGCTGTCTTCGCCTCGCTGGATGACATCGGCGTAGTTGTCGGACCCCGTCTGGTCCTGGGTTGATTCATTGACCGCGTAGGCGTGGTTGATGAGCAGTACGGAAATGGCGGCTGCCAGAATGGTTCTTGTGGCTTGCATGTCAGAGTCCCTCCGGTGCGGAAGCCTGAGTTCTATTCATCAGGTTTGCCGCTGTGTATCCACCGGAAAGCCTATCTGGCATGGATGGAGGATTAATCCGGCCACCGTCGCTCTGTATTAGGCGCAGTCACTGAGTCTCAGGTGGGGATTGCCACCATTGTGCTTTGTACCGATTGGAAATAAAGAACCCGCAGGGCCGCAGGGCCGCGTGGCAAGTGGCCGCATCTGCTTAGGTCCGTGGCCAGGCGGCCAGCAGTTGCTGGGTGAACAATGCCTGTTGCGACTTGAGGCTGAACAATTCTGGCGAGAACAGCCAGCTGTGGGTGATGCCCATGAGGCTCGCATAGAGAAACAACGCACGGCTGTGCGACTTGGCTGGGGCAGGGCTGTTGCCGGAGTCTGCCGCTTCGATCAGCCGCTCCAGCAGCTTGACGATGTCGCGTGTCAGTTTGCGTTCACGCTTGAGCGTATCGGCCATCTGCTCGGTGAACTCGGTCTTGTTCAACAAGATCTCGAACGACTGCCGGTGCCAGCGATCTTCAAGCAACAGGCGGAACCACTCGCTGATGAAGTGTTCTAGCGCCGACCGCGGCTGATCCGCCATGCCCAGGCTCTGCGAGATCAACTGCTCCAGCGGCTGCTGGGAAAATCCCAGAACCGCCTGAAACAGCTCGTCCTTGTTCTTGAAGTGCCAGTAGATCGGCCCACGGCTGAAACCCGCTTCGTCAGCGATCATCGCCAGCGTTGTATTGGAATAACCGTTCTTGCTGAACAGCTCCAGCGCGGCGGCGATGATCTTCAGGCGGGTTTGCTCGGCGTCTTCTTTCGTACGGCGCATGGGCTCGATCGTCGGGGATGAGGGAAGGGCGAGGAGTTCTAGCTTCCAGCGTTGGACCGGAAGCTTGAAGCCAGACGCTTTCTACAGCTTTCCATCCGCCGCCATTTGCATGTAGGTGGTATCGAAGCGCAGTTTGACGTTGCTCTCGGAGCCGAGCAACTTGTCGCCCGGCATGGCGATGCCGACAAAATCAACCGAGTCGGCGCCGTCGCCCAGCAGGCCGTGATCGAAAGAGAACTGACGAACGCTGTCCATCGCCTGATAAGCCTCATCGCTCTGAATGAAGGCCAACGAATCGGCCGGCGTCCAGAACATCTTCATGCCCTTGAGCTGGCTCTCGTAACCAGCTTGATCGGTGCCCGATGCCTGACCAAGGGCCGCACGTGCTTTCGCCCCTTCCTCGGTATCGCTTTCAAGAATGCCCATCACCTCGTACCAGGCGCCGACCAGCGCTTTGCCGAAGTCCGGGTTGTCAGCCAGCGTTTCGCTGTTGACGATGGTCAGGTCCTTGATGTGACCGGGGATATTGCTGGAGTCGAAGGCCTTGTGCGCGTCGGGCATGGCGGCGACTTCATCCAGTAGCGGATTCCAGGTCACCACGTTGCGCACGTCGTCAGTGCTGAAGGCGGCGACCAGGTCGGCATCCGAGGTGTTCACCACCTGCACGTCGCGCTCGCTCATCCCCACGCTGTCCAGCGCCTGAGCCAGCAGGTAGTGCGAGACCGACAGTTCGACCAGATGGATCTGCTGGTCCTTGAGGCTTTTCAGATCAGCACTGCCCTTCATCACCAGCCCATCGTTGCCGTTGGAGTAGTCGCCAACGATCAGTGCTGTGGTATCGACGCCGCCCGCAGCCGGGATCGAAAGCGCATCCATGCTGGTGGCGACCACGCCGTCGAACTGGCCAGCGGTGTACTGGTTGATCGATTCGACATAGTCGTTGATCTGGGTGATGTTGACCTCGATCCCGTACTTGTCGGCCCACTTTTTCATGATTCCCGACTCGTCGGCGTACTGCCAGGGCATCCAGCCGGCGTAGATGGTCCAGGCGATATCGAAGCTTTTCTTTTCTTCGGCCTGAGCGGCGAAGGGCGAAAGCGCGGCGAAGATGACGGCGCCGGCACAGAGTGCTCGCTTGAAAGTATTGGCTTGCATGGTGAATCTCCTTGTCATCTGGTCAGAAGAATTTCAGGTAGCGCTGGATTTCCCAGTCGGAAACATGGGTGTGGTAGGCATTCCATTCGTCGCGTTTGTAGTCGACGAAGGCCTGGTACATGGCATCGCCGAACACCTGGCGCGACAGCGGGTCGGCCTCGAAGGCGTCGATGGCTTCGGACAGGGTGCGCGGTAGGGTCTCGATGCCCATGTCCGCGACGTCTTTTTCGCTGTAGTCGTACATGTTCTCGCGGTGCGGCTGGCCCGGTTCGAGCTTTTCGCGGATGCCTTCAAGGCCGGCTGCAAGAATCATTGCGGCGCCGAGATAAGGGTTGCAGCCGATGTCCGCCGCGCGACATTCCACGCGCGCGCCCTGGGATGGAATGCGCAGCATATTGGTGCGGTTGTTGTTGCCGTAGCAGACAAACACCGGTGCCCAAGTCGAGCCGGACATGGCGCCCTTGCGGATCAGGCGCTTGTAGCTGTTAACCGTTGGCGCGATCACCGCGCAGATGGCCTTGGCGTGTTTCAACACGCCAGCGATGAAGTGGTAGGCGAGCGGGGTGACACCGCAACCGTGAGGATCGTCGCCGTCTACCTCAAAGAGGTTCTTGCCCGAGGTCAAGTCCGCCAGAGACATGTTGTAGTGCGCGCCGCTGCCGGTGCGCTGCGCTGAGGGTTTGGGCATGAAGGTGGCGAAGGCGCCGTGCTTGCGGGCGATCTCGTTGGCCATCATGCGGAAGAACACGAAGCGGTCGGCCATGGTGAGCGCGTCCGAATACTTGAAATCGGTTTCGAACTGGCCGTTGGCGTCTTCATGGTCGAAGGAATAGACGCCCCAGCCCATCTCGTTCATGGCCTCGACCAGCTCATCGATCACCGGCAGGTTGTCCATCAGCAGGCGTGGGTCGTAGCAGGGCTTGGCCGCGGTGTCGCGATCGCTGAGCGGGGCGAAACCTCCGTCCGGCGTGTCCTTGTAAAGGAAGAATTCGGTTTCAATGCCCAGGTTGAAGCTGTAGCCCATCTCGGCCGCTGCTTCGGTCTGGCGCTTGAGAATGCCGCGTGAGCAGGCGTCGAAGGGCTTGCCATCCAGGTACAGGTCGCTGGCAAACCAGGCCAGGCTGCGGTTCCAGCTGCATTGGGTGGCGCTGGCCGGGTCGGGCATAGCGGCCACTTCGTTGTCGCTGATCTGCTGCGGTACGCCGTCGAGCGCAGCGCCGGTATAGAGCTCGGAACCGCGCAGCATCTGGCCCAGATGAGCCAGTGGCACGAACTTGCCCTTGATTACCCCGTGCATGTCCACGTAGCTGGCCATGGCGTACTTGACGCCCTTGTCCTGCAGGCCTTGTTTGAGTTCGTCGATCTGGGAAAGCGGAAAGGTCGTCATGGTAGGAAATCCCTTGCTGAATTCGGGCCAGCGTCATGCGCTGTGGCACGAATCCTTCATCCAATATACATGCCAGTGTGTATAGAAACGGTTCGGCGAAGCCCGCAAAGGTCGTCGCCAATGTGCCTCAGGAGGCTCGCAAGTGATTGAAGTTGAACGACTAAAGCAATACGCAGAGCTGGGCGATCTAGTGCTCGACAGTGGCCAGACTTTGCAAAAAGCGCAGTTGTGCTATCAGGTTGTGGGTTCGCCAAATGCCCAGAAAGACAACATCGTGCTGATTCCCAGCTACTACGGTGGCTCGCATTGGGGCAGTCTGCCCCTGCTTGGTGCAGGGAGCCCCCTGGCCGGTGGTGACTACTGTGTGGTGCTGACCAATCTGTTTGGTGCCGGCTGGTCCAGCTCTCCCAGTAATGCCGCCGCAGGGCAGCAGGGCGCGGACTTTCCTCTGATCACGCTGACTGACAACGTGCGGGCTCAACGCATGCTGCTCGACCAGCTGTTCGGGCCGTCCTGGCAATTGCGGCTGGTGACGGGCTGGTCCATGGGCGGGATGCAGGCGCTTTACTGGGCATTGATGTTCCCTGAAAAGGTGCTAAGCATCCTGCCGTTTTGTTGCACGGCGCGATGCTGGCCGCACAACTTCGTCTTCCTCGAAGGTGTAAAGGCAGCGTTGCAGGCTGACTCGGCCTGGAGGGACGGGCGCTATACCGAAGCACCCGAATGCGGCCTGCGAGCCTTCGGTCGCGCCTATGCCGGTTGGGCCTACTCGCAGGCGTTCTTTCGCAAAGAACAGTGGCGTGAACTGGGTTTCCCCAGTGTCGACGCCTTGCTCGACTACTGGGAGCAAGACCATCTGGAACAGGATGCCAACGATCTGCTGTGCGTGCTGGCTACCTGGCAGTCGGCTGATCCGCCGGTGCTGGCCGGCGCGGGCAGCCTGGAGGACGCGCTGGCCCGCCTCTCGGCGCGGGCGATCATCATGCCGAGCAGCACTGATCTTTACTTCACCGTGGAGGACGCGCGCCACGAAGCCTCGCTGATGCCCAACGCCGAACTGCGCGTGCTGGAGTCGGACTGGGGCCATTGCGCGGGCGGGCCGGGGCGTAGCCCAGAGGCTATGGCGCAGGTCTTCTCTGCCATGCATGACCTGCTCGCATCCTGACCAAAAGGTCCTTTCCGGACTGGCACGTTTCTCGCTAATAGCTATTGGCCAGCGCTGCCAGGTGCTGTGCATACCGCTGCCGCTGCCGACTTCTTCCATGGGACACCTATGCCGAAAGATTCCATCGATATTCTCTGGGTAGTGCTCTGCGCCGGGCTGGTGTTCAACATGCAGATTGGCTTTCTGTGCCTGGAGGCCGGTCTGACGCGCAGCAAGAACGCTATCAATGTTGCAACCAAGAACATGGCCGACCTGTGCATCGCCTTGCTGTTGTATTGGTTGTTCGGCTTTGCGCTGATGTTCGGCACCAGCCAGGACGGCCTGATGGGCTCGGGTCTGTTCATGCTCGACTTCGCCATCGACGACAGCTGGCCGATGGCGTTTTTCCTGTTCCAGGCCATGTTCTGCACAACCGCCGCCACCATCGTCTCCGGCGCAGCGGCCGAGCGCATGCGTTTCAATGCCTATCTGATCGTCGCTGCCCTGTCGGCTGGTTTGATCTACCCGTTGTTCGGCCATTGGGCCTGGGGTGGTGCCCTGCGTGAGGGGCAGGGTTGGCTGGCGCAGCAAGGCTTTGTCGACTTTGCCGGTTCCACCGTGGTGCACGGCGTCGGCGGCTGGATCGCGCTGGCAACGGTCATGGTTATCGGCCCTCGCGCGGGACGCTTCGATACGAAGTGGCTGCGGCAGAACATGCCGGGGTCGAACCTGCCCTTGGCGATGCTGGGCGGCTTGCTGCTGCTGTTCGGATGGTTTGGTTTCAACGGTGGCAGCACCCTGAGCTTTGACGGGCGTGTGCCGGGGATCGTCGTGAATACCGTAGTGGCCGGCATGGCCGGCATGGCCTTGTCGATGTTGCTGTCGCAGTGGCGCCACGGCTACATAGCGCCCGTCGCGTTGCTCAACGGCATGCTCGCAGGGCTGGTGGCCATCACCGCAAGCGCACATGCGGTCGGCATAGCCGATTCCCTGCTGATCGGCGCGGGCGGGGGCCTGGCCATGTGGCTGTCCGACCGACTATTGGTGCACTGCGGTATCGATGACGCCGTCGGCGCAGTGCCGGTGCACCTGGCGGCCGGCTTGTGGGGCACCGTTGCGGTGCCGCTGTTCGCTGACCCGCTACTGCTCGGCACTGGCCTGGGTCGCCTCGATCAGCTGATGGTTCAGCTGCAGGGCGTATTGGTGTGTGCGGTCTGGGCCTTTGGCGTGACCTATCTGCTGTTGCGAGTGATCAATCGTTATTACCCGATGCGGGTGGACCCCGATGACGAGCGGGTGGGGCTGAACGTCAGCGAGCATGGCGCACGCACCGAACTGATCGAGCTGCTTGACGCCATGGCCGAGCATCAGCGGCAAGGGCAGTTCCAGCGCGAAGTGGAAGTGGAACCCTTCACCGAGGTAGGCCAGATCGCGGAGCAGTACAACAAGGTAATTCGCGCTCTGGAAGATGCCGTGGCGAAGACGCAGACCATCGTGCGGGATATTCGCGACGGCATCGTCACCTATGGCCGAGACGGCATCCTGACCAGCTGCAACCCGGGTGCCGAGCGGCTGTTCGGCTTGCCGGCCGAGCAGATCATAGGGCAGCCCTTTCAACGTTTTGTCTCAGGCAGCAACGCGTCGCTGCTGCCGGAGGCCGGCGGCGAGATGAAAGCTGAAATGATGCTGCACGGCAAAGACGGTGAGTTGTTCGCCGCAGAGCTGACCGCCAGCCAGGGTGGTCGCCCGGACGACGCGTTTGTCTGCATGGTGCGAGACATCACCGAACGCCGGCAGGTCGAAGAGCAGCTGTTTGCAGAGAAGATGCTCGCCCAGGTCACCCTGGCATCCATTGGCGATGGCGTGATCACCACCGACCGGATCGGGCGTGTGCGCTATCTCAACCCCAGTGCGGAGCGCCTCATCGGTTGGAGCCAGGCTGCCGCACAGGGGCTGGTGCTTGATGAGGTGTATCAGCTTTTCGACGAAGCTACCGGTGCGCGACTGCCCAACGCCGCCAGCCTCGGTCTGCGGCGCAGAAGCGACCGTCAGGATCGTACCGAACGGCCGCCGGGCTTTCTGCAACGGCCAGATGGCACACGCCTGGCGGTGCAGGATGCGGTGGCGCCCATCCGCGACGCCGAAGGAGCAATCATAGGTGCGGTGCTGACCTTTCGTGATGTCACGGTTACTCACCAGTTGGCCCGCAAGCTGACCTTCCAGGCCAACCACGACAACCTCACCGGGCTGATGAATCGCTCTGCGTTCGAACGTCGAATCGAATCGCTGCTACGTGAGTGCAGCGGTGGCGACCATGTTCTCTGCTATATGGATCTGGATCAGTTCAAGGTGGTCAACGACACCTGTGGCCACGCAGCCGGTGACGAGCTGCTGCGCCAACTGGGCCAGTTACTGAAAGGCCGCGTGCGTGGCAGTGATCTGCTGGCGCGGCTGGGCGGCGATGAATTCGGCATCCTGTTCAACAATTGTTCGTTGCAGCAGGCGGTGCGGATAGCCGAAGACATACGCCACGCGGTAGACGAGTTTCGCTTCAGCTGGGACGGCAAGAGCTTTGCGGTTGGCGCCAGCATCGGCCTGGTAGCCATTGATGAACACGTCAAAACCCTGGGGCCTTTGCTGGGCGCCGCTGACAGCGCCTGCTATGCGGCCAAGGACGGCGGTCGCAACCGCGTGCATGTGTATCAGGCGGACGATCAACAATTGATGGAACGCCGCGGCGAGATGCAATGGACGCAGCGGCTCAGGCAAGCGCTGGATGGCGACCTGTTGCGGCTGTTCGTCCAGCCCATCGTGCGTGCCGCAGGCGACGACGGTTCGCAGCGTTATGAAGTGCTGGTACGCATGCAGGGCGAGGATGGCAGCATCATTCCGCCAGGAGCGTTCATGCCGGCGGCCGAGCGCTACGACCTGGCGCCAGCGGTGGACCGCTGGGTCGTGGGTAATTTTCTGGCATGGGTTGGCGATCTGCGACGTCGCCCCGGTGCGTCGCTCGGGCATTATTCGATCAACCTGTCGGCAACCTCGCTGGGGGAGGAGAGCTTTCTCGAATTCGTCCTATCAGCCATCGAGCGTCACCGGATTCCCCCCAATTGCTTGTGTTTCGAAATCACCGAAACCGCAGCAATCGCCAACCTTAGCCGCGCGATGACTTTCATGAAGAGGCTCAAGGCGGTCGGCTGCAGCTTCGCGCTGGATGACTTCGGCTCCGGTTTGTCGTCCTTTGGCTATCTGAAGACCTTGCCAGTGGACTATCTGAAGATCGATGGCAGTTTCGTGCGGGACATTGACCAGGACCCGATTGCACGAGCCATGGTGGCCTCGATCAACAACATCGGCCACGAAATGGGGCTGAGCACGGTGGCGGAGTTCGTCGAGTCGGCGGCCATTCTCGAGTGCCTGCAGGAGATCGGCGTCGACTACGTGCAGGGCTATCACCTGGGCCGGCCGGGACCGCTGTCCGAACTGTCCGGTGTGCGGATGATGCCGCGCTGAAGGGCAGCGTCGGCTGACGTGGCGACGCACATCGCTGTTTGAGCGCTGCTCGCTTCCGATTGTTTTCGTAGTGATAGCTCGGAAGTCGGGCCGTTGCCGCATTGCTGTCTGATGGCGCCGGCGTCTTTGCAGGCATTCGTAATGCCGAAGCATTTCGCAGAGCCAACGCCTTCAAAATCGTGATCCATGTCTCAAAACGGAGCGTCGCGTTCCCAGCCCCGTTCAGAATGCTCAGTAACGGTGCGGACTGCGCTGATCCACAGCCCAATGTCATCGTAATCAGTGGGGCTATACCGCGTGGCGCGTAGTTTGCACTGCTGTTGGGCAGGTTTCTGTTCGAGGGCTCCGCATGGACCGCGTTTTTTACGATGAGATGTACGATGCGCAGGGCAAATGCCGCTCGCACTACCAAGCGTTCTCGACCTGGCTTTCCGATACGCCACCCGAGCTGCTCGCGCAAAGGAGGCGCGAGGCCGACCTCCTGTTTCACCGTGCCGGGATAACCTTCACCCTTTATGGAGATGACCAAGGTACCGAGCGTCTTCTGCCGTTCGACACCATTCCTCGCTCGATCCCCATGAGCGAGTGGCGAGTCGTGGAGCGGGGCTGCATTCAGCGGGTGCAGGCGCTCAACATGTTTCTTGCCGATCTTTACCGAGACCAGCGCATCATCAAGGCGGGACTGGTTCCAGCAGAGCAGGTCCTGGCCAACGAAGGTTATCAGCCGGCCATGCAGGGCCTGGATTTGCACCGCAACCTCTATGCACACATCGCAGGCGTCGACCTCGTTCGCGACGGTGACGGGACCTACTACGTACTGGAAGACAATCTGCGCACACCAAGCGGCGTCAGCTACATGCTGGAAGATCGCAAGATGATGATGCGGCTGTTTCCTGAGCTGTTTTCAGCCCAGCGCATCGCTCCGATCAACCATTATCCCAACCTGCTGTTGGAGACACTGAAGAACGCCAGTCCTCTGGATAACCCGTGTGTAGTGGTGATGACGCCGGGCCGCTATAACAGTGCGTATTTCGAGCATGCCTTTCTTGCCCGCGAGATGGGTGTGGAGTTGGTCGAAGGTGCGGACATGTTTGTTCGTGATGAATGCCTGTACATGCGCACCACCTCCGGAGCTCGCAAAGTCGATGTCATTTACCGTCGCCTCGACGATGCGTACATGGATCCGCTGGCCTTCAATCCCGACTCCTCACTGGGCGTTCCGGGTCTGCTGTCGGCCTATCGGGCGGGCAATCTGGTCCTGGCCAATGCCATAGGCACCGGCGTTGCCGATGACAAGTCGGTGTATCCATTCGTGCCCGACATGATTCGCTTCTATCTGGATGAGGAGCCGATTCTGGCCAACGTGCCGACCTGGCAATGTCGAAAGCCGGCCGATCTCTCTCATGTACTGGCCAACCTGAAGGATCTTGTCGTCAAGGAAACACAGGGATCTGGCGGCTACGGCATGCTGGTCGGACCGGCCGCGAGCGCGGCCGAGATCGAGATGTTTCGTGCCCGCATCAAGGTCAATCCCAGCGCCTATATCGCTCAGCCGACCCTCTGCCTGTCGACGTGCCCAACGTTCGTGGAAAACGGCATCGCGCCTCGGCACATCGACCTGCGTCCGTTCGTCTTGAGCGGCCGCGAGACACGGTTGGTCCCTGGCGGCCTGACACGCGTGGCGCTACGAGAGGGATCGCTGGTCGTCAATTCGTCTCAGGGTGGCGGCACCAAGGACACCTGGATTGTGGAGGACTGCTGATGCTCAGTCGAACGGCTGCCGATCTGTACTGGATGTCTCGTTATTTGGAGCGTGCCGAGAATATGGCGCGCATGTTGGAGGTCAGCTACTCGCTTTCATTGATGCCGCAAGATGGCCGCGGCGATGGCCTCGACGAACTGGCCATGCCGCTGCTGATCACCGGTACGCTGGATCACTATCGGGAGCAGCAGGGTGAACTGAACGTCGACCGGATGCTGCATTTCTTTGCGCTCGACGAGAGTAATCCCGCTAGCCTCTTCAATTGCCTGCGCTTGGCGCGTAGCAACGCTCACGCTGTGCGCGGGCGCATCACGTCAGACATGTGGGAGAACATCAATGCGGCCTGGCTGGAAATGCCTGGCATCGCGGAGCAAGGGCTCGGGCGATACGGTATCAACCGCTTTTGCGAATGGGTAAAGGAGCGCTCGCATCTGTTCAGAGGCGCTACCGTGGGCACCATCATGCGCAGCGACGCCTACCGCTTCATCCGTCTCGGTACCTTCATCGAGCGGGCTGATAACACCTTGCGCTTGCTGGACGCCCGGCACGAGTTGCTTGGCGAAGAAAGCGAAAACCTCGACGACAGATCCGCTCGCGCTTACTACCAGTGGAGCGCCTTGTTGCGTGCGTTGTCCTCATTCGAAGCGTTCGCCGAGATCTATCGCGGCTCGCCACGCACGGCAAAGGTTTCCGAGTTGCTGCTGCTGAGGGCTGATGTACCGCGTTCGCTGCGGTCCTGCCTGGTCGAACTGCAACTGATTCTGGCGAGTCTGCCGGGAGATAACGGTCGGCCCGCCCAACGCCTGGCCTCCGAGCTTGAAGCCGGCTTGCGTTACACCTCTATCGATGAAGTGCTGGATACCGGTCTGCATGACTGGATCACGGCCTATATCGACCAAATCGGGCGACTGGGCAGCGCGATTCATTCTTCTTATCTGGAGGCCGCATGAAACTATCCATCAGCCATGACACCAGCTATCGCTACCAGGATCAGGTGCGCGCAAGTATTCAGTACCTGCGGCTGACACCTCAGGAGAGCCAACGGCAGCACGTCTTCAATTGGCAGCTTGAGTTGCCCAGGCCCGTGCGTGCACAACGTGATCCCTACGGAAACGTCTTGCATGTGCTGACGCTCGATGAGCCGCATGACGAATTGGTCATCCGTGCGCAGGGGCAA
>TARA_R100000541_G_scaffold10560_2_pt1 | contig 29997 bp, 26 predicted proteins | sample TARA_R100000541 | Tara Oceans TARA_R100000541 (sample SAMEA2621416) | marine metagenome | biome: marine biome (ENVO:00000447); feature: surface water layer (ENVO:00002042); material: "saline water (ENVO:00002010), including plankton (ENVO:xxxxxxxx)" | depth 5 m | reverse complement strand
CCCCATCTCTTCAATATCAGCTGTACCCATATTTTTTAGGGTTTCTTCACCAACTAACTCTTTAGTTTTTTCTAGCTCATTATTAAATTCTTTTTGAGCATTAGTTTTATTATTAATTTCTTCAGCTGATTCTTCTGATAATACTGAAATGATTTCTTCTTTAATGTATTCTTTTAAGTCTGACTGCTTCATTATAAGTTAGTTTTTGTTATACATATTGTGGGAATATTGTTTCTTTAATTGAAGTAATACGCTCCTCCATTGTACCTTCAATAGTATATAAATTTAAATTATTATTATATTCATTTATTAAATCTAAAATAGTTTCATCTATTAAATTTCTATAATCTAAATCAGTTTCTCTAACTCCATTATCTTCAATTTCTACACCTTTAGGTGAAACATAAAATATATAATCGTACTCATCTAATAACCATTGAGCTAACTTGCAAAAATCAAGCTTAACCCAATAAGGAATTGACTTTGAACATTTAGTAAAAGCCATAACATCAATAACAGTTCTATCTGTTATAATATTTTCTTGCATTAACTCACTAGTTCTTTCAGCCAAAAATACGGTTTGACCTTTAATAGTAGAGTCAATATTTAAAGGTATTCCCATTTCTTTAAGGTATTTAGAGCGTTCTGTTCTAAAAGTATAATCCTTAAATTCGGGTAATTTCTTTAACTCATTAACGAGTGTGGTTTTACCCACACTCATTGTTCCACAGAATCCTATTTTCATAATTTAAAATCTTGCGTTTAGTTGCATACTAGGGTTTTTAAACCAAGGTAAACCTGATCTTTCTTTAACAGATTCTTTAAAATCTTCTTCACTATACTCTATACCATATAAGAAGTATTGTCTTTTTACTCTCCCACCGGAATGATCTCTAACTGCTGCTCTTTCCCAGTTATGAATTTTGTAACTAGTTTCTCCTTCGAATCTAATTAAATCCATTTCTTTACCATCAACACTGATTGTTCGTGTTTCACAAAACATTTTTTTACTCTTAGCCATAACTTAAAATTTGGTTTTTATTTATTTAAATATACGAAAATTATTTTACTTCTCCAAGTATATCTTCAGAAACATAAATTGCTTGTGCTCCTGATACTGTTATACCTCTTGCTGATAAAGCATCTCCTACAAAGTGTACATTAGGGTATTTATTTAAACTTAGATTATCATAGTTAACTAAAGGCTCAGGAGATAAGTACTTTACTTCTGGTATGTAGATCCCCCAATCATCTTCTAATGTTGGGAATACTTTTTTCATATCATTAATAAAATCTTCTATATACTCATAGTATCCTTTGAATAATTCCCTAACTAAATTTAAATTATTTATCGGGTGTGATGATACATCACCCCCCTCAGAGGTTAATGAAGGTGTACGTGAAGGGCTATAATATAAACCTGTATTGTTAGCTTGTAATTTGTTTACTAACTCTCTACTCCAAGTAAATGGCTCTTCTATACCTTGAACTTCCATTAGTATTCCAAAATTAGTCATATCATTTCGATATGCTTCGTCTTTTTTGGCGTGTCCATTGTAAGTATGGTCACCATATGTTTCTTCTACTGCAACATAGGCTGCATTATTGTTAGTGCAAAATGAACGAAGAGAGACACCTTTATCCTCAAATTTTCTATAAAGTTTAAAATCATATGATACATCTATTAGTTTTTGAAAGTGTTTTTGTGGGGCTTCGAATCGAACTCCTATTTGTACTGGTTTTGCTTCTGTGGGTAAGTCATATTGTTCTGCTAATTTTTTACCAAAGTCAATTCCTGATTTACCTACACCAAAAATAAGTTTATCTCCTGTGGTCATATAATGTTCTTTTTCACCACCTCCTCTATTTTTAAATCCTTCAAGTAATATATAACCATGAGGATTATCAAAATCTATATTAGTTACTTTAGTTTTCCATTCAAAATTAACTCCTTTCTCAACTAAATAATCATACCAATTTTTACCTATTTCATGTAAATAATCTGTTCCAACATGCCAAACAGGAAATAATCTTAAACCAAAGTAAGGTTTAATAAAATCAGGCTCTTCAATTGGGTTTGAACATTGTACTTCTTCAGGTTTAGGATGGAAACGTTTAAAGTTATTTATAACTTGATCCATTAACTCCATTGCTTTTTCTTCACCACAATATTTGGATAATTGACCCCCAATTGAAGTATGATAAGTTAATTTACCATCACTCCAACCTCCTGCTCCTAGGAATCCTGTCATTACTTCTTCAGGTTTTCTTTCATATGGGGATTTTCCCATATCTATTATAGTTATCAAATTACCAGGATAACCATTATCTACTAATTTTGTAGCAGCATTTACACCTGCTACACCTGCTCCTACAATTACTATTTTATCTGTCATATTATTTGTTATAACTTATTATTGAATATACGAATAAAAAGTGACGTCTCCAAAGGAGACGCCACAGATATCTAATTTATTTTTGTATTTTCACTCGGCTATGAATCGAGTTGGATGTATTAATTATTAATATGGTCTAACAGCAGTCACGTTTGTAATAATTTCTCCAGATTTTTTATCTTTTACTTTATATGTTTCATCATAGGAACTATCAATATCTAAATAATCACCTACCTCCCATTCATCATATGGAGTATCATATTTTCTAGAATCTAAAGTATATTTAACTTCTTCATTATCCAATTGAATAAATCCTGGTTTTCCAAATCGTTGTTCACCTTCGTCATCACCATAGCCTTTTCTTCTTCTATTATAATATTCTTTTACTTTAATTTTTTTTTTACCTTCTTTAAGTTTAGTAGATGCCGATTTAAGAGCTTTATCAAATTTACTTTCATCCATATTACGAAGAACTCTTTGGTTTTGAGCATTATAATCTTTACCTTTTACAAATTCAATATCTTTTACATCAAATTCCTCTTCATCTTGACTTCTTGAGGAGTATCTATTGAATTTATCATAACGAGAAGGGTAATTAGGTTCATCATACTCATCATCCATTCTACGACCAGGTCCATGTCTACCTTCTTCTAAATTAGGGTCAAAATCAGGATCCATAAAATCAGGTTCAGTATTTTCTTCTTCCCACTGTTCTATTTTTTCACTTCTTAATTTATTAATTCCTTCGATGATGCTATCAATAAATTTGTTAATATCTTCTTTACTTTCAAATTCAGTATACATCATATCATCAGCAATCTGATCAATAAGATAACCTGCATTTTGGTCTACAATATAATCATCAGGATTTTCTTTTAAAGAAGCTTTTCTTTCATCCCCAAAAACTAGTTCGTTAAATTCTTCTTTGGACATTTTACCACTGAAATAATCTCTTTCAGCTTGTTCCATTTCAGCTTTTTTCTGTGCTCTCTTATCTATTTCTGATCCTGATCTTGGAGGCATTCCAGCAGCCATTTCTTCAGCTTCTCTATCTTCTTTTATTAGTTTGCCTTCTTTAAGGTATTTTTTGAAATTGAATTCGCCCATTTTTAATTTAGTTTAATTTTTGTTATAAATATATTATTTTTTTTCTTAGTTAACAGTTGCAACATGAACAATCACATGATGACTTACATTTACATTCTTTACAGTTACAATCTTTCATTTTTATTTATTTTTATTTTTAATTTTCCTGTGATGCAAGAATATTACCAACATCCTTAATAAAATCATCAATGAAAAAATCCATAAATCCAACATCCCATCCAAAATTATCAACTTCTATGTAATCATCTTTCATTTCAGATGTTAAGGCAAATTTCCAATAAAAGAATTTGTTTGCGATTTTTTTAGTTAACTTAATTATAGATAAATTCACTTTATAATCATAAACATTATTGTATCCACCATCATATATAATTTCAAATCTATTTTTATCAATACGTTTAACATTGAAGTCTTTGTCTTTATTTAGTGATAATAATAAATCAACAACATCTTCTTTGTTATCAGTAAATGGGATATTATATGAACTATCTTCATCTTTTCCTTCGTTTAAAAATTCTTTTAATAGCTTACCTTCAGCTAAATACTTTTTTAAATTAAAATCTCCCATTTTTATTTATTTTTATTTTTAATTTTCCTGTTCCTTTAATAACTCTATGCCATTCATGCTTTGCGATAAATATACAACCCTCTATTGGGGAAGGCAAGCAGTTGTCCAATTGTAGTTTCCAGTCTGTTTCGCCTATTACTTCAATTATTCTTTCCTCATTATCACGATGCCATAGTAAGTGAATAGGATCTATATCATCTCCAAATTCACGAATAGTAAAATTATCTTTAGATTCTATGTCAGTGTAAGGTTTCATTTTGTTTTACCCCATTTTTTACCTTTACCTTTATCTTTACATTTTGAAGGTGTAGGTCTACATGATGGATATTTTGCTCTTTTTTCTCCTTCTTTTCTACCACAGGCTTTATATTTCATTTTGCCTGTTTTTTTATCTTTTCTTCCAGTATTACAATCTACCCATCCTCCTTCTTTACCTTTAGGACCTGAGCGTTTAAACCATTTATGTAAAGATTCTTCAATATCCTTGTAGATTTGTTCTTTTTTTAAATCTTTAAGTTTTGAGTATCCTGAACCATAAGGAGCAGCTTTACCTGATTGAGGATTATTTGTTTCTTTTAAACCTTTCCAAATAGATCCTTTTCTACATCTAACTACAGCACCTGATTTGTAAGCTGAAGGTTTATCAAATTTACGATCAGCAATACGAAGACATCTGTCTCGCTTTTTTTTCTTCTCTGTAAGTATTTCTTTTACTATTTTCTTTATTCTATCCATTTTACCAAAATCCTGAGAATGATGATTTTAAACCTAATAATTTAGCATATCTTGGTAGTCTACAAGACCAATATCCTGCTTTTGTTCTATCTTTCTTTTGAGAGCATTTATGGCGAGCAGCAAAAGCTGTTCTTGCTTTTTTATCATTGATTTTAGCTCTTAAGCCTCCAGACCCAAATCTAACTGTTTTTACTTTTTTAGTTTTAGGATCTTTTACATAAACCTTATATGCTTTACCTCCTGATGAGTCACGCATTGGTTTTCCAATTGGTTTATTTGCATTTTTACCTTTTTTCTTTTTCTTTTTAGCTTCATTTAAAGACATATTATCTATTTCATCGCGAACCCATTCTTTTTCACCGGGTCCTAATTGATCATAATCCATACCAAATTCTGATTGGGCTATTTCATCATAATCCATTTCATTTAATTGAATAGGAAAATCTAATGGAACTTTTTTACCTTCAAACATACCAAAATGGCCTAAGTCAGTTTCAGTTAACATTTCTAAATCATCACCTACTACATCAATAATTCCCCTAGAGTATAAAGATCTTGCTTCAGCTATTAAATTAAAGTAAGATTCAGAACCCGCACGGTATAAATGGTCTGTTAGCGGCCTATCATTGTCTATATGGTATTTTAAACCCTCAGACAATATCTCCTTCGGAGCTACGTTTTCATTGAGTACTAACAAAGTACTTTTAGTTTTACAAGTATTACATCCGCAATTACACATATTATTTTAATTTATTATAAATATTATACAATTGATATTTGATTTCCCCCTGATGTTCTAAATCTGTGAGAATATTTTTTAGTATCTGTAATTTCTCCTCCTTGTACTGTATTTATATCAGTTTTTAATTGGAACCCTCCAGCTTTGGAACTATTTATAATTTCAGGATCACTATTATGGGATGTAGTTGAACCTGCAGGAAATATAGTTGGGTCACTTGAAGGTGAACCATCATTGTTTCCTTTTAATTTAAAAAAAGTAGGATTAACTCCTGATAGAGATAAGCCGTAGCTTACTAAATCTAAAATTGCATCCCTAGAATTATTTCTTTTACTATTATCTAGTAAAAAATTCATTAATTTAAAAGAACCATATGTTGCTATTAACTGTTTTAAATCTTCAGGTAATTTATTCCAACCATCTCCAGATAATTTAATATCTTCCCCTTGAACTTTATTTAAGAATTTATCTTGTTGGATTTGAGTATTTTCTTTTGCTGTTTCTATACTCCACCCAAGTTCATCTTTAGTTAAGTTATATTCTTGGTCTCTTAATTTACCATCATCCCCTTTAAAATTTGCAAAGTATGATTTTGCTCTTCCAGGTTGGGATGATGATTCTTTAAGTGAAATTGAAACTAAGTCATTATCTTTACCTCCCCAATTATTTACAAATAAGCCATTTAACCCTTCTAAAGTATCTGGGATTTGGGGTGGATTTTTAATTTTAATGTAAATATCCCCAGGATTCCATTTATCTGCGGGAATTTTACATATTTGTTGACCCATTGCTCTAATTTCATTAAAGACACCATCTCGGATAAATTCTTCCCCAGGGTAATCTTGATTAACTTTTGAAGCAATAGAATAAGGATTATTAAAATTTTTAAATTTATTTACTGGGAATTTTTCTAGGTCTGAATTATTCAGGATTTTAAGTAAAGATTTAATAGCTCCTAATGCTTTACCATCTATACCTTTAAATAAAGATGAGTTATCAATAGAATCATTTAAAATATCTACATTAGATGAGATAGTTTCTTGATTAAAGGGTTGTAAATTTTTTCCACTATTTAAAATATTATACATTAGAATTACTAATCCTTCTTTTTGATCAGTATCTGTATCGAATGGGCTTGAACCTAAACCTTTTATGTTTATTTTATATTTAACACCATCAATAGTAACATTAAATGCAGGGCCTATATCTTCATTACTAAAATTATTATCACTTATAATATATTTTTTAGGTAAGTTTTGAGTGATTTTTTTACCAATTTCCCTTCTTTCTTTTCTATCTCTATCACCTACTCCCTTAACATAAAAAGAATAATTTTTCCCTCCACCTGTTTTTACAGTAGTAACATTATCTAAACCTGATATTGATTGGATATCTTGTTTTAATTGTATAATATTATCTGGTAAGTTAGGGGAATCTTCTTCTGATACTTCATTTAAATCTATAGGAAATCCTATTTCACTTAATATAGACTCTAACAATAAAACATCCTGATCATTATTCATGTCAGGATATCCTTTAGGAAATTTATATGCTATTTTATTTAAATATTTTGTAATACTATCCATGTTAAGCTTCTGTTTCTGTTTCTTCACTACCCCCAATATCTTCAATATCTCCTCCTAAGTCATCATCTCCACCTTCCTCTTCTTCTTCAGTTGATTGGATACCGTATCTTAAGATTCGAGAAATTGCTTCAGCAGCATGTTGTTCTTCAGGTAAATTTAATAAGTAATATTTTTTACCTTCAACTTGAGCTATCCAACTTCTTTTATTGTAAATTAAATAGAAGTTTTGATCATTTTTTAAATTAATACGAAATGTAGTTGGTCTTGGAGCTACCCAATCTATAGATGCTAGGAAATTATCAAAGTCACTAGTTAGTAAGTCAACTAAAATTGCTTTTAATTCTGGGAATTTGGTTAACTCATCGTATTCAATAGCAGCTGTTTCTGCTTTTTGTTTACTTTTGTAAATTTGAGGAATTAGTATCCTAATTTTTTCTCGTAATTCAGCAGCTGTCATTATTTAGATTTTTTTAATGATTCCCCAAATTGTGATGATTGAGTTCCACCTTGAGGTTTAATTAAGTCATCAGCATAAGCTATAAGTTGTTCTACTTTCCCAAATGCAGGTGTTGCTTTAAGTTCTCCACTTTCAATGTCAATCAATTTATATAAAGCTCTTCCAGGTTTACCCTTATAAGTTGGGGATACTTTTTCTAATTCAAATCTATACTCATTATATCTAGATGGATGTTCTTTGGGCCATTCTTCTACATCTTCATTTAATGCTTTTTTTTTCAAATTTTTAACAATTTTTTCAGCTAATTGAGAGTATTTAGACTCACCAAAAGGTGATCTACCTTCTTTCTTTTTTCGTACTAAAGCATTCCAATTAGATAAATCATACTCATCCCAAGCTTCAACTTCTACATTATTAAATGTTTTTTCTTGACCCATAACAGGTTTTGAAGCTAAATAATGCATTTCATTTTGAGTTTCTTCAAAAAATCTATCTACTTCTTCTTGGGAAGGTATTTGAGATTTTTCTTCACTTATTGCTTGATCATAAGTTAAAGGTTTACCTCTTAATTTAGATATTTTAGCATCAATTTTATTTAATTCTCTACCATACCTGTCTGCAATTGGTCCTCCTTCTGGTTCAGATTCTTGCTCCATATCTCGCATTAATTGATTGCGTTTTCTTTCAAGTGATGATATTTGAGCATCATTATTTTTTCCTTTGTAGGCTTTTTGAACTGCTTTACCATACTCACTACCAAAATCTTTTTTCTTATCTTTAGCAGCTCTCATCTTCATTAAAATAGGATCATTATTGTCTATTTCACTTATTGCTCCTTCTTCACTAGCAACATCAACCATAGCATCAATTTCAGGCTCTTTTAATTCGAAGTCTAAATAATGTTTAGCTGAAGTTATCATACTTTCAGATTTAATTATTTTTGACTGCCACCAATGTGGTAGATCAACTTCTCCTTGACCTTCAAATTTATCCATCATTTGATATAACTCCATAGCATATTTTCCAATTCTATATAAATTGGCTTTTAACATATGAGGTTCATCATCTTGATGTCCTAAATCTAAGTCTTCTTTTACATTTTGATATTTAGGGATTTTGTAACTGTTAGTTTTATAATTACTATCTGCTAAATAATACTCTACATAGTTTGATGGTATTTTTTTTCCTTCTTTATTAGTTGTGAAATCAAAATCATCAAGAGTTTTTAATTGTGTTTGATTTCCATCTTTCTCAACACCTAATATAATAGAATTATATTTATCATCTTTTGTTCCATCTGCTTTATTTACAACACCTTTATCTGCTCTTTTACCTGTTGTAAATTGCTTCATGTCAGCTTTTGCCCTTCTTTTATTAACTAAACTAATAGGGGGTGGAGTAAGTGTTTTATCTTCTTTTATTGAAGAATGTTCTTGGGATGCTAATAAGATAGTATCTAAATCTTTATTACTCATTAGTATTTCTCCCCCACTCAATAAATCAAAACTAAATTCTTTATTTAAACCTACTTTTAATGGTGAACCTTCTAATTCAAATGTGTTAAGATAGTTATCATCAACATTAGAGGAAGTAAATGTTCCATCATTGGAAAATCTATTAAGTATGGATACTATTGAATCTAGAAACTTTTCAGGGTTTTGGTTATATTCCATTTCCATAGTTTCTCTTTCAGAATACGAATCATCAACTTCAATTTCATCAATAATAGATTTTTCTATAGCAGCACCTCTCTTTTTTTCATAGTCTGAGAGTTTACCATCTTTGTTTAGGTCTGCTTTTTTAGGATTTTGTAAAGCAGTTTTTATCATCTCTCTTAATTTTGACTTAGGGTCCATATTTTCTAGTTGTTTTTTAGCTAAATTAGTAGCACGTCCATACATAACTTTCTCAGCATCCTTACCATAACGTTTAGTAAGTTCACGTTTATTTTTTTTCATATCCATGATGATATCTTCACGTTTAGATACTTCAGCTTTTGTAAGTTTACGTTCGTTTAACTTCATTACTATTTACTTTCAGCTACTGATGCTTTTTTATAATCTGTAATTAGATTTTTAATAGCCATTGCTGCTTTACGAGCACGTTGTTGAGATGCTTTAGTTGTACCTACATGCTCTGCTGCTAAAGTATTGAAGTTTGCTTCAATAGCTTCAAATAATTCTTGTTTATTCATAGTTTTTATTTTATAATTCCTGCAATTTTTAACATTTTTTTCCTTTCGTATAAATCTTCCATACTCATATCTTCTTCTAGGTCTTGGGATTTAACCCAAAATTCATCCATCTTACCTAACATAGCAGAATCTGCTTTTCTTCTAAGATATATCCTATCACCCTCTTTTCTAGTAATTACATGGTCTTCACCTTTATATGTTACTACCTCTTCCTCAAAATCTCCTTCAATTTCTTCATCTAATGACTCTTCTCCTGAACCTACAACATGAGATCTAGTAAAGAAAGTAATTGAGTTTCCAATTTGATTGATTAACTTTTCATCACCTAATTCTTTAGCTGCTATTAAAGCTGATTCAAGACTGTCTTGTACTTTCTTTTCATCACCTGTTATTCCTGAGGCATCCGATGGTGGGGTTTCTTCAACTTCGATATCTTCAACTTCTTCAGTATCTTCAATATCTTCAATATCTTCAATATCTTCAATTTCGATATCTTCTTCTTCTTTATCTTCTTTGTCGTCTTTAGCTTCAGTAACCTCTAATTGATTTTCCTCAAGCATAGCTTGACGTATCATTTCTTTTAATTCAGATTTCTTCATTTTAATATGATTAGTTTTATTTATAAATATATAAAAAACTTTTATTTTTTCATCTTTCTAAGATGCTCTATAGTTTTGTCGAGGGACTCTAAAACTTTATCTCTATTTAAACCACCATCCCACTTTTCAACATCGCCCTGTTCTGTAATAAATGAGTTGTTTGATTGATTTAATTCTTCTTCAACGTATACTTTAAAATTTTCTATAAATCCTTCTATTTCTGAATTTATGATGTTTTTCTCATATGCTTCGAATAATCCTGATTTTTTTAGATTATGTTCGAAATCAACAACACAATTAAAACACATTTTATGAATCTTATAATAATCGTCATCAAATTTATTTTTCATTTGTTTACTACAACTAGGACAAAATAGTGGAGTAATATGTTTCTTTTTTACTTTATCTAATTTAGTAATGTTTTGTTTTATTCCATCTTTTATAGTCCATGTACGACCACTTTCTTCCCAAACATCACCTTCATCATGGAAGGTTTGATCTTTTTTATAGCCTACACTTTGTCCTGTTTTACTTCCAGTTTTACCTTTAACTAAATTTCTTAAACGTTCAACATCTTTTTTCTTAAACTCTTTTTTTAAAACATTATCTTTCATACTATTATTTTTTATAACCTCTAGATAGAGTATTTAATTTGCCTTCTGTTTTTGGAGGTTGTTTAGGATCTATAACTTTAGGTTGTATGTTATCGATTAAACCTTGTATATAATCAATTTGAATTGTTAAGTGACCCTTATTAATTTTACTATTATCTATCATGTGTTTTGTGAAGGGGACAAGAGGTTTTAGCATTTCAGATTTAGGTAAAATAGAAGGAATTATATTATTTTTTAAATCTTCAATACACCTAATGTAACACTCTAAATCTTCTCTTGAATATATATTTTCAATATATCTTTCTTTTACTACATTTAAAAATTTTTCAATATCTATCATTACTTTTTCTTCTTCAGTAAATGATGTTATTGGTTTAGGATTATGAACATTATCACCTCCCCTATAACCACCTGCTAGTTTATTTAATTTACTCATAACCCTAATTCTTTTAATTGTCTTATAGTATCACTAGCTGATGTATGTAATATTCCTACTCCCCCACTTGCTATCCATTGATTAATATTATTTTCTCTATCATCAATTAATATAGCATTTTCTTGAGCATAGTTTTTCTTATTTCTTGAAAATGCTAGTTTTAAAGGTGTACCTGGTAAGTTATTTTTAACCCATAATCTTTTACCTAATCTAGACTCATTATTAACTGAAGGAGATGATAGTAGAATTGGTTTGTATTTACTAATATAATCCCAATATTCTTTTCCATCTTCCATCCAGGGCATTCCAACCCAAAATTTAACTCCAATTTGATTATCAATTAGATCCCAGAATTTCTTTTTTCCATTTTCTTTTTCATATTCAGAAGGAGAAACACCATTTGAGAATTTTTTAAATCTTCCATCAAAGTTAGTAATAACTCCATCCATATCAGAGTATATGATGTATTCCATATCTTTTCCTTTGGGTGAAGATACGACCTCTTCTTCAGGTATCCTAGTTTTTCCTAATTCTTCTTCTAAACCTTGTGCTAATTCTCTTGCATATTGATTTAAACCAAATGGATCTTTATTTTTCTTTTCATTTAATTTAAGCATTGAATCTATTTTTCCTTGAATTAAGGAGGTGTTAAATGAAAGAGGAAAATGAAGTTGAGATATAATTTTTTGAATTCTCTTATTATCTTTAGGGTTGTGGGATTTATAATTCATAGCACTTGAAGTACTATTTTTATCTAACATGTTTTTATAGTTTTCAACATATTCAGGAGTAACTATATCATCAACTATTTGGGGAATATTTTTTTTATCTTCATCCCACATATTCTCAACCTCTTTATAAGACAAAATTCTAAACTTTTTTTGATTTCTTGATGAATTATGAATTTTTAATTTAATTAAATGTTTAAATTTATCTATATTACTAAGTTTTTTTAATAGTTTAAATACCTTTAAATATTCAAGATCAGATATTTGGATTTCTTTAACATAAGGAGTTAAGGGGAGAGATGAAGTTTTAATTAATTCTTCTCTTTCATCCATAGAAAACCATTTTTTTCCTTTTTTACGATGAGATTTGTTTTTAGTCTTTGCAAAAAGAATATCTTTTGTTGGGGTGATTTTAATATTATTGGAAATTTTATCCCCATCTAAAGTAATCCTTGCATCTATATCTTCCCATTGAGAATCTCCACCAGCTAACTTAAAATTATAAAATTTGGAAACAACATCTAAATTTTTATCCCTAGTTGTAGATATTCCTCCACTTATATTTGAAGCTTTAATATATTCATCTTTTAAAATTTTAAAAATTCCTGTATTCCCTTCAGGATTTAAAATAGTAAAGTGATATAAATCACCTACTTGTTTAGCTTCATTTATATTTTCATTTAATACTGTATCAGTATAACCTCTAAAAGCTAAATTACCATCCTGATAAGCTTCAGCTTCAATTGAAGTTAAATGATCATCTTCTTGTGTGTTAGTTGTAGTAATATCTTCTAATCTACCTTCTAAATTTTGAATATGGTGTATCATTTCATGAGCAAATGATCTTACTATATCTTTTGGATGTCTTCCTTCAGTAAATAAAACTATAGTGTTAGTATTAGGATCATAGTAAGCAGTTTTACCAAAGAAATTTTTAGCATTATCTTGATTACCATGCTTGAATATTACTTTAGGTAAAGGAATAATATTCATTTTTTGATTTAACATATATTTAGTTAAATCTTTTATTTGTTGTTTATAATCTATATTTTTAGAGTATGTAGCATTTTCATTAATTGAAGGTAAACTTAATGCTTTAGTCCTTTTAGACCATATATTAATAATTTCCTTTTTTTCTTCAGATGTTAAATTTTGTAAATCTAAGTAATCATCAATTACATTCCTTAATGGTTTTTTTTCTTTTTTAGCTCTAAAATACATTCCTTGTAAATTAGCATCTATTTCTTTTTCTAATTTGAAGTAATCTGATTTAGGTAAAAGTTCAGCATCAATCATATTCCTTAATGTTGAATCCTTAGCCATGTATTTGCCTGGTTTTTCTTGGAATCCTTCACCATGAGTTAGATGTTCAATCTCATGACGTATAATATCTTTTAAATCCATAGAAATTTTACTCCAATGTTTAGGTAAAAATTCAGGATCAATTTCAAATTCTACTGATATTGAGTCTTCTTCACTATAAGCTCCTCCATCAGTTTTATAATCATTGAAATTTGGGGATTGCTTTAATGTAGCTTTGATTTCAATTTCATCATCTTCAAATGTGTAAGTGTTATTAAATTCAATTAATTCATTAGATATATTAGATTTCCAATTATTAAAGATATCACTTGAAATACGATTTGATATTGTATCATATCTTCCTTCGTTTAATGATTCTTTTTTTAATTCTGGGTGGAATTTCATCCAAACTTCTTCAGCATCGGGTTTAATTGACTCTCCATCAACCACTACTTCTACAGGGTAGACTTTAGCATCTTCACCATACCAATAATTTATTTTATATCCTCCTTCTTCTGTTAATTCTACAATTAAACCTCTATCATAATCTTCACTTTCAGCTTGTAAAAATATTTTTTTACCTCTAGGAAGTACTAAAGAAGTCTTATCTAAAATATCTTCGTTTAGGGGTTGTTTTTCATCTCCTACAGGGACTTGTCTAATATCTTTAGTATCATCAAAGTTTGGTGGGTAAGGATTATCAAACCCCCCAATTAATATATTATCATTTTCTATAGAAAGATCAAATGTTGATGGTGATACATTTATAAAATAATTAAGGTAATAGTCTATCCTATCTTTTAAATCTAAAGACTCATTTAATGTTTTATTTTCGTCTACTGAAGGTGATAGAATTTGAAATACTTCTTCAATGTCATCTTTAGATAATTCAGATGGGAGGTACTTTTTAAATTCTTCTACATTTCGGGTTTTGAGAGCTAATCTAGCATTAGTTCCACTCATTCCTTTATTATTAGTAACTATAGGTTTTAAAACCATATTAGGATATTTTTCCATACCCTTTGATCTACTTCCCATATCTTTAAAATCATCTTCATTATCCTTTCTAGCTCCTATTACCCAATAAATAGATTGACCTGGGTTAGATTTAGCGTAGCTATAAATTTCTCCAATTGGTGGTTTTTTAGAAGGGATTATTTCAACCTTCATTGGAAGATATTTAGTATAAATTTCCCACACTAAAACAGCTTCAGCTTGGTCTACCCCATCTCTTTCTTTAGATCCTACTAATATTTTTAAATTAGTTATTTCTGGGTTTTGTTGTAAGGCTGTTTTTACTACTTCAAAATGACCTCCAGTAGGGGGTTTGAATCCTCCACCATATAAAGCTACTACTTCTTCTTCGCCTTCATTTAAAATACTATCTACTAAGTATTGAGTTAATTTATTCATCTATTTTAAAAATTGATTAATTCTCATTTGGGCTTCTTCTTTAGACATAGTATATTCAATTACATCATCTATAAACTCATCATTTAACATTGATTGAATTTCACCTCTATCTTTGGCATTATTTTCTTCTGATTTCTTCTGTTGAGCAGGTGTTTTAGGTTTAGTTCCTTTGGGGGTAAATGGGGTTAGATATTTTTGTATTATTTTATCTATATCCTTAATCTTATCATCTAATGTATTGGCAACTGCTACAAAATTAGAGCCAAATAAATTGGCATATTTTTCTAGGTTTTGGGTTACACTCTTCCAAGTTCTCATTACAATAGCTGGAGCTAAACTTCTATCTTCACCTTTGGATTTTTCAAATCTATTTTGATTTTGTTGGAGTGATCTTTCTAAATCCGTATAAACATAAAGCATAAATACATTGTATCCTGCTTCTTCTAACTGTAATTTTAATTCTGAAGTTTGTTTAAATGAAGCTGCTGTACCATCTAGTATAAATGACTCTTTACCTTCAATTGTAGATTGAATATTACCTTTAAATTCTTTATTAGCATCAGCCATGGATTTAGCTTGACTACTTCTTTCTTCAGGGGTTGCATTTTTTAAATCTAATGTAATGTTAGCTTTTTTTAGCTTATCTATAAAGATACTATCAATATTTAATATTTTTATTCCCCCTAAATCTAAACCTTTAAGTACATATCCTTTACCTGCTCCCGGGGCCCCAGCTAATATAATTGCTTTGGGGTTACCTTGAGATTCTTTTAGTAATTGAACTAAACTTATCATTTGTTTCTTTTGTTATAAATATACGAAAGGGTATGGAGGGAAACAAAAATAGTATTATTTCATTTTTGCAGTAGTTTTGAAGGATTGTTCAAATGGTTTCTGTTTTGGATTTTCTAAATCAAATAATTTTTTCACTGTAGAAAATATATCTAAATTTTCTTCATATGAACGAGGTGATTCATACATTTCCCAACCTTTACCTTGCATTTTACCCTTAGCAGGTTTTCTTTTATTTGATTTTAACCATAAAATTCCAAACCTATCAGGACGTACCCCAAAACATTCTTCATAACATTTACCATAAATAGCTGCTTGTAAGTCATAAGTGGTTTGAAGGTGGTTTGATGTTTTAAAATCAATAATCCATATTTCCTTATTAATCTCACAAACTAAATCACACGTTCCTGCAACTTTTAACTCATCTGAAAATAAATGTACTTCTGCTTTTAATAAAGTTGGATTATACTCTTCCCACCAATCCACAAATTTAAGAAACATTTGCCATACTTTAGGTGTGAATTGAGGATAACCGTAATCATTTAAAAAATTTAATTCTTCCCCACCTAAATAAGATTCAATCATTTCATGAACTTGGGTACCTTCTTCTGCAGATTTTTTAACTATATAATCAGCACTATATCCTACTTTTTTTAACCAATCTTCAAAAAATTTACCTTTTGGATAGGTTCCTAAAACATGAGTTATAGATGGATAATATTCACCATTTCTTTGATAATACCTAGAATCTGGTAGGGTGATTTGTTTTGAATCTTCTGAAATTTGGAGAATTCTTTGATGGGTAGTTTTAATTGTTTTTTTCTTCATATTAATTGCAATTTCTTCCCCATAAGTTCATATTGTGTTAATGGGAAAGTATTTTGAATTAGGTTAGTAAAATGAGAGAACCCCATTTCACTTGGATCTTTTCCTTCTAATTCTACAAGGTAAACTTCTTTACCCTCATTCATAAATTCTTCAGCGAATTTAAGTGATTGTTTCATAGCATCATTATCTAAAGCTATGTATATTTTTTTAACAGTTGAAGTAACTATTTTTTTCATTAAGTTTTTCTGTATATTCTTGCCTAATAGCGGTATAGCATTTCTTTTAATAGCCATGGCATCAAAGGGTCCTTCGCACAGTATCAACGGTAATTCCCAATTAATAAACAACTCAAATGGTATAATATCTCGAGATGTTTCTGGATTTCTATATTTTATATATGGGTTTTGTTGAAATGATCTACCTGTAAAATAATTTAAATTACCTACTTCATCATATGAAGGTATAATAATCATACTAGCATATCTTCCTGTAGAGCAGAATCCTATATTATATTTTTCAATATCATCTTTAGTTACTCCTCTTTTTCTTAAATATGAAAAAGCATGTTTAGCTAAAATGTCAGTGTTACCTATTATTTTTTGATATTCTTTAGGCAATTCTAACTTTTCAAATTTTATAACTTCATTTGACTCTCTTTCTTCACCTACTAATTTAATTAATTCTTGGTGTTTTTCAAATGATGCCCCTGCTTTTTTAAACAGTTGAGATATTCTACTTCCCTTTTTATTACAAACCCAACAATGCCAAGGGTTATAACCTTTTTTATTTTCAGTAAAATTAACTTCTAGTTTGGGTTTTGAGTGGTTACAGTAGGGACAATGATAAGCTTGATTACCTCTAGCTGTTCTTTTTCCGGGTGTTAGTACAGAATTAACTAGATTAACTAGAAGTTCATTTATCATATGGGGGAAGATACGAATGGATTATTGTGCATCCAAGTCTTTTGTGAAGAACTTTCCTAAAATATTATCATTAAAAAATTCATCAGGTTTTTCTAAAACTTGATAAACAAATAAATACTTAGTTTCATAATAAGTTAATAACTTTTTTGTAGGGGCAACTGAAATTATATTTCTTGTAAAATTTTCATTAGGTTCTGTTTTTATTAATTCTAATAAAGTTTTATTTGAACCCCAATATGTTTTCCAATCAGATTCTTTTGATGTTCTCTTATATGAAGGTTTTCTCCCTTTAGTATTCTCATATAACTCTAAATCTTTTTTAGTTAATTTAACTTTTTTATTATGTACTAATACTTTTTTACCAATGTAAGATTTACCAGTAGGTGTGTGTGTTATTCTATATACAAACCCAAATGTATTATCTGGGAATTGAGTAACTTCATTGATGGTTTCTCCATTTTTATAATTCCAACTCATTATGTGTCAAAGTTTACAATTATTGTAGTATCCACAAATTGGGAAACAGGTACGGGCATTGATAATTTACCTACTACTAATAATTCATTTACTTCGTTATACAGTCCTACAGTAGTTACATAAGGTGTAAATTCTGATCCTGTAGCGAAGTTATAGTATACATCATCAAAACTCCCTGATAATATTGAGGGATTTTGAGAGTAACCATACTCATTATCTAATATTCTACATTTGTATTGGTTTTCATATATTCTTACTGATGAAGAGTATGATAAATTTATTTTTTCTAATACTTGATATGTTAAATCTTCATCTATTAATCTTCCTATAGGGGCTAAGGCACCTGTTGTAAAAGTAGCTAAACCATGAGAGTAAAATATTTGCCCTACTACATCATTTAAATTTCCTATTGGTGATGATGGAGTACTAGATCCATAAGTACTTGTACCATAAGTTCCAGTTCCATATTGTCCCGTAGCAAGTAAACCTGAGGATGTATTTGATAAAATTAAATTGCCTTCTCCATCATCTTTAATTTCATACCCATTACCTTCTGAAGAAGTGTAGTTAAATCCAAAAGTTTGAGGAACAATATTATTCCCATATAGTTTAGTAGGAATAGAAACAACAGAAATTTCACCCCCAGAGCTAGTAGGAAAATATCTTGATTGAGTTAAAGTGGTTTGTAAGTAGTTTTCATAACGAGGAGCATTTATTTCTCCAACATAATCATCATACTCAGGGGTTGCCCCGGGTATAACACTTTGGGTGGGTACTGTATCTCCTCTACTTGAACTTAAATAGTTAGAGTAGTATAGATGTTTTATACTATAGTATATTCCTGTTGTATTTTCAGGATAAACTATACCTGTAGGAGTTGAGGTAGTTGTTGAAAATAGATTTGAGGTTGGTTTTACCCCCGAATAAATTTCAATCCCAACATCTGAACCCGTAATTTGACTCCCAATAAATGTAAATTTCTTATTAGGGTCAAATGGAGTTATAGTAACATCTTTGGTTGTAAATTGTTTGTAAGCGCTCATTCATTTTAGAAGTCTAGTTTAACTCTTACAAGTAACTCTTTTGTAAAGTTTTTTGGTAAAGGTCTTGATAATTTAGCAACTGCTAGTAATTCGTTATTATCATTATATAAACCTACAGTTGTTATATATGAAGTTGGATCATCAACAAAACTATCAAATAATACTGCTCCTGTAGATCCTGATATAAATGATGGATTTTCTGAGTAGTTGAATTCTGCGTTTCTTGCTCTAACAAATATGAAATTTGAAGATAAAGACTCTTCACTGTTTAATTTAAAATTTTTAGTATCATCAACAACACTAGCTGCTGAACTACTAATAGCATTAAATAATTTTCTAGGATTTTCTTTTTTGGTATTTCCTGGATTTTGGGCTGTATTTAATGAAATACCACCATCACCTGGAATTCCATCTAAAGCTGGACCACTTAATAATATAGTACCTATATCTGGGAGGAATAAACCATATGATCCTGAATTTTCACTCCAACCTGCTGGAGAGTTGATGCCTGAAGTTTTAACCCCATCATTTATAGATCCTGAAACTATGTTATAAACTCTACCGGCATCTGTAAATGTAACAGAAGATTGAATTGAACTATCATCAATCAAAGATAATTCATCTGAACCTACTTTTAAATGTATTTCGGTAGCTCCGGGTAGTAATTTTTCTTTATATCTTGCTCTTTCAATACTTAAAGCATAAAAATACTCTACTTCTTGATTTCCAAAAATAAATTTAGCATTTTCATCTCCTAAAATTAATGATCTATATTGACCATAATTAGTTCTTGTTGGAGTATTACCTACTACTAAAGGATTATAATATTGACTCCCACTACCCTTAGAATCACAATATGCTATGTCAAATTGAACAGATGACTCTGCAGATCCTGTTTCTGATTGGTATACATGATAATAAAATTGACCTGTGGTAGAGTCTGTTTGTATAGAAGAAGTAAAATAGGTTCCTAAACTTGGAGAATTATTACTCCAAACTGTTGCTGTTACAGAGTCTGTACTTACTACTAAATCTTCTGGATCGAATCTTTTAAATCCCATTTTTTAATTATTTTTAAAGTGATGTTTTATTTATAGATACAGGGATTTGTAATCTTGCTCCACTATCTCTACCTACTATAGTTAAAGTAGCGTATAATACTTCATTAGTACCAAATAATGTATTTATTCCTGTTGCTCTCATTGTTAATGTAGTACCAATTACTGTTTTAGAAACATTAGTTCCATTAGTAGTTGTTGAATTAAGAGCTTGTGCCTGTGTAGTATCAATTCCTGTTCCTTCAAATGATGAAAATAATCTTGCATCCGAAATTGTAAAAGTATATCCTGAAGATTCAAATACTTGATTACTATCTAAGTAATTGAGTGTTTGTGGAGTAAGTCCTTTTTCAGCTGTTTGTTTCAATATAATACTAGTTTGACCTAAGTCAAGTATAGGCATTTTAGCTGTCCCTCTAGGAAGTGTAGCTAATTTATATTTCATTATTTGAGTTTCATCAGGGAATGCTTCTAGGATTGGCATATTTTCAATAGCTTCTCCATAAAATGCTGAACCTGAAGGATGTGATGGGTTGTAAATTGTGTAATCAATTTCATCATCAGATAAAGCAAATTGAGTGATTTGGAATGAACCATCTCCTCTTGCTAAGAGTTCTCTTCCTTTTTTTGTTAAAATAGCATCTATAGTTACTACTTGATTATTTAAATATCCCATTACTTAATTGTTATTTTGTTTATAAATATATAATATTTTTACTTTTATTCCAAGCTATTTTTTAAATCTAATCAAATGTATTAGTTCCTTTAAGTTGTGATATTAAAGTTAATGCATTTTTCTTTTGTGTTGGTGTACAATCATTTGGTACTATATACCCTTCCCCTGTTGGAGTATTAGCTCCATCTGAGTTGATTGGTGGGGATTGAAATATAAGTACTTTATTATCAGCTTGGACTCTTCTTCTAATTGTGAAATTATAAACAAATTGCAGTTCAAGAGGGGGTGGTGGTGTTACTATTAACATATCAAATACACTATCTGGGGTGAAATCCCAAGTGATTGCAGGGTTGGAGGGAGAACCTCCACTAAATCCCGCGGGGAAATCACCATAATTAATAGGTTGTCCTGGGGAATCATCAAAAGTTGTTCTCACATGGATTGGAGGATTAGATGATTGTCCTACCTTTAAAATAGTACAATTATATACTTCGGGGGATGGGGTATCAGGCTGCTTATTATATGTTATTCTTAATTCATCCCCAGCTTTTATGGTGAATATTTCATTAGGGTCCTCATAGGAACCCTCAAATGATTGTGAAACATTAAATTTAAAATAGTTTTGGATTTCTTTAAAAGGTTTTTCATCATATGTTTCTGTACCAAGATCATAACCTATGTAAGGTGTAAATCCTATTGAACCTACAGTACTTGAATAATATTCGGAATTGTATACTGGGGGTGAGGAAGAAAATCCGAAATTAGTTATCCCTCCAGGAATTGTAGTTCGATCGTATGGGAAATAAGGTAATCTTGGGAAAGGGGTTAGGAGTGTGGTATTTAGAGTATTTATTAATGCCAATGATGCTCCATTTATATGTATTTCAGTATTTGCGGGGAAGGAATTTTTAATTTGAAGAGATTGGGTTAAACTCATATTCCCTCCGGCTAAATAAAACTTATGGGCGTTTTCATAACCAAAAACTCCAGAGTAATTAGGATCTTTTATCATCCAATATGATAAATCCTTATGGGTTTTACTAGGTGAAAATGTGGTAGGGGTAGGGTTAAGGGGGAAATCTCCATCTAAATTACCATCTCTACCTTTAACATTTAAACAGTAACTAGCAGTTATATAATTTTGAGTAGATAAATACTCTGTTTTTGATTTTTCAGTTCCGTTAATTAAATTATATTCTAATCCACCTTGATAAATTTTATTTAATCCTATAGGTAAAATAGATAAGTCAACCCCATTTGCTGTAAGAGTATCATAACTAATTAAAGCTTCTCTACCAGGTTCAAATACATTACTAGTTTCATATAAATTATCATTACTACCATCTAACTTTATAATTTTAGGTATTGAGGTAGACTCTTCATCTCCTGTTATATCTTCAAAAGGTAAACCTATTAAAGCATCAACTTTAAATAAGTAAGAGTCAAATAACTCTTTACTCTCATTTGAAGATTTAAAGTGAGCAAAGAAAATTGGATTTTTATCTACTACTGCAGTAGGACCAAATGACTCATCTCCATTATAACTCCCAGTATCACCATTTAAAAATGTTATAGATGATGATGGATTAGTTGGAAAATTATAATCTGCACTTTGTAGTCTACTACCTTCATATCTAGGTCTAGTTACTCTTCTCATAGTGTAATTACTATCAGGAGTATTTGCTTTAATTGCGGAATTTGTTTTAATTAAATCTAAATTGATTGGGGTAGAAGCATCAGTACTATAATCTACATCCTGTAGGAATGTGTTTGGTCTATTTAAGATAACATTATTAATAGTAGCATTATAAATTGAATTATCAAATGGAAAAGATGATAATGGAATTTGTAATGGAGTTAGAGAAGATGCAGTAGTATTTACTAATATAATAGTTTCTGAAGGGTCAGAGAATATTTTAAAAGGGTTATAAAATAATGATTGGGTAGTTGCTGTAATAATTGAACCACTATAAGCACCATCATAAAATTCTTTTTCAGTATCTTCTATAATAGTTTGTAAACCCAATACAGTATCAAAAGTATTATTGTAAGATTGTGTTACAGGGACAGAACCAAAAGCCTGTGAGCCCAATGGTTTTATGTCATCTTTAGCAGGAATAGAAGATGTTAATTCTAAATTTTTAAATACTAAAGGAGTATTATAATCATTTGGGTATACAGCTACTGTAGTTTTATTTGTTATACTTGGTGGAGTAAATCTATTTCGCTCCAACATATGCTGTTTAATAATAATTCCAGTAGATACACTAGTACGCGCGGGTACATAAGCTTTAATTGCCTTGAATAGTGAATTATCTACATACTTTATTAATCTAATGTAATCATAAATATTTCCTTCAGTGTACTTTTGAAAGAAATACTCTGCAGATTTTTTTAATTGTGGGTAGTAATCAGATGATGAAGATATAAATCTTGGATCTGCTAAAGCATCACTAATAAGACCATACCCAAATGCTTGAATTATGTCATCATTAACATTATCTTGTGGGGAAAATGCTACTTCTAAACTTGTAATATCTTCAGTGTAACTTCTACTAATTTCATAATCTTGCTCTATACTAATAGTATTAGATAAAACATTACCAAAATTATCATTATTAACTACCTCAATTTTGTTTGAAATTCTATTTCTAGAGCCAATTTGGGGTTGATCTAAAAAGTAGGTTTCAGTATTAGGTTGACTGAAGGTTCTTGTAGTTTCATTTTCATAATATCGAATATGATAATTACTTGAAGTTACATTCCCATCAGGATTAACAAATGATCCAGTTACTAAAAGATTAGATTTAGCTGAAACTGCAGGATGAAATGAAGTAAATGACTCTGTATGAGATGAACTTATTGAAGTTTCAAATTTATCTTCTAATTCATTTCCTAAAGGTGCTCTAAAATTAACTATATCAAATGAGCTTTCAGATCCTGTAATGTTATTTCCCTCGATACTTTCAGGATTCATTACAAAATCATTAAATACTGTTTCAGGAATATCATTAGAATAATATCTAAATTCTTGGAAAGAACCTGAGAACATTTTACCTGAAGAGTTTAAAGTATGAGGGCCTACATTAGACCCACTAACTAATCCTCCTAAATAAACTCCATCATGAGACCCAGTCCCAAATTTATTCCAAGCTTCATTTATAGAAGAACTTGTAGAACCATCAATTGATATACTAGCACTTCCTTGAAATGAAATTTGATTTCTATCTTTACCATTATATGTTTTATTTTTTACATATAGGGTATAAGTTGTATTTGTAGTATGAACACTAGCTGATGGGTGAGTATCTCTTTGTAACATTAAACTCCACCAACCATTATCATAAAGGGGTAAGTAAATATCATCTGATACTACGGTTCCACCTTCTGAAGGTGACCCTGAAATGTAAAATCTTACTACACCCCAATCTCTGTAAGTAGTATTATTAGATCCGGAGTAAGTTCCTACTGCTGATCCTGTATAGAATAAACCTACACCAAAATCAAAATTAGTGGAAGTTTCATCCCCATCAGATTTTTTAACTGCTAATGATTGACTAAAAAATTCTCCAGCATATGATGATGTAGGGTAACCTGAAGTTTTAAATCTGAATTGTAAATTATCAGGAACAATATACTTACCATTACCAATAATAGAAACACTTATAATCTCCTCCCCTAAAGAATCATCTTGAACACTTAACCAATCAAAGGGTGTTACACTTGTTTTAATAAACTTACTATTCCAATCTCCACTTGCGGATTTATTGGCAGGTTTACTAATTAATCCATCATAAACTGAGGATGTTCTTATCTGATGACCATCAGCTGATCTGCCCCATTGATATAAATCACCATAAGAAGAGGTATCATTATAACTTGTTGCTACTTGGGTTGCACCTAGATTTCGGTCTAACCATATTTTTTGTGTAGTTGTGTTATACACAAATCCATAGGTTAACCCTAAATATTCAGTAGTTTTACCAGAATAATTATTATCATATCCAGCTTGTGTAAATGTTCCATCTACTATTAAACGAACAGATTGACCCTGTGCCCGGGATTGAGAGGTAGAAAGAGAAGTTAGATTATTGAAAAAGATGTATCTTGCATTTGAGCCTATAAGTACATCACTACTCCAATATCTACCCTGACTACCCTCACCACCTAGAAAACCACTATTGGCACTACGATTACCTGCTGATGGTAATTTTAATACAGAGGCAAAAGCACCGTCTCTATTTAAACTCCCCCATGAGGAACTTTCATCATCCCATTCAGTTTTAGTAGGGTATCTTAAATTAATATTTATATATGATACATCAGTTATTCTATTTCTCTCAAGAGGCATCCAAGGTATAATAGCCGATGCACTTGCTACATTTTGATTAGCTATTGGTGAAAAAGCATAACTATATCTATTATACCAATAATCATAATCATTAATATTCTTTTTATTTTTACCCCCAAATTCATTTATTCTTAATATAGTATCAGGTATACCCCAAATATTAATTAATTGACGTAAACCAGAAACTGTACCTTTCTTTTTAACTAGGTAAGCCATATTATGGTAAAGTCTTTTGTAAATCTCTTTACTAACTTTATCAATAGGGTATGGAAATCCTTTTTCACCTAACTGCTCAACATAATATAAAAATGAGTAAGAAGGACTCCAGTAATTAACTACTGTACCATTATTAATAGCTATGTAGTTATCAATTATTTCATTCCCCGTAGGAGGAACATAACTACCGTCTTCTTCTCCTATTAAACCCATGTAGTTATTTTGGTTATTGAGATTACTCCCAAAACCTTCATAACCTAAAGATTTAATAGCATCTTGAGATAATTTTAAAGGAATACCTTTATCTAATTCATTAGTTGTATTATTTTTTTCTGTAACTGCTTTAGTATATAACCATATCTCATCAAAATGCTGACCAGCCATATTAGAAAAATCTATATAGTTGTTATTATCTTGATTATCCCTTATAAATTCTGGGATAGTGTAGTATAGCCAATTTTGATTAGTATTGTCATATAAAGAAGCACTTAATATAATACCCCCATAGGTAGAAGATCCTTCAATATCACTCCCTAACCATTGTAATACTTCAGTACTACCTGTATTTTGTAGTGTATGTGGGAAATCTGAACCTGATACCTTAGGGTATGCTGAAGATCCTGATGTGTAAAATAGATGATATTCATATCCATCTAAATTCTTAATAATATTTTCAATGTTATTATTAGCCGATGATAATGTTGATATTACTTGTGAAGATCCACTAGTAGATCCTGTAATAGAGGATTTAATAGTAGCTATATCATCTTCATAAGATTGAATTTGAGATACCTTCTCATAAAAATTTTCTATTCTTTTTTTAGCAGAGGAAAAATTTACAAATTCATTAAATGTAGAGAATGAATAATTGGGTGTTATTTTAACACCTTTTTGATTTAATATATTTTGAAGGTTATTATTAGATCCAGTTGTTACAGCATCTAATAATTCAGATTTTGATTTTAATTCAGTTGAATTATTTACAAAATCCTTTATTTCTAAATTATAATTGGGACCTTTTAAATATTGTACATTATCTAATTCTAAATTTGGTGGGGTAAAGAATTTAACACTATAGGCTTGAGTCTCTGCTATTTTAGTTGTAACATAAATTTCATCCTTTATAAAGAATGAATCAGGTAAAGCATCATATAATTTAATTAAAATTGAATATTGTTCTGTTGAAGTATCTAATAATAAATTAACACCTATGTTATAATTATTCCCTAGTGAAGAAATATAAAATTCATCAAAATACTCAGCACTATCAACTTTTGATTTTAAAATATTGAATGATGATTCTAAATCTTCATTGGATATAAAGTTAGAATTTAATTTAATTTCAGTCCTATCTGAGGATATTTCTGATATATATAGTAGATTTGTAGGTGAAGTTGATAATTCATAATTGATAAAATTATAAACAGCATATAAATCCCCAATATCATATCCCCTTTTAATTAAATCATTTGAAGGGTCAATTTGAAGGATGTCAGTATCATTTAACCCTGAGGTATTTGAATTTTGTGTAATAGTCCAATCATTATATTGGTATGAAGATTCTAAGAGAGAAATATTTGTATCATAAATAAATAATTCAACTCTGTTTTCTTCAGGTGAAAATGCTCCAGCTATATTCTCACTTGGGATTATAGTTTGATCTGAGAGTTCAAAACCATCATTAAATAATGAAGATGGGGTAATTTGAGATACAGATGAGGAAATTTTAAGTTCCATATTTTATGTTGAATTATTTTTTTGTTAAACTTTCTACAATACTTAGAGCTTCATTTTGTCTTAGTTCTAAATTTTCTTCTCTTAATGATGATATTTCATCTAATAAAGCTTGAATTTCTTCTGAGATATTATTTACATCAGCATATTCGCTACTAGTTTTTGATAAATATTCATGAGATTCAATTTCACCTAATTTTGGAATATCATAAAAAAATTTATCGTATAATAACCAAAAATCTTTTATGGTAGCCAAATCTAAATTAAAAAAAGAAGGATCGGGTTGAGTTATTAACTGATTAAATTCAGTATCAACTGTATCTTTAAATTTTTCCTTATTAAATACTTGTCTTTCTAGATTTGCTGATTTTTTCATCCTTTAGCTACTTTAAATAATATGTCTTCATCAAATACCTTAGTAGTATTGTCTAATTTAGTTTTAATTAAAATAGTATAATATCTTTCAGGTTCTAATCCACTCATATAAACATCAAAATAACTTGAGGTTTCATCTGCACTTATTTTAGTATAAGAAGAATCAAAATTAATTACAAATTCATTAGTATCTGTGTCTTTAATAGCATATGAAGATACATTTTCGGGTAAATAATAATTTTCAGTATAATATGATGATGTTATAAATTGTCTATCTGGATATTTAGGTATGGCTGATATTCTAAATCTAGCTATACTTTCAGAATAGTATACCCCAGTATTATTATATATGTTTATAAAACTTTCAGCTTTATTTAATATAACATTTGAAGAAGATCCAGTATTAAATATATAATCATCCCATCTAAATTCTAATTGTGGAGGGTAAATTGTGTTTGTATCGATACTAAAATATCTAAAAGTATGGGAGTTATTAGATGAAATATTAAATTCATCATTTGATCCTTGCTTTACAATAAATCCATCATTATGGAAACCATTGCTGGAATCTATTGAATTACTCTGCCAAGTGTTAATTGTATTAGTAACATCTAATGAAATATCAATAGTATCACTATAATTAAATGATTGAGAGGGTGTTACATCTAATCCTAAATTAGAACCTGTATACCAAGTTCCCCCTCCTATTGAGGAAGAATAAGAGGCAGTAACATAACTACTAAATGAAGAAGTAGCCCACTCAGTTGAACCAGAAGATGCTTGGAATTTCCAACTTACACCATTTGAAGTTATTGGGGTATTTCTAAAATGGCCTGTCCCCATATTCCAACTTCCTGAAATTGGGTAGGCGTATAATTTAGTATCTGAATTTAATCCTGTTACTACAGCTGCGTAATTATTTAAATATGTTTTAAATGATGATCCTGATATCTTATTAGTTATAATATCTGAAATTTCTGTTGAAGCAAATTTAATTAAATATCTACTAATATGAGGATCTCCCAAGTACATATAAGTTGATGCTTCTAAAATTTGGTCTAAACCTGTATTCATACTAATATTTTCAGTATAAATTGAAGCATCTTTTGTTGGGAATATTTTGTATACTGCCATTGTTGTTTATTTATTATAAAGGTACTACTCTACCTTTAATATCGGTATTTGGAAATTTAATTTCAAAAATCATAGGATCTAATGATGGATAAACTACATTTTTAATAGTTGCTCCAGGTATATCATAGGCATAAGTACTGTATCCATAATTTTCTCCTATTTTATTTAAAATTCTAAGATCTTGTACAGTTTGTACTCCTTCTATTTTATCTAGTAAAATAAATATATCTTTTAACATAATAGGCTCATTAACTTGCCATTTATCTATATTAAAGAAATCTGTAATAGCGTCTATACATTTAGTAATTACTTCATTATTATTAAAATTAGGTAATACTATAATATCAAATTCAACTCCTATGTTAATAATGAAAGCATCTTTAATATTAATTTTATCATTTACCATTCGATACTCTGAAAGGTACGTTTTTAAATTATTTTTTAATGTTGGTGACGCTGGCCTTAAACTTTTATTTATGTCATATGATAAAACATATAAATCTAAAAGTGTTGGAAGGCTATTTTGAGATACGTCTGATATTTTTGTAGGTGCTGCAAAGGCTTTTGCAATTACCCCTAAATTAGAAGGCATAGATAATGATCTAATTAAGTAATCCTGAGGTGTTACTGTTCTTAATTGATTTTGGAAACTACCTAAAGCATTTTGTCTTAATTCTTCAATGGTATCTCCATCTTGACCACCATCAGCAGCTAGAGGATTATTTGATGCTAATGAATTAAAAGTAGAATTAGCTAAAGATGTATTATTTAAGTTAGGCTTAACAAAAGTAACATTAGAAGTATCTACTAATGTCATGACTCCAGAAGGTACGTTTGATGAAACCCCCCCACCTGTTAGATATCTTACTGTTAAAGTTATATTAGAAGGTGAAATTCCATAAGTATCTGTAAATACGAAATTTACAGGTGAAAAAGCTGTTGTTAATTGAGTTCTTTCAAATGGTAATCCTGATCCTACATTATCTGGGTTGGGAACTATTTCTTCGGTTGTGTCTCCTGTTGAACCGGCTCCAAATTGTAATTGTAAAGATCCCTCATTTAAAAATCTACTTGCAAATCTTCTTTGGACTTGTTTTAATTGTAAAAGATAAGGAACTTCATTATCCTCATAAGCATTAGGATCATTAGTATTAGTATTTTTAATAGTATCAAATACAGCGTCTTGTGCTAAATTTGGCACTTCATACCAAGTATTACCGTCACTATCCACCACATCTAGAATCCCTATGATATTAGCCGTATTAATATTTCTAGTATCGAATTTAACACCATTCCCAAATGTAAAAGTTTCAGTATTTACTGTAGCTGATATTGATTTTCTTGTTTTCTTTAATAAAAATGAAGTTGGCTCATTTCCTGAAATTTCATATACTGTAATTGTAGTAGGATCTAATGAGCTTGAAGATGAAAAATCTACAAAATCTTCAATTAAAAATCGGGTAGCTGTGTTATTAGAGGAAATTTGGGTGTTTTCGGGGATTTGTAGACAATAATC
>TARA_R100000541_G_scaffold27396_1_pt1 | contig 30320 bp, 40 predicted proteins | sample TARA_R100000541 | Tara Oceans TARA_R100000541 (sample SAMEA2621416) | marine metagenome | biome: marine biome (ENVO:00000447); feature: surface water layer (ENVO:00002042); material: "saline water (ENVO:00002010), including plankton (ENVO:xxxxxxxx)" | depth 5 m | reverse complement strand
TGAGCCACAGCCATATAAACCATAGCTTGAAACTCTTTTGTGTCTAATGTTGTATAATTCATGCTTTAAACCCCATATAATCAATTCTAAGCCATTTTAATAGGGTAACCCATGCTACCCTACAGGCTACCTGTTAAACCGCTGTAATCGCCCTGAATCCCAAAGTAAACACCGCGACAATTAAACCACCTGCTACAAAGCCGCCCGCGAATAACAGCACCAGTTGCAATAAACGCTTGTATTTGTTCATTGTATAACCTCCCCAATTAGAATAACATTATATAAACAAGCGCGACATACATAAACTTTGCCATTACTGCCGCGCCTAGGATAACAACCGACCACCCGAACACCTCGACCGATAGGTTAATGCGCGCCTCCCGACGCGCTTTGATTTTCAATTGTCTACGCCTTGCACTGTTCATATCATGCCACCTCACTTTGTTTGATTGATACCACCGCGTTAAATATGGCGGTTTTAAATTCTGCCGATTCGTTTACCAAATGCCGCGCCTGTAACATCTCGCGCACGTCTGCCCAGTCTGCCGAATTGTCCGCTATAAATTTGCCCTCTTGATGGGCTGTGAATCCGTTGCTAGTCATATTAATACCCCTTGTAATCTACTTCACGTTGTACCGCTTCAGCACCTGCACTGTAAGCTCGAATAAAATTCATAGTCTCACGGGCTGTACCTCTATAAGATATATCAGACTGGCCGCCGCCGCTGTTAGCTAACTTTACCAGAGTATAACCGCCGTAGGCGCAATCTAACTGGTAACTGCCGACTGCTCCGTCTTCAACGTGGAATTGCTTGTTTAACCACTCAATCTGCGCGTATAAGTCTTTTTTTGTTACTCTATCCATTTTAATCACCTTTGTTTTATGTTGGTAGTTGTTTTGAGTATACCGGCGATTTTACACCACCGGCATAGTTAAAGCAACTAATTATTTTACAATCTCAACATCATAGAAATATTGACCAACCGCCGTGTATCGTTTAGTAGTTAGCTTATCATGACTGAATTTGTGGCCTTTAGTGGAGCGGAAAGGGACAAAGCTATCGAACTCACTATCATAATCATCGGGGTAAACTTCCGCAATGGTAAGCGTGAATATATGCCCTTCACCATTCATCCGGTCGCCGTGTAGTTTGATTGTATCGCCTGCTTTGTAGTCTCTCATATTATCACCTCTTAGAGTTGCCCCCTTTCGAGGGCGTTTGGTTGGTTACAGTCCTAAATACTCATTAAACCATTGTTCCGCAATATCGTTTGCGCTCATGTCGTAGATAGTTTCGTCCGGCTCTTTGTCGTATTCCAAAGCGACCGCGAAAACAGCAACCGGCTTGAATGGCTTCGCTCCCTCGGCTCTCTCGGCCTCGGTGGTCTCTGTTTGCCATCTTATAAGGGTAATATCCATACACTCGACGGCTTCTTTAGCTTCTTTGTAGCTGTAAGTTTTCGCCAGTACTTCGCCCTCTTCACCGTCAATGATGCAGAGACGATAGCCCGCGGAAAGGCCGGCTTTGATGTTGTTCAAGTAAGCTTTTTGCATAATTTGTAGCCTTTTAGGTTTGCCCCTTTCGGGGCGTTTGGTTTATTTCCAATCTTCGATTTTGTAAGTCACTAGGATTTTACGCTTACTACCGCCGGTTGTCCAATCCTCTAACACGCCGTCGCGCATTGCCGCCACATGGCCGCTAACTAGGAACATATAACGGCCAGTCTTCGGGGCGTGTCGCTCACTGGTTGTCAGTGTTGCCCCGAAGTTATCTACTGGTGTCATCTTCTTGCCACCTAGTGCCATCATGCTATGAATCATTGCTAGGCTTGAACCCTTGCGGTGCTTGCGTCCCGCCTTGCGGCTAAAACTTAGCGCCTTGCCAAATGATATATCACAACAAACCGCTGTGGCTATCACCGCACAAAATCCAGTGTCTGAATAGTAACGTTGGCCTACTTTGTGCAATTCCTCATAAGAGTGTTTAAAGTGTTTCATTGTTTGACCCTTTTAGTTATTCATTAAAAGACACTGTAGCCAATGCCCTTTAAAGAATAACCCTTTTGTTGCGGTGGTTCTAACGCCCTACACCATACCCCGAAAGGTTTTCTAGGCTAACCCGTTGCAACACTAGGTTATTCAATATGCCCGCTTAGGATAGGTATCTGCTCAGCTATTGCCACGGCTTACAAGCCTGAGATTCAACCCGCTATCGCGGGGAGCTTCGGGGACTGTCTCCCTTGTCTTCAGCCTATAAACCACCGTGGTGATTGCTGAAGCTAGGTATCAATCTGAGGAGCCGTTCCCCCGTTGCTTGCCGTCCATTATACAGGGGTCGACCATAGATGCAACCCCCTATTTCAATTTATTTTCACAGCCTAGATATAAAGAGCGGGCGCGCGCGAATATCACAGATAGACCATAGAGTCAATATAACTTTTAGCTATAAGAACACTACAGGCATATAACCGTTATAGGTAGTGCCGCTACAGGCCGCGCCAGCTCTACCGCTCAGGCAAATCGACGTTCACCTCTTAACCTATGCCATGATATAGGTAGACGCTAAACGCCGTTAGAACGCAATACAGAGCCTTTAATAACTATAGAACTATTAGTTATAACCCATGCAATCTATATGCTAATTGAGTATAGAATATATGTTGACAGTAGTAGACAATCTGTGCTAGGTATGCCTAAGGGTATCCTCTAGCACACTCACCCCCGTGTTGTCAAGGGTTTACTTAATTATTTCCGTGACTATTCTTAGGGTTCCGGTCACCCTTAGGAATTGACAGGCTGACTGGTGTATGCTAGTGATTTACAGGGGGCGGGGGGGCGCGTGGATGCGCAGGATTGTAATGGTAACCCCCTAGATACAAAAAAGTAGCCATTTGGAAAGACCATAAGTGTAACAATAAGTAACATAAAAGGTTTGTACCATAAGTATACATAAGTAAGCCTAAGTCATTGATTTTATTGGGCAATCGCGGGTACGTAGGGAGACAAAAGAATATCCTTTAATGTTTACTTTGTAATTAGTTAAAATAAAGCTTGACTTTTGCCTAAGAATATGGTATAATAGTACTATAGTATAGATTAGTTTAATTTAGTTTGTTGTTTTGTTACTAACTAAAGAAATAAACTAAGTAACAACCTAACGAGGTCTAAGGCATACTTAAGTATACTTAGGTAACCAAAGGAGAGTTTTTTGTCTACAAATAAAAAAGACGGCGGCGACGCTATACCTACTAAGAAACGTAGAGGTCGTCCACCCAAGTCTGAGATTGTCTCACGCAAGCGGGGAACCGTTGGCACTAGGGGTCGCCCAAAGGGTGATGCCGCTATAATCAACGAATACAAGACACGGATGCTAACGTCACCCAAGTCTAAGAGGGTCTTGGAGTCTATCTTCGATGCCGCCCTAGACGACGACCATAAGAACCAAGCCGCCGCATGGAAGCTAGTAATGGATAGGGTCTTACCCGCCAGTTACTTTGAAAAGGATAAGGCAGGAGGAAGTAAAGGTGGAATCAACATCTCGATTACCGGAGTGGGCGGTGAAACTACTGTCATATCCGAGAATACAGACCAAGAGTCAGATATTATTGACGGAGAGTACACCGATGTATAATCCAAAGTACTTCGCCCTGAGCGAGTTCAACTGTCAAGAAACAAATCAAAATGAAATGTGTCCAAAGTTCCTAGAGCGTTTGGATGCTCTGCGTGAAGCTTGTGGTTTTCCCTTTGTGATTACTAGCGGCTTCCGTAGCCCTAATCACAGCAACGAAAGACATAAGGAGAAAGCAGGAACTCATGCCCAAGGTATTGCAGTTGACATCAAAGCTATTAGCGGAACAGAAAAGTACGAGATTGTTAAACAGGCGCTCTTGCTTGGGTTTGGCGGCATTGGAGTGGCTCGTTCATTTATCCATGTGGATGACCGGAGCGTTACTAATTCTAACTCTACACCCGTAATGTGGACTTACTAAGTGACTGACTTAAAGGTAGAGCTTCTACCGTGGCAACAGGAAGTGTTTGAGGATAGCTCACGCTTCAAGGTTATCGCGGCAGGACGACGAACAGGTAAGTCACGCCTAGCGGCTTGGAAGTTAATCATTGAGGGGCTACAGTGTAAGAGAGGTCATGTCTTTTATGTCGCACCCACACAGGGTCAGGCTAGGGACATTATGTGGCAGACATTGCTAGAGGTAGGTAACCCTGTCATAGCGTCAAGCCATATCAACAACTTACAAATAAAGCTAGTCAACGGTGCTACCATCGCCCTCAAGGGTGCTGACAGACCAGAGACTATGCGTGGTGTCTCCCTTAGCTTCCTCTGTATGGATGAGTACGCCGATATGAAGCCGGAGGTCTGGGAGCAAATCCTACGACCTGCCCTAGCTGACCAGAAGGGTGATGCCATGTTTATTGGTACACCCATGGGACGTAACCACTTCTACGACCTCTTCCAGTACGCTTCTCTTTCAGGGGACGAACAGTGGAAGGGTTGGCACTTTACATCATACGATAACCCCCTGTTGGACGAGGAAGAGATTAATGCGGCTAAGAAGTCCATGTCTGCCTTCTCATTCCGACAGGAGTTCATGGCATCCTTCGAGGCGGCAGGTGGTGAACTCTTTAAGGAAGAACACATACAGTTCTCCGAAGAGGAACCCGAAGAAGGTCAATTTTATATAGCAGTGGATTTAGCAGGCTTTGCGGACGTTCAAACAGCGACAACTAAAACTAACCGACTTGACCAAACGTCAATTGCGGTGGTTAAAGCGGGTACGGAAGGATGGTGGGTCGCTGACATCATCCATGGTCGTTGGGGAGTTGAGAAGACAGCACGTAAAATCTTCGACGCAGTCCGAGACTACCAACCAGTAGCCGTGGGTATTGAGAAAGGTGCATTGAAGAATGCTGTCTACCCTTACCTAAACGACATTATGAAATCAAATCAACGCTTCTTTAGGGTTGAGGAACTGACACACGGTAACAAACGTAAGATTGACCGTATTGTATGGGCGCTCCAAGGGCGTTTTGAACACGGTAAGATAACACTTAACAAGGGTGAATGGAATACTACGTTCCTAGATGAGCTATTCCAGTTCCCTAACAAACTTGTCCACGATGATTTAATTGATTCGTTGGCTTACATTGACCAATTGGCTCAGGTAGCCTACGCAATCGACTACGAGGAAGAAGAATATGAACTCACTGACTACTACTCAGGGTATTAAACTATGTTAGAAGAAGAAGGTTTCCGATTAGAACGCCTAGAAGACTGGGTAGACAACAAATGCACAGGTTGGCGTGACAACTTTGAGGCCAACTACTCTCAGAAGTTCGACGAATACTACCGTCTATGGCGTGGTCAGTGGTCTGCTGAAGACATGACACGTCAATCAGAGCGTTCACGAATCATTTCCCCTGCACTACAGCAGGCTGTTGAGTCCTCCGTGGCTGAATTAGAGGAAGCTACCTTTGGTCGTGGCAAATGGTTCGACATTAAGGACGATATTGGCGACCCAGACAACGCTGACGTGGCTTTACTGCGTGAAAACCTAGTTAGTGACTTCGGTCGTAACAAAATCCGTAAGAATGTAGCTGAGTGTCTTATTAACGCCGCTGTATTCGGTACTGGTATTGCTGAAATAGAACTAACTACCGAAAAAGAGATGGCTCCGGCTACACAGCCTGTCATGGGCGGTGAATTGACCGCTGTTGGTGTTACTGTTAGGGATAAGACTTGCGTTAAGCTAAACCCTGTAATGCCTCAGAACTTCCTTATCGACCCTGTAGCGACTACCATTGAGAATGCGCTAGGTGTTGCTGTGGATGAGTTCGTATCACTACACCAAGTACAGGAACTACAGGAACAAGGTGTCTACCGTGAAGCTGACGTAGGTACTGCGGCTCCAGACTTTGACATTGAGCCTGACCACGAGCTTACGTCTACCTATGACGACGACAAAGTACGTCTTACTAAGTACTACGGCCTTGTACCTCGCTACTTGTTGGACGAAGCTATGTCTGACCCAGATGCTGAGGAAGAAGTAGTAGAGCTGAATGATGACGAGGAAGATGACAGCTACTATGTAGAGGCTATTGTTGTTATCGCTGATGGTGGTACACTGCTTAAGGCAGAGAAGAACCCCTACATGATGGGTGACCGCCCAATCATCGCATTCCCTTGGGATGTCGTTCCTAGCCGTTTCTGGGGTCGAGGTGTATGTGAGAAAGGGTATAACTCTCAGAAGGCGTTAGACGCAGAACTACGCGCTCGTATCGACGCTCTAGCACTAACAGTACACCCTATGCTTGCCATGGACGCTTCTCGTATGCCTAGAGGCTCTAAGCCAGAGATTCGTGCAGGTAAGGTTATTCTTACTAATGGTAACCCTTCCGAAGTACTACAGCCGTTTAACTTTGGTCAGGTCAATCAGATTACCTTTGCTCAGGCAGGTGCCTTACAGCAGATGGTACAGACTGCTACAGGCGCTATTGACTCAGCAGGTATCGCAGGCAGTATTAACGGTGAAAGCACAGCCGCAGGCATCTCTATGAGCCTCGGTGCTATTATTAAGCGTCATAAGCGTACATTGATTAACTTCCAAGAGTCGTTCATCATCCCGCTAGTGACTAAGGCCGCACACCGCTATATGCAGTTTGAGCCTGAAACATACCCAGTAGCTGATTATAAGTTTGACGTAACTAGCTCTCTAGGTATCATTGCTCGTGAGTATGAAGTTACACAGCTTGTACAATTACTACAGACTATGTCACCGGACACACCAATGTACCCTGAGTTGGTTAAGTCTATCGTTGACAACATGAACCTGTCTAACCGTGAAGAGCTTATTGCTAAGCTTGACCAAGCTAATCAGCCTAACCCAGAAGCACAGCAGGCACAGCAAGCGGCACAGCAAGCTCAGTTGGAGTTCCAAGGTTCACAGACTGCGGCACTTAACGGACAGGCTAAAGAGTCTGAGGCTCGCGCTATGAAGGCTATGGCTGAAGCACAGGCTGTACCGCAGGAGCTTGAGATTGACCGTATACGTGCTGTAACGGCTAACCTACAGGCAGGTGATGCAGACGACAAGGAGTTCCAGAAGCGCCTTGAAATCTCTAAGCAACTCCTGAAGGAGCGTGAGGTGGCTGTTAAAGAAGGTAACGTAGAAGCTACTCCAACACCACAGGCTGAACCACAAGCTATGCCACAACCACAAGGATTACCGTTACAATGATTTTAACAAGTAAGATGTTTGAGGACGCAATGAAGCAGATTAACGTAGCTTTTGCGGAAGTCAACAAAAGAGTAGACAAGTTAGAAGAACAACTTAAAACTAAGGAGGCTCCTAGTGGCAACACCAAGAAGGGGAAAGGCAAGGGTTAAAGTTACTTCTACAGGTAAGAAGGTAAGTTACGGACAGGCAGGCAAAGCCAAAGACGGAGGTTCCCGTGTACGTGCGGGGACTTCCAAAGGTGACAGCTACTGCGCTCGTAGCTTAGGTATTAAGAAAGGCTTATCTAAGAAGAAACAGAACGACCCTAACACACCTAACAACTTATCACGTAAGCGTTGGAAATGTTCCGGCAATAAGTCTAGGAGAAAATAGTTATGATGAAGAAAGGCGGATGTAAAAAAACAAAGTCTTGTGCTAAACCGGCTAAACCTAAGCGTGGCGGACGTGCGGCTAAGAACAAGAAAAAAAATACTATGAGTGTACGAAGCGGGTACTAATATGAAAGGTGTAAAGCACTATAAGAAAGACGGTACTGAACATACAGGTAACTCACATAAGATGCCTGATGGTACACTACACAGTAACAAGTCACACACTAAGACAAGCCAGAAGCTGTTTCATTTTAAAGACCTCTCAGCTAAAGCTAAAGTAAAAGCAAAAGGTAAATAATTAAAATAGTTCTTGACATTTGCTTCATAATATGTTATAATAATACTATAGTATGCTTTAGTATACTTTAACTTGTACTTTAACTTATAACAAACTGTCCTTTAAAGGAGAAACAGTTAATGACTGAAACAGATAGAGAATTAGAAAAATACTACGAAGATATGCTTACTACGTTTCGTACTGACGGTTGGAAGACCTTAACGGAAGACCTCCATACAAACGCAGAAGGTATTAACTCTGTAGAAGCAACTAAAGATGAGAAAGACCTTTACTTCCGTAAGGGACAACTTTATGTCATCTCAACGTTGTTAAACTTAGAAGAACACGTCCGTGACGCATACGACCGTCTAGGGGAAGACCCTGATGCCGTTATTTGATTTTAAATGCGAAGCAGGACATACTAGCGAACACTTTGTTAGTAGTGACACTAAAGAAGTAGATTGCACTGAGTGTGGTCTTAAAGCAGTAAAACAGTTATCTTCTTTCGGGACTTGGACAGAAAAACATAACGGCATATCGTCGGACAACTGGGTCAAGAAACGAGAACAAAAGATGGCTAATGACCGTAAGGCAAATTCATAATGGTGTATGAACCCTTACATAATATAAACCTCCATAATACTAAAAGGTACGGAGTTTAATAATGGCAACATTTATAGATGACAAGCGTCTTAATGACGACAACGAAGAACAAGCAAGTAACATTGAAGAACTAGGTCAGGAAGCTCCGCAAGAGCCAACACCTTCACCTGAAGACACTATCCCTGAGAAGTACCAAGGAAAGTCAACCGCTGAGATTGTAAGGATGCACCAAGAAGCTGAGAAGCTCTTAGGAAAGCAAAGCGGAGAAGTTGGGGAGTTACGTTCTGTAGTTGATAGTTATATTCAGACACAACTTGACACAACACCAGTACAAGCAACACCTACTGAAGACGAAGATATTGATTTCTTTTCTGACCCCGACAAGGCTGTCGAAAGAGCTATACGCAATCATCCTTCAATTAAGAAGGCAGAGGAAACAACTCTAAACAACCAACGCACTAACGCAATGTCGCAACTGCAATCACGTCATCCTGACATGGAGCAGATTGTACAGGACGGTAAGTTTGTTGAATGGATTAAAGCCTCTAAGATACGCACACAGCTCTTTGCTCAAGCAGACCGACAGTATGACTATGAAGCCGCAGACGAACTCTTTACCAATTGGAAAGAACGTCAAGGCGCTGTAGCTCAAACTGTAGCCGCTGAGAAGGACACCAGAAAAGCCGCTGTTAAAGCCGCCTCTACAGGTAGCACCAAAGGAAATGGAGAACAGCGAGCGAAGAAGATTTATCGACGCTCAGACATTATTAAACTAATGCAGGACGACCCTGACCGGTATCTCGCACTGTCTGACGAAATCACACAGGCGTATGCCGAGAAGAGAGTCCGCTAACTAAACTCTTTTTATTATAAGGTATATATAACATGGCTGATTCAACTTATCCCAACATGGGTGGCTTGACCACCAACACTACTGCCGCTACTTTCATCCCAGAAATCTGGAGTGACGAAGTTGTAGCCGCATACAAGAAGAACCTCGTACTGGCTAACCTAGTTAAGTCTATGGGTATGACTGGCAAGAAAGGCGACGTTATCCACGTTCCTAAGCCTCTCCGTGGTGATGCTCACGCTAAGGCTTCAGGTCAAGCGGTAACTATCCAGAACGGTACAGAGGGTGAAGTACTGGTCAACATCGACAAGCACTTTGAATACTCTCGTATGATTGAAGACATCACTGAGACTCAGGCTCTTGCTTCTCTGCGTCAGTTCTACACTGGCGACGCAGGTTACGCTCTGGCTCGTCAGGTTGATACTGACCTAGTTGACCTCGGTAAGTCTCTTGGTAACGGCGATGGCTCTTCTTGGGTTCACAACGCTTCTTACCAGATTAACACTACTTCCGGTGCTTTGGAAGCGTATGACGCTGACGGTACTGCTGACGTTGGTGACTTCAGTGACGGTGCTTTCCGTGCATTGATTCAGAAGATGGATGACGCGGACGTTCCTATGGACAACCGTTGCTTCGTGATTCCACCTTCTCTGCGTAACGCTATCATGGGCGAAAACCGTTATATGTCTTCTGACTTCGTTGATGGTCGTGGCGTTCAGAACGGTAAGATTGGTACTCTGTACGGCATTGACGTATTTGTATCAACTAACGTCGCTACTCCAGAGTCAGGTGTACGTGCCGCACAGCTTCTGCACAAGGACACTTACGTTCTTGCTGAACAGCAGGGCGTTCGTTCACAGACTCAGTACAAGCAGGAGTTCCTTGGCACTCTTTACACTGCTGACACTCTGTACGGTACTCAGGTACTACGTCCAGATGCCGGTTTCGTATTGAACGTTAAAGGCTAAGTAACAAACTGGGGGCATCCATAAGGGTGCCTCCTTTTACTTTTTCAGGCTACGCGCCTTCTTATACTAACATAGGTAAATATCATGTCAAAATTAGCAAGAGATGTAAACACTAAAGCAATTCAGGTTCTACGTCCCGCAACTACTTCTAAAGTTTCTATTTCTGGTAGCTCTAACGCCGCCAACAGCACAGGCGCTAACATCCGTGTAGCCCGTGTTATCTCTACTGTCGATTGCTTTTACAAGATGGCAGGGCCGTCCACTACTAGCGACGCTTTTCTTCCCGCAAATACTATCGAATACGTTCACGTTTACGAAGGCGACAACATTGCATTTATCACCGCCGGTGGTACAGGTTCCGCTTACGTAACCGATATGGTGTAAGCCATGTATGGTTTAGGTGTAAACAAACTAGGTGTTACAAACGTATCCGGTGGGTTTAATCCTCTATCCCTGTTTGCTAATGGCGAGCAGGGCGCTTGGTATGACCCTTCCGATTTAACTACAGTATTTCAACCAGACGGTACTACTCCGACAGTCCCTTGGGTTTCAGGCGCTGTAACGGACGCTAACCGTGTAGGCAAGCTAGTAGATAAAAGCAGAGCAAACGGTCACGACCTTATTCAAACCTCATCAGCTAAATGCCCTACACTTGTAAGCGCAGGCGGTCTTTACTATCTTGATTTTGATGGGGATGATGGTTTACGTACTACTCTTGATTTACCTTTTGGTACAAACACTGTTAATGAAATGTCTGTATTTGCCGCCGGTGAGTTTGCAGCATCAGGAAGCACCTCCAACCTAGTAGAGCTTTCTAACAACATAGGAAGTAACGCAGGTGCTTTTCGTCTATTTAAAACATCAGGTGATATTATACGTTCAATACAGAAAGGAACTCAACCGGACACAGCCCAGACTACTTCTGTAAGTATTCCACATAAATCTGTACTGTCGTCTGTTGCTGATATTTCAGCACCTTCGCATTTGTTCCGTTCTAACGGGTCTGTCGTGGAAGACACAACTCCTGATTTAGGTACGGGAAACTATTCCGACCTACCTCTCAATATGGGCGCGAGAAGTGATGGCGCTTCTGCTCAGTTAGACGGTAAAATTTATGGAGTGGTTATTGTTGGTAAAAAAACTAATAGCGGCGAAATAGATAATACCGAAGCGTACCTTGCCTCTAAATCAGGAGTAACCTTATAATGGGAATACACGCAACTGTTGTAATTAAAAACGCTAGTAAGTCCGTTATTCTTGGGCTTATTGCTCCTGATGAGTTATTTACTACAGAGTTAAAAAAAGGAATACGCAAGTACTGGGGACAGTCTGGTGTGTTTCCTGAAGAGCAATGGGAAATTCTATCTAATTCAGACCTACTAGAAGACTTCGTAGTAAACCCAGAGATGCGTCCCTCACAAACGTACGTTTCTTTAGGATTTACTATTGTTCCTTTAACGGAGGACTAATGCCTACTTCTATTATAACAAAACATAGTACTACCGTGGGAGACACCCCTGCGATTTCTGAACTAGCCGTGGGCGAACTTGCAGTTAATTTAGCTGATAGAAAACTATTTACAAAGGATGGTACAAACGCTGTTGTTGAGATTGTAGGTAGTAGTGATGCTAACTTAAAAGACTACGGTGCTGTAGGCGATGGAGTAACGGACGATAGTGCCGCTGTGATAGCCGCCCTTAACTCAGGTAAAGACCTGTTTGTCCCTAAGGGTGTGTACTATATTCCTAACTGGACAATCGTTACTAAGTCTACTGCTTTTAAAATGTATGGTACTGGTACTTTTAAAGGGTTAAACAAAACAGACACATTTATTAAACCGCTTGCTAGTGTAGAAGTCAGTGATGTGTCTTTTGAAGAGTTTGCTTTTGTATTTAAGAATGTAAAAACTGATGCAGGAACTGTTGATAGGTTCTACCTGAACAACGTAACTGTAAAGAATTGTGGCGGTGGTATTAGTCTTGAAACAGCTGTTAATATCTTTACTGTAACTGACTGTGACTTTGATACCTTGACAGCAGACAAGCCTATTAGAGTTGGTTACAACACTTACGCCTTTCAGGATATATGGAAAAACTTTACCATAACAGGTAACACGTTTAGAAATATTAGCACTGTGTCAGGTACTGACTGTAACGTACTGCTTATCTATGGTAAGCAAGTAACTATTACAGGCAACACATTTGATACTATAGGTGCGGTAGGTACTTTTGAGGCTTTCAGTGGTAACGGCAGTAACAAGACATTTACTGTAACAGAGAGCGGCCTCAATGAAGGCCAGTGTACCTTGTACCTTGTAATCGGCGGCCAAGATGTTGAGCAAATAAACACCGACGAGACTACGCTCTGGACTCTTGACGGAACTACACTTACGTTTACTACTGCTCCTCCTTCTGGAACTAACAATATTAAGTTTTATTACGCAGGGGAATCAGCGGCTGTTTATACTAAAGCTCGTTTTTCTACAATCACTGGCAACAGTATCTCAGGTGTGGGTAAGCTACCTGATGGAACCACTACACTAAATGTTAATCAAATCTACGGTATTAATGTTAAGGGTAGAGGCCGTGGGGATACAGAGAGAACTAACGGATTTAACGTAGCGGTTACAGGCAATACATTAGAAGGTGTAAATGGTTTAGGTTCTGGCATTCGGATACAGAATGATTGCGTTAATGTGACTGGCAACAACATTGAAAGATTCCGATGGGGCGTTAATGGTAATACTGCCGTACATGATGACAGCAATATTAGTAACAACAACATATATCACTGCTCCCAGTACGGTATTAACGTTATTCAGAGTGGTACGAATTGTGTTGTACAGGGCAACAATATCACAGGTGTGGACGTAGGAACGGGAGGTAGTGTTGTATATGAACCTCTCATAGCTATTCGAGTTAGAGCGCATTCTGATACTGAGAACTACAACATTGCTAACAACGCTATATCTGGGTGCAAGAAAGCCATTCAGGTCAGTAGCGCCAACGATGCAGGGGCTGAGATAAGTAATGTATTAATTACCGCTAACACTCTAAGCAATGTTACTGGGAACGGTATTGAGTTTGCAGATTGCAATACTATTACGTTAGAGAATAATCAGTATAAAGGCGAGGTTACAAATCAGTTTATTCGTCCGGTAAGTCCCAATCAGAATGTTACAATAAGAGATAGTCGAACCAAGACTCTTAACACCAATGCCGTTTCTACACTTCAAACTTTTAATACAAGTGTTGTTGACCAAGCCGTTAGAGTTACAGCTTCTGTTACAGCTAAACAAGGTGATGCTGAGTTTGCGGCTTATAAGATTACAGGTTTGTTTAAGGTATCGAGAGAAACAGTAGATGGCGTAGTAGTTATTACCTTAGCACAAGTAGGTAGTACAGCAACTGAGTACGCTATTACAAGTAGTGGAGCTGCCTCTTGGGGCGGTGCAAGCTTCCTATCATTTGAGGGTGATTTGCTTATAAGGGTGCAGGGAACTGCGGCTACTCCAGATACGGTATGGTCAGCTAAAACAGAATATGTGTCTACTACAGACGCTTCATTTTAATAGGAGGGCATTGTGCCTACTAAATTAATTACAAAGTATAGTACAGCGGCAGGTAATGCTCCTGCGGTTAATGAGTTAGAGGTAGCAGAACTAGCTGTTAATGTTATAGACAAGGAATTATATACCAAGAATAATAGCGATGAAATAGTAAGGCTAACAAACAGGGCAGAGCTTGTTTCTGTTAAAGACTACGGCGCAAAGTGTGACGGTTCTACGGACGACACCACAGCTATTCAGGCTTGCTTAACGAGCGCTCCTGAAGGTTCTTATGTGTACTTCCCGTCTACCTGTCTTATTAGTAACGAACTAACTGTAACTCGTAAGCTGACACTACAGGGTACAGGTACAGGTAAAGCTACACTGAAAAAGTCTCCTTCTTTTCCTGATGTACCTGCTTTAACAATAGGTGATGGAACTAGCGGTTTATCTGGTGTTTCTTTATTTGATTTCTTTATTAACGGAAACAAAGCCGCAGGCGCTCAGGGTTCAGGTTTAAAGTTACAGAAGCTAGGTTCGTTTAACCTAACTAACTTTAGATGTACTAACAACAAGCGATGGGGAATGCTTAGAGACGGTTTATGGTTATCTACGATGACTAATGTGTCTCTTGTTGATAACGGTACTGCTCCTACTATAGTCGGCGGTTCTATAACTGTAGCGGCGATTGGTGGTGGTGTTAAGGATACGTTTGTTACGAGAGAAACAAGTGACCTAACTGTTATTAACTTTAATTCTAATCGTAACTCCAACACTCAGATGCTTTGGGATAATGCTACAAGCGCTACTAACCGTATGGTGGCTTATTATCAGTTAGGTGGCGAGTATGGGACTAACGACGCGGCTGAGTACCTTGAAAATGTTACTCATTCACCTGTAGTTCGTTTACGTTGTGCAGACCGTTCAGGTTTTATTGGTGTTCGTTTTAACTCAGCAACAGATACCTATGTAAACGATTTACAGGTAGGTAGTACTGTAGGTACGTTCTCTGACATTGAAAACTTAACATTCACGTCTTGTCACACACAGAAGACACACAGCAGTTCAGATGCTTTCTTTGGTGTAGACCTTAAGGATAACATTACAAGTGTTTTCTTTAACAACCAAGACCACAGAGGTACTGATAAGTTTATGGACATGACAGACTTAACGTCTGGTATAGTGTCTATATCTGGTTGTGAGACTATTCCTCTAACGGATATTGTTGACCCTAATGGTTTACTGTCAGGTACTCATATACCTAACTCATTTATCCGTACAGGTACAGGTGCTCCAGAAGGTGTTGTGAGTGCAAGTGTCGGTTCTTTATATTTACGTTTAGATGGTAGCACAACTACTACTCTATATGTTAAAACTTCAGGCACCGGCAACACAGGTTGGACTGCCAAATAACTTAAAGGGATTTAATCATGGTAGAGGAAACTAAACAAGCATTAGATGTAGTAGCAGTATCGACAGGCATAATGTCAGTAGCGGCTTGGCTACCGCCTGTTGCGTCATTGTTTACAATTATCTGGATGGGTATTCGTATCTGGGAATCAGACACAGTTATGGAACTTAGAGGAAGAAAATAATGTCAATCATCAGTGCGCTTATACAACCAGTAACATCTATATTAGACAAGGTAATACCTGACGCTGATACTAAGCAACGTATAGCGCACGAGATTGCCACACAAGTACACACAATAGCACAGGCACAAATAGAGGTAAACAAAACTGAAGCAAAGCATAAAGACTTATTTGTCGCAGGTTGGCGACCCGCTGTGGGTTGGACTTGTTGCCTTGGAATGGCGGGTAACTTTCTTGTTATACCGATGGCAAACTTTGCGCTTGCTTTATCCGGTTCAGCAATCGCTGTTCCCCTTATAGATTTGTCTACTATGATACCTGTTCTTATGGGTATGCTTGGGTTAGGTGGTTTACGTACATACGAAAAGACAAAGGGGGTTAAGTAATGTCATCAAGATATGACCCATGGGGCGCACAGAACCTTAGAGGCGCTAGTCAAGGCGGAAGGTCTCGTACTCATCAAGGAGGAGGCAGAAGTACTGAAACCCCTCGATACACACCTACTGTAAATCGGATGGGTGGAGGTACTAGCACATACGTACAAAGCGATTACGGTACTCTAGGAGGAGCTTCAGCGGAAGACGTAGGGTCTTTTGGAAGCTCAGTAGGACGAGAGGGTGCTTTAAATACAGGACTTGTTGACCAGTATGACCCTGAAAGATTAAGTGCAGAATCTCAGGAAGCAACTTTTGAAGACAATGTAGATTTAAATTGGGAAGCTACTCAACGAGAGATGTTTGGAGCCGCGCCTTTAGCTGAAGATTTTACAGCAGAAGAGTACGGCATGGGCGCATCAAGTGCCTATCGAAACGCGGTAGATGAGTACGCTCCGATAGAAGACTACATTCAAGGCGGAAAGGTAGTAAACATAGCGGCGGATTACTTTGGCACTACTCCAGAAGAAATACTACCTAGAGTTTTAGCGGATGTGCATGATGTAGACAGTCTTAATAGTATTGATACCTACTTAACAAAAGAACGTACCGATACGTTTAACAAGCAATTATTAAATGCAGGTTATACGCAGGAAGAAGTAGATAGTTTTAACTTAGTTGCTGACTTAGATGTTAATCAGTTTGTAGACGAAACAGGGGCTGTAGACACACAGGCTTACGGAGCGGCACAGCGTAATGCTTTTAACGATGCGGCTGTACAGTTTATTGATTTGTATGACACTAAGCAAACCGAAAAGTTTAGCAATGAAACTAACACTCTTTCTACTTTAAAAGAAACAAACCCTCAAGCCTTTATGACAGCGTACTATAATTCTGACTCAGGCACACGTAATCGTTTTCTTTACGATAGCTTTTCTAAAGGAGAAATAAGCGAAGACAAGTTCAAGCAAGGTGTTGTTGAAAGTCTAGCTCGTGACGGTAAACAGATTATTCAGTTTGAAGGTGAGTACTATTACTATGAAGCACCTGAAGGAAGTGATTTAACAAGCTACTCTCCTAGCGGAAGCGAACAGTTTTTTAAGGTAAACTTCACGCCTGAGCAATTTGAAGCTAACCCTCCTAGAATGTCAATGGGTCGTGGTATGTTTAAGGACACAGGCGGTAGTACTATCTACACAGGTACTGACGATTTAGGTCAACTACAGGGTATTGGCGGTTATCAGAACTTTACTCTGGGAGAAGAAGCAGAAGCGAGGCACGGGGATGTTTCTTACTTAGACGTAGGTATCGGTTCTCAAGGTGAAGCATATAATCCTCTGCCTAGTAAAGCAGAAGCAATAGCTAAAACAGCAGTACGTGTCGGAGCAGGTGTCTTAACAGGAGGTATGTCTGAAGCGGCTATTGTTGCAGGTAAAGCGGCAACAGGTCAGACGTTACACGGAGAGGACTACGCAACATTAGCTACCTTTGGTTTAGGGCAGGCAGGTCTTATCTCTGCTCCGACAGGAAGCAACCCTGAAGGCGTGGGTTTAGGTTCTTTAAGCTATAATCAAACTACTGGTCTTATTGATGCGGTTGGCTCTGGAAATCCTACATCTTTCATTGTTAAAGAGTTTGTTACACCTTATGTTGAAGACTCTTTAAAAGAAACTTTAGGCGGAACACAGGACGATTGGAAAGAGTACTGGGATACTGTACCTAGTGACATTAAAGCGGGGCTTAACGAAGCCGCTTCTGAAATAATGCAAGGCTCTAGTTTTGAAGAAATAGCCGGTGAGAGTTTACTAGCATGGGCAGAAGCCTCTGGTAACAGAGACAAGATAGAAAAAGCTTTAGGTAAAGCAGGGTCTACGTTTGATGATGAAGTACTACAAAAAATCAAAGAGCAGACTCAAAAGGCTTTAGCACCTATAGCTGATATGTTTAATATCAACATGGACGGTCAAACCCCAGAAAGCATTAAGGCTATTGAGGACGCAGTTAGAGCCGTAGGTTCTTCCGTTGGTAATGTAACTGACCCTCTCTTTTCAACAGTAGGTGACGCAGGTTCTGCTATTGAGGACGCGGCAAGACCTGTGGGTTCTGCTATAGAGGACGCGGCAAGACCTGTGGGTTCTGCTATAGACGACTACTTACTACAGCCTGCTCTAGGTATCTTAGGTGGGGCGGCAGGTCTTCTTTTAGGAGGAGCGGGAGGAGGAGGAGGAGGTCAGTTCTCAAGCACTAGAACTACGGACGGTTTGTTTAGAGATGAGTTGTTTAAGTTTAAAGAGAAAGATTTAGGATTAGTAGAACGTGTTACACAGGACGAACCAAGAGAGCAACTAGCTAATTTTAACAGCGACCCTTTTGCAAGTGATTTTAATAACAGGAACCTATTCGGATGAATTATTTAAACGCAATAAACAGAGTACTACGTAGGTTACGTGAGAACGAAGTAGCTTCCGTTACGTCTACCTCGTACGCTAAACTCGTGGGTGACTACATTAATGACGCTGTACGTCTTGTCGAGGACTCGTGGGATTGGTCAGTACTGCGTAAGGAAATAGCTGTGGACACTGTAGCAGACCAACGTGAGTACACCCTTAGTGGTGTGTCACAGATGTTTAAAACATTGTCTGTATCTAATCAGACTGAGAAGTGCTACGTAAACCAAGGCACTCAGTCAGGCTTACAGGAAGACAAGTTTGTCAACACAGCTAACGCCGCTGTACCTAACAACTATGTGTACACAGGCTACGTAGAGAACGTAGGTGGTATGGGTGTAGCTTTCTATCCTGTACCTAACAAAGTGTACAACTTAAAGTTTAATGTTGTAGACAGGTCAGAGGAACTAACAGAAGCAAATGACAATATCATGGTTCCTTACCTACCGGTGATTCAGTTTGCTACAGCAATGGCGGCAGAGGAACGTGGTGAGACTGGTGGTGCTTCTGCTCAGGCTTTGTACGGTATGGCTAAGGCTAGCTTGGCTGATGCTATCTCTATGGATGCAGCTCGCTTCCCTACAGAAACTATATGGTATGACGTATGAGTAAACAACTACAACCCTTATCAGTTGCGGCTCCGGCATTCTTTGGTTTGAATACACAGGACTCTCCTGTCGGTATGTCAGCCAATTTTGCTAAGCAAGCTGACAACTGTGTGATAGACAAGCAGGGTCGTATTGCCGCCAGACAGGGACACACACAGGTCTCTACAGCTTTTCCCTCTGGCGATGATGCCCTTGGTGCTAATCCTATTGAAGCTCTACATGAACACGTTGCGTATGACGGAACAAAGACTGTATACTCGGCAGGTAACAATAGACTCTACACAGGCACTACAACCTTAACTCTTTTAGCTTTCCCTGCCGGTTATCAATCAGTTACTGCGAACAACTGGAAGATTGTAAGTTTTAATAACAGTGTGTACTTCTTCCAACGTGGTTATACGCCACTGAAGCATACAAACGGCACAGGAGCTTTAACTGAACTAGCACACGGCGGCACTGGCGCTCCTGAAACTAACGAAGTACTGGCGGCTTTTGGTAGGCTCTGGACAGCAGATAACACTACTGATAAATACACTGTTCGCTTTTCTGGTTTACTTGATGATGACTTCCACGTAGCAGGCGGCTCTAATGCAGGCGTTTTAGACTTAACAAAAGTATGGGCTTCAGATGAGATTGTGGCTTTAGCTGAGTTTAATGGTTCGTTAGTTATATTCGGTAAGAGACAAACTGTTCTTTATAAGGGCGCTGAGTCTATAGATACCATAGCTCTTGTTGACATTATTAATGTAGGTTGTATTGCTAGGGACTCCGTACAGGCAACAGCGGATGACTTAATCTTCCTGTCTGACCAAGGTGTTATGTCACTAGGTCGTTTGATTCAGGAGAAGTCACAGCCACTACGGGACATTAGTAAGAATGTACGCTCTGACCTTCTAGGGGTTGCATCCTTAGACACTACAGGTGTTAAGGCTGTATACAGTCCTGAGAATGCCTTTTACTTATTGTCCTTCCCTACTTCTAGTCAGGTCTATGTGTTTGACTTACGAGGTGCTTTAGAGGATGGAGCATACCGTGCAACCAAATGGACAGCAATAGCCCTTACAGCCTTTGAGAGGCTTTCTAGCGGAACCCTATACATGGGTAAGAAGACACTAGGTATCGTCCAGTACGAGGGCTTTCAGGACGCAGGAAACAGCTATCGTATGAACTACTATAGCAATGAGCAAGACTTCGGCGCTCCTGCTAACGAGAAGTTTCTGAAAAAGATGCGTGTTACTGTTATAGGTGGTTCGTTATCTACAGCAGTATTAAAGTGGAGTTATGACTACGAAGATAGTTACTCTCAGGAAACATTTACATTTGGTTCTGACGTTATAGGGCAGTTTGGTATAAGTGAGTTTGGTTCACAGGACACAACCCCTGACCCAGACCGTGTGCCGGTTACGCCGCCTGACTACGATTTTAAGATTGCCGAATACAACTCAGGTGTTACAATTAACAGACCTTCAGTAAACGCAAGCGGCTCAGGCACTACTATATCTTTTGGTGTCGAAGCAATAATTAACGACAGTAGCTTTTCTATTCAAAAAATTGACATACTAGCTCTAATTGGGAGACTGCTCTAATGAGTAATTACGTATACACAACTAACTACCTTGCTAAAGATTCGTTACTTTCCGGTGACTCACAGAAGATTATTAAAGGCGCTGACTTTGATAGCGATTTTACTGCTATTGAATCAGCTATTTCTACTAAGCTAAACAAAGATGGCGGTATCGTTACAGGGGACTTGAAGTTTAACGACAACGTAAAAGCGGGGTTTGGTAACGATAACGATTTAAGTATCTACCATACAGGTTTAAACTCATACATTGAGGATACAGGTACTGGTGGTTTAGTTATTACAGGTACTGCTACTCTGACACTGATGCAAGCAACTCAAGGAGCTAACGCAAATAAATACTTAGAGTGTACTGCAAACGAGGCTGTAGACCTTTACTACAACAACGGTAAGAAACTAGAAACAACTAACACAGGAGTTACTGTGACAGGAGAACTTGTGGCAACCACTATTAACGGAGGTACGTTCTAATGGGTATGATAGACGGTTTAATTGAAGGTGGTGCGGCTTTTTATGCAGGTAAGGAAGGCATTAGTGACGCTGAAGCCGCAGGTCAGGCAGGTTTAGGTGTCGGTCGAGAGATAGGAACAACAGCCGCAGAGATGGCTGAGTTTAAACCTTACACTGTTACTAGTGGTTTGGCTACAGGAACTACTACGCCCGAAGGTGGTTTAGACTTACAACTTTCTGCTGATGAACAAGCGCGACAAAACCAGTACTTAGGTCAGGCACAGAGTATGTTTGGTGGTCTTTCAGGTGACGTAGCGGGAGGTTCACGGGCTATCTATGAGCAGATGAGAGCCGCACAGCGACCTGAAGAAGAACGTCAGCGTATGCGTATGCAGGAAGGTTTATTTGCTAGTGGTCGTGGTGGCTTGCAAAGTGGTATGTACGGTGGCGGTAATGCTGAGACATTCGGCTTTGAGCAGGCACGACAGGAAGCTATGCTTAATGCTCAGTTAGCGGCACGAAGTCAGTTCGGTCAAGAACAACAGAATCTACTACAATCAGCTCAAGGCTTACAAGACGCAGGATATAACCCACAGACGCAAGCTATTGGTTTGTTTGGTGCGGCTAATGCACCTGCTTCCTATGCTGATGCGGCACGTAGACAGCAAGGTTCTTTGTATGGTCAAGGTGCGCTTGGTGGCTTAGAGGGCTTTATGGAAGGACAGAAACAAGCTAATGAGCTACGTCAGATTCAGATGGGCGGTATGTTGAATGCGGTCACTGGTCAGGTTAATCCTCTAACAGGTGTGCGTAGTGACGGTCTAATTGATACAGGTATAGACCTAATTGGTTCAGGACTAGATTGGTTAAGTAATCAAAGTTGGAACCCCTTTGGTAATAACAGTAGCACTACTAGCAACACCTCGATAACATCAGGCGGTCATTCAGGCGCATCGCAAGCAGGTGCTTACACAGGCGGTGGTACAGGGTTACCAAGAGGTGGTGATGCTGATGGTGACGGTGTAATGAATATCTGGGATAACTACCCCCACGACCCCACTCGTTCTTAATAGGAGACAAAGACAATGGCACAAACAGATTTAACTAGCCTACTTACAGGCGTATCTTCCGCACCTATTAGCCCTATGCGGGGGTTGGACAGAGAAGGTCGTATGGCTCAAAGGGCGCAGGGCTTTTCTGATAGAATGACACGAGGAATGCTACAGGCGGCAGGACAAGACCCACGTACCGTAGGTCAGCAAGCTCAAGCGGCTTTGGCACAGCTAGACATTAACGACCCTAAAGACCAACCTAAAATTATGGAGATTGTTAGTCGTGTCAATCCAGAACGTGCGGCAGTACTTAAAGCTCAGTTTGCACAGCAGGGTAGAGTACGTGATGAGGAATCAGCGGGTCTTGCAAAAGAGGAAACACAACGTAAACAGTTCGCCTCTTACTTGGACAAAACTTACCCTGATAAAGGTTATGGAGATTTGGCTTTACAAGGTATGATTACTCCTGCCAACATGAAAAACTTTATTAAGGAAACTGCGGAAGGAAAGGCAGACACCTCATATATAGATATTCAAAACAGTGAAGGTGAAAATGTTAAGGCTTTAGTTGACAATTCGTCAGGAAACGTGATTAAAACTTTTAATAGGGAAGGAAAGGAAACTGACGATAAAGTAAATACTACTATTGAAGACATAGTAGTAGACGGTAAGGCGGTCAGGGCTTTAATTAACAAGGATAACGGCTCAATAATTAAAACTTACGGCTTACCTACAGATTCTTCAGGTTTAACTCAAGAACAGAAAACTTATAATGCTGTTGTTGCCTCTAACGCGGCAGAGGGTATCCCTACGGCTAGTTATGCTAACTGGCGTAAAGGAGAGATAGCTGAAAAGAATATGTCACCTAAGCGTCGAGAATATGCAGAACTTAAAGAATCCTCAGGTGAGGGTGATAATTTCCCTAGTTATCAGGAGTGGCATAATAGTCAGAACTTAGACACACTGGTTACCTCTCGTATCGACGAAGCAACAGGAATCGAAACTTCTTACCTAACTAACTCAAAGACAGGTAACGTTATTAAACAGTTAGGCGTGACTTCTATGCCTAAATTAGAGATAGAGAAAAACAGCGATGGTACTTACTCGGTATACAACCCATCTACAGGGTCACTGAGTCAGCCGGTAGCTACTGCCGAGTCAGCGGCTATTAAACAGAAAGAGTTCTACGCTACTATGTCAGCAATTAACGCTATTGACGGCACGTTAGGTGCGTTAAGCGAGGCGCAGAGACTTAAAGGAGACGGGCCAGACGGAGAAGCGGTAGGTGGTATTGAATACACTTTATTAGGTTTCTTGCCTGAAACAGACGCTAGGTTGTTAGGTAGTAAAGTAAAAACTATTCAAGCTAACCTTGCGTTTGACAAGCTTCAAAATATGCGCGACAACTCGCCTACCGGCGGTGCTTTGGGTCAAGTCAGTAATTTAGAATTAGACTTATTGAAAGCGTCTGTTGAAGATTTAGACCCTAAACTAGGTGTTGAGGCGTTTAATGCACAGGTTGTTAAAATTGCGACCCATTATAATAGGTTTAAACAGTCTTTACTAGAACAGTCTGATTATGTTGTTGACCCTGTAACAAACGATATTTATATCACATCGCCCGAAGGTAAAGTATACAAAGTCGGAACACAAGCACAAGAGGTTAAATAATGGCTACTTCTTCTTACTCACAAGTAACAAACCCCGATGAGCTTTTAAGAGTACAAGGCTTATTCGGAGAAGAAAACAACGCCCAAGCTCCCGCTAACGTGTCTAGCCCTGTAGATATGTCAGCGGCTCCTTCAACTCCTTTTACTTCAGGAGTTCAAGTGGAGGACGAAGATACCTTGGCAAGGGTTCAAGCTTTGTTTGATGAACAGTCAACAAGTAACGACAGTGTTAGCCCACATACGTTAGTAAACGGTTTAATGCTTGAAGGCGTGATTGACCAAGAAGTTGACCCTTTTGATTGGAAAAAAATGACAGCAGGTATGGCGGCTTCTATTGCGGCTTCTATACCTCAAGGAAAAAAGGGTTACAAGTGGGGTCAGAAAATGGTAGCCACTTTACCGAATCGAGGGTGGCTAGGTGCTATTAAAAAAGCAACACCTGTTGTCACAGGAGCGGCTAGAGGTAGTTTAGCCAGTGCAGGGGCATTAGGTGCTACGGAGTTTAACTATGACGCTATAGAGTCTTTAGTGTCAGGAGAAGAGTTTAATCCTTCAGAGGCTTTTGATGCCGCTTGGGATGCCGCTAGAACTGATTTTATTTACTCGTCAGCCGGTTCTCTGGGTTTCCCTGCTGTAGCTAAGTCATACAGAGCAGGTAAAGAATATGTGAGTGAACTACCTTCTTTGTTCCCTGCTAAAAAAATACCAATTGCAGGTAAGGCGGGTCTAGGTGATAAAAGCATAGCTGCTATCGAAAAGCTTCAAGGACGGCTTGTCGAAATGGGGGGTAGTTTGCTACCTAGCATGGTGTCGGACAGAGCGTTACCCCGTTATTTAGAGCAGGTCGCTAAAGTATCTAAATACACAAAAGGAACCTTAGAAAACTATTTTAACATCTATGGACAGTTTATGGGTGAACAAATAGATGGTGTGGTTAAAATGTATGCCAACAAAGGGCCGCGTGAGCAAGGTAAGGTTCTGAAGGCTTTTATTGAGCAAAACGAAAGAGCTTTAGCTAAAGTTGTTGAGCCTCTCTACACATCACTTGCTGTAAAAGGCAGAGGAGTTGCTGTTAATGTACGTGAAGCGGCTAAAGCTAAAGCTGACGAAATATCACAATCAGGTCTTTATAGAGCGCAACCTAAAATAGACAAAGACGGAAACCCTATACCTCAAACGTCAGCGTCAGGGAAGGTTGCTACTGTTCTTGCGGAAATGAGGAAGATGCCTGATAACCTTAACTTCTACGAAGCACATCAGCGCTTGTCTAAGATTAAAAGTGACATTGCGGATTTAAGAGCCTCGACAAATCCTGACTCCAACGCTGTTAATGTCTTGGAAGAGTATAGAACACTTTTAGAGAACGGCATGGAAGGGGCGGCTGATAAACTGTCCCCTACTTTAAGAAAGGAGTACGATGAAGTAACAGCCTACTACAGTAGGGGTAAGAAGGTAGTGACCGCCGAGTGGTTAGCTTCCGCTATGCGTAATTCTGACCCCGCTACTATTGGTCGTATACTTACACAAGACGGGCTATCCGAAGGTATTATACAGATTAAGCAACTACGTAAAGCCGCCGCTGATTTTAAGAAAGACATACCTAAGCCTCCTAAAGGAGCTTCTAAGGCCGAAGTAAAAGAGTATAAGGAAATGCTTAAGGGTTTAGACGTAGACCCCTTAGAAGGCATTAGAAGAGGGTTCTTGGACGAGATATTAATGTCAGCTCCTGATGACGCTATAAGCTCTGCTGAGAAGTTTGGAAATAAACTAAAACAGCCCCGTTTCAGAGAGACTTTTAATGAGCTATTTAAAGGCACAGCCGTTCCTGCTAAGATAGACGAAATGTTAGAGAATTTAATGATTCTATCTCGAACAGATACTTCACAACAAGGTTTTGCTTTAACAGTAGCAGGTGCTGAACAACAGGTACTGACCAATCCTAATGCGAAGTCAATTTTAAAAAGTATTGTACCTGCTTTCTTAGCTAGTAATCAGATTTCAGCTAAATCTATAGACAAGTTAATTAACTTGCAGAAAGTAGCGATTGCGGCGGAGAGCAAGGGAGTTACACTGTCGCAGGGGTTCTATACTAGCTTAGAAAAATTAGTGGGTAGAGGTAATATAACAGGTACTGTAATATCTGCACCACAAAGTCAATAAACCCAAGACGTAAAAAAGGGGGTCGCAATGACCCCCAAGTCTTACTAAACTATCTCACAAGCACCGCCGGTACACGCTAACTCCTGCGAGCCGGTTGTGTTGTCTTCCTGCTCAAAGTATTGCAGGTCATTCCAGTTAATATCTTTTGGCATTGATGCTAGTAGTTCTTCATATTGTTCAGCATTGATGTCCTCATAAGGAGCTTGCTGATACGTATGTTCACTTACAGGCAACAAACTAATACCACTACACAAGTCAAAGTTATCCCAAATCCACTGAGCTACCTGAAGGAACTCGCTGTCAGTGTAGTATACTGTGATACTTGGCTTATGCTCACACCAACTATTCTGGTACATCTTCCAAAGCTCTAGCTGATGCATTGCACCTACGTCACTGACCGTCACACTGGTCTCTGGTGCTTTGACAGGAAAGCTAAACACTGATGAGGAGTCAGACATAACGTCATCCTCTACAGGGAACCCTGCTGTCTTCATAAAGACTGCAAGCGGGTCTTTCTTGTCCGAACGTACACGTCGAATGTAATGCTTAGAGAACCGAGGATGGATGCCGCTAGCACTATCGACAAGCTGAGAAACAGTACCACTCGGCTTAACAGCAGTAACGGCAGTAGACTGATTGATACCAAGTTTCTTAGCCCACTTCTTATTTGTTGCAATAGCGACATCTCGTACAGCCTCCAATACTACCTCACAATGTGGTGAGTTAGGTGTGCTTAACAGTTTGTTGTCCATGATACCTGTCATGCTCACGCCTAACAATGCCTCTTCCTCTGTGTTCTTCTTCCAGATGTTACGTAAGTATCTGAAGTCAGTCAAGGTAGCCTGTAGTGTGCCAATGATGGCCGCTACTTCCGCCTTAGCTTTCAACGTCTCTTCCGTGTCATCCTCTCGTACTACAATCTCTGACAAGTTACAGAACTGATTACTGCGTAGGATAATCTCAGAGCAAGGGTTAGTACCGAAGTCCTGATTAGGGTCACGACGACCATTCCTAGCCGCAATCTTCTGTGCCGCTACGCGACTAAACAAACCACGTTCACCTGACTTAGACTCATACAACGTCTGCATCTCATTAAGGAAAGCCTCGAAGTCTGGCTTCTCTGTGTACGCTACGCTGTTGTTAGCTAGTCTACGGTGTCCATCGTTCTCCCACCATGCACCTGACTTAGCCTTAGCCATACGTTGGTCTGATAGGTTAGACAAACTAATCAATGCCGAACGTCTCACACCACCTACAACTACAATGTCTGCAACCTTACACACTACATCGTGACACTCAATGGATGTCAGCTTGCGTCCCTCTGCCTTACGGAAGACATCAACACAGAAGTGGAACAAGTCGTCCAAGGGTTGCGCCCCTGACGCTCGGCCACCGAAGGTCTCTAGTCTTGCACCTGCGGGTCGTACACCTGACATATCCCACTTAGGTATCTTACCTGCGTACAGCATAGCGATAAGCTCACGGAACGCTGATGCCCAACCTACCTTGCTGTCACCTACTACAATCGTACTGTCAGTCTTGTGGAAGGACTCTGCGACCACAGGTAGCTTGGTAATGAAGTTACGTTCAACACTGAACCCTACACCAGTACCACACATAAGCACGTACATAAGCTCATCAAAGCTACGTGGTGAGTCAATGGCTAGGTAACTACAGTTAAAGCCTGCTACGTTATCCTTCTCTAGCGCTACACCGGCAGTCATTAGGCAACGCATTGACGGCATAACTTCTAGGCTGTGGATAGCGTTGTACAGTTTTTTGGCCACTTTGCTGTCAATCTGTCCACGTTCTGTCCAGAAATCTACGTAACGCTGTACTGTCTCCTCCCATGTCTCACGACGACCTTCCTCTTTAATCCATCGTGCGTAGCGTGACTTGTGTATAAACTGCTGATACTTATCCATTCTTCTTTTTATCCTTATCTTGTTTGTCTTTGTTCTTCTTACCGAAGATAGCATCGAAGTTATTTTCAAACTTCTTCTTGTCAGTAGGGCGTACTGCTGAACCCTTACCGCCGTGTGTCTGCCCTTGTGCCATTACTCGAACTCCTCGGTTAGTCGTGCTAAGTACCACTGTGCTTTCTTTAAGTCTTCTACAGGCTTACCCTTGTAGGCGTAGCGCCAAAGGTACTTCATAGCGTTACCCTTGAGGTAGCCTGTGAACTCTCTATCGGACATACTAGCTTTAATAGCTTCGATACATTCCACAGAACCAGTGTTGTAATGTACTGGGCTTTCTACAGGGTCATCGACTGACGGGTACTCTAAGTATTCTTGCCTATCGTCATCCTTTAGTTCTTCATCTACCAACGCCTTGTATTTTGTACGTAGCTTGTCCCACATTTCTGGTGTTGCTTCATCAATGCTCATAAGTATCCTCTCTATGTCTAATCAATCTATCTTCAAATGCTTCCAACAGTTCCTCACCGTTTATCTCTAGCACTTCCAATATAGTTATCTCATCGTGGTCGCGTAGGAATTGTTCCTTGTATTCTTCAAACGACATTTTTATCCCTCACATACTTTAGTAATTCCTTCGTAGTCTTTACAGTGAAGTGAGCAAAGCCTTCCTTCTCGCACCACTGTCCCATAGTCATCTTACTGCCCTTACGTACCTTCTTGTACGGGTCTGACAAGACAAACACTAACTCCCACTCTGGCATTGAGTCTCGGATGGAGGTGTACTTTTGTGTGTCTCCTACCCTGAAGTAACCCTTAGCCTCGATTAGTATCTTTTTACCGTCATGTACAAAGTCCGGTACGTACTTCCTGTGTATAGTGTAGGGCAGTCTGTATGGCTCGTATTCAAACTCTTTGTTGAGTTGGTCATACAAGGCTGACTCTAAGCCTGACCGGAATCTACCGTTTTTCTTAGTCTTACTCATTTGATTTCAAGCTCCTGTACGTTTGGTTCTTTAACTACCTTACACAAGTACTTCGGTGCGTAGGAGTAGCTAAACAACCGTAGGTCAGGATAGCAATGCTTTTTGTATTGACAGTAAGAACAGCCCATTGCTAACTTCATGTTACCTGACTTGCCTTCCGGCTCCGGCGGGTTACAGTAGTTGCTAGGCTCTGGCTTTTTTACCATCTCCTTCAAGTGTATGACTCGCTCCTCAATAGTACCGTTGAAGTCTAACACTGCTTTGACCTTGGGGTCTGCCAAGTCATACTTCAGGAACGTCAGGTGACCGTTAGTCTTGTCCATTGCTAACCAACCGATTTGAGTCTCGCCTTCTGAGTGGGCGTAGGCTTTAATCTGGTCTACGTAGCCGAATGGGTCGTCATGTAGTATCTTGCCTTCCTTAAACTTCTTAAAGCCAAAGGTACTGGCTGACTTAACGTCTGTCACTACACCGTCTATCTTACAGTCCATTGAGCCTCGAATACCATCCACTTCGCACTTTTTCTGCTCGTCGGTGACTGTGTGTCCTGCCATACGTGTTAAGAATAACAGCATCTCTTCAATTAGATGTCCGTACATGAACTTAACATACGTGTGTGGCTCTAGCTCTTCCTTCTCTGTACCTGCGACTACGTTCCAAAGGTAACGGTCTGTGCGACCAATGTTTGACAATCTAAGTGTGCGCTTATCTTGTCGCTTCTCCCTGCCGAACTCGGTACGCATCAGGGCTTTAACACCCTCACCGAACTTCTCAATCTCAGCCTCTACGTCTACTGAAGGGTCAGCATCCTTTGTCTCCATCATCTTGTAGATGTCTTTAACTAAAGTCTCAGTCTTTTTCATCTTCTAGTTCCTTGAATGCTTTAATCACATCCGTTGAGAATAGCTTCTGTAAGTTTACCAAGAACATCCGGCTTGCGTTGTTGTCACCACCTGATACTGTTTTAAACTTATCTAGCCGGTTAACTATCTTCTTCAACACCTTTGTATCAAACACCAAGGTACAGTACTCGTCGTCCCCTATGCACAGGTTATGGAACCAGTAGTCAGACTCTGTGGCTTCAATACCTGACGGCTTACCCCATGACTGGTACTCAATGCAGATGTTACCAGTCTTCTGCCACATATCCTTTTCGGACTTAACTTCAATCTTCTTGTTCTGTAGCATATCGGCAATCTTGTCTTCTCGTACCTCACCGTATGCTAAGTCTAAGTCAAACTTCTTCCTATCAGCTTTTGCAGGCTTCATGTTATTCCCCAAAGAATGTGAAACAAACAATAGCCCAGAGAATAGCCGCGCCGAATACTACGCTAGTCCAAGGGAACTCTTCCTGTGCTTTAGGCTCAGGCTTAATCTCAATCAAACCCATAACGTCAATCACTGCCTCAATACCATGCTTCTTATATAGGTCGTGATAAGGGTGACTAGGATTACCTACGCGATACCGCTTACCGTTTATTGTCAATCGTGTCTTATCTTCTAACTGTCTATTGTAGCTCATCGTGTGTACCTTTATTAGTGTGTTTCCGACCAGTCGCTTCCGATTTGATATTCGCCTGCGAGAGGACAGTTGAGTTTGTAGTGGTTACCTG
>TARA_R100000541_G_scaffold41311_3_pt1 | contig 31024 bp, 65 predicted proteins | sample TARA_R100000541 | Tara Oceans TARA_R100000541 (sample SAMEA2621416) | marine metagenome | biome: marine biome (ENVO:00000447); feature: surface water layer (ENVO:00002042); material: "saline water (ENVO:00002010), including plankton (ENVO:xxxxxxxx)" | depth 5 m | reverse complement strand
ACTTTTTGTATAGATCAAACTATAGGATTCGAATTCATACTAAGTGATGATTATGGTGATGGTATGGCAGGTTCTACTTCAGGTGGATCCATGGATGGTATGGTAGTAATATATGATTGTAATGGAGATACAATATGGTATATGGACAATCCAGGATTTGGGTATACTTTATATTCAGGACAACAATTTGGAGTTCCTTGTAATACTTATGCTGATGTATTTGGTTGTATGGATGATGATTATCAAGAGTACAATCCATTAGCTACAATAGATGATTCAACTTGTACTAATCTTCATATCTACGGATGTACAGATTCAACAGCTTTTAATTATGATCCAACAGCAACAATTAATGATCTTGTTCCTGATTGCCAGTATCAATTATGGATTGGAGATGCAGGTGGAGATGGATGGGGTAATTCTTATATAGGTGTTTATCAAAATGGAATTAACTTTGGTACATTCACAATGGGGCCAGGAAGTTATCAAGATACATTTCCTTTAATATTAGATGCAGGAGTGCCTGTTGAAATATATTATTTTGAAGTAGGTGGACCACAACAGCCACCAGAAGAAGTACAATTTCAAACTTGGCATAATTCATTTAAACTAACAAATGCAGATGGTGTTGTATTAATGCATGAAGGTCAAAATCCTTTTGCTAATAATGGTCAAGGAGCTCTTCAATCTTTTGCTGCTCCATTTTGGGTAAAATATACAGGAATACCTTTTTGTGGAGATTATTGTATACCAACAGTATTAGGATGTATGGATCAATTATCATTTAATTATGATTCATTAGCTAATGTTGATGACGGAAGTTGTATACCTTTTATATTTGGATGTACAAATGATTTGGCATTTAATTATGATTCAACTGCTAATCTAGATGATGGAAGTTGTATTCCTATTATTAATGGATGTACTGATTCTACAGCTGATAACTATAATAGTTTAGCAAATACAGATGATGGCTCTTGTTATTATATAGGTTGTACGGATACATTAGCATTAAACTATGACCCATCAGCAACAGTTAATAATGGGTGTGTATATCCAATATATGGATGTACAGATCCAACAGCATTTAATTATAACTTAAGTGCTAATGTAGATGATGGCTCATGTGTCCCTATCATATATGGATGTATGGATGCAACAGCATTTAATTATGATTCTAACGCAAATACAGATAACAATTCTTGTATACCAATCATTAATGGTTGTACTGATGCATTATCATTTAATTACAATCCTTTAGCAAATACGGATAACGGAAGTTGTATTCCTGTTGTATATGGGTGTACTGATTCAACATCATTTAATTACAATCCACTTGCAAATACAGATAACGGAAGTTGTATTCCTTTCATATATGGTTGTACAGATATATTAGCAATCAATTATAATCCTTTAGCAAATTCAAATGATGGTTCATGTATATCACAATTATTAGGGTGTACTGATTCAACTTCTTTAAATTACAATCCACTTGCAAATACAGATGATGGATCTTGTATTGCAATTGTATTAGGTTGTACAGATGCATTATCATTTAATTATGACTCAACTGCAAACTTGGATGATGGAAGTTGCGTACCATTTGTTTATGGATGTATGGATGTAACAGCATTTAATTATAATAATGCAGCAAATACAGATGATGGAAGTTGTGTACCATTTGTTTATGGATGTATGGATGCAACAGCATTTAATTATAATCCATTAGCCAATACAGATAATGGTTCTTGTATTTCTGTAGTATTTGGTTGTACAGATTCAACGTCATTTAATTATGACCCATTAGCCAATACCGACAATGGTTCTTGTATTCCATTTGTTTACGGGTGTACAGATAATACTGCATTGAACTTTGACCCATTGGCAAATACATTAGATAATAGTTGTTGTTATATAGGAGGTTGTACAGATCCAACATCGGTTAATTATAATCCTAATGCATGTTTTGATGATGGTAGTTGTATTACTGCAGTCCCAGGATGTACAGATGTAAGTGCATATAATTACAATCCAGCCGCCAATGTTTCTGATTCATCTGCATGTTTATATGATGCCGGATGTTATGGAGGACCAGGGATACCTTATTGGTTGAATGACGGGTGTTATGCTTGGGTGATAGATATAGACAATTATTGTTGTACTAGTGATTGGGATGCAAATTGTCAGTCAATGTATAACTATTGTCAAGATGGGTGGCCAGTAGGTATTGATAATATATCAGCATTAGGAATTCATGTATATCCTAATCCAACAGAAAATGTATTAAATATAGATACTAGATTAGAAATAGATCTTGAATTATATGATATGACTGGTAAGTTAATAATTAATGAGTCTAATCCAACAAGGTTAGATTTATCTAAGTTACCGAATGGTATATATAATATGTCTATACTTTATAAGGATGTTAGATACAGTAAAAGGGTTGTTAAACAATAAGTAAAAGGGAAAGAGTAAGATGAAAAAAATATTAGTTTTATTATTAGTTGTTTTAGTTGGATGTGCAGCTCCAAAGAAATGCTGTGGTCAGATTGATCTTAAAAAGACATTCAAATTTGCAACATTTTATGGAGCAATAAATGGAGGTAATTCAGTATCAGATTTAGATGTATATAGTGTTACAAATGGATTAACTACAACAACAATTGAAACTCCATTTGATTATTCAATGACATTAGGTTTAAGGAAGATAGCTAGACTAGGATATGAAAATAGAGCAGATGTATTTTATGATGGTACAGAAAATTCATATTCAGATGCAGCAACTATTGGAAAGGTTAAAGGATTTGAATTTCTATTTGAAGTTGATTGGAAACGACAACAAGGACAATCTTTTTTAAATCAACATCATTTTTTAAGATATGTTGCTGATGATTGGATTGCAAAGGTAGAATATTTAGAAGATGGGTTTGCTGATATTAGATACTTTGAGGCATCAGAGAGATATAGATATAATGTAGGCAGTAAGTTATCTTTTAATATAGGAGCAGCACAGAGATTATCAGAACCATATGGATATAATCCATTAGAAGAATGGTTATTAGATAATGGCAACTTACATTATACATTCTTAGCTATACAAGAAGGATATAGTGTAGAATTTGATGGACAGGGTGGAGTTGAATATTTAGACCCATCAGGTAATTCAGTTGCAACAAGTTCGGAAATTTGGGAAGGTGTAGTCATACCTAAAATGTTAGCAGATTACACGGAAAGAAAAAGAGATGGTCAAGATAATACTTTGCAACATTCATTAGTAATTGGATTTGACTTTTATCATTATACAAAAACATTTTGGTTACATTCATGGGGTAATTTATTACCATTTCATTATAATGACAATAGCCAGTTCTCATACCATAAATACAATGGCGGTCAGTGGTTTGATTATAGTGGTGGTTTAATATTTGGACATAAGTTTAATAAAAGTTTAGGTATATTTTTAGAAGGGAAATATAATAAGTACTGGAATCGTAATTGGCACGATTTTAGTGTAGGCGTTAACTATATAATATTTTAGTAACAGGGAAGAGACAATGGCAAAAGAATTAAATGAGGATACGAGTTTAAATGTAAGTATAAAAACATTAGCAGGAATTGCAGTAGCTATAGCAACTGTGGTAGGTATGTGGTTTGCGCTTCAAGCAGATATACAAGAAGCAAAAGAATTACCAGTACCACCTAGTCCAGAAATATCACGTATGGAATATGATATGAAAGATCAATTGATTAGACAAACAATTCAGACAACGGCAGATGATGTTGCTGAGATCAAAGAAGATATTAAACGATTAGAAGAAAAAATTGATAGACTTAGATAAGGAGAGCAAGTTATGAAGAATACAATATGGAAATTATTTGGTGGATACTTATTAGTATTACTATGTAGCAGTGGTATAACAGCACAGACTATAAAGATAACCAATGACCTAACAGTAGTTCATTTTAATGCTGGATGGAATTCTGCAAATGATGTAGAATGGTTTTCAAAATTAGGCGATGCAGCAAAATTAACTGCTGATATAGCTGTAGATAAAGAACTACAACAAAAGTGGAAAATAGTAGTTGTACCTACAATTATTATTTTTAATAACGGAGAAGAAGTAAAAAGATTCCAAGCAGATATTAGTTTTCATATGGCAGCAACAAAAAAAGATGTTCAGGGTGCCATAGATGAAGTATTAATGGATAGCTTCTAATATTTATATAAAAGAGGAAAGAACAATGAAATTTAACGCACACAAATGGATAAAAGACTTCAAATACAGTAAAGTAAATGAAGTTACTAGCCATCAAAAGAAGACAAGTATTAGAGAGGCCTTTACACCTGGTGATATGTACAGTAATGAGTTTGACTACGTTGGCATGTTAAGGTTTAGTGCTGAAATGAAAATACCGGAAGATTTATCAAAATTTTCAAGTCCAGAGTTTATACAAATTCTTAATGATTTATATGAATCATATACAGATGTTAATTACCATACGGAAGCACGAGATTTAGGTAATGCAATTGATTGGATCCAAGATGCAGTCAAAAGAGATGATGTACAAAAAATGAGAATGGAATTAGAAAAAGCTCAAGAGTTCTTAGAATCTCATATTAAATCAGCAGCTAAAACATTAAAAGATATACAGAGGTAATATTATGAAATTAAAAAAATTATTAGAAAGTACACCGGGATTTGAAAATAGAAAGTTCGGAGATAAGTTACCTACATTAAGTAGCGTAACTGCAGCACATCAAGCTAAACAAGTTAATGAAGTTGATTATTCAACAATGAGACTTAAATCTAACATCGACCAGAAATGGGATAGTACAGAAACAATGCTAGATGATATGAGACAATACATTGGCGCAGCAGTTGCAGCAAGTGGACCTGATATGGGTAAAGAATTAGCAGATACATTAAAACTATTAATGAATTTCGCAGAAGGCGAATCTAGAGGATAGATATGGGTATGTTTAATATATTTAAAAATGATAATGAGTGGAATGAAAAGAATGTGGTAGGATTTATTGCGTTCCTAGTAATGGTATTATTTGCCTTGTTAGACTTGTTTACAGGTTATTTGGGAAAGGACTTAGTAATCAATGAAACAATATATGACTCATTCACACTTATCGTATTAGGTTGTTTTGGAATTGCAGGATTAGAAAAATTTGCAGGAAATAAGAAATGATGAAATTGAAAGACATATTATCTGAGATTCCAATAAGAATGGCACCATTACCAGAAAAAATAACTATAGTATATACAGAACAAGGTGGTAGATTTTATGGCACATATGTATATTCAGATGCTAAAAAAAGCCACGATTCAAAACTAAGTATAAAAGAGACAGAAGAGTTAATGAAGGAATTGGGCATAAACATTTGGCCAAATGGTTTACCAATGAGATATAATTCTGGAGATGACGATAAACTTGACATGATAGTTAAAAAATTACAAGACAAGGGTATTGACGCAAGTCATAATGATAATATGGATGTTTCATAATGGCTAGAGGAGTAAATACATTTTCACATACAGATGCTAAAAAAAGGAAACGTCCAGGCATCCATTCAAAAAATAATACTTCGAATTCAAAGAAGTCAAAAAACTACAAGAAAAAGTATAGAGGGCAAGGCAAATAAAGCATCTCAAATATTTGTTAGTACGCTAAATTTTTCTTATATTTATATTAAATAAAAAGAATATGGAGTTACTAGTGGAGAATTATCTAGATCTTACAATTGAAGAGGTATACGATGTTATATCTAAGATCAATGTATGGCCACCAAGTTTTGATACAGGTAAAAAGATGAAATTCATAAACTCCATGATTAAATATTTTATTGAAAAAGAAGAATATGAAAAATGTGCAATTTTACAAAGGATCGTCGATGAACTGGAAAATAGTAAGCAAGAAGACAGATGTAGCGGAGTTGAGCCAAACTGATCATCAAGATATATATTTAGTATATGTTCAAGATGACAATGGCGATAATATAGAAGCTAAAGTAGCATATGGCATTGGTCATAGAACAGAGGTTACAAAAGAATTTATTCATAAGTATCAAGCTTATGGAATTAACAAAATAGAACATCAAGAATAAAGTTATGACATATTGGACAACAACCACCACCTATGGAGATATCAGAGTTATTTGGGAATATACCAAGGCGTAGAAGAAAACGTATGGAGTTATATCTTATCAATGATGAGGTAAATTCATTCAAATATGCTACAGAAGCATTGAAGTCACTTCTACCTATGTGTAATTCACTACGGGCTCATCAGATAGTATTACTAACTGACGGTAAAGGTGAATGTCAAATATATTCAGGATTTGCTCCGGAGATATATATTTTATATGCAAACTTTCAAAAATTAGGATTTGAAGTACAAATCAGACAATATAAAACAAAACGTAAATAATATGAAAAATTCAGTACAAGTATTTTTATACATTGCCTTAATATTCTTAGGTTCAGTATGGACAATATCATCTTTAGTTCACTATGAAAAACAAATTGAAAGTTTAGAAATACGAACAGATAGTTTAAATTATAAGATTGATAGTTTACTATTAGAAATTGATACATTAATATGGGATCGAGAGATATGGGAACATACTATAGATATACAATACAATGCCACCAATTTATTATCAGCTCTTATAATGGTAGAGAGTTTGGGTAATGATTCTGCACATGCAAGAGGTGAAGATGCAGTAGGGTGTTTACAGATAAGAAAGACAATGGTTGATGATGTCAATAGGATATTAAAACGAAAGGGTAAGATGGCAAGATTTGTATATCATGATCGATGGATGAGATATAAATCAATACAGATGTTTGAAATTTATTGTAACCATTATAATTTAACGTCAGATGAAGAGATTGCAAGATGTTGGAATGGCGGCCCTCGAGGCATGAATAAAAATGCAACAACATATTATTGGAATAAAGTTCAAGATTATTTGGATAGTTGAAATAAATTTATTATATTAAGTATATGAAAACAAACGTTATAGCAAAATTAGAAATAGAAGGATTACATAATTGGCCAGATGCTGAAGCTGTATTTCCTGAAGTAGGATTCTTAGCAAACATGCATAGACATAAATGGTTTATAACTGCTAAGAAAGAAGTACATCATGATGATAGAGATGTAGAGTTTATTATGTTCAAACGAGATATTATACAATATCTAGAACATGAATATTTTAACTCTGAATCTAGAACTCATGAGTTCGGAGCCAAGTCATGTGAAATGTTGGCGAAGGAAATATTAGAAGAGTTCAAATGCAACTATGTCTCGGTATTTGAAGATAATGAAAATGGGGCAGAAATATTTATTTAAAAGAAAAAATGAAAAAAATTAACAAGAACAAAGGCTATTTTATAGTAGCTATATTTTGGCTAGCAGTATTGACATTATGGTCAACAAGGTCACAGGCACAAACTAATAATTGGTGTGACTCTTTATCATATTCAATATTTCCAAATACAACATTAACTGTAACTCCAAGTTCAGGTGGTATAGGTAATATGGTAGGTGCAATAGATTGGAGCTTCACTGCATGTAATGATGTTGCATGTTATGTAGGTCAAGGAAATAATCCATACTCATTTCCATTAATACAAATATCAGATACAGTTAAATTATGTTATGATGCTTTTATATATCAATTAGATTCAACAATAATGATGTGTAATTACTGTGACTCGGTAGTATATGATTTCAATTTATTTACATGGGTTGTAATGTTGAGAAATACTCCTACAGGAATTCCTGGATTTGTAATTGAAGAAGATGGTATTAGATGGTATAATGATATAGCATATGATATGTTAGGAAAGGCATTGACAGATGAAATACCAATTGGTACAATATATTTTAAAGGTGGTAAGAAGTATATACGATTGAAGTAGCATATTTATAAATGATCGTTAGTAGTTATATTAGCTGCATTAATGGACGTGGGTTCGACTCCCACCATCTCCACTAAGTAGGAAATTGGCCCGGTCGTCTAGTGGTTAGGACGCATGGTTTTCATCCATGTAACCGGAGTTCGATTCTCCGTCGGGCTACAAATGGGGATGAACAGGTATTTGACATGATGATAAGGATATAATGAAGATCAACGCAATAACAGGCGAACATGTTAACATGGCGATGGCTGCTTAATTAAGCACCCAAGACCGACGGTTGAAGAAGCATGCCGTTTAAGCTTCGGAGGATATAGAGGAATTAATAAAAAAAGGAATAAGTTATGAGTAAAGACAAAGTAACACAGATTATGGACGAATGGTATACTGCAATGGGAAAGAACGGAATATCAGTTCAACCTAAAGCATCAACTATTTTAGGTACAGTTTTAGCTAAGCATATGAATGATGACAAAACTGAAGATGCATATACTAGATATATGAATACTCCAGGTGGAGAGTTTGAATCATTTTGGAGTTCATTATCTAAGGACGAAAAAACATATGTTGAGTCTATGAGAGCAAAGGCTAGAGATAAATTTTATAATAGTCGCAACTTAGTAGATGATTCAAAAGAATTACTAAAAGGATAATATAATGCCGTTCAAGCCAGGAGAGGGTAGACCACCAATGAACATATCAGAGTCTGAGATTCGATATGCAATGGTCAATACTCAATCTTGTGCAGGCGCAGCTCGTTTCCTTAAAGTTTCATATGAAGCATTTAGGAAATATTCTAAACTATATGTAGATTCAGAAACTGGTAAAACATTGTTTGAACTACATAAGAACAAGGCTGGAAAAGGAATACCTAGAGCAACAAAGCCTAGACTAAGAGGCCATTATGGTTTATTAGATATACTAGAAGGTAAGTATCCTAATTATCCACATAGCAGATTAAAGATAAGATTACTTAAAAATGCTATTCTTGAAGAAGAATGTAACTCATGTGGTTATTGTGTAAGAAGGGTATCAGATTATTCAGTGCCATTATTACTAGATTGGATTGATGGAGATAGGACAAATCATATAAGAGATAACTTAAGGTTATTATGTTACAATTGTTACTATCAAGAAGTGGGTAATCCATTAGGTGGTAGGATGAAAAATAGTTATTAAGAACTTGTAGATATACCATATCAACTCATATATTTATTGATATATGAAAAGGCTAATATTACTCTTATTGATATGCACATCATGTGGTAAAGATAAAGATGATCTAGGCTTTAGAACTTATATAATACCAGAAGGCGAACATAGGTCAGGAACCTATTTTAATCATCCAACAAATTCTAGAATAAATTTTCAATTCATATTAGATGATTCAGCAATATATGAATCAGAAATACCTGAGAATCAATCTGATGTTAATAAAATATATGGTGTTAGTGATTTTGGAAAGAGTCATCAAAAATACTCTATAAGATTAGGATGGAGGTATTTGAATAATGAAATAGAATTATGTTGGCTAAGACATGCAGAAGGAGTTCATACATCCGGTAAAATAAAAAATATTGATATAAATACAATATATGATGTAACAATTGATATTCAGACATTCTATTATATAATAGTTATAGACAATGATACTACCGAAGTAAGAAGAAGACCACAAGGTAATTGGGGGTTAATTAGAAGATATTATCTATATCCTTATTTTGGAGGCAATGAATTTGCACCCCATGATATAACAATTCAGATCAAAGAATAATACAGCATCTCACATATTTATTGATATGGATGCGAACAAGATGAAGGTGGAAAAACTACTTTCTGAAAAGCGGAAAATTGATTTAGAAATCAATGAACTCCAGCACAAATGCAAACACGAACAACAAGTTATAAAACAAGTAGCAGATGAAAGTAGTACAATGATAAGGTACGTTTGTGAAAGTTGTGGTCTTAATCTCGGCTGGCCATCCAAACTAGAGATAGAAAAATTCCTAAAATAATTTAAACTTTCCTGGTAAAAGATTTGCCTATTACAGATATTTTTCTTATCTTTATATATAATAAAAAGGTAGAAATTATGAATATAGTAGCAATTAAAATGTTAATGGACAAATTCGGTCTTACAATGGAAGAGGCTATCAAAAAAATAAATGAAACAAAGTTAAAAAAAGCTTGAAAAAGATTTGCCTAAATGAGATCTTTTTCTTATCTTTATATATAAGAAATAAAAATTAATAAATAACCAAAAATCACCAAATTATGAAAGAAAAAATAATCTATTTAACCGTTGAAGCAAAAAATGGTAAGTACATCCTAAAAGATACAAAAGGGAATGTACGTAATGATTTATATGTTAGAGATATTATGTGTTCACATTGTGTTGAGAATAATCAATGTATAGAATATGATATGGAAACCGGAAGATCAAGACGTAAGGATATGGCATTGTTTAATGATATGAAACCAAAAGTAGAAGAAGTAAAAATGGCAGAACAATTAGAAGCAGATCCAATATTGAATTTTATCCATAATGAATCAATAGACCTTCGTCCTAAGACATTGGTAATGCCTGATTTGAAATGGAAGTATTTAGTTCGATCAGCAATGAGAGGTAAGAATATTATGATGACCGGAGCAGCAGGTTGTGGTAAGACAATGGCCGCTAAGAGATTAGTAGAAGCATTAGATAGACCAGAATTCTATTTTAATTTAGGTGCCACTCAAGATCCAAGAGGGACATTGATTGGCAACACCCATTTTAAGAAAGAAGAAGGTACAATGTTTAGTGAATCATTATTTGTAAAAGCAATCCAGACCAAAGATGCTATTATATTATTAGATGAGATATCAAGAGCACATCCAGAAGCATGGAACATATTGATGACGGTATTAGATGCCGGACAAAGATATTTAAGATTAGATGAACATCAAGATGCACCGACCATTAAGGTAGCAGAAGGAGTTACATTTGTAGCCACTGCAAATATAGGTAATGAATATACCGCAACCAGAGCAATGGATAGAGCATTAGTTGATAGATTTATTATTGTTGAAATGGAGACATTAGATAAAGAACAAGAGTCAGGATTATTAAAAGATCTTCATCCAGGAGTGACTCAAGAGCAAGCTGATAATATTGCAGAGATAGCATCAATGACTAGAAAAGAAATAAAAGGTGATGCTCCTAGAATAACAAATTCAATAAGTACAAGGTTAAGTGTTGAGATGGCAGGATTGTTAGAAGATGGATTTACATTAGCTGAATCGGCAGAGGTTTGTATTTATCCTTTCTTTGATGAAGATGGAGGAGTAGATAGTGAAAGAACCTTTATGAAGCAAGTAGTTCAAAAGTATTGTGGTAGTATAGAAGATGAGGATATCTTTAATGCAGAAGGCGTTGAAGAAGAAGAAGAATTAAATGTATAACTAATTTGGTGATTAGTATAGGTTGGGAGGAAGTACAAAGATCAGGTTAATTCTTGAGCCTCCCTTCCTTTTTGAAATGGTCGAGTAGCTCAGTTGGATAGAGCAATTGCCTTCTAAGCAATAGGTCAAAGGTTCGAATCCTTTCTCGATCACAAAAATAATAATATGAATAAAGAATATTACATAAACAAAGGATTTGAATTATATGCATGTATGATTAAATCATCTAAATATACGCAAGGTATTGAAATAATGTATCCTAGTAATCCTATCAAATCAGATAACCAGCCAGGCGTATATGTAATGACAAATGATAAGGGTGAGTTATTAAAGATAGGAGAAACACAAAACTTAACTCAGAGATTCCATAAAGGCTATAGATGTATATCTAATATAACAAATAACCGTATTAGACAACATATAAAGGATGTAGAAAGTATTTGGGTATATGTATTACCTATGCCTATTGTAACTAGTAAGGTATTAGGATACAAATGTGAGACATCATATGTTAAAGGATTAGAACATAATCTTTTAAAAGAATATAAGAATGAATATGATAAAGTACCACCATTAAATGCAATGATATCATGATAACATTTATGAAAAAAAGCATCAAAAAGATTTGCCTAATACAGAAAAAGTCCTTATCTTTATTATATAAATAAAAAGAAATAGATATGAAAAAAACCAGTTATTCAGATTCCAATTCAAGTTTTTGGTTAGATAATGACTTCTTTAATGATGATCAATTTGATATGTTAGGAGAAGAAATTGCAAAGCCAAAAGGTAAAGACCCTATGAAGTTAGCAGGTTACCGTAGAGCAATAGGTAACTTTGTTAGAATTGTTACAGGAGAATCCATTCCAGTTAAGTTTCAAACAAGTGGTGATAGTTATACCGATGGTAAGTCAGTTGTTATATCAGCATCATTGAAAGATAAAGATTTTGATCCAGCCGTTGGATTAGCATTACATGAAGGATCGCATATTAAATTGACCGACTTTGATACATTAAGAAACTTAGATACATGGTTATTTGATGATCATAAATATATGTCATCATTAGCTGATAAGCATGGAGCAATAGCATCTGATTTAGAAGGATATGACAAATGGTGGTCACCAGAATATGTAATATCTAAGTTAAGTAGCCTTATTAATATTATAGAAGATAGAAGAATCGATGCTTGGGTATATAAAAATGCACCAGGGTATAAAGGTTACTATCAAGCATTGTATGAAAAATTCTTCAATGCAAAGATTATTGATAAAGGTCTTAAGAGTGATGAGTATACAAGTGCAGATTGGGATTCATTCTTATTCCGTATTTGTAATTTAACTAATCCAAATCGTAGATTAGATGTATTAGAATTAGATAAGATATGGAAGATGATCGATCTTAAGAATATTGCAAGACTAAAGAATACCAATGAAGTTAGAGATTTAGCATATGAAGTATTTAAGGTTATTGAAAGTCAAATACCATCATTAGAATTAGATAAGAAAAACGAAGGAGAAGGAGAAGGTAATGGAGAAGGTAGTGGAGCAGAAGATGGAGAGCCAGTTGATGGAAATGGAGAAGCAAAGAAACCAGAAGGAGATGTTGATAGTGATGATGGTTCAAAGGCAGAAGGCGAAGAGGCTAAGAAAGGTGATGGTAGAAATTTAGGAGGAGTAAAGGCACCAAATGATTTAGAAGAATTGAATCAAAGGCAAATAGATCAACTTAAGAAAGCAATTAAGAAGCAAGAAGAATTTCAGAACCAAGATATTAAGAAGACCAGTGTAAGTAAGAAGTTACAAAAGACAATTTCATCGATGGAAGATAGTGGTACAGAAATTAAGAAAGTTGAATACCAGCGAGAAAATTATTGGGATGGTGGTTCTATTCCTAAACATGAAGATGTAGCTGTTATTAAGAATTTTACCAAAGATTTAATTAACAATGTTGAATGTGATATGTGGGCCACTCAAGGAGCATGGGGTGATCATAGAATAGAAGCAAATAGTCAATTAGTGAATGAAGGATTAAGAAGAGGTATTGTATTAGGTAAGAAGTTAAAGGTAAGGGCAGAACAGAAAGATACTAAGTTCAATAGATTAAGATCAGGTAAGATTGATAAACGTAGAATATCAAGTGCAGGATTTGGTATAGAAAATATATTTGCAAAAGTAGAATCATTTGCATATAATCCAGGTATGATTCATATATCAATTGATAATAGTGGTTCAATGAATGGAGAGAGATTTAATAACGCATTTACAACCTCAGTAGCAATTGCAAAAGCATGTAGCATGATAGAGAATATGGATTGTGTTATTAGTTTCAGAGCCGGAGCATATTTTAGTGGAAAGGATATGCCAGTGATATTAATTGCATATGATAGTAGAAAGCATGGTATAAGTCAACTTAAAACTAATTTTCCTCATTGTATTGTATCAGGAGTGACGCCAGAAGGATTATGTTTTGATGCAATAATGAAAGAAGTATTAGATGCATCAAAAGGTAAAGATGCATATTTTGTTAATATGAGTGATGGAATGCCTTATTATGGTGATTATTATGGTGAAAGTGCTCATAAACATACGAGAGAGCAAGTAAAGAAGATGACCAGAGAAGGTATTAAAGTAATTAGTTATTTTATTACAGGGTCATATGGTATTAGTGATACTGAAGAAAAGGCATTCAATGCAATGTACGGCAAAGAAGCTCAATATATCAATACCAAAAAGATTAATGAAGTAGCAAAATCAATGAATAAGAAATTTTTAGAATTAATATAAATTATGGAAACAATAGCAATAATATTATTTGGAGGCGGATGCTTCGTCTTGGGAATGTATGTAACAACTCAGATCAGTCATTGGATTGATAATAGAATACAACATAAAGAGTTCATGAAGAACATGGATAATTATGACAAAAGAAAAACAACTAAAATTAATAACAAAAAGTAAACAATTATGAATAACAATTACCGATTAACAGTACATGTAACAAACCAACCTAAAGTTGATACTAAAGCACCTATAGTGTTTAAGAAGAAAGGACCTGAAAAGTCTGCAGTAGATAGAGCTAGAGAGAATTCATCTCAACATAAGGCTGGAATAAAGAATGAAGATTCTAAAGGCAGGTTCAAGACTTATACAACATTATCATTCTATTGTAGAACAAAGGAACAATGTTTAACAAAGTTAAATGATGTTAAGACTAAATATGATATTGCTATAGGAAAGAATCGTGATAAAGCATCATATGGAAAAGAATTATATAATATAGCATTTGTAAATTAATATGAGCATTAAAAAACAAAAGTACGATAGAAGGCGTGCTATGAAAGCAGAGTTATTGAAACGTTCTAGTTCTCATGAAGGTTATTGTAAATATTTGATAACTATTGGAGAGAAGGATGGTACAATATGGAAACAACCAGTATATGGAAAAGATATGCAGGATGCATTGAGCCGTGTTATTAAAAAGGAACTTACGGTTAAGGTTGAAAGAAGATTAGAATCTAATGTAGGATTGATATTCTTAGTATGGTTAGTAGTAATGGGAGCACCTGCAATATTTGCTGATGCAGATTCACCATGGTTTCTTCTTTACACATTTGGTTCTGTATTATTATTAACAATCATATCTGTTTGGTGGTATAGTCATATTAATAAAGGAGAAGATAAATAATGAGTAGTAATGATGATATGCCAGAATATATGAAAATTTTAATACTATGGGCAGTGTTATTTATAATATTGTTTTGTACACCTTCATGTAGTAAAGATGACTTATACATTGTAGGCCATGACTTTGAAATAGATGCTAGATTAAATGTTGATAACAATGGATATTATCATTTAGATTTAGGACAGGAATGGCAGACATTACATAGAATATCAGGTAAAGTGTCTGAAGTAGCAAATGAATATGAATTAACTAAAATACAGTGGACAAGTAGTCATTATTGGGTTATAGGAGATACATTAGGATATGTTGTACATCAGAATTGGACATTGAATGACTCTAGTTATCTATATCTAAATAATGATACAAGTTATGTAACATGGTTTGATGGACAAGAAGTGCCAACAATTAATGAAGCATCTTATAGTACAATGGATGGAGAAATTAATACAATGTTTGCTCCAGTACAGACAATGGAAGGAGATACTATAACAATAACAGGTCAAGCATCTTTTGCAGATGGAGTTGTTAGTGATGAAAAGATGATAGAAATAGTAATAGAATAAAATATGCCAGAATTAGCAGAATTAAAATTTACAGCGGACTTTATTAATGAAGCATCAAAAGGTCAAACATATATTGGTGTACAAAAGAATCCAATACATAAATGTGAAGATATAGATGCACCTTGGTTTCAAGATAAACAATTTACTGTAACATCAGAGTCTAGAGGTAAAGAGTTAATTGTTTGGATGCATTGTGATAATGTAGATTTACCTATTCAGATGACAATGGGAATGACTGGACATTTTAAAGTTACAACAACAGGTCATGAACCAAAACATGCTCATCTAAAATTTTATAGGAAAAATGGAACTACATTATCATTTGTTGACGTAAGAAGATTTGGTAAATGGAAGGCAGCAGGTTTGTGGAATGATAAAAGAGGCCCAGACCCAACTAAAGAGTTTAAATCATTCAAAGAAAACATATTAGTTAATATTAATAAAGCAGCATTCAACCATCCTATTTATCTTTTACTGATGAATCAAAAATATTTCAATGGCATAGGAAATTATTTAAGAGCAGAAATATTATATAGATTGCCTTACTTGAATCCATTCTTATCAGCAAGAGAAGCAATTTTAGAAGAGCCAAAGATATTAGAACTATGCAGAGATATTCCTAATTTAGCTTATGTTCGTGGAGGAGGCCGGATTAAGGATTGGAAAAATCCATTTGGTAAAGAGCCTGGCAGGTTTATGAAATGTTATGGTAATGATAGTATGTTAAAAATAAAAGATAAAAATGCTAGAATGTTTTGGTATGATCCAAAGTGGGAAGGTTTTGAAAAAACAAAATCAGATAGATGAATATAGTAATGTTTATAGTAGGCGGAGCAATATTTACTATTTTTATAGTAGGTATATTATGGGAAGCCAAGAATGAAAAAAAAGTAATAGCCAAAAACTATGAACACTACGGAGGAGAAGGTTGTAATCAACCAGAAGAGAATCAAATAGATGACTAAATCAAAATGTCCATATACTAATTTTAAGAGTAAGGTATTAGATTACATTGGAATACTCAGAGAGCCTAGGGAAGAGTATGGAGGATTACCTACATGTCCATTTGTAGGAGCTGAATTGGATAAGGACAAACTAATGATAGATAAATTTGATCCTAATGAGTCTACATTATTAGACAAGATTAAGTTATACGATGACTCAGAATATGATAGTGCTTTATTTGTACAAGTATCAGAAGAAGAACTATCAAATGTTGATACAGTAAGATATCAAGATTTCATTAATAGTACGATGAAGGAGAATGGTTACGGACATTTGAAATGTATATGTTTTAATCCAAATGATAAGGAAGATATAAATGGATTCAATGCAAGAAGCCATGCTCCTTATTTCTTAATCAATATAGCAACAAGAGAGGCATTAGATAAGGCACATAATATATTGACGAATACTAAGTATTATGATAATATGAATAAAAGGTATTTAAAATATCTGCATAAAGATTAGGATAATTGAAATTAATTTGTTATATTAAGTAATATGGAAATGATAATAGGAATAGGGTTTGTTGTAATATGGATTTGGTGTATAATAGAAGCAATGAATACTCCCATAACACCAGAAGAGAATGATAACAAACCAAAAATTAAAGATCATATTGAACTATGGGCAGATGATCCAGATGTACAAGAGTTTCTAGAACAAGCTGATAAGCAAGGACCATGGCCTAAAGAACATGATAAGAGTTTTACGATAGGAGGCTTAAGTGCTGACAAGGATAAAGATTTTATTAAGTTTCAAAAGAAACAAAATAAATTTAAGAAATGAAATTAGTAGACCGTAAATTAAAAGAATGGATATCAAATTCAATAGTAAGAGCAAATGTAAGGAATGTGATAATCGAAGAGATGAATAATATAACATATACATTTTGGTTAGGCGGCATTCCAATTGATATAGACGGAAGAGAAAAATTGACATTAGAAGAGTCCATGAGATTAGTTAAGAAATATATTGCACGTGGATATGATGATATTGCAGTAGTAGAAAATAAAAAGAAATAACATGAAACCAGTAGTACAAATTTGGATTAAAGAAAAAGGATTGGATACAATTGCAAGGAAACAGTATCCATCAACTTGGTGGAGACAATCTCCAAGTGATACAGATGCTATATGTATAACAGTATCTTCGGATTGGTTTAGGCAAATGAGAGATTATGAAGATCAATTAGATAAGGATAACGGAATGCCGTTTTAATATGAATACGATAAGAAAAGAATATAAAGAAGCACCTAAGAAAGATATAGGTGTTGCAATATTAGAAAACTTTCTATTTGGATTTAGTGGAGCAATTATAGTACCATTCATTGCACTAAGAATAGATATAGCAGTGTTGATAGGATATATGGTACATTACTTTTATATTAGCAGAGTAATCAATAGACCTAAATACACAACATCATTAGCCAAGTTTATTTTATTTCCAATACCAACTGCATTAGGTGGGTTCACAGGATATAAGGTATCATATTGGTTAGCAAAATATTTAACAGAGTATATACAATAATGATAGATTACAGTATATTAAATATATTAATAATAAAAAGAAAATAATATGAACGGACAACTAATTATGAATGCAATCATTGCAGAAGCAAATGCAAAAGAAGCAAAGGCAATAGCTAATTTACAAAACTATATGGATAGAGCTGCTGGTATTGGAGAACATCCAGATATCGTAGGAGAATGTAGCAAGTTGGTTAAAGATATTGCTGAAGCAAAAGAATTAAGAGAAACGGTACAAACAATAGTGGGTGTATCAAATCAGGCTAATCAACAAGCAACGATGACGCCACAAAACAAATAGTAAATTATGGAGACAGTATTAGAATTTTTATATCATGCAACGGGACTATGTGGAGAACATTGGCATCCGAATTTAATAAATTTATCAGTGATTGGATTGGCAGCCGTAGGAGTGGTGTGGTGTGCGGTTAAGTTTGGGAAGCCGGTATTAGCTCGCTTCGCTCGCATTGAAGGGACTATTAAGGATTAAGTTATGGCAAAGAAGATATATGAAAGAAACCCAGATACGGGAGAGATAAGATCAAGAGATGTTGGAGGACCAATTGGTAGTGAAAAGATAGTTAAGAAAGGTACAAGAAACCAATCAAAGTATAACTTCCCTACTCGAGAAAAAATTACAACAAGTGCTCAATCAGCTATTAGCAGGTCAGAGATACTTGATGAAATATGGGCAGCGGATAAACATATGATGGATGGTAAATGGTATGTGAACTTATCGGATGTATGTGAAATATTAGGAGAAGATTATGCAAGGAAAAACAAATAAACAAATAAAAGATTCAGGCCGTGGAGCATTTATAGCTATATGCGGTGCCATTGTACTTATGTTGGTATATGGATCAATTGAATTGTATAAACATTGTGAACGTCATTATTGGAATACTCATATAGAAACACCGGAAAACAATTATTGGATACCAAGTGAAGCAGACAAGTTATGGTTGGACTCTCTTTATGAGCAAGTGAAGAGAACGGAGGATGATGTACTTGAATTGAATCAATCGGTGAATAGAATAGATAGAAAGATTGATGAGATAATGCTTAGGAGAATAGATTATCCAGACGGTAGTTGGGATAGTATCAAAGTTCAGCCAAGTAAATTTAAACCAAAGACCAATAAGGTGGACGGTGAATTGAGTAGCATGAATAGAGAGAAGCTACCTACCGATGAATAGAAGTAAGCTATATAAGATGATAGCAAGTATATTGATAGCAATAGCCATATGGCCAATAGCAGTATTGATAGTAGCAACTATATTGTTCAATATAATACCAGCGATGATAACAATAGGCTTAATAGGCTATATGGCTTATGGCATATACAAAGGATTAGGAGATGAAGAACCTTTTATATAGAATAAGATGCTATATAGCCAAGAAGCGAAGAGGTAGTGTATGGGATTTATAGCATATATAGGGTTATGCTTATCCATTGCATTAGCAATATTGGCTTATATTGCATTACAGGATAAGGATTAAATGGACTCTGGTATATGGATCTATACAGAGGGTCAAAGACCCTAGTACACCATGTTATCCGAACATGTAATGACCTATCAAAGTATGGTGATAACAGAACCTTTACCATATATCGATAGTGTAATTGAACCTTTAAAACAATTAATCCTATATAATAGATTGTACTATACGCATAGGATAGATTGATAGGCCTTATCAGAGTCTATGTATAGGATGATCTCCAGAAAATGTATATAAATATATGTCGTTCTTCCAAATATTTCCTATAGAAAAAAAATTACATAACATTTTAAACTGCATTAAGGCTTGCTTGCTATCCTTTATATAAGAGATCTCAATGTATAGGCCATTATATATAGGATTTTGTATAGAGATCGTTAGACGTGGTGCAAACTATTCTTCGTAATTCCTAATAAATTGTTAGCTTTTTTTTGTTTATTTCCGGAATAAAGCTGTTAGATCATTTGCCTAATTGAAAAAAAGTCCTTATATTTATAGTATAATTAAAAGAAATAAAAAATAAAGATATGATAAAAAACCAAATAGACCCAATCAACCAAGTAGTAAAAGTAGCCCAAGTGATGTTAGATAGTATAGTTCCTGGTAAAGTTGTAGTAAGTACTAAGTATGATTCAGAGTATAGATGTAATATATTGGTAGGTAAGTATAATGATGCTACCTATGGTGAATGTGAGCATACCGAGACTATATATCCTAAGGCGAGTGAGAACCATAGTTTGTTTGTAGGCTTCTTTAAGCAAAGAGCAAAGTATATGTTGGCAAGTATAGAAGACCAATTAGCATATAATGGTCATCCAGCATTCTTTGGAGAAGAAGAACTATAGTATATATAGAGAGATCTTTATATAAAGATGTAGACCGCTTATATACCGGCTAGTAGTATATATCATATCTCAGATAGGCTAGGGTGGTTCCTGGTCTATCGCACTATCTATCAAGTACTGTCGTAAGTGTCCGGAAGCTGTTAGAAGAATATGCAGTAGCAAGAGATAGAGATGATGAGCATACTATATATAGAGAGCAATCATATATAAAGAGAGCATATACTATATAGAGGGAAGCAGGTCATACCTATTCATACCAGACCGTACTGCACCCATACTGGGGCTAATACCACCATATCACCCTATAAAGCCCTATATAGCCCTAAAACCACCATATATAGGGGCATATACCGGTTATCCTTAACATACCAGGTGATCTTGGTGCTCTGGGGGGCGATATATATATTTTTATCGCGTTCATAGCTTTTTTGCTATATAGATGGTATTCGGTGGATAGAGGCTGCGCCTCCATGCTGGTAAGCATGCTATTGAATCATAACAAAGCTATGTTTAACCTAACGTAAACATTTTTTTCATTATATATATTATAAAAGACATTCTATTCGATACTGCATGCTATAATAAGGGGAGAGGGCATTAAATAGATGTTTGCATTAATTCGGTTACATGACGGCACTTACGCCTAAACCCATAACCTGGGCATGAACATTCCAATGATCCAGAGGTGTTCAATTGAACTTCATAAAAGCTATTACCTTTAGAGCTCTTTACCTTATATACCTTATTGCTCTTTATATTAGGTAAATTAGGTATATTAGCTTTTTTAGGCTTATATGGATAATAAGCAATATCCTTTATATCTGGTGTAGCTTCATTCGCTTTTAGCTTATACCATCCGGGCATAATATAACGTTCTCCGTTACATGTCATTGTAAAGGGCGGAATCAATCCGCCATGTATTGCATATGTTCTTTGCACCTCTTTTCCGGCAACTGCAAATTCACTAACTAATACTTTACTCATTATACTAATGGTTTGGTTGGACTATAAAAGAAGTTGTAATCTTCTACCAACATACACATTTCATCACCGTCCTTATCACGTATTACAACACAATGATCTCCGGTCATTTCACATTTGAATCTTTCAATTATTTTCATATCTGTTATTTGTTATTTTTAATTTCTTGGAAGGTTTCCATAAAAGCGGCATCCCATTGGTTCCTTGCTTTGATATTGTTATCAATCATAACTTGGGCAATATTGATTCCGGTATCTCCTCTAAATTGAGGCTTCCAACCTAAGGCCTTCAACCTTTCACTTTCTTTAATTATTTCATCTAATAATTTGCTCATAATTTCTACCTTTTTATTATATATAAAGATAAGAAATTAATCTCATATAACCTAATTATTGGCAAGCTTTTTTTAACCTCACTATACCTTTTTAAAACCACACTAATTCTTTTTTTACCACACCTCCCTAACCACCACCTTTTCTTAACCGTAACCGCCGGTAATCTCCTGCCCCGGCATATTTATTAAAAAGAAACCTTAAGAGGAATAAAGATGAAAAAATCAGACATAAGAAGAATCATTAAAGAAGAGTTGATCAAAGAACTTCGTGCTTCTTCAATTAATGAAGCATTTGGTGATCCATTGATTGCTAAACTAGATAAGCTAGGTAGAGGATCATTAAATACTAACTATAGAAAGTTTTGGGATGCAGCTGCTAAAACATATGACATTGCTTGGGATAAATTACCAAAAGGTAGTTTCCGTAAAGTTCAACCAACTTCTCCAGATGTTAAAAAAGGAATGGCATTCTATGTTATTAATCAAGATATAGCTAATCCATTTGCAAGTAGCAAAGGATGGGCATATGATAGAACATTAAGAGGTCCTGCAGTATTAGCTGTTACCGTTAATAATAAAATTCAATACCATGGCCGTCAAGGTGGTGTAGGAAGTAAGACAGCTACTTCATCCTATAAAGGTTCAGCAGATCCAATTGGAAAAGGTGCTTTTGGTACTATGATGGTTAAGAAGTTAAGAGAACTTGCTGATGTAGTATATGTATTTGATTTAGATTCTTATAGAGGAGGAACTTCAGCATTGAAAGCTAAAAGAGCTGATTTGAAATTAGGTAAAGATACTTTCAAAGATGCTAAGGCATGGAAAGCAGCAAACCTATCTAGATATAAAGAAATACTAAATGCAAGAGTAGGTGGTAGAGATCAGGTAGATGCAATGGTTGCTAAAATAGTTCAAATATCTAATAAGGTTGTTGCAGAGTCAATGGGATTACCTAAACTAGGTAGATATAGTCAGATAATGGCAACTGTTAATGGTAATGAAGTTGAATTAGAAAATGTTACTAAAGGAATGAGTAAGGCATTATATTATTATGGTGAATATATCCAATTGCAAAATGAAGCTGAAAAGCAAGAAGATGATCAATATAGTAAAAAATATAGTGAAGACAGAATGAAACAGAAGGCAGGTGATATTAAAGTTATATTGAACAAATTCAAATCTGGTAAATTAGATGGTTGGTATTAATGCCATCCAAAAGTAAACAACAGCAAAAGTTCTTTGGTGTAGTGAAAGCTATGCAAAAAGGTGATATACCTAAAAAAGGTGAAGCCGGAGAAGTTGCAGATGATATGACTAAAAAAGAAGTAGATAAAATGGCATCAACAAAACATAAAGGTCTTGTTAATAAGATTAAAGAAATGGTAGAAGAAGAGATTAAATCTCTTATTGAAGCTGAACTACCTGATGAAGGATTTTCTGATCCAGAACAAATGAGGGAAGCAAAAAGTGCTAGATCATTAAAGTCTGATTATGATAAAGCTGTTAAAAAGGAACAAGCATTATCTTCCTTATTATTAGTTAACTTAGAAAAATATAAATCAGCTAAAGCAAGTGGTAATGAAAAGGCAATTGCAAAACATACTAAGATTGCTGCCGATTTGAGTAAGAAGAAAAGATCTGCTTCTGAATTAGCTAATTCAACATATAAAGCATATGAAGATAAAATTAGTGGTCTTCATGCAGATGCAGAACTTGAACTTAAAGAAGTAGAAGCAAATGATGATACCGAATTCACTATAACATTGAAACATCTACTAGATAAACATGTTGCCAAAGGTGGTGAGGTAAATGAAGCACTACCTAACTTTAAAACACCATTTGAAGCATATGATTGGATAATGAATAAACGAAATGAAGCAATGGACATTGAAATGGAAATGCTACAAAAGACTAAAGAGATTATTCAAACACAAAAAGATATGGAGCAAGAAGCTAGTCCAGAAGGAGGACCTACTACAGATAGATATGGTGCAGTACTTGAAAAACTTCAAATGGAACATGAATCATTAAGAAAACAATTTTCATCAATAATGGCCGAAATTGATGAATACGATCAAAACTAATAAAAACATTCCTATTAAAATATTTGCCTAATTGAAATATATTTTTTATCTTTATATATAAATAAAACAAAGATATGGGCAGAAAGAAAAAACTAAATATAGGAGATACAGTAATTGCATCTTTCCTATCAACCACTTCATTATATTCTGTAATTGAAGTTCTAGACAAGATAACTTACAAATTAAAGTGTGTACAATCCGGTACTATTTTGCCATCTGTTAAATGGAAGAAGGATATGGATAAGAAATCTGTATGGTTTATTGATTCATATGTAGGTAGTACTGATGTTGGAAAGTTAACAGAAGATAAGATTACCAGAAAGCACACTACGGATAAAACCGAGCTTAATGAAGCCATAGAAAAACAGAAGAAATTTATAAAAGGAACAATAAGTAAGTAATATTTATAGTTTTAACAAATTAATATAGGAGTTACGTTATGGGGCATTATGAAGATTTTTGGTACGAGATAACTGAATCAATTGATTCAATGGACATGAAAAAAGAATTTGATGAACAATTGCAAAAAATGAGAACACAGCCTCATCATCAATATAAAGAAGTTAAAGAAAGATGGTCATATGCCCATACTAAAATAACTGATATATATAGGAAAAAAGCTTCAAAATAATTTGCCTAATTGAAATATATTTCTTATCTTTATTATATAAATAAAAAGTAAAAAATATGAAAAAGTTCATCACAAATTTATCGTTAATTATCGGAGGTTATGTTTGTTTAAAATTAGCATATATGACCGGAACCGGAGCAATTTTAGATTATATTAACTTTGCAGGACCATTAAATGAAATGGCATTCTTTGGTTTAATTTCTATATCAGGAATTAGTTGTATAATAGCCGCTGCTTCTAAGGCGTAATAGGTTTAAAACCGGTGTAATAGCATATTTATTATAAATGATTACAATAGAAAACATATCCACCGGCGAAGTATTTGAAGGCGAAGAACTAGAGTTTTTTGTCGACGATGAAACCCTAATTGGTGAGGTCTATCTAGATGGAGATTTAGTATTTCAAGCACTAGATGTAATGAATGACCACCAATTAGAACATGCGTTGAAATTAGACTTTAAAGTTTCAAAACAAGCCGAGGATATTTTTTCTGATTTTAATCAAGAGTAGCATATTTATATTAAATTAACAAAAGGAGAGTTATTATGGCATCAGAAGAGTTATATACAAAGATGGAAGGATTTTGGACAGAGTTTAGTGAGAACCATTCAAAGTTTTTAGAGAAGGGAAATAAAGCAGCTGCAACAAGAGCAAGGAAGGCAGTTGGTGAATTAAAAAAACTAGTAACAGAATATAGAAAGGCATCTGTTACAGAATCAAAAAGATCTTAAAACTGTATTATGGCACGATTAACAAATGAACAATTACATGAAGAGCTTGTAGAACTTAAAGCTGATGTAAGAGAGATAAAAATTAGATTATTAGATCCAGATGATGGAACTATATCTAGAGTTAATCGCAATACAGAATTTAGAAAAAAAGCAAATGGCGCCCTATGGTCGGTATGGGTAGCGATGATAGGCGTCCTTGCTAAATTAATATTTTGGAATTAAATGGACAAACAAGATTTAGCAAATAGAATAAGAGGTTTAGTTAGGGAAGAAGTTGATTCGGTACTTAACGAAAGAACTTACAAATATGGTGGACTGCTTGATGCAGAAGACTTTGACCCAATAGATCCAGAGATTCATATCGTTGGATTTGGGACAATGAATAGGTCATCATTAAGAACAGAAATAGCAACAAGAATAGAAGGAGCACTTAAGACGGCACAAGATGCGTCTGCAGGTGATACTAATAGTTACAACAAATATAAGTCACTCGAAGGAGTGTTTGAAGATAAGGGAGTCCTTATGCTTCAAATCAAAGCAGAAATAGAGATTGCACAGCAATTAGAAGGTTTACGAGAAAAGGGCGGCAGAAGAAGTCAGCCAATACCAAAACAATTTTAAAGTTTTATTAGGTTTTACGAAATAGTTTTTATATATTAATAATAATAATAAGTAAAAAGGTATTAAGAAATACGCTATGGGTGTAGCGTATAATTAGAGAGATCCTTAAGGTAAAAGCCAATAGTGGCACAATATAATAAAGGAGAAAAATAATTATGAAAAATTTGATTTTAACAATAGCGTTAATATTTGCAACAGTTGTTGCATCTGACGCGCAAACGAAAGGTGACTGGTACGTAGGTGCTAGTGATATAAGCAACGTATCCTGGACAGAATGGGCAGTTAGTCCAACTGTAGGATATGGAATTAATGATAACCTAATGATAGGTTTAGCAATTTCACAAATGGATTCAACTGTTGATATGGAGATAGATCTTCATGCAAGATATTTCTACAAAGGATATTTTGCATATGCTTCAGCAAATGGATTTGATACTGAGACATTGAGTCTCGGAGTAGGTAGGATGTTTACAATACATAAGAATGTGTTTGTAGATCCAAGAATCGTTTATAATACAGAAGATAAGACAACTAACTTAGGGTTAGGTTTCGGTCTTAAATTCTAATAAAAATAAGCGATCTCTCTAAACACCCCGATTCGACAATAGTGTCAAATAACAACAAATAAAAGAGGAAATTATTATGGAAAGTATTATTAAATACATTACAGGATTTTTTGGTGGTCTAATGACTATCATGATGGCTGTATTACCGGTAACAATTCTTTGGACTATCTTAACAGGTGGTTCAGTATTTGGAATGGATGTAATTGCTAATTTATCAGCACTTGTAACTTCACTAGGTAATGGTGGGTTTGTAGGTTTAGTTGTATTAGTGATCGTTGCATCATTCTTTGTAAAGAAGTAGTTTTATATATAATTGGAAAGGCGCTTAATGCGTCTTTCCTTTTGTTAACTTTTTCTAAACATTTTTGGTAAAAGATTTGCCTAATTGAAATATATTTCTTATCTTTATATATAAATAAAAAAGTAATAGATATGAAAAAGAAAAACCAAATTAAGTACGGAATCGAAATTACAAAGCCACATTCAACGGCAATGTATAAACATAATGATAAGATTGCTGAAGAGATGAGAATCAATGTAGCAGAAAAGATATATGGCGCTTATCAAAGAGCTATAGGCAACTTTGCTGCTAATGGTGGAATGGATAAAGGAGAAAAGGACCTTAGAAAACTAGTAGAATGTATTACAGGATTCGGTTATGGTGATGGATATGAATTAATAGATGTTAGAGAGCAAGGCATCATTGCATTAAATGATTGTGCTAATTGGCAATTACATGAAGAGTATAGTTACTTATGCTTTGAAGATATTGTTCCTAGAACATCTAAAATGATGATAGGATTTGATTGGCAGAAGCATGATTATAGTGAACAAATATAATTAAAAAAGCTTCAAAAAGATTAGGTTATATGAAATATATTCCTTATCTTTATATATAATAAAAAGGTTAAAGATCAAGCCTTAAATTGATCTAAAATTAATAAATAAAAAATGACAAAAGAGAGAAACTCAGTTCATGAAATGGTAGATGTCTTAAAAAGAATAGGACCTATGACCGAAAATGAAATTAATAAAGCAGCATTTGGTTATGACCGAAATAACAATAAATTGCAAGCCAATCATAAATATGCAACCATGTTACGAAGAGGTGTTAAGAAAGGCTTAATTGATAGAATAGAATGGCCTTCAAATGCTATTAAATATGGTAGAGATAAGTTTATATATTTTGCAACCAATACTCCAAATATAGAATGTTCGGCAGAATTGGATAATGCAATGTATAATGAATCTATTTAAAAAAGTTGTAAAAAAATTAGGATCTTTGAAAAAAAGTCCTTATATTAAATTAATATAAATTAAAAAAATAAAAATTATGAGTTATTATGTAAGTAAGGTAAAGATTGCAACCGATACACCTAAGGGAGTTAAATGGCAAACGGAGACGTATTTAGTTAATGCAGTATCAGTTACTCATGCAGAAGCATTAGTAGTTGAAGATTTTAAAAATGACGGAGTTGAATTTGAAGTTAAGTCAGTTAGTTCATCTCAAATCTGTAAAGTAATTAATAATTCTAAAAACGTTTAAGATGAGTAAAGTGAGATATGAAATAGATGATAAGGTTGTCTTTAAGACAGAAGGAGTTGCTCAAGTAGGAGTTATAACAAATGTTAGATCAGTAGACTCAAAGGTATTCTATGACTTAAGAAGTGAAAAGGGTCAAGGATTCTTATTAGTATCAGTAGATAAAGCTAAGAATAAGTTTTCTGAATCATATGCGTTAATTGATTCTAATCTAACAAGTATATGGAATGGGGCAGCAGAAGTTGGAGATGTTGAACCTACTAAATTATTTGCAAAGGATGGTGTAGGCCATACGAGAGCAAATTATGCTGAGAATATTGAATTATGGTTTGATGGAGAAAATGTATCACCAAATGTATCAGTTCAGCAAATTGAAAAAAGAAATGATTTTATATTTCCGACGCAAGGACCTAGGTCATATTAATATGAATAAATTTCAAAAGAAAGTACTTAAACAATATCCGAATGCATATGTAGAACAGAGTACGGATGGAGTACGAGTAATGAACGGAGATAAATTCTTAGCAGCAGAGTTCTATATGCCGCGTACCAATAATGATGATGTAGCATGGGAACATGCTGCAATGTCATGTAGGTTAACGCAAAACTTTAATAGAGCTCATCCTGCAAGAATGGACCTCTCAGATGTTGAAAGTAAATTGCAAAGAATACATAAACGAAAAAAGAGAGGAAGACGTGTTAAATAAATTAAAAAAATTACTTATGAAAAAGAATCCAGATCCAGTAATGGACAATAAGGAACTAGAGGGTACGAACCTCGAATTGACAGATAATAATCTAGAATCAGATGCAGAACAACGAATGAATGTGATTGGTCAAAATGGAAATGATGGATTACATTATGAAGAAGTTGATTTAGAAATGGAAGAAATTGAACCTACTAAAGAAGAGGTTTCTGAAATGAATGATCAAGCAAGTATAGACCCAGAATATTTAGAGTATTCATCAGAGGCTGTAGGATATGAAAATCGAGAACAACAATGGGATACTTATCGTATCATCTCTAATTATATTAGTGAAGAAGATAGTGTTTTAGATTTTGGCTGTGCTAGAGGAGATTTTGAAAGATTCTATGAACAAGAATATAACGAAACATTAGACTATATTGGTATTGATATGAATCAACAATTGATAGATGCCGGCAAAAAGGTATATGAAAATGAGGTTGAACTTCGTAGTGAAGATTGGTTTAAATTAGATGATGATCTTAAACAAGATTGGTCTATTAATATAGGCTCAAATAATTTAAGATATGATGGAGATACGGTTCGTGATGACATGAAATATCTTCAAGATACAATTACAGCAATGATGAAACATTGTGAAAAAGGAAGTGTAATATTACTTGCTTCTGATATAACAAAAATAGAGGATGGTCTTACTAATTATAATGCTGGGACAGTATTTAATTGGGCACAAGAACAATTTGGAAATGTAGCATTAGACCATACATTTTCAAATGATATATTTACATTAATAATTTATAAAAACTAAAGACATGGGATACGTAAACAATACGGCACAGTACGATCAAAAGAAAGTTCAAAAATTTGGAAAACTATATGGAACGATTGATTTTGAAATTAACGATAATTTAACTGCACATAATTTTGAAACAAATGAAACACCGGTAGTAGGTAAGTTACATATTGGTAGTAGATCATTTGAAGTAACATATCAAGAATTAGATATGATTGCTAGAACAATGAATTCTTCGAAGGATATTGTTAATAGAAAATATAAGATGGGCATGATGCGTTAATGGGATTTCATAAACGACATATCAATGATGAACAGGTAATCAGGCTCTACCGTAATGGTGGAGTTGATGCTGTTTTAAAATGGTATACACAGGGAGTAGATGCTTTAATATTATCAGGAACATTGGCCGAAGAAGTTGATTTGTTAATGACCACTTTGCCTTATAATAAAAAAAGTACTATAGATAAGATAGAGTTTAAGATTAACAATTATCAGTCAACCTAGGTTGATGATTATGATATTTATATAAAAGGAACAATATGTCAAAATTTGGAATGTACACGAAGGGAACAAACGAGGGAAGACATCATATTAGTTTAATTGAGATGCCTTCTAAAAACCAGGCAGTTGCGTACTTTGCTGGTGTTAAAAAATTATCATTAAATCAGTTTAATAATCTATTTGATGTAAGAGAAATTCAGACAAATCAAAATAATAAAAATTTACTACTAGGCTAATGAAACTAAATGAACTCGAAATACTGGAAGACGATTTTGATTTATTTGTAGCATTAGATGATTTAGATAAAGTTGAATTTTTATTTGATGCAATACAAATAGGTACCGAAGCAGCTGTTATAAAACAAGTTTCAAAACTAACAGAAAAATGGGTAACATCTCCACCAGCAATTCAAGTAACGGATTATGAGGTAGGACCATATAGATTATCTGTAACAGAATTTCCAAATAAATTACATATCAATTCTAATAGTTTAGCAGCAATAAAAAGGTTTGTTGAAAAATTATGGAACGATGGCATGTTATTACAAAAAGTAAAAGAAAAGAAAACAGAGTTTGACATATACAAGTATTTACGAGTATATGATATTATAGGTAAAGTAGATCCTATTTGTAGTAATTAAATATATCAATGATCAATCATAAATTTATAGATTATAACGGAAACAAATACTTAGTTAAACGTATTATCAAGGTATCTAAACTAAAGCCAGACTTTAATCAACAAGACCTTAAGGGATGGACTCAATCTGATACTTTATTAAAGAAGGATGGGTATTTTTATTGTTGTGAAACACTTCAAGAAGCTGAAATCATTTCATGGGATAACCAAAAAGGTAATGTAAAGCAAAAACCTTAGATTGCTAATGCAAATACCATGATCATTATGGCAATATATAATATGCTAGATATGTCTATTTTACGTTTCATATTCATATATAAATAACATATCACTAACTAAACCATATTATGTAATGATTAAGAAAAGATTAAGTTAACATTTATGT
>TARA_R100000541_G_scaffold1201_5_pt1 | contig 31071 bp, 23 predicted proteins | sample TARA_R100000541 | Tara Oceans TARA_R100000541 (sample SAMEA2621416) | marine metagenome | biome: marine biome (ENVO:00000447); feature: surface water layer (ENVO:00002042); material: "saline water (ENVO:00002010), including plankton (ENVO:xxxxxxxx)" | depth 5 m | reverse complement strand
CGCATGGCTCGCTTGGCAATAGCCCCCACGCCGAGGGTTGGTGCGGTGGAGTTGTTCAACAGTACATCACCACCACCGAGCACTCGACGCACGGTTTTGCCGACTTCGAGCGAGCAGAGATGGAACGGGCGTACCAGCGTGTAATAAGGGCCAGGGCCAAGCTTGAAATACTCTATAGCGGCACGCTGGTCGTCGTCGTGGCGGCAGACCAGAAACACTCCACCCGCGGGATATCCGGAAGGAATCACGTAATCGACGAAGGGTTGCCCTAACCGTTCGGCCATCATGCCGAGCAGGTTGCCCGACTCAGTCAGATTGGTCGAAGCCAGGCCTTCCAGTCCTTGTTTTGTTATGGTCGCGCCGAGGCCATTGCCGACAATAGCCTGTTCGATCTGCACCTTGGTGCCGTCCGTGAATGAAGTGGTCTGGTCTACGCTTATGCCTTGGCGTTTTGCCCAGTACCTCATGTCTTCGACCGAAGGGTTGTGGTTCAGATAGCCCTTCATATTGCCGTAGACCAAGGGTTTGAAGCCCATCATCAAGGCTTCTTCATGAAGGGCCGCCAATGAACCCGGCTGGTCGCCCTCGGCCTCGGTGATAAAGCCTTTAGCAGCCAGGCACGACCCGGTGGTGACCTGCAGCTCAGCGTTGATCGTCACCACCGGCAGACCAGCTTCGAAAGCACGCTCAATGACCTCGGTGCCGTGTAATACATCGCCGCTGCATTCCACGATCAGGTCTGCACCATCAATCAGATGGTCAATAGAATTGGTGAGTCGCTCAGGCAGGGGAAAATCAGTAAAGGAGTTCAACGGGCGACGGGTCAGGACTCGCGAGATTTCAATATCCTGATAATGCTGCTTGATCAGCCGAATAAAGCAGTGGGCGATCATCCCTGTGCCGGATACACCGATCTTTTTCTTAATCTGCGAGGTAGACATAAGCGAATCCATTCAGTAGGCAACGATGCTCTGACCGCAACGACAGAAAAAGATTTTACGGCGCAGTAAATCAGGCCTGTCGGTATGGCGAAACACGGTTGCGTTAGCAAAGCCAGCTACCTGAAAGCTAAGCGTCAGCAGACCGATTGAGCCAATTGATTAAAGGCAAAAGAGAGGGGCGACTCGGCTGTTTTTTTGTCGCCAATATCCGGGATAAAAGGAAGCGGCGTTGCACCGCTCCCTATCGACAGAGCTTAGTTAAGCGCCGCTATCGCCTTGTCGTAGTTCGGCTCGCTACCGATCTCGGCGACCAACTCGCTGTGAAGCACCTGATCGTGCTCGTCCAGTACAACGACAGCACGAGCTGACACACCGGCTAGTGGGCCGGTTGCAACCAGAACGCCGTACTGCTCGAGAAACTCGCGTCCGCGCATGGTCGAGAGATTGATGACATTCTCTAGCCCTTCAGCACCGCAGAAGCGCTTCTGAGCGAAGGGTAGGTCAGCAGAGATGCAAAGCACCACGGTATTGGCCAGTTCGTTGGCCTGTGCATTGAACTTGCGCACCGAGGTCGCACAGGTTGGCGTATCGATGCTTGGAAAGATGTTCAGGATCTTGCGCTTGCCCGCGAAGCTAGCAAGCGTCACATCGGACAGATCACCGCCTACCAGGCTGAACGGCGCGGCCTTCTGGCCGACTTGCGGAAAGTTGCCGGCAACCTGAATCGGATTGCCTTTCAGGGTTACTTCAGTCATGTCTAATTCCTCTCAGTCATGGGCCGTGCGCGTAGCAACGGCCCGGGTTATCAGGCTGCGTGGGTGCGGGCGAAGTATTCCTTGGTCAACTTGACCACCACAGGGCTTAGCAGCAGCAGAGCAACGAGGTTGGGAATTGCCATCAGACCATTCAGCGTGTCTGCCAACAGCCAGGCGAAATCGAGCTGGGCGATTGCACCGAACGGCACAGCCAGGACCCAAATGATACGGAACGGCCAGATCGCCTTAGTGCCGACCAGAAATTCCCAGCATTTCTCGCCGAAGTAACTCCAGCCAAGGATTGTGGTGAAAGCGAACACGACCAGTGCGATCGTCAGCAGCGCTGCACCCACACCGGGCATGGCCGATTCGAAGGCAGCAGCGGACAGCGCCGCACCGCTTTCGCCACCCGTCCAGACACCCGAGCAGATGATCGCCAGGCCAGTGATTGAGCAGATGATGATGGTATCGATAAAGGTACCCATCATGCCGATCAGCCCGGAGCGAACCGAGCTGTTGGTCGTACCGGCAGCCTGTGCGATACCGGCCGTGCCCAGCCCCGCCTCGTTGGAAAAGATGCCACGCGCCACACCGAAGCGAATTGCAGCCATCACTGCCGCGCCGGCAAAGCCGCCAGTGGCCGCGATCGGTGAGAAGGCATGGGTGAAGATCAGCTCGAAGGCCGCAGGAAGCTCAGCGGCGTGCACCACCAGCACAACGATGCCGGCAATGACGTACGCAACGCACATGAACGGCACCAGGGCAGCAGCCACTGCACCGATACGCTTGATGCCGCCGAGAATGACCAGCCCCACGAACAGCATGGTGACCAGACCGGTCACCCACAGCGGTACCGAGAAGGTCGACTCCAGCGCCAGCGCCATGCTGTTGACCTGGACCATGTTGCCGATGCCGAACCCAGCCAGCCCGCCGAAGATGGCAAAGGCGCCACCCAGCCAAAGCCAGCGCTTGTGCAAGCCATTCTTGATCGCATACATCGGTCCGCCGACGTGCTCGCCACGATCATCCTTCTCGCGGTAATGCACTGCCAGCACCACCTCGCAGTACTTGGTCGCCATTCCTACCAACGCCGTGCACCACATCCAGAACAGCGCACCCGGACCGCCGAGAAAGATCGCCGTGGCGACACCGGCAATATTACCGGTACCCACGGTAGCGGCCAGGCAGGTCATCAACGCCTGAAACGGGCTGATCTCACCTGTTTCATCATCGCCCTTGGCACGTCCGCGCCAGATCAGCGCAAAGCCCGTACCGATACGCGCCAATGGCATGAACTTGAGCATGACCATAAGAAAGAAACCAGTACCGAGGATCAGTACCAGCATTGGCGGTCCCCAGACGAGACCGTTGACGCTATTGACCAGGTTTTGCAGGAATTCCATTCAAGGCACCCTTATTGATTATGTTAGACATCCTTGCCTGAACGGGCCGAGCCGGCACGAACAATGAAACGGCGAGTTTGAGTACACCAGTTCAACTGCTGCCCGAACGACCCGGTAATACTCCGACTTCAATGTCCGGAGCATTACCGTCACCTGCAAGACTCGTGCTAGAGCCTTGCATCAGCCGCCATGCAAGGAGCGACCGCGCGATCCTACCACCACATTCTGTACTTGGCGCCACACACTTTGTGCGTGATCCAAAGCGGATGCTGAGTGCAAAGGAGCGACCGACTGGTCAGCCTCTGAAGCCACGCCAGATTGCCGCATACGGAAGCCTGTCAGCGTAGCCCAGAGCAGCGCCAAAGCCAGTCGACAACCGAGAGCTTCTGGTTTGGCGGTCGTCAGAAATCGCGTCTGTAGAACACGTCCAGCGAACTGGCGAGTCCGCTGGCCGCCTCAAGGAAAATCCGCTTGGTCAGCTGATAGCGCAACGCGACCGTATTGGCAGGCTCGAATACCCCAACGCCGTAACGTAACGTCAACCTATCGGTCAGCTTCCCGCTCGCCACCACGCTGGTGTCTGTACCGCTACCCTCGGTGTCCAGCTGAAAGTCCTCGATGCCGAGACGTTGCGCGACGTTGCCGGTAATCGATGCGCTGCCCGCAAGTCCGAGCCCAAGCGCTGCCTGAGCCAAGAGATTGCTGTCTCCGGTCTCGGCACCAAGCGGCCGGCCCAACACCAGGTAGGACAATGCCTGCTCCTGGCTCATGGCAGGCTCGGCGAACACATCGACGCGCGGCTGCTCGGCGCTTCCTGAGATACGCAGGCCCGCGATCACGTTTTCATCCTCGATACGCCGAATAGCTTCGATATCCAGATAGGGTTGCGACAGCACACCCGTGAACAGCAACCGGGCGCGACGGATCGTCAGGCGTTGCCCATAAGCACGGTAACGCCCTTTGTTGAGGCTAAGCTCCCCGCGCGCATCGAAGTCATCGCCGATGTGCAGGTAGCCGGCGAGGTCGGCAGTGAGGCCAAAGCCTGAGAAGCGCAGCCTGTCCTGTCCGACCTCAACATCCACGTCCATGCGAATCGCCAAGGGCGGCTTCGTCTCTTCCGCTTCGGCGCCGACAATGACCGCATCCTCGGATATCTTGACCGTCGAGGGTGGCAGCTCTCGCACCGTGATTTCTCCACGCGGCACGCGCAGCTTGCCGCTGACGGCCAGCTGCTCGTCAGCCAATTGAATGCGTAGATCGGGCGCAATTTCGAGCTCAGCATAGGGCTCGACGATCACAGGCAATTGGTTGCCATTGATACGCAGATCGAGGTCCAGCGCCTGCGCCCAATCGATTGTTCCCGCAATCTGTCCCTGGCCCTGCTCGCCGCTGCGCCAGTCACCCTCGACACGGACCCGTTCACCATCGATGACAGCAGTCACCTGCAGCTGCTCGAAACTGACAGGCAACTCCGCACCAGCAATCTCGCCCCCGGTGAGCTTTAGCACTCCTTCGAGCTGTGGTTTCTGCAGCGTGCCCGAAATCTGACCATTGCCATTCAGTTGACCGTCGAGTCGCTCGACCTGGGCAACGAAAGGCCGGATAACGGAAAGATCGAAATTGTTTAGCTCGAAATTGCCAGCGATCGGCTTGACCTCGCCGCTAGGATCCACCTGCAGTCGAACATCCAGATCGCCGAGATCCCCGCCCTCGAAGCTCAACCTGCTGTCGACCTGTTTCGGGGTCAGATGGCTGTTCAGTGACAAGGTCTGATAGGGGAAATCCAGCCACTGCTCACCATCTCGCATACGCAAAACGCCTGGCCCAGCGTCCACACGGATGGTCCCGCTTGGGCCTGATTTTGGCAGGTCCAGTGCAAGATCAGCGTTGACTTCTCCTTGCCAGAGCAAATTCTCCGGCAGGTATTCGGCGAGCGACTCAAGCGGGAAGTCGCGCAGGCGATAGCGCAACTGCGGGTCAGGCTGCAGTCGCTGGTCGTCGGCACACAGCGTGGCCCGGCCCGAGGCCCAGCAGTGCGCCCCGAAGGTAATCTTGCCGCTCTCCAATCGCTCCAGCGACGCGGGATCGCGCAGTGCCCATTGTTGTCCCTGAGCATCCAGCTCGGCTTTCGTCAACCGACCCCGCCAATCACCGCGTTCAAGCCCACCGGTCAACGCCAGCGACAGGTCGAGCAAGGGGCCCTGCAGTTGCAGTCTGGCCTGATGCGCCGTTGGCGTGCCTTCGGCGCTCAGCTGCAACTCGCCGATATCAGTCGCTCCAGCCTGTAAGCCTTTCGCGTCGAGGCTAAGCTGGCCCCGCTTGCCCTCGGACAGGCTCGCGGCCACTTGCAGTTGATCAACTCGATTGTCCTGAAACGCGATCCCGGTGCTGCTCAACGCAAGCTTTCCCTGAGGTGCGTCTGGCGTACCCGACAGGTCAAGCTTGCCGGTCATTCTGCCGCTCAAATCAGGCCAGAGCTGGCCCAGGCGTGATAGATCAATGGCCAGGTTCGCCTCAAGCGTCTCGGCCCAGCGGCCGTTGCCCTGGATGCGGTTGTCACCCAGACGCAAATCGACCGCCGGTACGCTCCAGGTCGTGTTCTCACCGCTCGCCTGCAATTGAAGCCTGAGCGGCTGCTTGCGCAACGTGCCATTCAAATCGAGGGCGGCGTCGGCTTGCAGGTTTTCCTCTCGCAACGCGCCGCTACTAGTCAGCGTGCCGCCGATGGTTCCCGGCAGCTCTGCGACCCAGTAAGACGGATCGAGTTCGCTCAGCTCGAGTCGCGTCGTCCAATCGACTCCGTCAGCGAACCCGACGCTGAGATTTCCTTCAGCCCTGCCCTGTCCGGCCTGCAGTTGCAGCTGCGGCAAATGAACGACCTCAAGGTCACCGCTGACCGGGCTTTGCAACGTGAAGTCACCGGAGGGACCGGTCAGCGCGGCGTTGAAATTGCCCAGGTAACTGCCATCGTCGTACTGGATCTGCGCGTCGAGGGTTCGCAATGTCACGGGCGGCTCCTCGACGTCGGGATAGAGCCGGCGCCAGGGGAAGCTACGCCAGGCCAGCTGCGCCTCGGCATCCAAACCGTCTTGCCAATCGATCCGGCCGTCCAGATCAACGTGTTGCTGCTCGCCGGCAGTCAACGTGAGGGTTTCGATATCGGCATGGGCCAAGTCGACCAATGCCTTGAGCGCGAGATCCACCGCACCGCCCTCGCCCTGCAGGCTTCCATCACCCACCAGGCGATAGCCCTGTTCCATGTCACCTTTGACGGTCAGCTCCAGCGCCTCAAGACTCAAGGCGTCGGGCAACTCTGGGGTCGCCTTGAAACGCTCCACCGCCAGCAGTAGATTCGCCGGCAGCTCCGGCTCCAAGGGTCTCACCCATCCGCTGAGCTTGGCCTGCAGATAGCCCTGGCTTTGCACGTCGACCATGAGATGTTCACGCAGCTCGCCGTCGGCTTCGAACTTCACTGCCCAGGGCTGCTCATTCGGCGAGCGAATCGCCGCGCTACCGCTCAGCACCAACGGCCAGTCGGCTCGGGTCTGCAGCCGGCCCGAGAGTTCAAGAGCAACGTCTTCACGGCGAACCCCCAGCGCTCGAATGACCAGGCCCTGTTCGTCCCAGTCCGCCTGCAACTCCGCGCCCTGCATCTGTTGAACGCCGTTGAGGTTGATCGCGCCGATATCGACGCGGTCAAGACGGAGCTCGAGTGGTAGATCGAGATCCGGAAGACTGAAGGGTTCGCTTGTTGCTTCATCCTCCAGAGCAGGAGGAAATGTGAGATCGATATCGCCGGTTACCAGCTCGTCGATACAAAGGGTCTTGCGCAGCAAACAACTGGGCGCCCAGTTCATGCGCGGCGAAGCCACTTCGACCCGACGACCATCCTGCTCCCAGACCAGACGGTCCGCCTGCCAGCGACCAGCGAGGCGACCCGTGAACGCCTCAAGCTGCAGCCCAGGTACTTTGCTCAGCGTCCAACGGCTCCCCGCGTTCGTGCCGAGCACCAGGAAGACCGCCAAAACAACTACCAGCAGCAGCGCCAGTATGCCCAATAGCATCCCGCTGCCAATTTTCACACTACGCCTCAAAGCTCCGGCCCCATGGAAAAGTGCAGGCGAACTCCGCCCTTGCCATCCAGCGGATGTGCCAGGTCAACCCGAATCGGCCCAACCGGCGAAACCCATCGAACTCCGACGCCCACGCTGCTCTTGAGACTCGGCAACTCCAGAGAGTTGAATGAGTTGCCCTGGTCGACAAAGGTCGCCAGTCGCCATTTCTCAGTCACTGAATACTGGTACTCAGCGCTGACCGCGAGCTGATAACGCCCGCCGATCCGGTCGCCATCAGAGTTGGTCGGCGACAGGCTCTGGTAGTCGTAGCCGCGCACGCTTTGATCACCGCCGGCAAAATAGCGCAGCGATGGCGGCACGTTGGTGTATTCGTCGGTCCAGTTACCGCCCACTTCCACCCGCCCAAGAAAACGATGTCGAGCACCCAGCGTGGTGAGTCCCTTGACCGTCGCGTTGGCGTGGATCAGATCAGCGTCCGAGAACACGCCCTCCTTCGCCGCCCCCAGTTCGAACCTCAAGCGATAGCCATGACTGGGATCGAGACGGTTGTCGCTGCGCAGAAAGCTGTAAGAAACACCCGGCATCAACAAGGTGCTGACCCCCGAATCATCGCCCAGCTCGTACTGCTCATGACGCCACTTCAGCGCCCAGACGCGCTGCCAGCCGCTGGGCAGCCGACGATGCCACTCGGGGCCAACCGTCAGCAGACGACTCACGCTGTCCTTATCACTCAGTTCTTCGTACTGATAGCCGGCTGCATAGCGCAGTTTGTCCGTCAACGGTGGGTCCAGCGGTACGTCATAGAACAGACCGACGTTTTGCCGCGGCGCCGACAGCTCGGACTCGATGCCGTAGCTGTGGCCCTGCGGATTGACCCAATGGCGGGTGAAGTCGAAACGTATCCGTGGCCCGACATCCGTCGAGTAGCCCAAACCAAACCCGAGCGTGCGCGGCTCTCGCGTGGTCAATTGCACCGCAACGGGAATACGTTGCTGATCGGCGTTAGCCGGGTTGGCATCAACCCGGACGCCTTCGAAGTAGCCGCTGGACTGCATCGCCTGGTTGAGTTCGGCAATCAATTCCGAGTCATACGGCGTGCCGGGATCGAATGGCACCATGCGCTCCAGCAAGTCCGGATCAAAAGGCGAATCTCCTTCAAAACCCACATCCCCGAGCAAGTAGCGTGGCCCGCTGTTGAACACCAGTTCGACGTCGGCGGCATTGGTGTCTGGGTTGATCGCCAGCCGTTGACGCTCGAAGCGGCCATCAAAAAACCCATAGCGCGAGGCCTGATTGAGAATCCGTTGTTTGACCGCTTCATACTGCCCGTGATTGAGCACGGCGCCTGGCTTCAAGGTGTTGCGCGGCACTCGAAACGCCTGCAGTTCGGCAGCAGGCCCGTTGACCTGCAATGTGATGTCGCGCAGACGAACTGGCTCGCCCGGCTTGATTCGCAGCGCCAGCCGGGGAGTTTCGCCTCCGGTGACCCTGGTTTCGATAACAGCGTGGTAATAGCCCAACGCCTGCAGCGCTTTGTTCGCCTGCTCCTGGGCAATGCGACTGTAACGCAGCAATTCCTCTTCGCTGCGATCGTCCAGTTCGCCGATGTAGTTCTCGACGTTTTCACGCAGCGCACTGTTTGATGGCGTGACCTTGACGTCGAGCTCAGCTGCGTCCAGCGCAGATGCGCAGCACAAGAAAACGCCCGCCGGAGCGATACGGCGAAAGATACGGATAGGCATGGCCAGGGATGCTAGCACGCTGCGCACTAGGCTTTGGCGAAGTGTCGATGCGTGTAGCACGGCATATACAGCGTTAGGCAAAAGCATGGGAACACTTCTTAGGACAACATCAGTACGACTGTCGCCCCTGCGCAAAATTCGTTCTAACCACTGGACGCCTCGACCTGTCGCGGCGCCGGATGGAAGAACACGTGCTCGACCACCGGACCGATGGCTACCTGGCCAATGTCTTCATACCCCTGACGTGCGTAGAAGTTGAGGTAGCGTGAGTTGCCAGTGTCGATCACCAGGCCCTCCGATGCGGCGTCCGCGGCACACCAGTTGTGCAACGCTTCAAGCAGCTGTTCGCCATAGTGCTGCCCCTGGCACTTGGGATGGACCGCCATCAGCGGCAACACATGGAAATTTCCTGGTGGCAGACAACCCAGCACCGCAGCGTGGTAATCAAGATAGCGCCGTGTACAGCGGAAGCCTGCAGTCAGCAGCATGCGCATTCGCCACGCCCAGCTTTCGGTGATGTCGAGCCGACGCTGCGGTGGCGCGATCAGCGCGGCAGCAATCAACCGGTCATCGAGCAACAACCCCAACGCCGGTTGGTCCTGCAACAAGTGCTGATTGACCAGCTCGCGCACGGTTGCGCGAACACGCTGCTCGTAGCCGGGGCGATCAGCCTCGAACAAATAAGCGAAGGTCGGTTCGTGTCGATAGGCGTTATACAGAAGCGAGCGGATTTCCCTGGCGTAACCACTGTCGAGCATTCGTACTTCTGCAGTCATCGGCATGGCGGTTCTCTTGTTATGTCACTGCGGCTGATTTCACGTTAGCAGCCGCATCGGAGTCTTGCCGAGGGGGAACCTGGTTTGATGATTACGGCTCGCCGCAGCGCCGCCATAGCCAGTAGAATCGCGGTTTTGCCGGAGCCACAGTCGATGAAGCTTGTTTCTTTCAATATCAATGGTTTAAGAGCCAGACCTCATCAGCTTTCCGCGATCATCGAGAAGCATCAGCCTGACGTGATTGGCTTGCAGGAAACCAAGGTGTCTGACGAACAGTTCCCGCAGGCCGAGATAGAGGCCCTTGGTTATCACGTCCATTTTCATGGCCAGAAAGGTCATTACGGTGTCGCGCTGCTGTCACGACAGGCCCCGCTGGAAATCCACAAAGGCTTTCCCGGCGATGGCGAGGAATCGCAGAAGCGCTTCATCTGGGGTCGGTTCGCAGACAGCAATGGCGAGCCGGTTACGGTCATGAACGGTTATTTCCCTCAGGGCGAGAGCCGCATCCACCCCACCAAGTTTCCGGCCAAGACTAAGTTCTATGCCGACCTCCAGGCGCTGCTCGAAGAACGTTTTACCCCTGAGCAATCCGTAGCCGTGATGGGCGACTTCAACATCTCACCCGAAGACTGCGACATCGGCATTGGTGAGGTGAACGCCAAACGCTGGCTGCGCACAGGCAAGTGCAGCTTCTTGCCGGAGGAACGCGAGTGGCTGACACGCTTGAAGAACTGGGGTCTGCAGGACAGCTTTCGCACGCTGAACCCTGAAGTGGTTGATCGCTTCAGCTGGTTCGACTACCGCAGCCGAGGCTTCGAAGACGACCCACGCCGGGGGCTGCGCATTGACCTGATCCTGACCACCGCGGGTCTGCACGAGCGCGTCACGGATTGCGGCGTCGACTATGACATCCGCAGCATGGAAAAGCCGTCGGACCATTGCCCAGTATGGATCAAGCTGGGCCAATAACTGCGCGTGCGGTGCCGCACGCGTGCCGAGCCCAAAACGCATATTTGCAAGCTGATCGACATCTTCGATCCATCGCAGCCAGCTGTCACATAACGGTAAGCAAAGCGTCTTAATCTCCCCCGCTTCTTTGAAAGGGAGAGTCGTCGCATGACAGCTTCAGTGTCCGCCAGCACCATGAGGAAACGGGCGCTGTGCCTGTGGGTCTTAGGCCTGCTTTGCGCCAGCCCGCTCGCGCTAGGTGAGCCATTGGCTGCGCCTGCTGCCAACAGTCCAGTGCTGCGCATACAGGGATCGAATACGGTCGGTGCGAAGCTCGCGCCGATGCTACTGGCCGGTTTCTTCGAAGCGCAGGGTTTGAATTCGGTACGGGTCAGCCCAGCCGGCAAGGAGAACGAACAGCGTATCAGTGCCGTCGACAGCTCCGGCAAAACCTATCATGCATTGGTTGCAGCACACGGCACCGGCACCGGGTTCGCCGGGCTCAAGGACGGTTCCTCCGATCTCGCCGCCGCTTCGCGCCCGATCAAGAACAGCGAGCATGCAAGTCTCGCCAGCTTGGGCGATCTACGCAGCGCAGACGCCGAACAAGTGATTGCCATCGACGGATTGGCGATCATCGTCAGCCCGGACAACCCGGTCTCCTCCCTCAGCGTTGAGCAAGTCGCTAGCGTGTTTGCCGGCGAGATTCGTAACTGGAAAGCGCTCGGCGGGAAGGACGTTCCGGTCGAGCTGCATGCACGGGATGATCAGTCGGGCACCTACGACACCTTCAAGGAGCTGGTACTGGGCGTCCAAGGCAAGACACTGGCCTCGGACGCCGTCCGCTATGAATCCAATGATCAGCTTTCGCAGATCGTCAGCAGCCGTCCCGGCGCGATCGGTTTCGTTGGCCTGGCATCGGTAGGCAAAGCCCGCGCGCTGGCGATAGCCGACGGCGATTCTCAGCCTATGCTGCCCAGCAAAGCGTTAGTGGCGACTGAAGATTATCCGTTGTCGCGGCGGCTTTTTTTTTACGCCAATCCGGTGCAGCAGTCGCAATGGACCCGGACCTTTCTGAGCTTCGTGCACAGCGCCGCTGGCCAGGCCATCGTTGCCAAGTCTGGCTACATCGGACAGGCCATCGACGCGATCAGCCTCTCGCCCTCTCCTGACATGCCGCAGCCGTATCAGACCCTCGCCAGCCAGGCGCAGCGGTTAACGGTGAATTTCCGTTTCGATGAAGGCAGCGCACGGCTGGATAATAAGGCCCAGCGCGACGTGGAGCGTCTGATCGACTATCTGCAGAGCACGAACAAAACGATGAGCGCAGCGGTGCTGGTTGGATTTGGTGACGCTCGCGGCGAGCCGGCGCGTACCGCTTTGCTCTCCAAACTTCGCGCCATGGCCGTACGTAGAGAGCTTGCTAGAGGCGGGGTACTAGTGAAAGAAATCAACGGCTTAGGAGATTATCTTCCAGTAGCCTCGAATACGCCGAGCGGTCGCATCAAGAACCGCCGCGTCGAAGTATGGGTGTATTGAGCGATCTGGTGCCAGTGCAAGATCGTATCGGTCGATAGCCAGCGGCGTACTGTTACGTCGACGCCAGCACGATTAAGCTCGGACGATTTCCAGCAGCGGAAACGATCATGTATCTGGTTTGTGGCGAAGCCCTGTTCGACGTTTTTGTAGCCCCGGGAGGTGCCCCCCGCAATCGCCTGAGTCTCGACGCGGTGGCTGGCGGCTCCCCCTTTAACGTAGCAGTCGGCCTCTCGCGCTTGGGGACGCCGTCGGCTCTGTTCACTGGCATGTCTCAAGACCACTTGGGCCAACAACTTCGACAAGTTCTCGAAGACGAAGGGGTCGATAGGCACTACCTGATCGACTTCGATGCACCCACCACGCTGGCGATGGTCGCACTGGGCGCCAACGGTTCTCCCGTCTACAGTTTTCGCGGCGAAGGTTGCGCTGATCGCCTGCCGCGCGAGGAGCATCTCGCCCCGCTCAGCGAGGAGATCCGCGGCATCCACCTCGGTTCCTACTCGATCGTGACCGCCCCGATCGCCGACACCCTACTGTCGCTGGTGCGCCGCGAAAACAAGCGCCGGCTCATTTCGCTCGACCCAAACATCCGCCTGAACGTCGAACCGGACTTGGCCCGCTGGCGCGAGCGCGTCGAGGCGATAGCCGCGCTGGCGCATCTCATCAAAGTCAGCGATGAGGATCTGGCTTTGCTCTATCCCGGCGAAGCCCCCGAGTCCATTGCCAAGCGCTGGTTGCAAGGAAGCTGTGAACTGGTGGCGCTGACCAGAGGCCGAGAAGGCGCTCAGTTGTTCAGCCGTCGCCATGGCGAGTTCTATGTAACCGCAGTAGCTGTCACCGTGCGCGATACGGTTGGCGCCGGCGATACCTTTCAGGCCGCCCTGCTGAGCTTTCTGCATGACCAGCACCTGGATACCGCCCAAGCGTTGGCGCAGATTCAGCGCGATCAACTACAGGCCTTGCTGGCGTTTGCTGTCCAGGCTGCGGCGATCACCTGCTCCCGTCGCGGCCCGGATCTACCCTACCGATACGAAATTGTCTGACAGGTTGGCCGCAACAGCACGAACGTCTATAACCCCAAGGGGACAAGAATAAGGGCGACGGAACCAGGCATGAAAGCGTTGAAGATCTCCGACCCATCCTACGAACTGATGGATGATCACCATGGCAACTCACTGATCTACCGGGAGCATGGCTTTCCCTGCCCGCTTGTGCGCTGGCACAACCACAAAGAATACGAACTGCACCTGATCGTAGCCAGCTCAGGGAAGGTGTTCGTCGGAGACTACGTCGGCAATTTTGGTCCCGACAGCCTGTTTCTCACCGGGCCAAATCTGCCACATAACTGGATCAGCCAGGTCGACGAAGGTGAGGTCGTTGCCAAGCGGGACATGCTGGTTAACTTCACCGATGAATTATTCGAAGCAGGCCATAACGTCTTTTCCGAATTACGCAGCCTGACACCAATGCTCGAACGTTCGCGCTACGGGATCGAGTATCGCTGCCCTCACACCATTGCCGAGGCCAGCAGACTGATGCACCGGGTTGCTGACAGCCGCGGTGCCACCCGCCTCGGCTATTTCCTGATCATGCTGGAGCTGCTCGCCAGCTGCGAAGACTACCAGCTGCTCTCCGGCGCTACCTCGGCACAGCTCGGCGACGAACACCATGCCGATCGAACCAACATGGCGGTCAATTACATCTTCGACAACTACATGCGTGAGCTGCCTCTCGAGGAAGTCGCCGGTCATCTGGGTATGAAACCCACCTACTTTTCGCGTTTTTTTAAACGTGCCACTGGCCGTTGCTACGTCGAGTTCGTCAACAGTCTGCGCATCAGCAAATCCTGCGAGTTGCTGCTCGATAACGACAAACCGGTCACTGATGTCTGCTTCGAGTCAGGCTTCAACAACCTGTCCAACTTCAACCGCCGCTTCCAGCAACTAAAGGGCATGACGCCGTCCTGTTATCGCCGCCTGGTGGAGCAGCGACTGACCGAGCAGAACCTCGCCAGCTGATACGCATCCTCGCTCCCTGCCGCAACAAAGATGACGTTACGCTCCGCCCTTTTCGGTCATGCCGATCGCAGCCCTGGCACAGCTGCGCCGCTTCGCGGTGCGCAGATGTGCTCGTCACTTGCCTTTAATCACTGATAAAGGAGTGCAAAAAAGTACCAGACGACGTGCAGTCAGGGCTTTGTGACCTGACATCCCTGGCGTTGTAATGCTCGTGAGCCGCTCGTACGGCAGTAAGCGAGCAACAACAAAAACAATAAGTGCTTCCGCCCTCCGGCTGCGGAAGAGGAGCCCTAGATGAAACTCGCAAAATTGCTGATCGGAACCACCTGCATCGCAGTAATCAGCGCGACGCAAGCCGCCGAGACCCTGACCGTCGCCACCGTCAACAACGCTGACATGATCCGTATGCAGCGCCTGTCCAAGACCTTCGAAGAACAGCATCCCGAAATCGACCTCAATTGGGTCGTATTGGAAGAAAACGTCCTGCGCCAGCGCCTGACCACAGACATTGCCACCCAGGGCGGTCAGTTCGACGTCCTCACCATCGGCATGTACGAGGCCTCGCTCTGGGGCGACAAAGGCTGGTTGGCCCCCATGACCGACCTTCCTGATAACTACAACCTCGACGATATCTTCCCCTCTGTGCGCGAGGGCCTGTCGGTCGATGGCACCCTCTATGCCCTGCCGTTTTATGCCGAAAGCTCGATGACCTACTACCGCACCGATCTGTTCGAACAGGCCGGACTGGACATGCCGGAGCACCCGACCTGGACGCAGATGGCCGAATTCGCCGAGAAGCTGCACAAGCCAGGCGAAGAGCAATACGGCATCTGCCTGCGCGGCAAGGCTGGTTGGGGCGAGAACATGGCACTGGTCACCACCGTGGCCAATTCGTTTGGCGCACGCTGGTTCGATGAAAAATGGCAGCCCGAATTCAACGGCCCGGAATGGACCAAAGCCGCCAATTTCTACGTCGACCTGTTAAGCAAATATGGCCCACCAGGCGCATCCAGCAACGGCTTTAACGAAAACCTGGCGCTGTTCAACAGCGGCAAGTGCGCCATGTGGGTGGATGCCACCGTCGCCGGCTCGTTCGTTACCGACGCTTCACAGAGCAAGGTTGCTGAGAAAGTCGGCTTCACCTTCGCGCCACAGCAGACGACCGACAAAGGCTCAGCCTGGCTCTACTCCTGGGCGTTGGCCATTCCAACCAGCTCGCAGAAAAAAGACGCTGCCAAAACCTTCGCCGCCTGGGCCACTTCCCAGTCTTACGCTGACCTGGTGGCCAAGACCGACGGCGTCACCAACGTGCCGCCGGGCACCCGGGAGTCCACCTACAGCGAGGAATACATGGCGGCCGCCCCCTTTGCCAAGATCACCCTTGAATCGCTGAAGCAAGCTGATCCGGCCTCACCATCCGCAAAGCCGGTGCCTTATATCGGCATTCAATTGGTGACTATCCCCGAGTTCCAGGCCATTGGCACCCAGGTCGGCAAGATGTTCTCCGCCGCGCTCACCGGGCAAATGCCCGTCGAACAGATGCTGACGGCTGTGCAGCAAACGACCACACGTGAAATGAAGCGCGCCGGCTACCCGAAGTAGACCGACAGTAGGCATCCCACCGGACAGGGCTCACCTGAGCCCTCATGGCCTTCTATCAGCCGGAGCACGCCCATGGCTACCACGACCACAGCCTTGCCCAAGGCCCCTGTTACCGAAACGGCAAGCAAGTCGAACGAGCGCAAGCCGCGCCGGTTCGCACCCAGCTGGTTCCTCGTCAGCCCCTCCGTTGCGCTGTTGCTGCTGTGGATGCTGGTACCGCTGTCGATGACGGTCTATTTCTCTGTGATTCGCTACAACCTGCTCTATCCCGGCGAGAATGATTTCGTCGGGCTGGAGAACTTCCACTACTTCCTGACGGATGCGGGCTTCATGCCCGGCATGATCAACACCTTGCTGCTGGTCGGCAGTGTGCTGCTGATCAGCGTCGTGCTCGGTGTGCTGATCTCCGCATTGCTGGAGGCGGCTGATTTCGCCGGCCGCGGCATCGTTCGCGTGCTGCTGATTTCGCCGTTCTTCATCATGCCGACCGTCAGCGCCCTGGTTTGGAAAAACCTGATCTACCATCCGGTATCCGGCATCCTCGCCGCAGTCTGGAAGTTCTTCGGTGCGCAGCCGATCGACTGGTTGGCCCAACATCCGCTGCTCTCAATCATCATCATCGTGTCCTGGCAGTGGCTGCCCTTCGCGATCCTCATTCTGATGACCGCCATGCAGTCCCTGGATCAGGAGCAGAAGGAAGCCGCTCGCCTCGATGGGGCCGGCCCGGTCGCCATCTTCTGGCACCTGACATTGCCGCACCTGGCGCGCCCCATTGCCGTGGTGGTGATGATCGAGACCATATTCCTGCTTTCCGTCTTCGCCGAGATCTTCACCACCACCAGCGGTGGTCCCGGCTACGCCTCCACGAACCTCGCCTACCTGATCTACACCCAGGCGCTGCTGCAGTTCGACGTTGGCATGGCATCAGCCGGCGGCCTGATCGCAGTGGTAATTGCCAATATCGCAGCGATCATCCTGGTGCGGATGCTCGGCAAGAATCTCACCGAAAAATACTGAGGACAGACCGATGCTGACGCTCAAACAAAGTCGCCGCATCAATACGCTGGTGGTAGGGATGTTCGCTTGGGCTATCGCGTTGCTGCTGTTCTTTCCGATCTTCTGGATGCTGCTGACCAGCCTCAAGACCGAGATTGACGCCTTCGCGACGCCGCCACAGTTCATCTTTACGCCAACGCTTGAGAACTACCTGGAAATCCAGGACCGCAGCGGCTACTTCAGGTACGCCTGGAACTCGGTAACCATTTCCTTCGGTGCAACCGCGCTGGGCATGCTGATCGCCATCCCCGCGGCCTACTCCATGGCCTTCTACGAGACCAAGCGGACCAAGGGCACACTCTTGTGGATGCTCTCGACCAAGATGCTGCCGCCAGTGGGCGTGCTGGTGCCGATCTATCTGCTGGCCAAGCAGTTCGGCCTGCTCGACAGCCGCACGGTACTGATCGTCATTTACACGCTGATCAACCTGCCGATTCTGGTGTGGATGATTTACACCTACTTCAAGGACATCCCTCGCGACATTCTCGAAGCGGCCCGAATGGACGGGGCCACGCTGATGCAGGAAATGGTTCGCGTGCTCCTGCCGATCAGCAAAGGCGGCCTCGCTTCCACCATGTTGCTGTCGCTGATCCTGTGCTGGAACGAGGCCTTCTGGTCGCTGAACCTCACATCGTCCAATGCCGCCCCGCTGACTGCCCTGATCGCCTCCTACTCCAGTCCCGAAGGGCTGTTCTGGGCCAAGCTTTCGGCCGTATCCACCCTCGCCTGCGCACCCATCCTGATATTCGGCTGGATCAGTCAGAAACAGCTGGTCCGTGGCCTGTCGTTCGGCGCGGTCAAGTGACGCCGACGAGCCAAAAAGAACAATAGAGGATTCGAACATGGCAGATCTGAAAGTCCACAACCTGAAGAAAAACTTCGACGGCAACGACATCATCAAGGGCATCGATCTGGATATCCGCGACCGGGAGTTCGTCGTTTTCGTTGGCCCGTCCGGCTGCGGCAAGTCCACCCTGCTGCGCCTGATTGCGGGATTGGAAGAAGTCAGCAGCGGGAAAATCGAACTCGATGGCCGGGACATAACCGACCTCAGCCCGGCCAAACGTGACCTGGCCATGGTATTCCAGACTTACGCGCTGTATCCGCACATGACGGTGCGCAAAAACATGTCCTTCGCGCTCGACCTGGCGGGGGCAGACAAAAAAGAAGTCGCCAGCAAGATCGAAGCGGCAGCGCGCACTCTGGAGCTGGAGCCGTTGCTCGAACGCAAACCTCGCCAGCTTTCCGGTGGGCAGCGCCAGCGTGTCGCAATTGGACGCGCCATCGTGCGCAATCCCAAGGTGTTTCTCTTCGACGAGCCACTGTCGAACCTCGACGCGGCGCTGCGCGTGCAGATGCGCCTCGAGCTGTCGCGCCTGCATCAAGAGCTGCAGGCCACGATGATCTACGTGACCCACGATCAGGTCGAAGCCATGACCCTCGCCGATAAGGTCGTGGTGCTCAACGGCGGGCGCATCGAGCAGGTCGGGTCGCCCATGCAGCTCTACCATCATCCGGCGAACCTATTCGTCGCAGGCTTTCTCGGCACACCGAAGATGGGTTTCCTCAAGGGTCGCATCAGCCGGGCCGAAGCCACCGGTGTGGAAGTCGACCTAGAAGCCGGTTGCCGCCTGTTTCTCCCGCTGGGCGGCGCTGCATTGGCGGTGGGCGACCCGGTTACGTTGGGCATTCGTCCGGAGCACCTCAACCGCGGCAGCGAAGGTAGTTGCCAGCTGACGGTAAAGGCCGATGTCAGCGAGCGACTGGGCAGCGATACCTATTGCCACGTCATTACCGAGACCCGCGAGCCGCTGACGATGCGTATCCGTGGCGATTTCACGCCGCGTTATGGCGAGCCGTTGACCCTGGAGCTGGATGCCAGCCATTGCCACTTGTTCGATAGCAATGGCTTGGCTGTCGGCCAGCCGCTGCAACAGGTCGCCTGATAACCAACCCGATCTAGCCACAGCCATCTCGCAGACCAATCGCTGCTATCACGGCAGCGATCTCACCGCCGGCTATCACCCTTCCATGCCCAGCGAGGCCTGACATGAAGCTGAATGAACAGAACCTGCCGCAGCTGCCGGCACACATTGCCCGCCCCTCCTACACGCTTGAATCGGTTACGGCCGGTATCGCACACATCGGAGTAGGTGGTTTTCATCGTGCCCATCAGGCGGCCTATACCGATGCGCTGATGAACACAGGCGAAGGTCTTGATTGGGGCATCTGCGGCATTGGCACTCGTGTCGATGAGCTGCCCATGCGTGACGCGCTCGCCTCGCAGAACCATCTCTATACGCTGGTGGAGCTTGATGACCGGCCGGACACCGAAGTTCGCGTCATCGGCAGCCTCCGCGACATGCTGCTGGTTCCTCGCGATGGATCTGAAGCGGTGGTTGCACGCCTTGCCGATCCGGCCATCCGCATCGTCTCGTTGACCATTACCGAGGGCGGGTACTGTCTGGACGACAGCACCGGTCAGTTCAACGCCTCACTGCCGCACATCCAGCATGATCTGGAAAATCCGCGAACGCCAATCAGCGTGTTCGGCCTGCTCTGCGCCGCGCTTGCCAGACGTCGTGGCGAAGGCACGGGACCGTTTACGGTGATGTCCTGCGATAACCTGCCCCACAATGGTGACGTTACCCGCAAGGCAACCCTGGCCTTCGCCAGTCTGGTCGATCCAGAGCTGGCTGGCTGGATTGAAAGCAACGTCAGCTTTCCCAATGCCATGGTCGACCGGATTACGCCGATGACCAGCGCAGCGCACCGCAAAAATCTGAAGCAGCAGCACAGCATCGACGACGCCTGGCCAGTGGTTTGCGAGCCGTTCGTCCAGTGGGTGTTGGAGGACAAATTCGTCGCCGGCCGGCCTGCCTGGGACAAGGTTGGCGTGCAGTTCACCGACGACGTGGCGCCCTACGAAGAGATGAAGATCAAGCTGCTCAATGGCAGCCATCTGGCGCTGACCTACCTGGGCTTTCTGCGCGGCTATCGCTTCGTTCATGAAACCATGGCTGATCCGCTGTTCGTCGAGTACATCCGCCGCTACATGGACGACGACGTCACGTCGCAGCTTGCCCATGTACCCGGTATCGACCTGACGGAGTACAAGCAGACCCTGATCGAACGGTTCTCGAACTGCGCGATCGCCGATCAGCTTGAGCGGGTCTGCTCGGACGGTTCATCAAAGTTTCCCAAGTTTACCGTGCCGACCATCAACCGGCTGATCGCTGACAATGCAGAATTGGACCGCGCTGCACTGGTCGTCGCTGCCTGGGCGATGTACCTCAAAGGCGTCGACGAGAACGGCACCCGGTACAGCATTCCCGATCCACGCGCCGAGTTCTGCCAGGCTTTGGTCGAGGAGGATGAGGGGGTCGCCGAGCGGTTGCTGAGTCGTGAAGAAATCTTTGGCGCCCAAATCCCCCGCTCCCCGGCGTTTCGCGATGCGTTCGAGCGCAACCTTCTGAGGCTGAGGACGCTAGGTGTCAGCGGAACGCTCGATCTGTTGCTGACGCGCTGAGGTCGACTCCATGTATCTCGGTATCGACTGCGGAACCCAAGGCACCAAAGCATTGCTGCTCGATGCCGCCAGCGGACGCGTTCTAGGCCAAGGCTCTGCGAGCCACGAGCTAATCAGCGGACCGAATGGGCGTCGCGAACAGGATACCGAGCAATGGATTTCAGCGTTCGAAAAGGCTACCGCAGCCGCTCTGGCTGAAGCTGGCGTGGACGGTAGTCGAATACTCGGTATTGGCGTCTCAGGCCAACAGCATGGCTTGGTCACGCTTGATGCCGACGGCAAGGTGCTACGCCCCGCCAAACTCTGGTGCGACACCGAATCAGCGAACGAAAATCAACGCCTGCTCGATTGGCTGGGCGGCGAACGTGGGGCGCTTGAGCACCTCGGCGTGGTCATAGCGCCGGGCTATACCGTTTCCAAGCTGCTCTGGATGAAAGAACAGCATCCAGCGCTGTTCGAACGGATCGCGCACGTGCTTTTGCCCCACGATTTCCTCAATTACTGGCTCACCGGCCGGTGCAGTAGCGAGTACGGCGACGCCTCAGGTACCGGCTATTTCAACGTACGTACCCGGAAATGGGACTTCAGGATCTTGCGGCATATCGATCCGGGCGGCCGCATCGAAGCGGCGCTGCCAGAGTTGATCGAGTCAGACAGGCCAATCGGCCCACTGCGTCCGGAACTGGCAAAACGCCTGGGCTTGAACCCGCAAGCCATCGTGTCGAGCGGTGGTGGCGACAACATGATGGGGGCTATCGGCACAGGGAATATCAGCTCAGGCGCGATCACCATGAGCCTCGGCACTTCGGGCACGTTGTATGCCTTTGCCGACCAGCCGCGTATCAGTCCGCAGCCATCAGTCGCGACCTTCTGTTCATCCAGCGGAGGCTGGCTGCCGCTGATCTGCACGATGAACCTGACCAACGCAAACGGGGCCATTCGCGATCTGTTGCAGCTTGATCTTGAGCAGTTCAACGCGCTGGCCGCTGAAGCTCCAATAGGCGCCGAAGGCGTGACCATGCTGCCGTTTCTCAACGGCGAACGTGTCCCCGCCCTTCCCCAGGCCACAGCCACCCTGCATGGCCTGACAGCGGATAACCTCACCCGCAGCAATCTGTGTCGTGCGGTAATCGAAGGCGTGACGTTCGGCCTGCGCTATGGGTTGGATCTGCTACGCGACAGCGGGATTCGCAGCGAACGCATCCAGCTTATCGGCGGCGGCGCGAAGAGTACGCTGTGGCGGCAGATGGTTGCCAACATGATGGCGACTCCGGTGGTCTGTACCACCCACAGCGAAGCCGCCGCATTGGGTGGCGCGATCCAGGCAGCTTGGTGCCATGCGAGACAGATCGATCCGCAAGCCAGCCTCGCAACGCTATGCGAGCGTTGCGTCAGTGTTGATGAGAGAACTGCTGTCGTGCCATCAGCCAGTGCTGTCGACGCCTATGAACAGGCCTACCGGCGCTATCGGCGCCTGATCAGCGACACCTACGGCCAGCAAACGCCCCCGGGCCTGAGTACTGTGGCGCCTTGAGAGCGGCTGAAGTTGAGGCAGGTGCGGGGGGATAATCCGACGTCTTGTTCGCGCGCAAGCTCGCTCCTAGCGAGGCTGCTTTTAACAGCAGCACGCCGCTGCTAGTGCTGCCTCGTTATCACCGAAAGTGAGGGTCCATAAAAAAACAAAGCCACTCGCGTGGCTTTGCTTCTATCTTTTGCTTGGTGCGACCGACCGACCGCTTAGCGGCTGCGGAGCATTTCCCGCGGGAAGTACTTGCCCAACTCATGCTTGGCGATCGATGCACGGTGGACTTCGTCCGGGCCGTCAGCCAGGCGCAGGGTGCGCTGCATGGCCCACCAATGTGCCAGCGGGAAGTCCTCGGAGACTCCGGCACCGCCGTGAATCTGGATGGCGCGGTCGATCACCTTGAGCGCGACGTTTGGCGCCACTACCTTGATCTGCGCGATTTCGCTCGCGGCGATCTTGTTGCCCACCGTGTCCATCATGTAGGCCGCATTGAGCGTCAGCAGGCGCGCCATGTTGATCTCGATCCGGCACTCGGCGATGTGATCAAGGTTGGCGCCCAGCCGTGCCAGTGGTTTGCCGAACGCGGTCCGGTTCACGGAGCGCTCGCACATCAGTTTCAATGCACGCTCTGCACAACCGACGGAGCGCATGCAATGGTGAATACGGCCTGGACCAAGGCGGCCCTGTGCGATCTCGAAACCGCGGCCCTCGCCCAGCAGCACGTTCTCGTACGGCACACGAACGTTTTCCAGCAGGACTTCGGCATGGCCGTGCGGCGCATCGTCGTAGCCAAACACCGGTAGCGGGCGCAGGACTTTCAGGCCCGGTGCGTCCATTGGCACGAGGATCATCGAATGTTGCTGGTGACGCGGGGCATCAGGGTTGGTAAGGCCCATGAAGATCATCACCTTGCAGCGTGGATCACAGGCACCTGAGGTCCACCACTTGCGGCCGTTGATCACCCACTCGTCACCCTCGCGGACCGCACGGGCTTCCATATTGGTGGCGTCGGACGAAGCCACGCCTGGTTCGGTCATGCCGAAGGCGGAACGGATCTCGCCGCGCAGCAATGGCTCCAGCCACTGCTTTTTGTGCGCTTCGCTGCCGTAGCGAACCAGCACTTCCATGTTGCCGGTGTCCGGCGCTGAGCAGTTGAATGCTTCCGGGCCAAGGCCCGAGCTGCCCATGATTTCAGCCAGCGGCGCGTATTCGGTGTTGGTCAGCCCGGCGCCCAGCTCGGAATCTGGCAGAAACAGGTTCCACAGCCCCTCGGCTTTTGCCTTGGCCTTGAGTTCCTCGACGATGGCGGTCGGCTGCCAGCGATCACCCTCTGCGACCTGCTGATAGAAGACCTTTTCGGCGGGATAGACGTGAGAATCCATGAACGCTTGCACGCGCTCTCTCAGCTCTTGAACCTTCGGGGAGTAGGCGAAATCCATGGGCGATAACCTTCTGGCAGGTAATGTTTTGTAATTTTGAATGCTAGAGGAGGCTTGTTGATTTATCTAAGCTATTTTCCTCGTGTATAAACATTCATCACCGATATATGATCGGCGAATTCCGATACACGCCAGAGAGCACAACAATGAACCTGAACAAGGTCGATCTGAATCTATTCATTGTCTTCGACGCCATCTACACCGAGGCCAACCTGACCCGCGCCGGGCAGATCGTCGGCATTACGCAGCCAGCCGTTTCCAACGCTCTGGCACGCCTGCGGGAAACCTTCAACGACCCGCTGTTCGTGCGAACCGCACAGGGCATGGTGCCGACTCCGATGGCGCAGAACATCATCGGTCCGGTGCGCAACGCACTGCAGTTGCTGCGCGTCTCGGTGCAGGAAAGTCGCACTTTCAATCCGCTGCAGGCAAACAAGACCTTTCGCATCAGCATGACCGACCTTACCGAGGCCGTAGTGCTGCCGCCGCTGTTCCAAAGACTGCGTCGGCTGGCGCCAAACGTGAAGATCGAAAGCATGCTCGCCAAGCGCCGCGAAACCACCAAAGAGTTGGCGGCCGGGCGTCTGGACTTCGCCATGGACGCCCCCCTCAACACCGATCCCCAGGTGCGCCACGTCAAGCTGCTTGAAGACCGCTACGTATGCGCCATGCGCCGCGGGCACCCGCTGGCGAAGGACAAGCTCAGCGTCGAGGAGTACCTCTCGCTGTCGCACATTCATATTTCCAGCCGGCGCAGCGGGCTGGGCATGGTCGACCTGGCGCTCGGCAAGATGGGGCAACAGCGCAAAATCGCTTTGCGCTCTCAGCATTACATGATGGCCACCCAAGTGATTCAACAGACCGACATGGCGGTGACCGTTCCGGAGCGTTTCGCCCGGCGTCATGATCTGTACCAGGTGCCATTGCCAGTGGACATCCCACCGTTGGAGACACACATCTACTGGCACGAGAGCACCGATCAGGACCCGGCCAACCGCTGGATGCGCGAACAGATGATCGAGATCGCTCAGCAGGTCACGGCGGCGCAGCAGGCCGACTGATTTGCCAGCGTAGATGTTAAATCGGCCGGCACGTGCAAGGCGTGCCGGTTTGCCTCATGCGCTTTCGCGCATCACCACTTCAAAACCCACATCAATACGCCGTTGCGGTGGCGACTCGCCGCGCATCAGGCTCAGCAGCATTTGCCCAGCCAGCTTGCCGATTTCGCCGCGGATGGTGCGTACCGTGGTCAGCGCTGGGTGCATCCAGGCGGCGGCCGGCAGATCGTTGAAACCGGCAATCGCTAGCCGCTCCGGTACGGCTAAGTTCAGCTGGCGAGCACGGAAGAGCGCGCCCAACGCCAGATCGTCGTTGTTAAAGAAGATCGCATCGATTTCTGGATGCTGCGCCAGTAACCGATCGAGCAACTCGGCGCCAAGCCCGATGGATGAAACCTGCGGCGTAAGCACCTCAAGTGCGGCATCGTAAAGCGAGGCCCCGCGCATGACCTGCCGATAACCTTCGGCACGTTGCAGGGTTCGGGGGTCGAGTTGCGCGGCTGCGAACGCAATGTTGCGATAGCCGCGGTCGAGCAACTTGCGGGTCATGGCCGCACCGGCTTCCAGCTGGGAGAAACCGACGCAGTATTCTTCCTCACCATCGCTCAGTTCCATCAAGGTCACGATCGGGCTGGTGTAGCTGCCGAGCACTTCGCGTGCGGCATCGCTGCGCTCGAAGCCGGTGACCAGCAGCCCTGCCGGCTGATGGGCAAGGTAGGCACGCAACAGCCGCTCGTCTTCTTCGGGATGGTAATGACTGACGCCGATCATCAGCTCGTAACCTGCCGGCATCAGCACGCGCTGAATGGCTTCGACGGTGTCGACGAACACGGCGTTCGACAGTGACGGAATGATCACGGCGACAAGATTCGAGCGTGCGCTTGCCAGGTTGCGCGCCGCTGTATGCGGGACGTAGCCCAAGGCCTTTACCGCTGCCATCACTCGCTCGCGCAGGGCGTCCGACACCCGTTCGGGTTGCGACAGCGCACGCGAGGCGGACATCAGCGAACAACCGGCACTGCGAGCCACGTCGGACAAGGTGGCCCGCTCCAGCGAGCGGCGACGGCGAGAACTCATGGTGGAATCCAGCTACGAGGAGGCGGAGATTCTATATGGGAAGGCGCCCCGAAGCAGGCCAGGTGAGCACTGACAGACGCCAGCATTCACACGGCCTGAATGGGGTGCAACTGATTACTTCGGCGCTTTTTCGATCGCTGCCTGTACTTCGTTGAACAGCGGCTCGCCAACGGTATCGATCACGGTCTGGATCGCCGGCTTGGCTTTTTCGCGCATGCGCTGGATTTCCTCTGGGCTGACCTTGTTCACTTCCATGCCTTGCTCTTTGATCTTGGCCAAGGCTTCGCGGGCTTCGGCGCGAGTGTCTTCACGCTCCGAATCACGCGCGGTCTTTGCCGCCGTCATGATGATGTCCTGCTCGGTTTTCGACAGGCCATCCCACCAGCGCTTGGATGCCGTCACGATCCAGGGGCTGTACACGTGATTGGTCACGCTCAGGTACTTCTGCACCTCATAGAACTTCGACGAGAGTATGGTGTTATAGGGGTTTTCCTGACCGTCGACGGCCTTGGTTTCCAGTGCCGTGAACAGCTCGGAGAACGGCAGCGGGACCGCGTTCGCGCCCATCTGCTTGAAGGTGTCGATAAACACTGGGTTCGGCATGACCCGCAGTTTGATACCGTCGAAGTCTTCCATCTTCTCGACCGGACGCACGTTGTTGGTCAGGTTACGGAAGCCGTTCTCCCAGTAGGCCAGGCCCACGAGCCCTTTCTCTTCAAGCGCATCCATGACCTTCTGGCCGACCGGGCCATCCAGCACGTAGTCGGCCTGTTTTTCGCTCTCGAACAGGAACGGCGTGTCCCACACCGCCATTTCTTCAGCCACACCGACGAGGGTCGCCGTCGAGCCGACCATCATTTCCTGAGCGCCGCCCATCAGTGCGTTCTGCATCTGATCATCGGAGCCCAGACTGGCAGAGCCGAACGTACGAACCTTGAGTTTGCCATCGGACGCCTTGGCGATCTCCTCGGCTAGCAACTTCGCGGCACGGCCCTGGTTGCTGTCTTCGTTGAGTCCGTAACCGAAGCGAATCATCCGTGGCCGGATATCGTCGGCTGCCTGAGCGGTCACTGCAGTGATGGCGCTGCTAAGCGTAGTGGCCGCCAGGGCCGCGATGAGAAATCGTTTCATGTTCACTTACCTTTTGTTGTTGTGGATGGAGGGTTGAAGCTCATGCCTCGGTCACCGTAGCCATTCCAACGGCACGGTGATGATCGACGGCACTGCAATCAACAGGACGACGATGGCCAGATAGATAAGAAAAAACGGGATGACACCACGCACCAGCGTTTCCATGCGCAGCCGCCCTATTCCGCCGACGACGTTGAGTACGGTACCGACGGGTGGCGTGATCAGCCCGATCGAGCCGATCAGCACGAACATCACGCCGAAGTACACCGGATTGATGCCGGCCTTCACCGCAATCGGCGCCAGTACCGGCCCAAGGATCAGAATGGTCGGAGTCAGGTCGAGCACCATGCCGATGGCGATCATCAGCACCATGATGGCAACCATCAGCAGCTTCGGGTCTTCAGCCAGCGGGCCGAGCATCGAGGCGATTTCGTCTGGCAGCTGGGCCAGCGTGATCATGTAGGCGGAGACGATCGCCGCGGCGCAAAGGAACATCACCGAAGCCGTGGTCCGACTGGCACGGGTCAGCACCTCGACCACACCGCTCCAGCTCAGCTCGCGGTAAAGCAGAGTCGATACCAGCAACGCGTAGACTGCCGCTACCACTGCCGCCTCGGTCGGCGTGAACAGGCCAAAGCGCAAGCCACCCACGATGATCACCGGCAGCATCAAAGCAGCCGCGCCATCGACCAGGGCCTTGCGACGTTCGGCTCCGCTGGCCTTTGCTTGTGGCGGCTCTTCTATCTTGCGAGCGATCAGCGTCCAGGCCACGACCAGCCCGGCGCCCATGATCAGGCCGGGAACCATACCGGCGAGAAACAGCTGGCTGATCGAGGTGTTGGTGACAACGCCGTAGATCACGAACGGCATCGACGGCGGGATGATCGGCGCGATGATGCCGCCCGCCGCCACCAGACCCGAGGAAGAACTCAGCGGATAGCCGCGCTCGCGCATCATTGGCAGCAGCAAGGTTGCCAGCGCCGCCGTATCGGCTAGTGCGGACCCGGACATACTCGCCAGCAGGACCGAAGCCGCAATCGCGACATAGCCAAGGCCACCGCGCTTATGGCCGAAGTAGGCCTGCGCCATGTTGATGATCCGGCGCGAGATGCCACCTGCATTCATCAGCTCGCCGGCGAGAATGAAGAAAGGCACGGCCAACAACGGAAAGCTGTCAGCACCAGCCTGAAGGTTTTGCGCCAGCAGCTGTACATCCCAGAAATCCAGGTACCACATCAGTACCGCGCCGGTGAGAATCAGCGCGAAGGCAATCGGCATGCCGAAGGCCATGAAGCCAAACAATGACGAAAGGAAGACGACGACAGTCATGTACGGACCTCGGGTGGGCGTATGCCCTTGTTGTTATCAGGAATCAATCGGCCGTAACGTTGGCTTCGGCGATGGGTAACGGCGGCTGTCGACGCCAGACATTGACCAGCTGGATCAACGCCAGGACCGCAAGCGCGACCATGCTGGCGGCGACCGGAACCATCGCCACGGCCAGCGGATAACCCACAACCGGGCTATTGATGGTCCAGCCGAACTGCATCTGATTCCATCCGCCCAGCGCAGCCAGTGCGCTGGCTACCGCGACCATGATCCAACTGATCGAATCCACCACCCGGCGGAACAGATGCGGGAATCGGTCGCGGATCATGCTGAAAGCCATCAGCTCGCCACGGCGCATGCTCGAGGCCACGCCGACGAATACCAGCCAGACAAAGGCCAGCCTCGAAAGCTCTTCAGCACCCGTCCAGCCCGTGCCGAAGGCATAGCGCAGGACCACGCTGCTGAACACCACAATCACCATGAAGGCCAGCAGAGCCGCCATCAGCCAATCGGTAATCCGGTCGAAGCCTTGGGCGAACTTACCGCCATAGATCGGCCGGGTGGTCAGTTCGGCGCCCGTCGGCTCGACGTCGTCGACATTGGGCGCGCTCGCAGCATGGCCGCCGCGCTGGCCGCCGCGCTTGTTAGCGCTATCAAGCGGAGCCGCGGAAATATCTTCTTTTGCATTGATCGCCAAGCCGCCGTCCTGATTCATCCAGGCCGTGATTTCGTCCAGTACTTGCTCGCGGGGCTGGCTGGCATCGACCACAAGCACATGGGGCTCGCCGGCCGGGGACTCGAGCGTGGCGAACTGACTGTCTACCAGTGAAATCGGCATGAAATGTCCGGCGCGCCCGCCGACTCGCTGGACCGCCATGTCGTAATCAATGGACAGGTGCGCAAAGCACAAGCCCGGCACCGCATCGCGCAAGAGGTCACGGTAGCGGCGCTTCAGAGCTGAACAGGCAAGCACGAAGCCGACGTCATCATCGATGGCGCGCTGCATTTCGATGACAAGCTTCTGCAGCCACTCGACCCGGTCAGCATCCGACAACGGTGTGCCGGCACGCATGCGCGCAACATTCTCTTCGGGGTGGAAATGATCGGCTTCGATATGTCGGAAGCCCAGCGCATCGGCGGCGGCGTGGCTGGTTTCGGTCTTGCCCGAACCACTCACGCCCATGACCACCAGTGCGCGGCGGTTAGCGGGAAATTGGCTGTGGGTTTGGTAGTCCACTGTCGGTCTCCGGCGGCATCGTTGTGCCACATTATGTTTGTGGACCGGATGGTAGCGCTAACATACGAACAACCATAACTACCGTTCGTCGGTTTTACTTGCATCCGAACGGTCAAAATCGCTGCTTTCCCGCTTCGGTTTGCCGGGCTGTCTGACTACAATCGCCGCCGCATCCGAGGAGATCCGCAATGCCCAAAGCCATGGCCCGCCACATCCTGGTCAAGACTGAAGCCGAAGCCGCGCAGCTGAAAAAGCGCATCGCCAACGGCGAAGCCTTCGACGTATTGGCAAAGAAATACTCGACCTGCCCCTCCGGCAAGAAAGGTGGCGACCTGGGAGAGGTCCGTCCGGGGCAGATGGTGCGCAGCATCGACCAGGTGATCTTCAAGAAGCCGCTGCGCGAGGTGCACGGCCCTGTCAAAAGCCAGTTCGGCTATCACCTGGTGCAGGTGTTCTACCGCGACTGAGAAGCTAGTCGGTGTTACCGAAACGCTGCAACTGCATTTCCCGCAACCGGCTCAGCGTTCGGCGAAAAGCAAAGGACAGGTAGCCCTCGGTATAGAGCTCATCCATGGCAACCCAAGCCTCCAGATAAAGCGGCACGCCTCGGTCGTAGCATTCGTCTACCAGCGCAATGAAGCGTCTGACGCTGTCATCGTTTGCAGCCAGTTTCGGTAGCTGGCGGTCGCCCGCCTCTACCTGCGCTGCGCCGTCTTCAGTGCCGCGCGCGATACGCCCCTTACGCTGCTGGCTGCCCAGCTTCGGCACCGCACCAATCAGGATCGCCGAATAGCGATCACACAGCTCGATGAAATCGAGCGCTGAGAACGGCTGCTCGCACAGCGCGGCAAAGCCACACCAAAGCACGGAGTCGCTGCTGCATATGACCTGCAATGATCGACGCCCGACTAAGACCGGCTGGGTATCAGCAGCTTCCCCTCTGCTCAGAGTGTCGAACACCGAACGCAGCGCCCCGTCTTGGTGTGGTTCGCTGACCCAGTAGCGCTGTTCGGCCACGCCTGGACGCAGACGATGATCAGCCCCTCCGTCAACATTGACGACTTGCATGTGCCGCCCGATTGCATCAATGGCGGGCAGAAAGCGCTCACGGTTGAATCCGTCAGCATAGAGCTGATCAGGTGGCTGGTTAGAGGTCGCGACGATCACCACACCCTGCTCGAACATCACCTGGAACAAGCGCCCCAGAATGATCGCATCACCGATGTCGGCAACGAACAGCTCGTCAAAACACAGCACCCGCACCTCTTCGCTCAGCTCTTTTGCCAATGCCTGCAAGGGGTCAGGCGTGCCGTTGAGCTGGAACAGACGAATGTGTACCCAGCGCATGAAATGGTGGAAATGCTGCCGTCTTGCTGGCACCGCTAGGCTGCGATGGAACATGTCCATCAACCAGGTCTTGCCACGCCCGACTGGGCCCCACAGGTAAACGCCGCGAAGCGATTCGCCAGTCGCATCGCCATGCAGCGCCTCATGGCAGCGCTGCAGCCGCTCGACCGCGCGCAGCTGGGCGTCGTCGCTGACGTAACCCTGACGTGCGATAGCCTGCTGATACAGGGCAAGCGGAGCGCTAAATTCCATAACAAGGCCATTGTGAACAAGGGCGACGATGGTAACGCAGACAGCCCTGACGAACAGAACGAGCGAACCGCTCGTCGACCGTGGCGCGGGTGTCATTAAGCTGTCGTAAGCCGAACATAACGTCACAGTCCCGTCGATTACCAATGGAGCTGCGTCGTGACTGACGATAATCAAAACATACTGTTCGGCAATGGCGATGAGTTGCCTAGCAACCGCTCAGCCAACCCTCACATCCAGGATGTCATCGATGCGGGGCGCCGCAAGGTTGTGGCCGGCGGCGCGGCGTTCGGC
>TARA_R100000541_G_scaffold385_1_pt1 | contig 31153 bp, 35 predicted proteins | sample TARA_R100000541 | Tara Oceans TARA_R100000541 (sample SAMEA2621416) | marine metagenome | biome: marine biome (ENVO:00000447); feature: surface water layer (ENVO:00002042); material: "saline water (ENVO:00002010), including plankton (ENVO:xxxxxxxx)" | depth 5 m | reverse complement strand
ACCAGTATCTCCACCAGTATCGCCGCCTGTGTCTCCACCAGTATCATCAATTGATTCGTCGCGGTCAGCTTGCTCTTGCGCTATGCGGGCTATCTCGGCTTCTACTCTAGCTCTGTTAGTGCCTGAGTTTAGCGTAGCAGTCATAGCAGCTTCAGAGCTAGCGCTGGTCGCGTTCGCTCCCGTAATTATTGCTTGTATGTCTGCGGCTGTAGGGTTGTAGTTTGGGTAAAGTCTAGCGTACTCAGCGGCTGCTTCTTCCGCAGATATAACCATACCGTCAAATAGGGTAGCGTACTGTTGTTTAAACTGCGCCTGAGTCTTATTGTTGTAGTCTAAAGAGGCTTGTAGTTGTGTAGCATAGTCTTGCGCGTAGTTGTAGGCTTGCTCTTCTGTCCACCCTAGGTCGTCTTGGACAAACTGCTTCCACTCGTCAATAGTCATCTTACTATCAGCGGAGTCTGGAGTGACAATTTGTGTGGCCTCTCGCAATGCCGTAGCCTGTATGTCAGCAGCACTTGTAGTTATCAAATCATCTGCCGACATGCTAGTCGTTAGCAGTGCTTGTAAATCTGCATCGGTAGGTTCGTAGTCGGGGAAGTTGGTGCTAAAAAAGTCTACGGCGTCTTGTAGACTAATAGCGTTGCTAAATTTATTGTTTTCGTTATTTAGTATTTCCCAGTTATTTCCATACTCAAAAAACTCCCCGTTATCAATTTTAGTGGCAAGCTCTTCAGGGGTCATACTGTATATAAGTTCATCAGCTTGTTCCCGCGTCCAACCGTTTTTAGTCAACTCGGCACGCATAAAAAGGTCTACAAGCGCAAAGTCTTCCGGGTTACTGCCTAGGTCGGTAGTGCCACCACTAAATTCTTCCTGTATTGGTGGGGGGTTGTCTCCATAAGCTGACCGTGACCCATAAATACTATCGGCGGGGTTTGCCCACGCATTGTCACTTGCAATACCTGCCCAAACTATTTCTTCATCGAGGCTAGGGTTATACTTAAAGTTAGAAGTTCCTTTCACCCACGCACGGAAGAAACCTACCTCTCTCCCATCGTCGTTATATTCTCTACCCGGTACTTGGTCTTCTGGAGCGGTAACATACGGTGATACATATAAACTGTTGCGGGCCATTCGTGAACCCGTTTTATTGTATATAGCGTCTACGTAGGTTAGCCAACCATGCACGGGGCTATAGTAGTGTAATTGGCCTGTGGTAGGTTCGCGCACGCTATTATTGCCTGCAATTATAACTCGATCTAAGTCTTCCCACGCTTCCTCGGGTATGTTTTGTGCCCGCCAGACTACTTCTGAAACGTCCAAGTTAATCGAACTTGTGGTGCCCTGAAACTGTACTTGCTCTAAAAAAGTTCGGCTAGGAGTAAAACTAGCTCCGTATTTAGCGGCTATTAAGTCCCTAGCGGACGCCTCACTTATCCTAAAGGTGTTATCACCGTTTGCATCAAGTAAGTTCGCTTGCGTAACGGAGTAAAACGGATTTTCTGTCCAATTAGCGTACGTTCTAAACCCGTCCTTAGCCTCGGGATAAGTAATATGCGCTTGCCGTAGGAGTGACGGAAATACCCGCGCTAGCAGGTCGGGGCCGGGGAGGTAGGCGGTTTCTCTTTGTTCCGCATCAAAGTCTGGGTGAGCGGTAAAACTACCGTTAATGTTATTAGAGTACCCTAGTTCTCGGCCTTTTTCTCGCCCACGTGTATCTGAGTAGATAAGATCATATATACGCCAACCATACTGGGTCCTAGTAACAAGGTTACCATCCTGATCGTAATATCGAAGGTTCTTTTGAGATTGCTGTACGAGGTATTTCTGGCCTGAGCCGGGGTCTGTAATCTCCCACCCGAAGCCCTCATCATTCGCGTATTGAGGACCTGTATAGTCACTTATATAAGCGGAATCGGCACCAAAAGTAAGCCCTTGCTTCTCTAAGTCTGCAATGTGCTTGTTCGTAAATGCGCTTACAGAAAGTATTTGGTCGCCGTTTTCAAGTTCTTCAAACTCATTAGCAAAATACCCCGGCGTATTCTTCGCCATATCTTCAAGGGTGACATCTTTTATAAAGTTAACGCCATCAAACAGTGTGTCGTTATGTACGGAACGTAGCCCTCCCGCGACAGAAGCATCACCATTGGCAAACGTGTACACCTCTGAAACTCCCCCATCAGGGTTAGTTAAAGTTAGAGATAATATGTTGTTAAGGTTTTCTACGTGTTTATTATACTTCGCTTCAAACGCAGTTTCTGATAGGCGTACACCTTCGTAATCTAGTAACCCCGGTGCCGCAGTTGGCCCTCGTGTACCGTAAGATTTGTAACGTCGCCAGTTGTCTATAACTTCGCGGTCAATATTTAGTTGGGCGCGGGTAACAAGTTCTCCGGGATTTACCTTACTATCAAACGCTTGTTTAAAGGTACCGTTTTTCCCTACTAAAAATTTACTGCCTGTTAAATTATCAGTAAATGAGTCCCCTACACTAAGCTGTCTTTGACTCCCGCCCGTGATTGATATATCTACCGGAGACACACCTACCCACCTACCGCCTGACGCACTAGGGAGATACTGATATGAAGTCCTAGAAGCGGGGTCGTAATGTACGACGTCTACCGCGTTTGCATCTTGAGCTACAGTAGGGAAGTTGTCAAAGTTAGGGGGTGGTAACTCCCCAAAGCTAGTATCTGAGTTGTCATTTGGAGTTTGTACAACACTACCTGAGTAGTTAGCGTCATTAGCGGCACCTATTAATGCGCTTGCAGTATCAAAGTCTAGCCCAATGTCTGAAAAAGCGTCATACAGGTCGCGCTCCCCACCATCGTACATCGACATCCCACCTACAGCCCGCACAGTATCCGCGTTAATGTTGAGGAGCAAGTTAGCCATTGGGTTGCCAGTATCGTACTGGTCTTGCCTACCTGTAAGCGTTCCAAAAGAAGGTAACTCGTTATCTAAAAGCGAGCCTATACCTTCTAGCGTACCTGTAACTGGGCCAGCTATAACCGCACCCATAAAACCGTTAAACAGGACATTACCTGTAACATTACGGTCGGGGTCCCACTTTAATAACATACCCTCTAAGTTGTTGGTTATAAATGCTTCTTCAGCGAACTCTGCTATGGTTTCTTTACCTGCTACCTTGCCAGTTTTTGTTATCCAAGCGTCAAACTGGGTAGCTAATTTAGTCGCGTACGCATCGTATGCTTTTATAGTTTCAGTAATCGACGCGGCGTCATCAAACTTATTACCAAGTCTAGCCCTTTCAAGTGCAAGTCCCCCCACACCCATTAAAGCGGCGGTAGTCATAGCAGCAAAATAGCCATTTCTCTGGGCTATATCCATGGCGTAAGCGTCAGCCATTTCGGTGATCCGCTGGTTGGTATAGTCGTAGTACCCGGCGTCTCGACGTTCTGTAATTATGTCCTTTATTAGGGCGAACGACTCGTCGTATGCCCCTCCTGCTGTGCCGCCAGCACTTTCGGCAATGTCTAATGCAGCTGCGGTAGTTAAACCTGTACGGGCGGCCCACACCTCCGCTTGATCTTTAGCGTATTTTTTAGCTGCTGCCTTACCAACTACTGCACCTAGCCCGCCCGCAGCTAGTGTTACTGACTCTTCTACAAGCTCGCTATATAGTATTTCACCTAAAAACGCTGCGGGTTGTTCGTCGTATGCCCCTCCGATTATCTGCATAGTGCCCCACACAGCCTCATTAACATAGGGAGTACTAGGGTCGTCTTCGGCGCGAACAGCCATCAATTCGTTTAATTCTTTAGCTTTTGCTTTCCACTCTTCTGTTTTAGCGCCTTCAGCTAGGGTCATAACATCTTTGGCCCATTGGTTTAGGCGTGTGTTCTCTATATATGCACTGTCTATATCGTGGTCAATTCCAGAAGCGTCAAGGCCGCCAGCTACTACGTATAACATACCGTTAAAGGATTGAGATATATTAGCTATCGCTCCGTCTGTAATCGCTAACATGTTAACGACGCCGTCTGAAATGTTTTCGTATACTTGAGCGCCACGTGTATCTTCAAAATCTAACGGGACTTCGGCTCTTGTAGCTATATTAGCCTCATAAAAACTATTTATATCCTCGATGAGATCACTGGTGGTGTAGTTCCTAAACGCTGCTATATTTTCAGCGCTTTTTTCTTTGTGCGACTCAATAATCTTGCCAAAAGTGTACGCTGACGTACCAACAAACCTTTTACTGCCTTCTATTGTTGCGTCAATTTTTGCTTCAACGTACGCATTCCTATCGGCTAACGCCACTTCAGACTCATCTAAGTCCGCTAGAAAATCATTCTTTAAGTTTGTGCCTATACTACCCATGAACCCCCAAAAAGTTTCTGGGTTTTCTCTTTGTAGCTCTGCTAGGGTTACTCCCCCTTCAACGACAGTAGTTGGTCTACCAGAGAATACGTCCCACATAGTGACGTCTTTACCTTCGTCATTAGTTAGCTTAGATACGTACTCTTTACGTCCGGTAACTGGGTTGTACCCTATGCCACCGCCTGTTATTACATCTACCCAATCTACACCTTCGGCAAGCTCTATGTCCGCTGGACGTAAGGTACCGTTATTAATAAGGACTTCTGCATCGGGTATATTAAAGTCTCGTGATAAGTAGTTGTCGAACTGGGCGGCTGCGCTACCTACAGCATCCGCGTATACGTCCGGTATGGTTACAGTATACCCAGCCGATTCCTTTCTAGTTGTTGGGTTTCCGTCCGCGTCAATATAGGTATACGTAAATAATTTAGACGGGTCTACGTTGCCAAGGTCGTCTATAAAGTTTTCTTCTATAATGGCGTCAACAATCTCGTTAAATCTATCGAGTTTGGTGGTATCTTGCCCATCTTCACTAATTAAATGTTGTACAGTCGCGTTCTTACCCCCCACTGACTGCATAACCTGATCTCTAAACAAAGCTAGTGCTTTATCGTTAGCGGCTTGCGCTTGTATGTCAGAAGTAAACGCGCCTGTGTGCAGCCCAACCTGCATAAAATCAACGAACGCATCTTCAGTAGGGGCTAAACCGTTTAATGCGCGGTACTCTTCAACGTCGAAATCTGGAGATATATTTCTAACGATAAACTCGTTAGTTAAGGCTACCAATGGTTCAGACTCTACAGCCAAGTCGTCTAGGCTAGAAAATAGTAGTTCCTGTATGTCATTTAGGGTGGTGTTTTCTGATCTTATACGAAGTTCTAATTGACCTAACTCAGCGTCTAACGCTTCTAGTTCTGGTTGGTACCGGCGGTTAAACTCGTTTACGTCTGAACCTAGCCTGACTAATTCTTCTTCTTGGCGGCGTATTACTTCGTACGGTATTACTGTAAACCCACCCTGCTCTGCGGTGTATTCATACAACTCTTGAGGATTCTTAAAGGTTTTACCTGCCAGATTATAGCCTTTTATAGACCCATCCTCGTTTAATATGGGTGGCCCAAGGCTGCTTAAAAAAGTTTCAGTGGCCTGTAGGTACTCTGGGTATTTTTCCGTAAACTCGGCTTCCTTTTGTCTAAAGGCGTCTAACTTTTCCGTAAACTCTCTGTATATAGCATCCCTATCGTTATACGCGGAGGCGTACTCACCTTGAGTTGCCGCCATGAGAGCTAGGTGGTTGTTAACGTCATCGTACTTACCAGTCATGGTATCTATGGTTAATTTTAATTTGTTAGCTGCGGAATTTACTGTATCAATACTTCCAATAAAGTCTACAAGTGCTGAAATACCACCTTTTTGTCCGTACTCATCCATAGAAGCCATTACATATTCAACAGTAGCCATCCCAGATTCTTCGTTAACACCGTTAACTAGCATGTTTGCAACGGATCTATGTACAGCGGGTATTAGTATTTCTGTAGCAGCTACCCCTAAGTCACTGCCCCAATCAATACCGGGGATTTTGTTAAGTGTCTTAGATACTACCTTAGCGGTTAGTAGAGATTGTGTGGCGGTGCTCGCTAACAGCTCAGGTGTTATTTCCTGCCCCGCTAACTCAGCGCCTACAGATACCGCTATTAAATCTTGTGCTACTTGTGGTATTGTTTTTAGTTGGCTTACATTCTCTAGGCTAAAGACAGTCTCTCCAGCGGCGTTTACTGATTCAACAACGTTCTGTGTGGGACTGCCATCGGCATTAAACGATTGTTCTTGGAAATTAAACCCGCCTTTTTCTTCTATAAACCCCATGACTTTAGAGACGGCAACCGTAGCACCAGCAGTAAACGCACCTTGGAGAAAACCCTCGCCAAAGTTCCCGCCAGTAGCAAAAGTAACTGTGCCCTGCCCAACACCCTCAGTAACCATCGCTTCTGTTAGGGCTTGCAGCCCCGCGCTACCAGTAGTGGTACCTATGTATTCCCCCGCTGCGCTGCCAAGGTTTCCCCCTACTTTACCGCCAATATAGGTTGATACGTAGGTTGTCACCCCAACCTTTACCGCTTCCTCAAGATCTCCAGTCGCGTGATATGCTATAGCGGCATCTGTAAAAGGCTTAACTTTTAGGTACGCACCACCAGTAATTATAGTCGCAAGAACGTCGAATATAAACTTCGCGGGGTTGGCTTTGTAGGCGTCGGCTATACCTTGAAATATACCTTTCTGAAATTCATAGACTGGGTTTATTATTTCGTCGTCTATCCACGACGCAACGTCTCTTAGGTCTTCTTCAAGCCCACCATGAAACAAGAAATCATTAGTGTCTTCTATAAAATCGCCTACAAGACCACCTTTTCCGGGCACTATACCAAAAAAGTCATCCCAGACTGCTTCGTAAATATTATCTAATCCTGTTACCTTGCCGACCCAACCACCGCACATAATCTAGTCCTGTACCTTGTATTTGTATAAACCACCTAAGTGTTTATAACCTATATTTTCGAGTAGCGCGCCAGTTTTTTCTGCATCTAAACTTGTAGACACCCCAGAGTATATTTCCGATACCCCTTTACTTTTAGCAAACTCAATTAGTTTGTCTATTAGTTTTACTGCCACAGGGCCACCACGATACTCTTTGGCAACGTACCATAAATGGTCGCACACGCGTAACTCATCACTAAAAAAGTAAGGTACTACTTCAGCAATGACCATACCTACGGGTATGCCATTATCCTCAGCTACGTACACACAAAAAGAACTGTTCTGTGTGGCTAATATGCCAAAATCACGTACTTTTACTGGGTTCCATTCTATACCTGCGAATGCCGTCTCCTCGTGCATAATCTTACCTAGCTCAACAAAAGGCTCTACATCTGATAAACGCGCTTTTCTAACCGTTATACTCACACTTTAGCCCCTATTATTTTGTTGTCGAACGTAACTCGCGCCAAGTAGGTCTGCCTACTTTTTTTCTCTCCTATCCCTGCACGCACTTTATACTTCTTTAGTACAGGTAATATTTTTAAAAACGCACCTAAAAAGTCTGGATTTCTACATATCAAATACACTCCGGTTACCCCGCGTTTTTGTACAACTGTTAAGAACTTTAATATGTTACCGTGAAAATTGGCTTGTATATCCATATTATGTACATAAACGACTATTTCTTTTTGTTTGTCTTTTTCACCACTTAAATAAGTAAACATAGTGTTATTTACTTGTACAGGTGTAGCGTCGTTACTAGTTTGAAGTGTCCCCAAAGCAAGCATGGAAAAATCATTACCAAGCCCTAAGTTGTCTACCGCACCCATAAGTATTTCCGGGGGTACTAACTGATTCTTTTTACCGTCTACAAGTTCCATGCTGTGCTCCTAGTTAAGGTTTTTCAGGCCAAATAATTTCTTCGTATGTGGTTGCCGATGCGTTAGTTACCGGCATGTCGCGTAGAGCCTGTCTATAAGTAACCCACTCTGCTTTCTTAGCGTCTGTAAGAGGTGCATCAGCCAGTTGGGTTATGTCGCTTTCTTGCAACAAGTCCTTTCTTATTCTTCGCATCTTACCTACATAAGTTTCTGCGGCAGCGGCTAAAGCGGCAGCAACATCGCCACTAGCTAGTAATTCTTCTATGCTAGGCATCTGATAATCCTGAGTCGTTAAATACCATCCAGACATTAGCTGCTACTGCTTGTAGCATCATAGTACCACCAACAGCTAACGTAGGGTTATTAGTAAACGCAGTTAGCGTTAAACTAGGAAAATAGTATATCGTTTGGGCTGTACCACTACCATCTCTGTCTATAGTTAAAGCGCCTCCAGCAGCGTTACTTATCTGAAAAATGTCGCCTATATTGCAAGTAGTTGTACTAATATCTGAAGATGCTGCACAGGCGGGTAATTCAAATTCAAGTGCTCCGCCAGCCGCTATAACCATGTTCTGGCCTCGGTATTGTATCATCTGAGCTACGGATTGGTTTCCAGTAATAAAGGCATCAAGCGGGCCTATGCCGCCTATCTGTATAACTTTAGCCCTGTAACTTTCAGGCATATGCAGGTCATAAGAGGTCTGAAGGGCGTTGCCGTTTAATGCGCTTGCTTTTATTGCGTTGTTAGCGCCTAACTTTAACTCCCCAGTATCTGAGCGTAAGTACCCAGTGGTTATAAAGTAGTCTGCATTAATGTTTAACGCTATTGAGTGGCCAGTAGCAAAACTATCATTAGTGTAATCAGTAAAAGGGTCAACTGCCCCGCTACCGTCAGCTACGGTAAATACTAAAGAGCCTTTGTGCTCACCATCATCTGATTTATTACTCCTGTTAACATAAAATGACCCGTAAGATACTTTTCTATCGTCTTCGTTTAACCCAGTAAAAACAAATGCACCACCAGAAGTTGTCGCGTCAGTTGAGTTAGCGAACAACTCAACAATAGGGCCGTGTTTATAGGCACTAATAGCTGAAGAGGTAAACTGCGAGTATTGATTATTGGCAGTAAACGCGCCATTAACTGTAGTAGCGCCAGTAGCAGTAACGCCATCAGGGTCTAGTGTAAGTAGGGTGTTAGGTGTACCAGCTTGCATAACACTAAAGGATAACTCACCGTCTTCGGTGCCGTCAGTAACATCTAAAATTTTGTTTAGGATACCCGCCGTACTGGTTTTTTGAGCTGCATCATTGTTAGCGTAGAACTCTATTCGGCCTGCGTGGTCGTTATCGGCAGGACTAGACGAGTTTCTATAGAACGATACACGAGGATCAGAATCAGTATTACTAGAGTTAGTGTCTACAAGCTCTAAGTTATCATTGGAATTAAAGTTGTTTATTGTAAGGCCGCCATTAATGACGTTGTTGGGGGCGAACGTAGAGGAACTACCCATAGTAAAGTAACCAGCCGTTAGATTACTACTACCTATGTCTATGTTGCCGAAGTTAGAGGTTATTGACCCGCCATCTAATGCGCCCACAGACGTAATGTTAGTCTGGGCGGCTGTTTGTAGTGTGCCTGTCAACGTAGTAGCAGTAACCCCACCTGTAACAGTAAGGTCACCATTGATAGTAGTGTCGCCTAGGTCTTGGCGCAGGTGCTCGTCCAACTGGTTAAAGTATAAGCGTAGGACGCTAAACGTCCGTTGGAATAGGCTTTGGTTGTACTGTGTCGGCGGTATCGGCAGTGCAGGCGCTTTAAACTTGACGTTATTAGCCATTATCGTCTCCCGTCTGGGCGCATATCAATACGGGGGTACCCGAGCTGCCACTTAACTCCTAAGTCCGTAGACTCGACTTTTAACGACATTTGTCGGCCACGCAAGCGCGTGTTTATGTGTGTGGTGTAAGGTTCTACAGTAATTGTAGTCCCCTGCACTACTGTGCCTGTGTTACTGCCACCTTCTGACGTTGGGGTGTTGTACCCAGAACCTGAGCTATCTAACGGGTTTAACGTCATATCTACGCTAGGAGAGCCTTGTGTAGACCCTTGAAACGTAATATCCGGCAACATACGCCATACAAACGCAAATTGGTGTCCGTCTTGCAAATCAAATTCAGAAGACGTAATAGAAGCAGTTATAGGTAACGTAGTAGTTGTCTCGCTATCATCTACCCCAAGTTCGTGGTCTACTAGGTTTTTAGTGTATGTAGCAGCTAGCGGGTAGCTACGAATACCCGAGTTCTCCCACGCAGTACGCGCCATAGTGCCGTGATACCATATGTTTTCTAAGTAGTTATACACCACATATAGATCATTGGTTGTAGACTCTGCGCTAGGGTAGAACCACCAAACCTCGTTAAACCCCTCGTTAGTTCCCGATACGACTTGCTGGGACTGACTAATCTCAAAGTTATCGAATACGTGCCTGTGTAGAGTAGAAGGTAGGGGTTTTACGTTGCCGTCGTAAGTGTAGAACTTATCTTTACCCATCCAAAACGCTATACCATTAGCGTAAGCAACGGCATTAGGGCCGCATATAGACACGTTTTCACCTACTAACTGCGCGCCCCAACCCTCTAAACCGAGTAGTTGTAGGGAGTATAGAGCTGCATCTGTCCAGACAAGTATCTCTTGGCGGGCTTGTACACCCGTTATAATCTCACCACCTCTTGATAGTTTTATACTACCCGCTACGTTTGTAGTAGTAGGTGCCCAGTCACCAGCGTCTTCTTGGTCTGACCAACGTACTAGTAACGGGTCTATAGTATTCGTTGTGTCTAAATATGCTGTCGAGCCTAAACAAAACACAAACCGACTAATGTCTGATACCAGTACCCTGTTAGCCTTAGCGGGTACACTAAGTGAGTTAGCTCTACTTGATAGCAAAGTAGCACGTGTGGATAGACTGCCGTCACCATCCCAATAGAATAGTGGCCCACCTCTATAGTTCATAATGAGGTCTTCGCCAAAATTAGCTTGGCTCCATAAACGTATGTTAGATTCGGTGGTAAGCCCCGTCCCCCATGCGCCGCCGCTCCATATACCTCCACCCCAGCCTTCTTGTGCGGTTTGCACCTCATCACCTGAATTGGTTTGGAACGTAGCCACTAAAGCCCCACCACCAAATGAAGTAGACGAGCTGGTAGCGTTATCCGCTGCTCCGCTAGAATCCACTATTGATACTGTATATGTATCGGCAAAAGAAAACGCTACTGGCTGCCCATCAGCTATGGTAATTGCGTTGGCGATAGTTATTGATGTTTGGTCAGCTACCGCAGTCACTACCTCACTGAACGCCGATGTATCTGTGTTGTTGCCTGTGATGGTCATCCCAATAGCTATTGTGCCATCTGTGGGTGCATCAATGGTTACAGTTTGGCTGGCACTAACAGATACATCTATTGTGGTAGAGACTTGTTGGGACGCGTTGTAGGATATTTGGTATTCTTTGTTTATGTTGGCCTCTACAAGCCCATTAAAGTCACCAGATTTACCTGAAAACGTCACAAAATCATTGTTTGTATACCCGCGATTAGTGTCCACAATACGTAGTAAATTACTAGCATTGTAGCTAATAGCCTTGTTAGAGTACGTAATAACTGCTTTGAAGTGTAATATAGCCCCTACCGCAAGGGTTTCGGCAGTGCCCGCGAACGTTATTTGTGTTGTTGAGGCCGCTGTTACGATCTGTGTAAATGAGTTACTGTCTGTATCTGTACCAGTAACAGTCATACCTGTACGAATATCACCTACTAAATTTTCAATAAGTACCGTATTGGCTGCGCTTATGGCGGTTTTTACTGTCGCAGAGGCTTGGTCAAGTGGAGTAACGTCATTGTACTCGCCACCAGACTCTACATAGAACTTAGTGTTCGTACCAACACCTACATACAGCTTACTAGCTAGAGTACGCCAGCTACGTATAGAGCGAGAGATGCCGTTAAACACGTTATTAGATAGGCGCACCCACCCACCGATCTTTTCCGGCAAGCCTTTACGGAACCGTACTTTGTCGGAGTCGTGCCAGCCACCTTCAGTGCTGTAGCGTGTACCTTCTTTGTTTACACCGGGTTTTAGTTCTAACTTGCTTAATGGCATTGCTACCTCTTAGTAAGACCACATCACAGGTTCAGTCCTGCGTATGTCTACGTGAACAAAAGTCTTAGCGATGCCAATACCACTAAACCCTAACTCGAACGCTTTTTTAGCTAACAAGAATCTTTGCGCCCCACCGCTAACACGTATATCTGCGGCAATGCCTTTACTGTGCATCCCCGGTGCGGCTTTCTTAGCCTCAATGGAATGCTTAGGGCTTCTGTACCCAGAGGTAATCGTAAACGAAAACCCACACGCTTCGCGTAACGAATCTAGCGCATGAATAAATTCATCCTGCATGTCATTCTCGCCAGTCTCTTGGCAATCGAACTCTTCGATCTTAAAGTATTTAAAATTACTCATCTGGTTTGTGACTCGCACCGAAGTAAAAAGAAGTTATGGCGGATACTACACCACCCATGTAGCCTAGGATTAGGCTCACTATAGTGTCGCTATTAGCATCAGGTGGCTGGATAGTAACAAGAAAAATATACCCAACAAACCCCACCAGAGCGACAAGAGCAACGACTCTCGGCGTCCAATCACCTTTGTGTGCCTGTCTCGCATCTTTGACATCTTGAGCCTCCAAAGCAAATACATCGACTTCTAACTCTGCCATCTTCTTCTCGAAGTCTAACTCGGCCTTTTTAATCTCAACAAGCTGCTCAGGTGTGGCGGATTGCATCGCCGTCTCGATAGACTTAGCGTCTGACTTACAACCTAATACAGATGCAATTGCAGACGCCGCAGTGCCCCCAAGAGGGCCAGCTAGTGCCGTACCAAGTGTAGGGGCAACCGCCCCAATTAAGCCTTTTATAGCTTTAAAATTCATTCTACTTACCTACTTTTTGCATGGCTGATTTATGTGCAGCAGAAAAACTTTTGCCGTTCTTCATTTCTTTACGCATAAAAGCCATATGCTTCGCTGTATGGTGTTCTTTATGCTTTTCTAGCGTTGTTTTTTGCCGCTTGGTTAGCCCTGATGTACGTTTACGCATGGCACCTACCCCAGTGGATTACTGTTGCTTTTTAGTGCGTTTAGTCTCGAACCAAGGCGCGTAATTTGCCCTTCAAGCCTTTCAATCGTGCTTTGAAGATTGCTAATTCGGCTTTTATTAACGCTAACGCCGCTTTCGATTTTGCTTGTATCTTGGCTTTGAAGCCCGCTAATACTGCCTTCAAGTCGTTCAATAGTTTGGTTAGCATTTTTAATTTGCCCCTCTAAGGTCGCTATAGTTGCTGAAATACGTCCAACATCGCTATTAGACTGTGTAACTTCTAAAGTAGTCAATCTACGTTCCATAACGCGGATTTCCTCAACATTATACAGTTCTGACATAGAACCTTCTAGTTGAGCCACCTTCTCTTCCATTGTAGCAAAAGTCATAGCTACACCACCTAAAGCGCCTGCTATGCCTATCCACGTGCTTATCTGTTCTGCGTTCATTATGGAAATACCTCAAGTCCGGGGTCAGGAAAGTACCCCTGCTCTATGTTTAGATTATCTGTCCAAAATTCATTCTCTACGCCTACAGTTATACCATTCCAAGCTAAGTTGAGTTGGTTTACGTATAGGTCGTCAATACTTACCGCAGCAGTATCATAAAATGCTTGGACAGTACCGGATGCCTGTGTGCTAAACGTAGTCGCTTCAATTATCGCACCTTCGTACTGTTCAAGCATATTCTTCGTTCGTGATGCTACTACCATACCTTCTATGCTTGCAGCGTAAGCATCTCGCGTTTCTTGCTTGATTTCGCGTAGGTCGTTATCAGTAGCGTACTTCTCCATTCCGATCTTAGTTGACTCGTCGGCAACTTCAATCTCTGCTGCAATAGCGGTAACAGCGGCCATCTCTCGCGCTTCGTCTACCATCGTATTTTTCTTATGGTCGAACTCTACCTGCTGTGCAAGTATTTGGTCTTGTATCAGCAAACCAGTGAGGTGCTCTTGAGTGGATTCGGCAAGGGCAGTAGCATAGGCAGCATTGAATGCGTCCAGTTGACCCTGTGTGACGTGGTACTCGTGCCCAGTGTCAGGGTCAACAATAGTAGTGTTACCACTAACCATGTTAGCGGCCATTTGCGAAATAAAATTGTTTGCCTCCGGCCCTATAAGGCTATCTATGACGGCTGTATGGTTTTGGAGGTCTGTTTGACTTCTCACGGTAGATGAGAGGCTGATCAGGAACCCTATCAGGGCGATGTTTATAAAACGTGTACGCATCATTTCCAATTAATCCTTGGTTAGTAGGACACGGAGTCCCAGATTCAAATAAAGCCCACCACACCCTATGATCTTGGCACATAACGCTAACGGCAGCAACCTTTAGACCTAGAGCTTGTAGCTGCTTAGACAGCTTTAATCGCTCACAATTCTCGTCTTTTATTGGGCTACCAATAGCTATACCAAACATCTGTGTTTGAACACCAGCACTACCAGAAAACACACATACGTCTTGGTTGTAGCTTGGGCCACTCGGGGCAACAGCGGTATTGACCGGCGTACCCTCTTGAGTGACTGTTGTCGTTGTTCGATTGTCTATTGTTTCAGCAGATTGCTGGTTGTTAGAGCCAAAGTCCCCAACGCTAGCATCTTGGGCTTCTTGGGCGTTAGACGAGCTTGGTAATAATACTAATGCCGCCAGTAATAACAACCGCATACAGCCCCCAAATCATATTCTCTAAACGTACAAACTTCTTAGACCCAGAAGCAAGTTCTTCCTTAATATACGCGTATTTTAAATTACACTCTGCTTCGTGTTTTTCAATACCTGCTACTGCTTCTGCCAGCATTTCCTTCTGCGTTGCCATTACTACCTCTACAATATGTTTAAAGTTACGATAATACCGTCATGCCCTTCGATAGGAAGGCCCACTTCGGCGTTAAATAAATCTTCTCTGCCAAAACTCGCAAGTAAGAAATCATACATTGGAGTGTTTGTTTTTACATGCCCTTTTATGGCTGTAATGTCTAAGTCCCGTAATACCTTACAAAAGGAATCACCAGACAGTATAAATGCTTTGTTGTCGCCCACTATCACGTTTGTGCAGTGGTACGCTCGGTTCTTAACTATACCTGTTGTGTAGCCCACAACTTCGCCGTCTTTAGTTATCTCTGCGGTAAGTTTATTTTCGCACGCGTGTACGAACATACGCTTTATAGTGCCAAAGTCTGACTTTGTATTGGTATCTATAACGTCTTTGTTTTCGGCGTATAGCTGCTCTAACTTCACTAGGTCAACTGCGTTAACTATTGTAGTGCTAAACATTGAACGTCACCGTCAGGGAAGCGCCGTCTGTGCCACCAAATAATGATACTGCGCCTACGGCATTACCTGACCATTGCGCATAGTTAACGGTGCCGAATACCACTTTTTGGAAGGTAAGGGCGCTCATATTAACACTGCCTAAAGGTGTTGCTACAGACGTTATTGATGTGGCTGATAGATTTTCGTCTGGGTCGGCCACGGCGAATATAAATGAAGGATCGAGGTTCTGTGTGCGGAGGGTGTGTACAGTGTAGTTAGCGCCGTCAACTGTCACGTGGTTGGGGGATAGGCTACCTAAGAACTGAGCTGCCTCAAGCGATTCATCAGATAACACCTGAAATGGCACTCTAGCAAACCCATAGTAGAAACCCGATTTTGCGTTAGTAACACCCACAGTCATAGTGGAGACATTAGGCCCACTCGATGCGCCACCCACCATCATTATAGCGCCAGAAGACATTAACTAACGCCTCCACCAAAGATGACGTATAGGTTAGCTGCTACACATACGATCTCGGCTACGCCACCCTGTACAATGGTTCTGTCAGTGCTCGCGTCACCCGGAGTGTAAGCTGCACCTGAACACAGGGCTATAACATCGTCAGTACCGCCGGATTCGATAGTAATATCAGCCGTTGCATGGGCGTTAACAATAACCCAAGTAGAGCCAACAGGGATGGCCACTGTAGCTGCGTCAGGTAGAGTGTACGTAGTGTCTCCACTAGCTGTGGATATAATTCTTTGCCCGACAAGTGCTGTCATTGCCGTGGCATCTTTGTTACCACTAGCAGATACACTTACCGTAGGTGATCCTGTAATCCCACCAGTAGCAGTTGTAACACCTGTAACAGCTAACGTGCCCGCTATGGCTGTGTTGCCATCTGAACCAGCTACGGTAAACTTGTTTGTATTTACTGCTACATTTCCAGTAACACCTAATGTACTAGCCATGGTTACTGCACCAGTAACATCTAGTGTGCCGCCCATTGTGGCGTTACCTGCGGTGCTAGTACCTGCTTCTTTAACATCTGCGCCGTCACAATACAGGATAGCGGTTTTGCCGTTAGGTACAACTACCCCTGCGTCATTAGCGGTCTTTACAGTTACCGTCTGTCCGCCGGTAGTAGCGTTGTTAATGACCCACATCTTGGCTAGGTCAGGAACGATTATGTTAGAGTTAGACCCTAAAGTACCAGAAGTTAGTCTGATTATCGCATGTCTTGACTGGCAGGAAGTACCCGTTGTATTGGTAGTTAGAGTAGTATCGCCGGTTATAGCAATACTTACATAGCCCGCAATAGCTTCTTCTAACATGTCGGTTAATTGGGTATTTATAAGGTCACCCCAAGTACCGGACGCGTCACCTGCTGCTGGTTTTACAAGACCTAGCTTAGTTGTATGTGCCATTATTCAATCCTAATTATTGCTGTAGTCGCGCTCGCGGCAGGGAAATTAACCGCAAACGTGCTGTTAGATGATGTTTTGTCTGAGCCGAAGTTTAACACAGCTACAGCTATACCGCCGTCCACGTATAGTAACGCCCCGTTTGCGGTTATAGAGGAACTAGCCCACTCTACGTCTGTTAGGTCTACGTAGGCTGTAGTGCCACTTGAAGTGGGGGTACCTTTAGTTACTACCTTACCTGTAGCGTCGTACCCTGTGCCCGAGGCTTCGCCTGTAGCGGTGTACGCTGTAGTGGCGGCACCTAAATCAGCGGCGCTAGTGTATAAAGCTATCTTTAAAGTAACTGAATCAAAGTCTAAGTCACCTTTAAGAAGGGCTAACTTAGCTGATGTGGTCATTATTTGTGTAATAGCCATCTTACGCTGCTCCTACCGGCGCGGGTGCAGATGCAACGCGATACGCATCTTTGTTAACTTTACCTCGATATAGATCAAGCAGCTTTAATGACGTCATGTACTGCTTATCGTACATAGCTTGTATGTCTTGCTCCGCTTTCATAAATACGCCCGCTTCCACTAGCGCACCGTTAAGTAGAACGCTGTCAAAATTGCTAGACAACCACGTAGTACCGCTAGTAGCACCCGCTGTAAGGGACGCTGGGTAGGCTTTATAGGTGTGTATTAGAGATAGGGCGTTACTCGGGGTAGGCGCTACGGCAAGAAATAGTGTATTGGCTGCGCCACCATAAGTATTTTCACCGTACTGCGCGTAGTATACAGGGTCGCCTGTAGTATCTTGGTCGGGGTATGCCTCTAATAAGAAACTATTGTCTTTCTCTATCAGGTACGTAATAACGTTGTTAGCATCTTTTGTAGCAAGGCTAACAGTACTTAAGTATCCGCTAGGCACTTCTTCTAGTGGGTTACCTACGGATAGGCTAGCTGAACTATCTGTAAACGTGCCAGAAGGTAGGTCAATAGCCGTGTATATAGCTTGCTCTGCTTTGGATATAAACAAATCTAGCTGAGTATCCGTAAACGTGTTCTCAGTAATATCAGCGATGTTATCCCTCACCTGCTGTAATGTCATACTCATGTTGTCACCGTTACTGTGCCTATCTTGGCATTACCTACTAATGTATTGGGTATGTCTATGTTGTTGCCCCCACCTACAGGTCTAAAGCCGTACTGTGTAACTCTACTCGCAGCCGTGGCGTTGTCTGGGCGTGGGTTACGTAGCGCCTGTGGGTCGTTTACTATAACCTCACCTAGCTTATTCTGTGGGTGATCCGGCTCCCAACAAGAGGGGCATACCATTAAATGTGTGTTCTTACTCTTAATGACAAGAGCTTTTAGCTTTTTAAGCCTGTACTGAAACCCGCAACGGTCGCATATAGCGATAGCTCGTTTGGAGGAAGCAAATTTGTTTCCCATAAGTTAGCACCTGTAGTTACTAGGTACGAACCTAGCGGCTGTTTTTTCACGGTCTTCTTCCGAAGCTAACCTAAATTGATCTTCATATTCTTGTTTTAGCATCTGTACACGAGGCATAAGCTCGGGCACTTTCATAGCTATATAGTACGCCAGTCCTGCTACCGCGCACGGGAGGAACCTGAATGGCATATCTGCTGTCTGCGCTCCCGTACCCGCGTCTTGTATACGGCGCATACGGTAGTAATATATTTGATAAGTACTGCTTTTGTCCGGCACTGGCCATACGGTCAAGAACTGTACGTTTGTGCCTAGAGTAGTAGTGTTGTTAGAAAGAGAACCACTTTGGTAAGTACCCGCTTGTCCTAGTCTATGGACTAATGCTTGTAGTGGTCTACCTGTAGATAGTTTGTTGGGTATAGCTGCGTACGTAGGTAAACTGATTCTGTTTAACGACAGGTCAGACTGTGATGACGCATCGCCCGCGTTTGTACGTATGTTCATCTCACATACGTCTATCGTGTCAGCGGGTAGACTATACGTAGCATCGTCTTTTGTAAGGTCAATATAACCTTCATCTATCGTCCACAAGTTAATCCCACGATTAGCCCACTCAATGGTAAGCATGTTCATGGAACGTCTAGCCGTACGTAGGTCGTAACCCGTGCGCATCTCGCGCCCAGCGCGTTCCCACGCCTCCTCCGCTATCTCTGTAAATTGCGGATTAAATCCTGTAGTGCCTGAAGTAGTCATTATTTAGTTCCACATCCGCATTTGTGTCGTCGTTTACGAGCTAAGCCACCGCCCCCAAACTTTACTGTCGCGGGTTTAGTGTTCTTAACTACCGTTTTGCCCTTTGCGCCTTCCCGCTTCTTTTTCTTAGCAGTGGCTGCACGTTGGCCTTTAGTTAGCGAGTTCGCTTTGTTGCGCGGTAAGCAACGGTCTGGGTTTTTCTTGTCTTTTGATGTGCCACACTTACCTTTGACCTTACCATCAGTACCGACACGAACCCAGTCTTGGTCAACCCATTTCTTTAGATCGCCCATTATTTCTTCTTACCTTTAGAACCTTTAGCGTAATTAGGGTCTTTGCAATACTTAGAAGCTGCCATATTAGCATATGCGCTAGGGTAAGTATCGAAGGTACGTTTCGCCCACGACTTACCCTTAGAACATATTTTACCACCAGACTTATAGTATCTGCGCATCACTACCTCATTTTACACTTACGGACGCCTTTCTTGGCCTTGCCCACACCGCGAACTTTACCGCCTTTTTTGAATTTAGGTTTTTTATCCTTAACAGTTACCACTTTACTGTCGCCTTCTTGCGTTTTTTTAGACCCAAAACCACGTTTACTAAGTCCATCTTGTAAGTCTTCGGAAAGAGAACCCTCTCCACCCTGCTTACGCCCGTACGCTAACGCTGCATTAAAACTTGCGCGTTGTTCTTCCGTAAACCCAACTTCGTTTGCTTCCCTTTTTGTTAGGTTCTTACCAGTAGAAATATGATACCCGAAAGCATCTTTATCTTTAAGGCGTTCATACGTCTCTTTAGCACTCATGGTTAGCGCATCTTACACTTACGGACGCCTTGCTTAGCAATACCTGCACCACGAACTTTACCACCATGCTTAAACGCTGGGGCTTCGCGGTTTTTCCTACGTCTAGCGCCAGCATTCATACCTTCTTGGCCAGAAATACCCGCACTCGAACCTGAGTCTGACTGCATTGCGTCTGCACGGGTTTTAGCCGCTGCTAGTCGGTCAGCCGAACCTTGTTTTTTCTTACCAACATTGCTTGGACTGAAAAAATCGGCGTTAGCTGCTGCGTTAGACTTACGCTGGGCAGCTTTACCTGCGCCAACTTCGGTTGCTACAGTATTGTCAGCAGACCTATTCGCTTTGGAACCTACAGTGTCCTTTGCTCTAGTTACAGCATTTGAGCCTTTTGGTAGCGACGCTTCTAAATCCGCAGAACTTAAACCTTTAGGGTTCTTGCCCTTAGTAGGATTAGCCATAGCTGTAAAGTTAGGCTTCTTCTTAGTGCCACCAACTTTGGCTGTGCCTTCGCTAACATTAGTCTTAGTAGTGACTTTTTTCTTAGCGGGGGCTTTAGCTTTAGCTTCAGCTTTCTTTTTCTTAGGCGGACGATTAAAGATATACCCGTAAGTATCCTTATTACCGTCTAACCCACCACCGATAACTGATTTACCTTCGGCGATACGTTCCTTTCGTCGGGCCTTAAACTTCTCTTTAGAAGCCTTACTTTTCTCTATTGTTTTCTTTATGTCTCTTCTTGGCATGACTACCTCATCTTACACTTACGTACGCCTTGTTTAGCAATGCCCGCACCGCGAACTTTACCGCCTTTTTTGTACGTCTTGACCTTACCGCCTTTCTTCATAGCAGGCATTTTAGGGGGCATAGCAGGAGCACCACCGCCCATACCGGGCATAGCGGAAGGAGCACCACCGCCACCAGCGGCACGCATCATACGTTTTTTACGCTCTTCTTCCGACTCCATAGGAGCAGGGCCGCCAGCACCGGGCATGATAGGTGGAGCACCACCAAGTGATTTGCCCATAGGAGGAGCAGCGCCAGCCATTCCGCCAGCCATATATTTTTTAGTTTTCACTTTACCACCTTTTTTGTAGTCAGATTTTTTCATGTCTACCATCTTTCCTGTCTTAGGATCAGTACCCATGTCTAAATCTTGCTTACGTTTAGTTTCTTTGCGTTTAGGGTCTTCGTTGCCTAGGCTAGCGTTTGCGTTGGCTACGTTTACTTTTTTTGCCTTAGCGCGGTCTTTAGCGGTCATCTTCATAGGGTATACCTAACATTTCCAGCGTTTGCGAGCTTGGCGAAGCCTTGAATTAGGGTCTTTAGCCGCCTTCGGAAACTGTTTCATTTGTCCAGCAGAACGCGCACAGTACGACTTTCGACGTGATGCGCGCTTGCCAGTTGGTTTGTCTTCAGTTACTGCTGTCTTTAACTTACTACCGGGGTTATCCCGACGATACTTAGCTACACCTTTGGCGGTCATGCCAGCACCAGATTTGGTAGGGCGTTTCTGCCCGCCGCCTATGGTGTGGCCCTTCATAGAGCCTTTGACCTTACCGCCTTTCTTGTAGTAAGCGCGCATTAGAATATCTTCCGCATCTCAACTATAATAGTTGTCTGCTCACCAGTGGTACCCATGCTAGCCGACTGCACAATTAGATCACCCGTTGGATTAGCGCCTTCTTGGGTTACGCCGCCCCAACCACCTAGAGTAAAATCAAAGCAGTAGTTCTGGCTGTCCAAGACGCCTGCGGCGATTAATACGTCTACATCAGCGTCCCATTGTAGCCTGCACTGGGCATCGTGCGACGCAGATAGCCACACGCGTTCAACAGCAACGGCTGTGTAGTCCTTAGTGCTAATATCAACCAAAGTATCACTTTGCGAACCCGTATCGTTAAATGTCTGCGTATGTTTAAGAACTAACTTACGAGCAGTATCGGCTAGCGTTGTTGTAATCGTTGGATTAGCCATAATCTATACTCCCGAGTTATTAGCTAAACGCCATTGTGCCAGTTTTACCTGTACCTAAGTGTTGTAAGTCCATAGTTACAGTCCATTTGCCTTCTGCATAGCAGACAAAATAGATGTAAGAACCAATACTTAGCAGGTTAGTAGCAGCAGATGCTGGGGTGAACGTAATTTTAGTGTCTGTGACAACAGAAGTATCGAAAGTCACTGCATTAGTTGCTCGGCTTTCAATTACTTGCCCTGCTTCAAACGTATCAGTACCAGCACAATCAAAACGTAACGTGTTAGTACCGCCGGTAGTGTCTACACTCTGCACGTGTACACAAATAGTACCTAGAGTAGCCGCTGGAAGCGTAGTAACCTGCGCCGCCGCCCCAGTAAATGGGTTTACATTAAGGCCAGCTACATAAGTTACAGTACCAGAAGTAGCTTTAGCAGTAACTGTTTGCCCTGCTAAAGAAGGTTTTTGTGGTCGGATAGTGATAGCGCCAGTAGTGCTATCTTTTGTAATGCTAGTAAACCCATTTTCCGAGCGGACTGGGCCGTTAAAAGTTGTATTCGCCATGAGAATCTCCTGTCGTGGCTAGTGTCTACCTGCGGTATTACGGGTAGTCAGGGATTAGAATCTTTAATGTATACCAAAAAGAAAGGGAGCGCAAGGCTCCCTCTCAGTCTTACTTTACTTGGTCGATTAAGCACCACAGCCAAAGATGGCTAATGGGTCAGAAACACCAAAAGAGTAACGCTCACGAGCTTTATAACGACTGTTACCAGTGTCAAAATCCGCGTCCATAGACGTAGACATTTTTGAACGAGTAAAGTGCTTTAAGCCATTAGGGATGTCAGTGGTTAGAAACCAGTTCCCTGTGTCAGTTAAGTAATGGTTAACTGCGTATCCGCCGGGAACCACACCATTGCTAACGATAGCATTGACGTCGTTATCAGCAGTACCCACTCGACCCTCAGTCTCCAACAAACGAGTTGCAACGAATTGCAAGTCAGATGGGATAATGAGTTTCTTAGGACGTGCAGCGATTTTTAAGCCACGCTCGTCAGTCCACTTACCAATCTGAATAACTGCATTCTCAAGTGAAGTTTCGTTAAGGTCAACGTCACCACCAGTGTTTGAGTTAGAACCACCACTTACTAAGTTATGGGCATTGCCTACTAGAGACTCGCCATCACCGTAAGTAACAGTAGATACAAACGCGTTATTCAAAATAGAAGCAGCTTTAACTTGCTTCGTGTACGCCATAGCGCGAGCTAATGCTTTAGTGTAACGACCCGATAAAGAATCGTACAGGTTATCTTCAATCGCTTCTTCAGTGATTGCGAAACCCATAGCAACAGTTTCGTGCGTGTAGCGTGCAGTGAATGCTTCTTGCGCTGTATCGTATTCGATAGATGCGCCTTCAGCTTTTGTGCCTGCTGCGCCGAAGCCAGACAATTTAGTTTCTTCCTCAAACGAGCGGTCAGAAGTCTCTGTTTCAAAGATTTCTTTATGCTCTTCACCGTACTTGGCATATTCTAAACCAAATAAAGCGTTAAGGCCGGGTAATAACTCCTTGAGGAGCTGGGATCTTGAAATAGCCATTGTTTAATATCCTCTTATGACGTAACGTCGCCGTTAGCGAAGGCATGAAAATTGCCGTTAAATTTAACCAGTAAGTCAGTGAATTCATCACCAACTTCTGACTCACCACGATCGCTAAAACCAACAATCTTAAAGCCCGCAGTTGTATCTACTGCTGTAGCATCTACAGCTAGTGTTGATTTACCAGTAGTAGTACTTACGTCGTCAGTATCTGGAGTGGATGGGAAGAACGTATTACGCCCCAAGAAAGCCTGTGCAACAGTTCCGTCAGCTTGTGCTTGGAAAGTTACGCCCGGATCAACTACAACGTAGGCAATAATATCAGTCCCAGTTGGAGCCACAGTGCCAGCAGGGTAGCGCTGGTCAAAAACCAACTGCCCTTGAGCATTAACATATTCACAACCAACAAAAACACCTAAAGCGCCGCCGTTAGCAACAGCAGCAAAGTTGTTAGTATCGTTTGCACTGCCTGTTTTAACAGACAATTGGACAAAGCCGTCTTTTAAGATAACAACAGAACCATAGCCCATTTGCACGGCGTAGCCAGCAGGGTTGATTTTAAATGCGTCCCGCGCACCACAGTATGGTGAGCCGTCAGCGTTCTTTACGGGAACTAGCCCGTATGGAGTAGCTGTAGAAGCCATTTTAGAATTCCTCTAAAAAATTAAGTTAAGTCTGTTTAGCCTTTGCCAAACGAGACTGACGTTTTCCTATCGTTAAAGATAGGCATTCGTGGATCATTTTCACGCATCAAGTTGTTATCCACCGCATTCATCTGATTTTTAGTTTCCTGAGCATAGTATTCTCTACGCTGCTGTAACATCTCATCAGGCATCTTGCATAGCATTAGACCGCCAATAACAATGTTGTCTTTGAACTTATCGCTCTCAGTAACAACCATTGTGATCTCGGGGTGGTCTTCTGCGCGTACGGGTACCCAACCTTCGCGTAATTTTGAGTTAATGTTACCGGCATCGGTAGCGCCTAACGTACTAATACGAACCCATTTGAACGCATACCCCGGTTCTGGAGTTGGTTCAGGTAAGATGCTTGGGGCTTCCCATTGTCTAGGTGCCGCAGTTTTCTCACGGGTTTCTTGGTCGCGTTTGATTCTATTATCAGCCATGTTACACATTCCTCATATCTTGAACTAGTTGTTTGGCGTACTGCTCATTAGACAGTCCCAAACGTTTGGCAAGCCGTACTTGTGTTTGCGTTAAAGTGACCTTTTTAGGGGCCGTGCTCCGCGTAGCGGGGGCAACCACATTAGCTCGTTTCTTTTTCGGTGCATCCTCGAACTTGTCGGGGAAGATTTGTCGCATACGAGTATCAATCTTCTCGTAGTATTCATCACTGTCAGTACTCATACCTTCAGCAATGAGTTTGTTGTGTATGCCCATTGCTAGGCTGTTCATCTCTAGGTCTGTTTCAAACCAAGGATTTTTAGCTACCCATTCTTCAGCACGTTTGTTGTCTTGTGCTGAGGCGTTGTCAGGTATTGTTACACTAGAAGTATCCTCTTGTAAAGGCTGGGGCTTAAAGTTTTGTAACTTATCAGCCTTTATCTTCGCAGTGGTTAACTTATCCTGCGCTTCTAGGACCTTATCCGCATCGCCTGCGTCATAAGCCGCTTTGTACGCTTTCTTAGCTGTTAGAACTTCGACAGCAGTGCTCCGCTTGGCCTGTTCTAACATAGCTTCACGGTTCTTATCCACATCACTTTTTAAAGTTTTGTTTTCGTCAGCCAATTTCTTGGCGAACTCAACAGCTTCTTGGCGCTCGCGTTCTGCCGCTTCCTTAGCTCGACGCTCGTCGTGGTAGCCTTTCTGTATCTTGTTTATACGCTTCTTGACCTTAGAAGAGTAACCTTCAAGTTCTTGCTCAGTTACATCCTCTGGTGCTTCAGAAGCCTCACGCCCTTGATCTTCTTCAGGGGTATCATCAATGATTTCAATGTCATCATCATCATCATCTTCTTCTTCAATTTCGACTTCTTGCTCCTTTTTATAGTCGTCCTCGGTTTTCTTACCACTAAGGTCGATTTCTACGGAACCCGAGTCCTCGATTTCTGTTTCTTTGTCCTCACTCTCGTGAGGGAATTCAAACTTCACTTCTTCAAATGGCATGATTATTTCCTCTTACGCGTGCGTGATACCACGAGGGTCGTCGATAACGGCCTCAATAGAATCATCGTTCATTAGGCGGTACTCTTTACCAGATACGGTAAATCGTGTTCCGGTGTTCATACGAAACATTACGTAGTCGCCGACTTTACACCACGGCTTCCCACTGAATCGCTCTTTGTCGGTATAGGCTTGGTCGCCCATATCTAGCACAATGCCCATGATGGACATAATGTATTCACGTTTAAGTACAGAGTCAGTCTTGATAAGACCACCTTCGTACTCTGTTTCCACTTCAGGTAAGGCTACTAACACACGATAGCCCACAGGTTTTGGTAATTGCGCCTCAAAAGTAGCTTCTTGCTGCTCCTTTCGTATGTGCGGGGGCACGGCGAGGATTGAATCAGTCATCATCTTCTTCCAAATAGTTTTTAGCGAGGTCTTCGATATGGTTTAGACAGGCATCGTATCCTCGGGTTTTACCTGTTAGTTCTCTATATTCAGCGTAGGTATTAGCCCCGCCTCCACAGAGAAATTCTTGCAAGGATTCTTTATCCTCGTTAACTTTGTCGCGCAGTACGTCAAATACTGTTTTAGCCATTACTTGTCACCCTTGGGTTTGTTGTTGGCGTTTCTCATGTTAAGTAAGTCCATATCTAGCTTAGTGGTGTCGCGGCGACGGTCTGCGGACATCTTAGCTCCCGCTTTGCGCTCGTCTAACTCCAACTCAGCTTGTTCTATCTGCATCTTCATCTCAGCTAACTTGGCGTCTAACGCTAGTTTCTTCTGTGCGAGTTGTGCGTCAGTCTGATCTTTCATAGTCTTACGTTGAGCTTCAGCTTGTTTGGCTTGTGCGTCTGCCTGATCTTTCTGCATCTTACGCTGCACTTCTTGCTGCTTGGTTTGCTGCTCTTGTTGCTGTAGCTGGAACACAGGGTCTTTAGCTTGTTCTTCGCCTTTCTTCTGTGCGGCTTGGTTCTTGTGCCCTTCGGTTAACTGCTTACCTGCGTCCGCTACTAGGCGAGACAGGTTAACTTCAACTTCTTCTGGTAGCTCGCTGTTAGGTGCCGTTAAGGTAAAGCCCAACTTCTCTTCCATCTGCTGTCTATATAAGAAGGCTGTATGCTCTGCGATGTGGGCTTGGATAGCGCCCATGATCTGCTTGGCTTGTGGGTTTTGGCCAATCATTTGAGCAATCATCGGGTCTTCCATAAACGACTTGTGGGCGTCAATGTGAGCTTGATGATCTTGGTATATAAACGCTTGGACAGGCTTTCCAGTTAAGAAGCCCATGTTTTCACTGATTGGGTCTGTAGGCTCTGCATCTTCCGATGTAGGTACTAACTTCTCCGCGTTCTTAATACCTAACACGTCAATCATCTGACGGTGTAACTGGGGTAAATCATATATCTGTGGGGCTTGCGACGACATCTGGAGGACTGTCTGATACTGGACAACACGTTGTGCCATGGTTGTGTTGTTAGGATCGCTTACAGGTATTACCTCTACCATCTCGTAGTCAGAACGTTTTGCGTTCAGCTCGCCACGATTAGGTTGGTACTCATATGAGGCGGGGGCGTGCTCAGCCATGAGAGACTTGAGTAGTTTGAACTCCTGCTTCATAGAGTAGTGTACACGTGCTTGTACTGCGGCCATTGGCTTGAGCGTGCGCTCTAGTATTGCAAGTGTTGTGCCAACTGGAGCATTAGCGGACATATCTGAGATGTCCATGTCACTAATAGCACCTAGACGGCGACCTTCAGTCGTAATCTTATCCAGTAGCGCAAGTAATGTTTGGCTTGGCTCTTTATAAGGTAGCGGCATGATGTTGTCGCGGATCGCACCAGACGGTACATCGACATCCTTCCACTCACCCGGCTCAATCGGCGTATCATCACCCTTAATACGTAACCCGCGAGCCTTTAAACCGCCCGGTAGGTTAGATAATGTACCAGCATCAACCAACTGGCGAATGATAGACGTGCCTGCGCGTGCGTAGCCGCCAATGATATGGATTAGACCCATACCATAGAAGCCAAAACCCGGTACGTATGTGTAATGTACAAAGTGCTGACGCTTCATTGTGAGGTCGTCATCTTCGTCCCAATTGCGTCGGATGGCTAAAATTTCACCAGTACCACGTTCGATTGTGATGACATATGGCTTGGCAATTTCGTCAGGATCGTCATCTAGCGCTTCCATAAACATGTCAGCGTGTATTTCATAGAGTGTATAGCGGTCATCGTCACTTATTGAGTAACCACCTTCTTCTGCTTTACGCTCCTCGACATCGGTATGGAACGCTTGTGGTTCCCCTAATCTTACGTCTAAGTAAAACCCCATAGCTTGGAGTTTGCGCATCTCATTCTTAGTTTTGCGCATTACGTGAGTAACACGTTCAGCCGTCTCAATAGTAGACGCGCCGTAAGGCACGATTACTTCTTCTGCTGGGATATAACTAGCGCAGACGCGACCCATGTTTGGTTCGTAGTAAACCTTCTTAAAAGCAGACCCCGATAGACCTAAAGAGTATAAGAGACGCTCATGCTCTGGACGATACTCAACCATGTTCTCAGTAAGCTCGTAGTTCATGTCAGCGCGTACGCGTTCTGCGGCTTCCGTCTTATCCTTACTCTCCTCCCCTAGAATCTTAGTTTTAACCGGGCCAGCGGCAGGGAACGTCTCAGACATAGCTTCGGCTTGGAACCGGATAGCTGCTTCAGCAAGTACCGTAGAGTACACGCCACATGCGCCTTCCCACGGTTGTGTACGTTCTTCGTACTTAAAGCCCAATACATCAAGCCCTTCAACATAAGTATCCGCCCACTCCTTTCGGCTTTGTACGTCTGCGTCAACTAACTCCATAAGTTCACTGGATATTAACGCTAGCTCTTCTTCGTCAAGTTTCTCCGCTAGGTTGTCTTCAAACTTAGACTCAATATCGTCCTCGTCGTCTGGCATGAGTGATATTTCTACACTGCCATCACTTAACGTAACTTCTTTAGGATCGACGATCTCGATCTCTAATGCTTCTTCCAGCCCCTCATCTATGCCTAGCGGTGCCTGATATAAACCTTTTTCAATTGCCATTGTATTTACCCTTAGTAGTACCTGCCGCCCCTACGCGACTTGAATGTTGTTGGTTCGTCTCTTTCATCTGTGGGTAGTCGTATAAACCCACCTTGTCTAAATCGCATTAGCGCCATTACCATGGAGTCAACTAAGTCATCGTTACTAGCGAACGGGAAGCCCGCTACTTCATCTACAAGCTCTTCGGCCCAGCGCGTAGCTGGAACCCAGCACAGCCCCGAAGCCACAATATCTGTTACAGAATTCAAACGTGCTAACTTATCACCTGAACCCCTGTGTGGAGTAAACTCCGATACGGGTAGTCCCATACGGCGCATCTCTTGGTATATAGCTACACCGGAACTCTTCTTCTCCACGATAAACGCGTCAGGTTCCCAAGCATCGTACTCTTCCATGCACATCTCTTTCAGCTCTGGGAACTCCATCCTTCTCTTTATACTATTTAACAACATGAGGTTGTACGCGTCAGTCTCTTCATTCATAAAGACGCCCCATGTGGTCAGTGCCGTGTAATCCGCACGGTTGTGTTTCTCTGCCGCCGAATCCAACGACATGATTATAAATTCACATGCAGGGGGTCGTTCTCCGCCCCACATCTGCCACCACTCACGTTTTACAAGTGCTGCTTCTTGCGATGTGGGCTGCTGCTGGTACTGAGCGTTCCACTGGAAGTTCGGCATTGACGCTTTGGTACGTAACAACGCTTCTAAGTTAAAGAACTCTGGCCACAGCGGTTTTTCCACTATTTGCCCAGTCTCTTTATCTTCTATTTCTAGTATTGCGGGAAATTCGATCACTTCAAACTGGTCAGACCGCTCATTATTAACCATATCCTTAATTACACGGCCAGTCAGGTCATCCATATGCCATCTGGTCTGTATAATAGCCACTCGACCCCCCGGCATAAGCCGAGTTCGGGCACCAAACGTGTACCATTCGTACGCTTTTTCAAAAACAGAGAAGTTACCGTTGATAACGTCCTGCTCCGAGTGCGGATCATCAATTAATAGTAAGTCAGCACCCCGTCCCGCTAGTGCTGATCCCACACCACAGGCGTAATACTCGCCTCCGACGCTAGTGTTCCACCGTCCGGCTGATTTAGAGTCTTTGGACAGACCAACTGTAGGGAAGATGGCTGCAAATGCCTCGCTAGAGATCAAATTTCGCACTTTACGCCCAAAATCTACTGCTAAATCGGTGGTGTGGGATACCATCATGACTTTTTTGTCGGGATTTCGCCCTAAAAACCACGCTGGGTAGAAAATAGACACTAGTTGGGACTTACCATGACGTGGTGGTATGTTTACACACACCCTATCACGTGTCCCGGCTTCAATAGCCATAAGTTCGTCGGCCAAAATCCTGTGGTGCTTACCCACTAGGAAGTCAGGCATCATTAACTTAGCAAATTCTATAAGGTCATCGTACGCAGCAGCGTTAGCTTCGCGCCCATCAAGCTCATCCACAATAGTATTAATCTCAGTGACTTCATCATCTGAGTAATTATCGAGGTTGTCCAACATTACTTGGACTTCTGCTCTTGTGAAGTTAGTCGTCGTCATAGATTGTGTCGTCTTCTTCACCAAATGCTTCAGTTATACTGAGAGGTTTGCTTTCAACAACTACTGCGTCTTCTATTTCTTCTGGGTTTACGAGTTTTTCTAACTTACCACGCAGTTTCTCGCGTAGGTCGTCACTTGATTGGTGGGTAATCGTCACTTCTGACTTCTCTGCGAACAGTCCTACGTCCGATACCTTGCCTAGTAGCTCTAAAGCACGTAGCCGTATCTTGGCATCAGGGTTCTCCGTCTCCAGCACTAGCTTGTTGGTTACTAGGTGCCTTATATGCATGGAGTTTGTAACCACAGACTGGCCGAATTCGGCAAGTATACTGTCAGTTAATATAAGAGAAGCTGGGCGTAGTTTCGCCATATTCTTGGGGGTAGCCTTCTTGGATGTTTTTGTAGCGTCACCTGCGTAGGCAGTGGCTAATGCTGCGGATATGTCTTTATCTTCCTTAGTGGGTTCTATGTCCAACCCATGCTCCGCTAGGAATAGCGCCGTATTAGCAGCCGCACTCGCCGAAAGCGTGAGGTCGGTAAAAGGATTGTCATCTGAAACAGGCACGCCTAGTTCAGGTTCAATAGATAAAGTCATAATGTTTCGCAGGTGTTAACCAGTTGGGACAAATATACTACAAAAAATTTTTTTGTCCAGCGAATTAAGTACATAGGGGGGCGGTTAAAAAGTAACCAGAAACGTATGGATTTGAGAAAAAACCAAATTATTCGTGGAAATTAGGATTATACAGGCGCGAGGGACTTTGCTGTACAAAGCGGGGGTGGGGGGCGGGTACCCTTTCAATATGGCCATGTTACCACTGTGGTAACACCTGATATATGTGACAACACGTTACTACCTATTGACAATACCTAATATCATGCGATAGTAGTTGCAAGTCAGGCAATAACGCGTGACTATTTAAAGGAATACATACTATGAACAATCTAAACGTAGCAACATTAGCCCTATTAACTGATACTGCAAAGGCTGAGAAGCGCACAATGTTAGCCATGACAAAGGCCATCGACGCGGTGCAAGCAGAGGGCAAGACTAGCCTACACTTCACGAGTCCTAGCAAGCCCGAGTCATTGTGTAGCCAAGAGCAATGGGACGAACTCAAGGCAGCAGTTCATAAGTCATTCACTAAGGATGAACAACGTATCCTCAACTTCTCTACGGCAGACGCCAAGATGTTGACCGACGAGCAGAAAGAGGTGAGACGGGCCAAGAT
>TARA_R100000541_G_scaffold3004_8_pt1 | contig 33055 bp, 23 predicted proteins | sample TARA_R100000541 | Tara Oceans TARA_R100000541 (sample SAMEA2621416) | marine metagenome | biome: marine biome (ENVO:00000447); feature: surface water layer (ENVO:00002042); material: "saline water (ENVO:00002010), including plankton (ENVO:xxxxxxxx)" | depth 5 m | reverse complement strand
ACAGCAGCACCGCGGACGCAGCCGCCGGTGCGGCCAGTGGCAGCGTGACCGCGATTCCGAACACCCAGGCGCTGAAAGGGATGATCACCAGCAGAGCCAAACCCATGCCCGTTGCGGCACGCAGCCATTCAGCCGGACGCGCCGACAAAGGTATGGGCGCAAAAGATCGACACCAGTCTAGAAGGCGTTCCTGCATGGTTCCTGCTTGCGTTGAGTCTGCGATCGCTGCGACAGCCAAGCGTTTGCATGGCCGGCGTGTCAACCGATCAGAAGAGGCCTGGCGCCACAAATAGGGGCACAGACCGAAACGGGCGCACATTGTCGGTGCATCCCAGACTCCAGACCAATGAATAGTATTGGTCCTTCGCTGCAGTATTTTTGTTATCAACCTTGCGATCAAGCGTGTCTGGCCTGCAGCAAAACACAAGACCAGCCTCGCGCCGGCCGTTGATATTCACAAATGAAGGTGTATCCGGGGTGCTAGCACGCTTCGCTGATGGCCGGCCGCAGCTCTTTTTCGTGCTCGCCGATCAGTGCGGCAACGATGCGCATCACGTCGAGATTGGCCTCTTCCATTTCGCTCATATGGGCGAGCGCGTCTTCCAGCGCCTGTCGGCGAAACGCCTCGATGGCCTGCTGGCCCTGTTGATGGACGGCCGTGTGCGGACGTTCGATCTGCTGGAAGTGCGCCAGGCGGTGCATGCCGCGATTGGTCTCCCCGTAATACCAGCGGCCAAAGCGACACTCACGCTCGCTGGGCAGAATCGGCGCGCTCTGACTGCTCGAACCGAGCACCTGGTTGTAGACGACGAACTTAAGCGACAGCTCATCGAGGTTGGCCAATTCAATGCCAGCGCGGAACGAGGAGCGCTCGATGCCGTGGCGCATGTTGCCGGCCAGCTGATGCAGGTGCTGCATGGCCGCCACGGCCAGTTCGGTGGTGCGGCTGAACCCTTGCGCCAGACCGCCCTGCATCTGGATATAGGCGTGCACGCTGGCGATCTCGGCCTGCACCTCGGTAATTTTCCGCACGATGTCGGCGGTGGCCAGTGCGGTCTTTTCCGCCAGGGTGCGGATTTCCCCCGCGACCACGGCGAAGCCGCGACCGGCGTCACCGGCCCGCGCCGCCTCGATGGCAGCGTTGAGGGCAAGTAAATTGGTCTGACTGGCGATGCCGCTGATGAGATCGACGATCCCATTGATCTGTTGCGAATGGGCCGCAAGGGCATCGACCTGCGGCGATGCCTGATTAAGCCCGCTCTCCATGTCGACTGCCTTGCTCTGTAACTCGCCGAAATGCTGCTGGTTACTCAGCGCTGCATTGGCGACCTGCTCGGCTTGCGTGCGGTTTTCGCTGAGCTGGCCGGTGAGGTATTCGAACGAGTCACCCAGATGCTCGACCGAATGGCCGAAGCGAACCAGATTGCCGGCCACGCCGCGGTAATAGTCCAGGTGACGTTGCCCTTCGGCGCTGGTGGCGCTGACAGCGGCCACTTGCGCCTCCAGCGCGGCGATACGCGCGGCTTGCTCCACGCAGGTCCGCTGCAGCCGATCACGCTCCTGCTGCAGCTCGCGAGCGGCTCGTTTCCATTTGAAAAACATCGGCTGCCTCGCGGATTCAGTTGAGTGTGTAGCCGTTGTCGACCACCCAGTCCTGGCCGTATACGCCACGTGCGCCCTGAGACAACTGGAACAGGATGACATTGGCGACGGCGGCAGATTCGAGAAAATGCCCCGGCAGCAGGCGCTGAGTGACGCCTTCGGCCACCTGCTCGAGCTGTTCCTCCGCCAAACCCAATGTCCCCCAGATCGCGGTGGCGGTCGGGCCCGGAGACACCACGTTGATGCGCACGTTGAGCGGTGCGAACTCCACCGCCAGGGTGCGGGCATGGGCGACCAGCGCGGCCTTGCTGGCGATATAAGCGGCCAGCCCGGGGAAGGTGCTGCGGGTCAGGAAGGTGCCGACAAACACCACTGATGCTGGCTTGGCCAGTTCGGCACGCAAGGCCGCCAGGGTGTTCAAGGCTCCCGCTCCATTGACGGCCCACTGGCGCTCGAAGCAGGCCACATCCAGGCTGTCGCCCAATTCGGCGATACCCGCGTTCGGTACCAGATAGTCGACCGGACCGAGCTCTGCCGCGCGACGGCCCAGTGCATGAAGATCGTCTTTGGAGGTGACGTTGCCAGCGTGCCAATGCAGGTGCTCGGGGTAGGTTTCCACCAGCTCGGACAAGCCGCCCAGAGTGCGTGACATGGCCAATACGCGCGCACCGCGCTGCAGCAGTGCGGTACACAGCGCCAGCCCAATACCCGAGCTGGCACCGGTGACCACGGCCAGGCGCTCATTGAATTCATTTTTCATCATCATCTCCGATGCCGGCGCTCGCCGAGCCGCAGGCTGCCCGTCCCGGAATGGGCAGGCAGCAGTTTTCAGTAGGGGTGGTGGAATAAGCTGGTTAATTCAGCGTCTAGCCTGGATGGCCATCGACCCGCGCAGTCACCAGCATCGGCGCATAGCGCCAGGCATACAGGGCGAACGCCAGGGCCCAGCAAATTGCGGCAGCCCACAGGCCGATCACTGGCCATTCGGTGATCAGAAACACCCGCGCAGCGGCACCGAGGTTGAACAGCACGAAAGCGCCCACGATGCCAGGCGGCAACTGCAACGGCCGCCCGGTATGACCGAGCGTGACGCGAGCGATCATCGCCAGGATCAGGCCGCTCATGGAGCCGACCGACAGCGCATGCAGCGACGAACTGGAGCTGTCCAGCAGGCCGAAATTCCACAGCGCCAGGCCGGTTGCCGCTACCACCAGCCAGAGCATGGCCAGGTGCAGCGACCACAGCAGCGGCACGCGCCAGATGCCGCTGTCATACCAGCGCGCCAGCCTCAACAAATGCCCGGCGGCGATGCCGAGAAACAGCACGCCGAGCCAGACATGCTGCTGCAGCGCAACGCCGACGGCGTAGAGCACGGCAATCAGGCCGGTACCCACCAGCAGCGCCACGTCCAGCCAGAGCCAGGGCTTGACCGCTTCGGTGCGGCCGAGACCACGTTGAGTGAAGAAGGGAATCACCCGTCCGCCGATGATCGCCATCAGCGCCGCCACCAGCCATAGCCCGGCGAGTACGCCCTGGCGCTGCAAAGCGTCATCGCCGAGCGCGACGCCGCAGAGCACCAGCACGTCGGCAGCGGTCATCAGGGCGAGCACGGCGATGATCGGGTAGTTGCGCTTCTGCCTGGCCTTCCAGAGCATGCGCGCCATCAGCCCGGTGACGCCCAGCATGAACAGCAGATCCAGCGGGATCAGCAAGGTCACGGGCAGTCCGAACAACCAGCCGAGGCGGGCCAGCAGCCAGACCACGGCAAGCGCCATCAACTTGTTGCCGGATACGCCAGGCTGGCCAGTCCAGGTCTGCCCCGCCGTCAGCAGGAACCCCGCGACGATAGCCATGGCGAAACCGAACAGCATTTCGTGACGGTGCCAGGACAACCAGCCGCCGGTTGGCTGAAAGCCCGGCCAGAAACCTGTCCATGCCGCGATCCACAAGGGAATCGCCAGCATCGCAAAGAGGCTGCCGGCGAGGAAAAACGGGCGAAAGGCGAGCCGCCACACGGGCGGGATACTCAAGGCTTTTCGCCGATCGATAACTTGCACAAAGGCCTCCTGAGCTTTTCGTATCTGCCTTGAGGAAGAAGCCCTGCCGGTCAGAAAGTTGACTGCTCCGAATTGCGGAGCCAGGCCTACTTTTTACAGCTTAGGGGGCTCTGGCAGACTTGATTGCAATCATCTTTTTCTGGGAGGGAGGCCGGCTGCGACGGCCGGCAGGTCCGAGTGCACTGAGGAAGTGGCGCAGGAACGCCGCCGCGAAGGGCACGAGCGACTCGGATCGTGCGTACGCCCAGCAGCCGTAGGGTGGATCACGCTTCACCGATCCACCGAGTAATCGATCAACCGACCCCGCGATCCAGCAAGCCACCGAGCTGAGTCGCGGTGGATGTAAAAGGCGACATCCACCCTACGTGGCGGTGGAGCGTGGGGGACGTTACTTCGGCTCGTGCTTGACCGTTTCGGTCGATGCCGCGCTGTCGCCGTCGCTCATGGATTTGCGGAAGCCGCTGATCGCGCCACCCAGGTCCGAGCCCAGGCCGCGCAGGCGCTTGGTGCCGAACAGCATGACCACAATCAGCAGTACGATCAGAAGTTGCCAGATGCTGATGCCCATCATTTCAAATACCTCATCGAGTTGTTGGTTGCCCGTCTAGTGACCGGCGTGAGCCTGTTGATGGCCGGGCATGGCGTGAGGCATGCCGGACGATTGTTGTAATACGGATTGATCGATGTCCTCGAAGCGCAGCACTCGGCCGCCGTGCATGGCCGCCAGTCCCTTGGCCGCAGACTCTTCGGCAAAGGTGGCCAACACTACGCCCATTGCGCCTTTGAGCGATGTGCCCGCGACATAGTAGGCGCTGGTGGCATCGATCAGGTATTCGTCGTCAGGGTGCTCCCAGGTGGAGCGGCCCATGTCGTGAACGTAGAGCTTGGCATCGAGCATGCGGTTTTCCGGTTGCAGCCACCAGCCGAGCATCTCGGCGGTGGAACAGAATTTACGTACCCCGCCCTTTTCCACCGCTTGCCCCTTGGGTCCGGGGAAATCGCTGATCACCATGCCACAAACATGGCATTCATCACTGCTGTGAAAGGCGACGGGTTCAAGCAGCTGCTCGCTCTGCTCGGCTTCGTTGCAAGCGGCCAGGCCGAGCATCAATGCAGCGGTGACCAGTACGCGTGACGCTCTATATAGCGCATTCATCGTTACAGTTTCCTTTTCGTGGTCATGCAGGACGACGGCGGAACACGCCGTAGGCCAGCAGCAGAGAAACACCTACCCAGAGCAACAGGCACAGCCAGAGCGCGGCGGCCGGCAGCGGTAGATCGCTACCCAGCGCCAGTACGCCCATGGCGTTGCCGCCCTCGAAGCCGGACAGATTGATCAAACGGTAGATATCAGCCGGGTTGAACAGCAGCAGCCAGGGCAACAGCTCGGGGTTGAACTTGCCTTCGCTGAGCACCAACAGCGCCAGCAACACCAGATCGAACACCAGCACGAAGAGAAACCACACACCAAGCGCCAGCCCGGCGGCACTGGACTTCTCGCCCACCTTGCTGCTCAGCACATAGGCCAGGGCGAGAAACACCCAGCCCAGCAGTGTCGAGGAAATCATGAAGCGGCCAAAAGCCCAGAGCAGCAGGCCGATCTCGATATTTTCCACCAGCGCAGCGATGGCCAACATGGCGCAGCCGAAGCCGATCAGCACTGCCAGTGCCAGGATCAAGCCGTGGCCGACGAACTTGCCCAGCAGGATCTGTCCGCGCCCCAGCGGGTAGGTGAGCAACAGCATCAGGGTGCCGCCTTCGTCCTCGCCGACGATGGCGTCATAGGCCAGCAGCAGTGCGATCAGCGGCATCAGAAAGGTTGCCAGGCTTGCCAGGCTGGCAATGGTCGCCGGAATCGAGGTGAAGCCCAACTGCCCGGACGCGGCAGCACCCAGCCAGGCAATGCCCACCGCCAGCACCGCGAACAACAGGCTGATGGCCAGCAACCAGCGGTTACGCAAACCGTCGCTGAATTCCTTGCGGGCGATGTTCCAGATCTGGTTCATAGCGTGCCCTCCGCACCGCGTACGTCACCGGCGCGTTGCATGTAGTAGCGATACAGGTCTTCAAGCGATGGCTGGTGAATCTCGATGTCATCCGGCTCGCTTTCGCCCAGCAATTCGCGCAGCAGGGGCAGCTTGTGACCGTTGATGGCTGATACCTCGACGCTGCGCTCGCCCAACGAACGCGCGCTATGCCCAGCGGCGCCCCAACGCTGCAACCAGCCGGCGCTGTCGCCGATACCACTGGCCCGAATCCGCACCGGCAGCCCGGCCTCGACGCGCAGCTGCGCCAGGCTGCCGACCGCCTGTAGCCGCCCCTTGGCGAGAATCGCCGCCCGATTGATATGTGCCTCGACTCCCGGCAGCACATGCGAGCAGAGGATGACGCTGGTGCCGCGTTGGCGCATGCGGTCGATCAGCTGATAAAGGTCGCCGGTCGCGATGGGATCGAGTCCCACCGTGGGCTCGTCGAGCAGCAGCAGCCGCGGATCGCCGAGCAGCGCCTGAGCCAGACCGAGGCGTTGGCGCATGCCCTTGGAATAGGTCTTGACCCGCCGCTCGGCGGCGTGGGCCAGGCCCACCTGCTCCAGCAATTCATCCACCTGCCCCAGCGATGCGTCTTTCAGCCGGGCGAAGTGGCGGAGCGTCTCGCGGCCGCTGAGCTGCGGATAGAAGGTCACGTTTTCCGGCAGGTAACCCAGCTGGCGACGGACCTCGGGATCATGCGGCGCTCGACCGAGCACGCGAACCTGCCCTTCGCTGGGCGTGAGCAGGCCGAGGATCAGCTTCATGCTGGTGGTCTTGCCGGCGCCGTTATGGCCGAACAGGCCCAGCACCTCGCCCTCGCCGAGCGTCAGGTCTAGGTCATGCAGCACGGTCATGCTGCCGTAACGCTGGTTCACGCCCTGGATCTCTACAGCGCTCATGGCGTTGGCTCCTGCGTTTTGCTTATCGATGGTTCGGTTGGCGGCTGCATCAGCGGGTGGCTGTCCTGCACGCCGGGTGATTTGATCACCGGGAAGGCACGCTGAACCCAGCGCAGCACCTCGATGCTCGGGCTGTTCATCAACAGCCGCACCTGCGGATAGAGCCACAGCAGGCGGTCGACGTTGTCGTTGGGCTCGTAGGCCAGGTCGCCCAGGCCGTCGTTGTTGCGGTCCCAGCCGAGGTAGTCGCTCCAGTAGTTGCCACGGCCGTCGATGGACCATTCCTGCGTGCGGGTGGCCACGTACTTGACCTGCTGCTGGTTGCCGATGAAGGCGTTACCCGCGATGCGGTTGTCTTCCGAGCCCGCGGTTAGGTGGATGCCCAGCGCGCTCTTCTCGAAACGGTTGCCTTCGATGGTGTTGAACAGGGAGTTGTAGATGAACAGCGCCTTACCCTCGGCGCCGGAGATCATGCTGTCGCCGGTCGAGCCGCTGCGTACATCGCTGACAACATTGTCGCGAATGGTCGAGTAGGTGATGTAGTTCATCAGGATGCCGTAGTTCTCATCCCCCTCGGAGCGGTTGCCGATGACCTCGAGCTTGCGGCTTTGCATCAGCGCGTAGCCGGTGCGGGTGCGGCGGGTGACATTGCCGATCACGCTGTTGTCGTTGGCAAACATGTAATGCACGCCGTAGCGCAGATCCTCCAGCACGTTGCCTTCGATGTGGTTGCCGTTGGAGGTGTCGATGTAAATGCCGTCGCGGGTATGGCGCACCTGGTTGTCGATGATCCGTGCGCCGCTTACCGCGTAGAGATGGATGCCGTTGCCACGGTCCTGGGAACGGATGCTCGTGTCGCCTTCGATCCTGTTGCCGATCAGGCTCACATCCTTCGAGCCGTCGACCCAGACGCCGAAACCGGCGCCACGCAGCTGGTTGTCGCGGATCACCACACGCTGCGCCTTGGGCTGGACGAAGATGGCGGCGTTCATCGCCGTCAGGTCGCGTCCCCAGTCGAGCAGCGTGCAGCCCTCGACCGTGACATCCGATGCCTCGATCAGCAGGCCGTTGCCCTCGCCTTGCGCCTGCAACACGGCGCCGGGATCGCAGCGCAGCTCCATGGGCTGGTCGATGATGAATTGGCCGGTGTATTCGCCGGCTGGCAGGCGCCAGCGGTTGCCCTCTTCCGCCTCCAGCGGCAAGGTCGTAATGGGTTGCGGAGCCGCCGCGGCCACCCCGCAGAACAGGGCCAGCAGCAACGCTGCCAGCGGTTGAAACGTGGATATCGCCTGAGATCTGAGCACAGCGTTGTTCCTCTTCAGCTTCCAGGCAGGTGAAGGGCAGGAGCGACCGCTCCCGCCCGGTTGTGTTACGCCGGCTCGACCATCATGCGGCCGACCATTTCCATGTGCAGCGCGTGGCAGAACCAGCTGCAGTAGTACCAATGCAGGCCGGGCTTGTCGGCCGTAAAGGTGATGGACGAGGTCTGCTGCGGGCTGATCTCCATGCTCGCACCGTGGTTGGTCATGACGAACCCGTGGGACACGTCCTCGATCTGGTCGATGTTGGTGATGGTCACGGTGACTTCGTCGCCCTGCTTGACGTTGAACTCGGTCAGGCCGTAGGTCGGCGCCATCGAGGTCATGTACACGCGCACCTTGTTGCCGTCGCGGATGACCTTGTTGTCGGTCTCCAGATTGATGCCGTCCTTCTTCGCCATTTCCACAGTGGGTGCGAAGAACGGGTCGTCCCGCTTCCAGATCTTCTGTGGTTTGATCTGGTCACGGCGCGCCAGGATGCAGTCGTGCGGCTCGGCGTAGGTCGGGCCGTCGTGCACCAGCTTCATTTCCTCACCGGAGATGTCGATCAGCTGGTCGTTTTCCGGGTGCAGCGGACCGGTCGGCAGGAAGCGGTCCTTGGAGAACTTGCACAGCGCAACCAACCACTTGCCATCGGCTTCGCTGGTTTCGGTCAGCGAGGCATGCAGGTGACCCGGCTGGTACTGCACGTCGAGCTTCTGCTTGATGTAGTTGACCTTCTCGCCGTTGTAGGCGCGCACCGCGTCGGCCATGTTCCACTTGACCACCTGGCTGTCGATGAACAGCGTGGTGTAGGCGTTGCCGCGACCGTCGAAGGTGGTGTGCAGCGGGCCGAGGCCCAGTTCAGGCTCGGCGGCGACCACGTCGCGCGGGTCCTTCAGCTTGTCGTCGAAGAGGTCATCGAGCTTGGCGATCTCGATCATGGTGACGGTCGGTGACAGCTTGCCGGCTGCGATGAAGTACTTGCCGTCGGACGAGGTGTTGCAGCCGTGGGGGTTCTTTGGCACCGGGATGTAGCGGGTGAATTCCGAACCGGCGCGGCCGTCGACCACAGGCACTTTCGAGTCGCCGACGGTGCTGAACTTGCCAGCCTTGATCGCTGCCTCGATACGCGGAATGTTGTACACCACCACCCAGTCGCGCTCGTTGCGCATCATGCCGCCCAGGTCGGTGGCCTTCTCCGAGTTGTAGCAGGTGGAGGCGGCATACTTGCCGGTGTAGTCGGCGTCGGTGTTGTCCAGGTTGCCGTCGACGATGACCTGGAAGGCCATCTCCATTTTTTCCGCGTCGATGACGTTGAACATGGTGTAGGCGTTTTCGGCCTGCAGGTCGTAGGAGCTGCCGTCGTTGGGGTGCGGAATGACGAATTCGGCGTTGGCGAACACGTACTTGGTGTGCGGCACCTTCTGCAGACGCAAGCCGTGGATCGCCTGGACGTTCGGCACGGTCAGCATCTTGTCGCACTTCATGATGTCCAGACGGATACGCGCCACGCGGCTGTTGGCCTTGTCATTGATGAACAGGTACTTGCCGTCGTACTTGCCGTCGGTCATCGAGATGTGCGGGTGGTGGCAGTCGCCGTTCAGGAACTTGGCGCTGTCGCCCATGATGTGTCGGCTTTCGTTGGTCAAACCCCAGCCGGTGGCGGAGTCGACGTTGAACACCGGGATGCGCATAAGCTCGCGCATCGAGGGCACGCCTACAACGCGCACTTCACCCTGGTGGCCGCCGCTCCAGAAACCGTAATAGTCGTCCAGCTCGCCCGGCGCGACGTGGATCTTCTGCTGCGCGTCCTTGACGGCGGCCGCCCAGGTTTCGCGGCTCATGACGGCGCCGCCAAAGGCAGTGGCGGCCACAGCGGCGCCGGTCAGCGCGCTGGCGCCGAGGAAACCGCGGCGGCTCAGGCCACTCTTTTCCAGCGTTTCGGGGGTGTTCTTGCTCTTGTCGCTCATAGGTCTTGCTCCTTATCGTGTACGGACAGGTCAAACGATCGGTTGCGAGCGCTCGCGATCAGGCGTGTCGCTCTGCGGGTCTACCACTTGCACTACAGGGATCAGCGTCGGGCCGGCCGGGGCTTTCTTGCCGCGCTTGCTGCGCTTGTTCTTCAGGATCAGCGGCGGGCACTTGTTTTCGTTGTGATAGGTCATCTGGCAATCGAGGCAGTAGTGGCACTCGTTGTGATTGATGTGCCCGTCCGGATGAATCGCCTGGACTTCACATTCGTTGGCGCAGACCTGACAGGGATTGCCGCACTCCTTGCGCCGCTTGAGCCAGTCGAACAGGCGGAAGCGGCCAGTGATCGCCAGACCCGCACCCAGCGGGCAGACGTAGCGGCAGTACACCTTGCGGGTGAAGATGTTGATCGCCAGCAGGGCCACGGCGTAGGCGACGAACCACCATTGGCGGTCGAACTTGAGGGTGATAGCCGTTTTGAACGGTTCCACTTCGGCGGCCTGCTCGGCCATCGTCATCGATTCGAGCGAGATGCCGAACAGCACCAGCAGCACGATGTACTTGATCGCCCAGAGCCGCTCGTGAACCGCGAAGGGCACTTCGTACTGACGAATCTTGAGCTTGCGTGCGGCCTCGTTGATCAGCTCCTGCAGCGCACCGAAGGGGCACAGCCAGCCGCAGAAGACCCCACGCCCCCAGAGCAGGATGCTGGCGGCGGTGAACACCCAGAGGATGAAAATCACCGGGTCGGTAAGGAACAGCTCCCAGCGGAAGTCCTGCACCAGGGCATGCACGAAGGTCAGCACGTTAACCACTGACAACTGGCCCAGGGCATACCAACCGATGAACACGACAGTGAAGATCAGGTAGCCGTGACGCAGCTTCTTCAGGAAGTTAGGGTGCTGGGTGAGCTTGTCCTGCATGAACAGAATGACGGTCAGCAGGAGCAGCGCGGCCAGGATCACGCCAATCTGAAAGCTCTGCTGATACCAGATGTTGACCCACATCGGCCGGTTGGCCTCCTCGGCCGCCGCCAGCTCTTCGGCGGTCGGTTGCGGGCGATCGATGTACTGCTCAGGCATCTGGTAGGGCAGTTCGAAGCTGGTGAACATGCCACTGATCGGCCCGGTCTGACGGCGCACCAGCAATTCCAGCGTCCACGGCGAGCCGGGATCGAACGCCGCATGCTCACGGACGATGAACACCGCCATTTCGCTGAAATCCGGCATGCCATCGGCGTAGACGTCGTCGAGACGCTGGAAGTCCATGTCGCGGAAGCTGATCACGTTGCCGAACTGGCGCAGCTGCACCCGATCGAAGATGCCACCGCGCACATAGCCCGAGCCCTTGAACGAGTATTCGCCACTGGCCATGACCGCGACGGCGTGCTCGCCTGGCTTCAGCTCCTCCTTCAGGTCGGCGTAGTGAGCGTCGCCGAGCAGGGCCCGTCCGATGGTGGGCGGGTTCAGGTGGGTGGCGTAGAGGTCGATGAAGGTCTCCCCGACCTCCTCCGGTGCGGCCTCGTCGATGCCTTCGGCTTCGGTGCCTTTGAACGCCTGATCGATGTCGCCCTTGGTCAGGTGCAGGCGGCGAATCGCGCCATTGCCGGTCAGCTCGCTCCAGCTGGCGGGCTCGTAATAGTCTTCGCGAACGGTGGCGGGCTTTTGCGTCGCACCGGCCTTTTCTTCCACCAGCCCGAGCGACACGGCAACGTCGTGAGCTGCGCGCATGACGATTTCATTGACCACCATGACCGTAACGGTGGCGCCAGTGACCGCATCGATGGTGACCGCCTTCTCGTCGCTGGAATGGCCGACCACGACCCGCTGATCGACCTTGATTCCCTCGTACTTGGCTGTGAATGCGTGGAGTTTTTCAATCGGAATGCCCACCAGCAGGATCGGCTCATGGTGCTCGAGCACGTAGGCATCGACGATCACACCCTGTGGATCGAGCAGCACCTGCAGGTTGATGGGCTTGCCGGAATAGGCCGGGATATCGACCACGTTGATGGTCTGGAACGCGTAGCCCTGCACCTCGTCGTTCTTGGTAAGGGTGCGGACCTGGTAATCACCTTCTGCCGCAGAGGCCTCGGCGCCTGGAAAGAACTGCTCGATGCGCTGTTGCTCGGCCTCGTAGTCCTTGGCCTGAGTGAACGCACTGAGCATCAGCGCCAGCAGCAGAGCAAAGCCGAGCCCCCATGCGCCTCTGGTGCCAGCTGCGAAAGAGAGAAGGGACTTCATGAGCGACCTGCTTGATGTTGCGAATGTGAGCTGATGGTAGGCAGCAGTCCCCCACCCTCTCCTTGACGGCTATCAAGATTGACCGGCAGGCATGATTGCAATGAGCCACGTCAATGAGATGGGCTCCATTCAAGACGGGATCGTGCTCAGGAAGACTTGGCCGATCAGGGCGATCAGCAGGAATGCAACGTGGGGCGAGAGGCTGCGATTGCGCGGACTAGCCGCCGGAAGGGTTAGCGTTCAGCTCATCAGACATTGCTTGAACAGGGCTCAGGCGGGACGGTTTTGAGTGCACCAAAGCGTGTGCAGCCGGTGCTGACAGTACCGGGCGTCTCGCTGCGAAGGGCTTGGGTGCGACGGTCTGAGTGCACCAAAGCGCGAGAAACAGGCGACCAAAATCGGCGGCGCATCACGTAGTGCTGGGGCAGAACGCCGCCCGCCCAACCCCCAGGCGCAACACAGACCAGCCGGCAACTGCGAGAAACAAATCGAAGAGTGGGCCGGGCGGTGCTCCGCGACGGCCCAGCCAGAGGACTCAGGCGTTGTGACGACCAGGCGGTGTCAGGTAAGCCGCCGTTGCACCGCGATTGGCCTCGCTGGCCTTGAACTCCATCTTGGCGATGCTGCGCAGATGCACCTGATCGGGGCCATCGGCGAAGCGCAAGGCCCGCCCGCCGGTCCACATGTCCGCCAACGGCGTGTCCGGCGTCAGGCCCATTGCGCCATAGACCTGCATGGCGCGATCGGTAACGTTGGTCAGCATTCTCGGCACCAATGCCTTGATCATCGAGATCTCCTTTCGCGCCGCCTTGGCGCCGACCTCGTCGATCATCCAGGCGGTTTTCAAGACCAGCAGACGCGCCTGTTCGATCTCGATGCGCGACTCGGCGATCCAGTCGCCGATATTCGAATACTGCTGCAGATACTTGCCGAACGCCTTGCGCTCCTGGCAGCGCTCGACCATCAGTTCCAGCGCCAGCTCGGCCATGCCGATCGAGCGCATGCAGTGGTGAATACGCCCCGGCCCAAGCCGCGCCTGCGCCATCATGAACCCCTCGCCCTCCTTGCCCAGCAGATTGCTTGCCGGCACTCGCACGTTGCGCAGGACCAGTTCGCTGTGGCCTTCCGGCGCCAGGTGATTCATCACCGGGATGTTGCGCACCAGCTCGACACCGGGCGTGTTGAACGGCACCAGAATCATGCTCTGCTGCTGATGGGTCTCCGCACCCGGGTCGGTCTTGCCCATGACGATCAGCAGCTGGCAGTTGGGGTGCGAGGCATTGGTGATGAACCACTTGCGTCCATTGATCACGTAGTCGTCGCCATCACGGCGGATCAGCGTCTGGATATTGGTGGCATCGGAGGACGGCACGTCCGGTTCGGTCATGGCGAAGGCCGAGCGGATCTCGCCGTCAAGCAAGGGATTCAACCAGCGCTGGCGCTGCTCCGGCGTGGCGAACATGTGCAGAAGCTCCATGTTCCCGGTATCCGGCGCGTTGCAGTTGAACACTTCCGACGCCCAGTGCACGCGACCCATGATCTCGGCCAGCGGCGCGTACTCCAGATTGCTCAGCCCCATGCCCGGCTCATCCTCGCCGAGCGAAGGCAGGAACAGGTTCCACAGCCCTTCCGAGCGCGCCAGCGCCTTGAGATCCTCCATGAAGGAGACGGGGTAAGCGCCGGCCGCGACCTCCATATGCCAGGCGCCGATACGCGGCACGATGTATTGATCCATGAACGCGAGAAGCTGCTGACGCAGCGCTTCGACACGTGGACTGTAGGCGAAATGCATCGGATACCTCGGCGGTCTGACGGGTCAGGAATGCAATCACCATAGGCGCGGTTAGCAGGAAAAAGAACGAGTCTAAAGCGGCTGAATCAGCCGCCAATCACGGTCGCTGATAGCGCCGCGGCATTGACCGAGGTCATCGTCTGCCAGGCGCCGATGCACTAGGGCCACGCTTACCAGTGCAGGTAGAACATCCCTTTGGCCAGCAGCACGATGCCCACCATCTGCGCGAAGATCGCCCAGTGGATGCGCCGATAGCGAGCCGGCGTCATGCGCCCGCTGCGCAATAGCATGGCGACCATGCCAAAGGTGAAAAAGACACCCACCGCCAGCAGGATCTTCAGCGACAGCAAGGTCGCGAAGCTGCTGGCGAAGGGGTCGGCCAACGCCTGGCGGTGATACCAGGCCAGACCGATACCGGCGCCGTAGACAAACAGCACGACCCAGTGCAGCACCACCCGCAGACGTGCGCCGACCGCCTTGTCGACCTTCTGCATCAGCTCCGGCTCGATCTGCTGGCGCACGCGGCTGAGCACCGCGACCTCGACGAACAAGGTGCCGATGAAGAAAATGGCCGCCAGCAGATGGATGACATGCAGCAGGGAATAGCTCATCACGGCTCCTTCGGTTGTGATGCCGGCCAGCCTAGCAAAGCCACCGGCAGAACAGGCTAGCGATTCAGTGCCGTCAGGTCGCCGCCCTCGCGTTGCACTTGCTGTCCGGCGAGCAGACCGTTGTTCGATGTCCGCAGCCGCGACCGACTGCCATCGTCCTTCTCGATCACATACAGGGTTTGCTCCAGCCCGGCCGCCTCCTGCACACCCTGCCCGGCCAGGTAGCCCAGGCCACCACCGATCAGCGCACCGATGGGTCCGCCAGCAGCTGCTCCCAGCATGAATCCGCTGAGCCCACCGAAACCACCACCGACAACGCGGTCCTCATGCGCCGACACCACCTCATCGGCGCCAGCCAGCGAGCTGACCAGCAGGGTTGCGCAGGTAACCAAAGCGACTAGATTCTTCATGCAATGCTCCGTTGTGTGTTGTGTCGTTCCCCTGTACACAGTCATGAAGCGTGCCGCTTTTAAAAGCATTTTAATTCAACTACTTAACTAGGTGTATGTATTTTTTACCCCGCCTTTATAGGTACCAGAGACCATTACGTTAGGTACTTTTCACCACATACTCAGATACTCCTTATCGAGGAGGCCGACCGAGTGATCCACTGCAAACGCGCCTATGAGCCGCCTGCACCTGATGACGGCCATCGGGTGCTGGTCGATCGCCTATGGCCACGCAATCGGCGCAAGGAAACGCTGGCGCTGGATGACTGGTGCAAGACGCTGGCGCCCTCGAACGAACTGAGGCGCGCCTTCAAGGCTGGCGAACTGACCTTCGAGAGTTTTCGGGAAGCGTACCGGCGTGAACTGGCGAGCCACCCGGAGCACTGGTGGCCGCTGTTGGACATCGCGGCCAGAGGTCCACTGACGCTGGTCTACGCCGCGCGCGATGAACAGCACAACAACGCGCAGGTGCTCGCCGAGTGGCTGGAAGAGGAGCTGGGGCGACGTGGCGCGCCCACATCGCCCACCTGCTATGCCGGCGAGCCGATGGCCTGATTGCCCGAAAGTCTGTCGCGCCGTCATCGAGCGCCCCGGGGCCTCGGCAGCGCAGCGATACACGCAACGAACGACATGCGACTGCCTGCCTGCGACGCGTGTTCGTGCACGCTGACGCTGGTCGCTACGGCTATGTGCTTCAATGCATCAACAGCGTGCCGCCAGGAGCCCCCGCATGCAGGTCGAGCTGCTCGAAATACGCGACCATCTGAGTCGCTTCGCCCCCTTCGACGGTCTGCCGGACGACACGCTCGACGAAATCGCGCGACAGGTCGAGGTCGGCTATTTCAAGGCCGGCAGCGACATTCTTCGCTACGGCGAGACGATCTCGGACCTGCATTACATCCGCAGTGGCGCCGTTGAGGTCTACCGGCGTAACGGCGAACTGTACAACCGCCTGTCCGAGGGCGAAGTATTCGGCCAGTTCGGTCTGCTGCGCGGCCACAAGGTGCGCCTGCCGGCACGGGCGATCGAAGACAGTCTGATCTACTTCGTTCCCGGCCTGTTGTTCGAGCAGCTGTGCGAGGCCAATGACGCCTTCGCCGACTTTGTCGAGGCCGAGGGCCAGTCGCGCCTGAAGGTGGAAGAGCCGCAGGGCAAGGCCAGCGAGCTGATGAAGATCAAGGTCCGCAAGCTGGTCACCCGGCGCACCGTCAGCGTGCCGCTGGGCACCAGCGTGCAGGAGGCCGCGCAGGTGATGACCGAGCATGGCGTGTCCTCACTGGTGATTCTCGGCCCGTCGCCGAACGCGGACGAGTCATCCAGCCTTCAGGTCATGACCGGCATCACCACTGACCGCGACCTGCGCACGCGGGTGCTGGCCGAAGGACTGCCGCTGGATACGCCGGTCGACCAAGTGATGTCACCCAACCCGATCACCATCCAGGCCGACGATTCGGTGTTCGAGGCCATGCTCAGCATGCTGCGCAACAACATCCATCACCTGCCGGTGATGTATCGCCAGCGCCCGGTAGGGGTGATCAACCTGTCGGACATCATCAAATACGAATCGCAAAGCAGCCTGTATCTGGTCAACAGCATCTTCAACAAACAGTCGGTCGCCGAGCTGCAGGGCCTGGTGCCGGACCTGCGCGCCACCTTCCTGCGCATGGTCAACGAAGAAGCCACAGCACACATGATCGGCAGCGCCATGTCAGGCATCGGCCGCAGCCTTACCCATCGTCTGCTGGAGCTGGCCGAACAGCGGCTGGGACCGCCACCAGTGCCCTACTGCTACATGGTGTTGGGGTCGATGGCGCGCGACGAGCAACTGATCGTCACCGATCAGGACAACGCACTGGTCCTCGACAACCGTTTCGATCCGCGCATCCATGACGAGTATTTCCTGCAGCTGGCGAGCTTCGTCAGCGACGGCCTGGCCGCCTGCGGCTACACATACTGCAAGGGCGGCATCATGGGGAGCAACGCCAAGTGGCGCCAACCGCTGCGGGTCTGGAGGGGCTACTTCACCCAATGGATCGAGCAACCCAATCCTGAAACGCTGCTCAACAGCTCGATCTTCTTCGACCTCAGCAGCGTCTACGGAGAGGCCGGACTCGTGGAAAGCCTCAAGGATCTGATCGCGCAAAAGGCCAGCAGCAACCCGCTGTTTCTCGCCGCCCTTGCACGCAACGCGCTCAACCGCACGCCACCGCTAGGGTTCTTCCGCACCTTCGTGATGGAAAAAGACGGCCAGCAGAACAACATCATCAACCTCAAGGGGCGCGGCACCGCGCCGCTGACCGACCTGATCCGGGTGCATGCTCTGGCGGTCGGCTCCAAGGCGCAGAATTCCCAGGACCGTCTGGAGGCCATTGCGGCCACCAAGCTGCTGACCGAAGACGCCATCACCCAGCTGCGCAATGCCCTGGAATTCCTCTCCATCGTGCGCATCCGTCATCAGGCCATGGACTTGCTGGAGGGACGCGAGCCGGATAACTACATCGAGCCGGAACAGATTGACGCCAACGAACGACACAACCTCAAGTCGGCCTTCCAGGTGCTCAGCAATGCGCAGCAGTTCCTGCGCTTCCGCTATCCGGGCCAACTTCCAAGCCGGCCGCTATGAAGCGTAGCGGATCTCGTACGGCCCCCGACTGGCCAGCCGTGTTTGCGCAGCTCGCGCGCACGGCCCGCGACCCGCGCCTGGTCCGTTTCTACGAGGCTGGTACGGTCAGTGCCGACACGCCACTGGAGCAGGTGCCCTTGCTCGCTCTGGACGTCGAGACCACCGGCCTGGACAGCCAGCGCGACTCCATCGTCAGCCTTGGCCTGATGCCCTTCGACCTGCAGCGGATCCGCTGCCGCGAGGCCAGCTATTGGGTCGTCAAGCCGGTGTGCGAACTGAGCAGTCAATCGATCACCTTTCATCACATCACGCACTCGGATGTCAGCAACGCACCGAGGCTGGCCCACGTGCTCGATGAACTGCTGGAGAAAATGGCTGGCAGGATCATGGTGGTGCATTACCGCAGCATCGAGCGGCGCTTTCTCGACCAGGCCGTACACCACCTCCTGGGCGAAGGCCTGCAGTTTCCGGTGATCGATACGATGCAGCTGGAAGCACGGCTGCACCCGCGCCGACGTGGCTGGCTGCGCCGAGTGCTCAGCACCAAGCGGCCCGTATCGATCCGCCTGGCCGACAGCCGCCTGCGCTATAACCTGCCGCTGTACCAGGCCCACCATGCCCTGACCGATGCCCTGGCTACCGCCGAGCTGTTGCAGGCGCAGTCGGCCCTTCATTACCCACCGACCACTGCGGTAGGCGATCTATGGAATTGAAAAGGCGCGACCGCTACTAACGGTCGCGCCTTTTCGGATCGCCTGCCAGGCGGCCGGGCCGCCTGGACATAAGGCCTAAGCCACTACCGAGGCTCGCTCATCAGTCCCTTGACGATGGACACGCAGCCAACCAGCAGAACGACGGTGAATGGCAGGCCGGTGGACACCGCCATGGCCTGCAAGGCGACCAGACCGCCGCCGAGCAACAGTGAAGCAGCCACTCCACCCTGCAACACAGCCCAGAATGCCCGCTGCGGTACCGGCGCGTTAATCTTGCCACCCGCTGTGATGGTATCGATCACCAACGACCCCGAGTCAGACGAGGTGATGAAGAACACCACCACCAGCACAATGCCGACAAAGGAGCTGATTTCCGCCAGCGGCAATTGCCCGAGCATCACGAACAGTTTCAGCTCAAGCGCTGCATCCTGGACGCCGGTAAAGCCCTCGTTAACAAACTGACCCAACGCGGTGCCACCGAACGAGGTCATCCACAGTACCGATACCAGCGATGGCACCAGCAGGACGGCGATCAGGAATTCACGTACCGAGCGGCCACGGCTGACCCGGGCGATGAACATACCAACGAACGGCGACCAGCTGATCCACCAAGCCCAGTAGAACGCAGTCCAGCCTTGGCTGAAGTTGGCGTCAGCACGGCCTATCGGATTGGATAGCGCCGGCAGGTTGACCAGATAACTACCAAGGTTGCTGAAGAAGCCGGTGAAGATCGCCAAGGTCGGGCCGACGATGATGATGAACAGCAGCAGCAGCAGTGCCAGCACCATGTTGAATTCCGACAGGCGCTTGACCCCCTTGTCCAGTCCCGCCAGCACAGACATCAGCGCGAGGGCAGTGATACCCGCGACCAGCAGCACCTTGCTGGTATCTGTATTGGGCATACCGAACAGAGATTCGAGGCCGGCCGCCGCTTGCTGAGCCCCAATGCCCAATGATGTAGCAAGGCCAAACAGGGTGGCAAATACCGCAAGAATGTCGATTAAATGACCCGGCCAGCCCCAGACCCGCTCACCAAGCAGCGGGTAAAAGATCGAGCGAATGCTCAGCGGCAAACCTTTGTTGAACGAGAACAGCGCCAGAGCCAACGCGACGACGGCGTAGATCGCCCAAGGGTGCAGGCCCCAGTGGAAGATGGTGGCAGCCATACTCAGACTAGCCGCAGCCTGTGCATCGCCAGCAGCGGCGCCCAGCGGTGCCCAGTCGGTACGTACGCCGTTCTCTACAGTGGTGCCGCCCATAGCCGTGGAGAAATGCGACATGGGTTCGGAAACGCCGTAGAACATCAGACCGATGCCCATGCCGGCGGCGAACAACATGGAGAACCACCCGATATAGGAATAGTCCGGCTTCGCATCCGTGCCGCCCAGGCGAACTTTACCCAGCGGTGAGAGGATGAGCCCCACGCACAACAGCACGAAAATGTTCGCCGACCCGATGAAGAACCACGCCAGATTGCCAGTCAGCCAGTCGCGCATGGCGGTAAACACCGGCTCGACTTCGCTGCGCAGGGCAAGGGTAACGATCACAAAGAAAACGATTGTCACTGCGGAGATGCTGAAAACCTTGCTGTGAACATCGAAAAACTTGCGTTTGATATTGTCCTGACCGATGACGTAGTCGGTATCGATCAGGTTGGCCGCCCCGGTTGGTGCGGGAATGCTTTCCACGGACGTTGCCGGGGTCTTTCCAGGATTGGTCGCCACCTGCTGTTCTCCTTATTCTGGGTTGGCACATCGGAAACAAGCACAAAGACGGCACGCCCCTCTGCTGCACACGAGCTCAGGTACGCGCTTCGCAAGAATGCTAACAGCCGAAGGGTGGCGTTAAGCGGCCAAGACCGGCATCGACGATTCCATAACCGTCATCCGTCGGAGGCAAGCCTTGCCGTTGCCTGGCGGTTAAGGTAACGCCAGGTCGAAGGTCAACCGGCTGGCAACTGCCCTGACACACGCCTGCGTGACAGGCAGCCCGGCTGCCGAAGGGCTGGGAGCAATACCGTTTCGTCAGGAAGGCCGTCGCGCCAGCGGTAATAACAGTGCGGGATGGAACGAGGGCGGCTGAAAGCAACCACAACGCGCTCGCCGCCCGCGGATGGCGGCGAGCCGAGGGGCTGAGGATCAGCGCTTGCGATTGACCGTCAATGCGGCGCGGATCACATCGGCGCCGATCTCGCTTTCGTAGGCCTGCCAGACCGGCATCATCTTTTCACGCCAGGCTTGGCGCTGCTCGGGCGTCAAGGCGATCAGCTTGCTGCTGCCGCTGGCGAGGATCCGGTCGCGGTCGCGCTGGTTCAGCGCGGCGGCCTCCTTATTCACCGCCTGGGTGACCTCGAGGATGATGCCTTCGAGCTCGGAGCGTACTGCAAAGGGCATGCTCATCCAGAACTTCGAGCTGGTCACCAGCATATAGTTGAGCACCCCGTGATTGCTCTCGGTGATGAACGGCTGAACCTTGTGCATGTTCTGGCTGGCGATGTTCGACCAGGGGTTCTCCGCGCCCTGGACCACACCGGCCTGCAGCGACTTGTAGACCTCGGCAAACGGCAGCACCACCGGCTTGGCCCCGACCGCATTGAACTGCGCTTCCAGTACCGCCGAGGGCTGTATGCGAAACGCCAGGCCAGCGGCGTCGCCCGGCAGTCGCAGCGCCTGCGTGGCAGAAAGCTGCTTCAGACCGTTGTTCCAGTAGGCCAGGCCATAGATCCCCGAGTCGGCCATGGAGCGCAGCAGATCACGGCTCGTCTCACGCGACTGGAAACGCTGGACGGCGGCCTCGTCGTCGAACAGAAACGGCAGGTCGAACACCTGCAGCTTCTTCGTGTACTTGCCGAACTTCGACAGGGACGGTGCGAGGATCTGCACCTCGTTGTTCAGCAGCGCCTGCATCTCCTCGGCATCACCGACCAGTGTCGAGTTCGGGTACACCTCGACCTTGACCTTGCCCGCCAGGCGTTCGTGCACCAGCTTCTGGAACAGCAAGGCGCCCTTACCCTTGGGCGTGTCGTCCGCCACCACGTGGGCGAACTTGATAACGAAAGGCTCCCCATCGGCCGCCATGACCGAGGCACTTAACCCACACAGGACCGCGACCAACGCAGCAACACAAGACTTGAACATCTGACCCCCAACGGGAATAGCCCGAATCGACGCCTTGTGAGCACCGTTCGAGCGGTTATCGAATAACGACGGGACCTGACTCACACCGTGGCGTGGTCGGTCCATTCTTTGGTTTGAGTTAGCCAGATCATCTCGACTGCGGCGGTCGGCGCCTGGCCTTTATTGGAATGCGGGTGACGTCGAACCGGGTGCGGAACGACTGTGCCAACCGAGGCGGAAAGTCTTGGCCATCACCCTTGATGGCACAAGCACCAGAAAGTCCAACCAGCTCTCAAAACAGCACATCTCACTCATCGGAACGGCCGAACTTTCGATCCGCTGCCCCTTTCTACAGGCAACACCCTCAGCCATCCGGTCAGCCATGAACGAGTTTTCGACCCCCTCCTCGCAGAACCCCGCCGTGATCGACTGCCTGATAGTCGGCGGCGGGCCGGGCGGGCTGACGGCGGCACTCTATCTCGCCCGCTTCCGCCGCAGCTGCATGGTCATCGATGCCGGCTCCAGCCGTGCCTCATGGATACCGCGATCGCATAACTACCCAGGCTTCCCGCCGGGCATCAACGGCAATGACCTGCTCGCCCGCCTACGTGAACAGGCCAGGGGCTATGGCGCGCGGCTCGAACAAGGCCGGGTCGAGCACATCGAGCCCCATGCCGACGGCTTCAGCGTGCGCTATGGCGATGCCACCTGCGTGACCCGACGGATCATCCTCGCCACCGGGATCGAGGACACCCTGCCGGACATGCCGGATGTCGAGCAGGCCATCGGTGAGGGCAAGGTGCGGCTGTGTGCGATCTGCGACGGCTACGAGGTCGACGGGGACAATGTCGCCGTCTACGGCGAGGCAGAAAACGCGATCAGCCATGCGGTGTTCCTGCGCACCTTCACCGACCGCGTCACGGTGGTGGTGCATGGCGAACCCAATGCCTGCGACCAGGCCTTCGCGCTGGCCGAGCACTACGATATCCGCGTGATCAGCGACCGCGTCGAGTCGCTTCACCCTTGCGAAACCGGCATCGAGCTGCTGACCTGCAGTGGCGAACGGCACCATTTCGACATCATCTACCCCAGCCTGGGCGCGCGGTTTCGCTCCGACCTGGCGCTGCAGCTGGGCGTTGACTGCGACGAGTGCGGTGGCATCTGGGTAGATGACCACCTGCAAACCAGCCTGCGCGGCCTCTATGCCATCGGCGATGTGACCATGGGCCTGAAGCAGATGACTGTTGCCATCGGCCAGGCGGCGCAGGCGGCGACGGCCGTGCATAACAGCCTCGAAGCCAACCCCTGGGGCGGCACGGAGGCGACTCGTTGAAAAAACGAGCGCAGCGGCGACTTTTGCACCGGCTCGATTGCAGCGACGGTCTAGGCTGAATAACAAGCCTGTTCGCTTTGGAGCCTTCCATGTCACTCAGCGTATTCGACCTGTTCAAGATCGGTATCGGCCCGTCCAGCTCGCATACGGTGGGGCCGATGCGCGCCGCGTTACGGTTTACCGAGGGGCTCAGGCGTGACGACCTGCTGACCGCCACCGAACACCTGCGGGTCGAGCTGTACGGCTCTCTCGGTGCCACCGGCAAGGGCCATGGCAGTGACAAGGCCGTTTTACTGGGCCTTGAAGGCGAGCGGCCCGAGGACATCGATACCCGCGACATCCCCCCGCGCATGGCAGCGATGCGTGAATCCCACGAACTGCGCCTGCTGGGTGAAAAACTCATTCGATTCGAGACCAGCAACGACCTGCAATTCATACGCAAGCCACTGGCGTTCCACCCCAACGGCATGATCTTTCGCGCCTTCGACGCCGCCGGGCTGCAGTTGCGCAGCCGAGAATACTATTCGGTGGGCGGCGGCTTTGTTGTCGACGACCAGGCGGCGGGCGATGACCGCATCGTCGAGGACACCACGCCACTGCCCTTCCCCTTTCACAGCGCCAGCGAACTGCTCGAACTGTGCGACACGCATGGCCTCTCCATCAGCCAGTTGATGCTGGCCAACGAGGCCGCCTGGCGCCCCGAGGCCGAAACACGGGCGGGCCTGCTGAAGATCTGGCGGGTGATGCAGGAGTGCGTAAAGGCCGGGTGCATCACCGAAGGGGTCATGCCAGGCGGGCTCAAGGTCGAGCGCCGCGCCGCCGGTCTCTACCGTCAGCTCAGCGAGCACCCCGAAGCCAACCTGCGTGACGCACTCAGCGTACTCGACTGGGTCGACCTCTACGCGCTGGCCGTCAATGAGGAGAACGCCGCGGGCGGCCGTGTGGTGACGGCGCCCACCAACGGCGCCGCCGGGATAGTGCCTGCCCTGTTGCACTACTACATGCGCTTTATCCGCGGCGCCAACGAAGACGGCGTTGTGCGTTTCCTCCTGACCGCGGCGGCCATCGGCATCCTCTACAAGGAAAACGCCTCGATCTCCGGGGCCGAAGTCGGCTGCCAGGGGGAAGTGGGCGTGGCCTGCTCCATGGCTGCCGGCGCCCTGTGCGAAGTGCTGGGCGGTACGCCGCAGCAGGTCGAGAATGCGGCCGAGATCGGCATGGAGCACAACCTCGGGCTCACCTGTGACCCCGTCGGCGGGCTGGTTCAGGTGCCCTGCATCGAACGCAACGCCATGGGCGCCGTCAAGGCGATCAACGCGGCACGCATGGCCTTGCGCGGCAACGGCAAGCACTTCATCTCGCTGGACAAGGTGATCCGCACCATGCGTCAGACCGGCGCCGACATGAAGAGCAAGTACAAGGAGACCGCCCGCGGCGGGTTGGCGGTAAACATCATCGAGTGCTGAAACACCCGCCACCCCGATACTCTGGCTTTCGCGCCGGCAGTAATCATTCTCACAAAGCCTTATCATCCGTTCGGCGGCGCCATGTCTGACGGATGAATTTCCTCGCCCGGCTCGCTGTCTCCCTCTTTGACGATCCGGAACGTCCCTATAAACGCAGAGGAATTGATGAGCAACAGCCCTGAGCCATCCACGCCCAAGAACAGCCATCTGGCCCGAAGCACACTAGAGTTTCCTGTGGTCGGCATTGGCGCCTCGGCGGGTGGTATTCAGGCTCTGATGACCTTCTTCGAGCACATGCCGAACGACTGCGGCATGGCATTCGTGGTGATCATGCACCTCTCACCCAAGCATGAGAGCAATGTCGATAAGATCATCCAAAACGTTACCAAGATGCCGGTGCTACAGGTCACCCAGGCCGTAGCCATCGAGCGCAACCGTATCTACGTGATCCCGCCGGCGCTGGACCTGTCGATGAATGACGGCTATCTGCGCCTGCAGCAACCGGAGCGCGAGCGCGGCCCGCAGGTGGCCATAGACCTGTTCTTCCGCGCGCTGGCAGACGTTCATCACAGCCATGCGGTAGGCATTGTTCTCTCTGGCAGCGGCGCCGATGGTTCGGTGGGCCTGTCGCGCATCAAGGAACAAGGCGGCGTGACCTTGGCGCAGGCGCCGGACGATGCCGAGTACGAATCCATGCCGAGCAGCGCCATCGAGACGGGCATGGTCGACATCGTGCTGCCCGTGGCGGAGATGCCGCAGCGATTGGTCGAGCTGTCGCAGAATCTCCAAGTCTTGCTCGCCCGGAAGGATCCGCTGTCGCCACTGAGTGATATCGAGGAAAAGGACATTCCTGAAGGCGAGGTCGAATACGCCCAGGCGCATACTCAATCCAAGCCCAACGAACTGGCGCTACGCGAGATTCTCGCGGCTCTGCGAGCCCGCACCGGCCACGACTTCCGTCACTACAAGCAAGCCACGGTGTTGCGCCGTATCGAGCGGCGCATGCAGGTCAACGCCCTGCGCGACATGCCCAGCTATGCCCGCCATCTGCAAAACCACCCGGAAGAAACCCCGGCGCTGCTGGCCGACATGCTGATCGGGGTGACCAACTTCTTCCGTGACCGCGAGGCGTTCGAGGCACTGGAGCGCGACATCATCCCGCTGTTGTTCGAACAGAAGCAGGACACCGACGACAAATCCCTTAGGGTCTGGTCGGCGGCCTGCTCAACCGGGGAAGAAGCCTACTCACTGAGCATGCTGCTGGCCGACCAGGCTGAGGTCAGCGGTGTGCGCGGCGATATACAGCTGCAGGTATTCGCCACCGACATCGATGACCGCGCGCTGGAAACTGCTCGCGCCGGCACCTACCCCGAGGCCATCGTCACCGACGTACCGCCCGCCAGGCTGCGACAGTATTTCGTCAAGGAACAGAACCATTTCCGCATGCAGAAGGAGCTGCGCGAGCGGATTCTATTTGCCCGCCATAACATCCTGCGCGACCCGCCCTTCTCGCGGCTGGATCTGATTTCCTGCCGCAACCTGATGATCTACCTGGACAGGGACATCCAGGTTGAAGTGCTGCGCATGTTCCATTTCGCGCTCAACCCCGGCGGCTACCTGTTCCTTGGCAGTTCTGAAACGGCCGATGCCTGCAGCCAGCTGTTCACCCCGGTGGACAAGAAGAACCGCATCTACCGCGCCAAGGACGTGGGCTCATCCCTGCGCCGCGCCCCGACCGGGCCTTTCCAGGGGTTTGCCCTTTCAACCCCGCCCAGGCCGCCGCTCAACGAGCCCTATCGGCGCAACAAGAAGTTCTCCTTTGCCGACGTACACCAACGTGCGCTGGAGCAATACGCCCCGCCGAGTGTGATCGTCAATAATGAAGGCGAGATCGTGCACATGTCCGACAAGGCGGGAAGCTTCCTGCGCTATGTCGGCGGCGAGCCTTCACTGAACCTGACCACGCTGATTCATCCGCAGCTGCGCCTCGAATTGCGCACGGCGCTGTATCAGGCTGCCCATACCGGCAAAAGTGTCGAAGCGCGGCGCGTTCGGCTGGAGCGTGACGGTCGCAACTTCTACGTGAACATGGTGGTGCGGCCGTTCCGCGATAACGAGGCCGGCAGCGAGTACATGCTGGTGCTGTTCGACGAGGTCGAAGCCTGCATGGACAGCAGCACGCTGGAGCACCCCGATACCAAGGACAGCGTCCTGACCCAGCTCGAGGCCGAGCTGCAGCAGACCAAGGAACAGCTGCAGATCACAATGGAGCATTCGGAGACCTCCACCGAAGAGCTGCGCGCGTCCAATGAAGAGCTGCAAGCCATCAATGAAGAGTTGCGTTCAGCGACCGAAGAGCTGGAGACCAGTAAGGAAGAATTGCACTCGATCAACGAAGAGCTCACCACGGTCAACTTCGAACTGAAGACCAAGGTCGACGAAACCAGCAAGATCAACGATGACCTGCAAAACCTGATCTCCTCGACGGACATCGCCACGGTCTTCGTGGATCGCAAGATGCGCATCAAGTGGTTTACCCCACGGGCACGCGACATCTTCAACGTGATCGGCAATGACGCCGGCCGGTCATTGCTGGATATCACCCATCGCCTCGACTACCCGCTGCTTCACCAGGATGCTGCCGAGGCATTCGGTGAGCTGCACCTGGTCGAGCGCGAAGTCCACAACCGCAATAACGACCGCTGGTATCTGGCGCGCTTCCTGCCCTACCGCACCCTCGACGATCGCATCCAGGGCGCTGTGCTGACCTTTATCGACGTCACCGACAGGCGTCGCGCCGAAGCACAACTCCAAGACGGTGAAGCGCACATGCGGCGGCTGGCACAAAGCACAAAGGGATACGGCATCATCACGCTCGATTGCAACGGCATTATCACTACCTGGAATCGCGGGGCGGAAGCTATCTTTGGCTATACGGAAATGGAGGCGATCGGCAAATGCATCGACATGATCTACACCCAAGCGGATCGTGACGCCGGCGTGCCGGAGGCCGAGCGCAAGCGTGCGCTTGAACAAGGCCAAGCCTCCGATGAGCGCTGGCACCTACGCCGGGATGGCTCGCAATGCTTCTTCAGCGGCCTGGTCAACCCTTTGGTGGATAACGACGGCACCGTGATCGGCTTCGCCAAGATCGCCCGCGACCTCACCGAAGAGAAGCAGCAGAACTTCAATCAGCAGAACGAACTGGAAAGCATCCAGGCCGCCAATCTGCAGAAGGATCAGTTCTTCGCGGTGCTCTCGCATGAGCTCAAACACCCGTTGAACCTGATTCAACTCAATACCGATCTGCTGGCCCGCTCCCAGGCCGCCAAGAACTCCCAGAGCCTGCGCAAGGCAACCCAATCGATTCAGAATGCTGTGCGCAGTCAGTCGCGGATCATCGATGACCTGATGGATGTGTCACGCATTCGCACCGGCAAGCTCAAGCTGCAATTCTCGACCTTGAATTACCAGGAGGTGCTGCGCGGGATCGAGGCGGTATTTGCGCCACTCGCCCAGGCCGAGAATGTCACCTTCGATTCCTACAAGCCGGAGCAGCCGATCTACATCCACGCCGATCCGACGCGCCTGGACCAGATCATCTGGAACCTGCTGAACAACGCCTGGAAGTTCACCAAGGGCGGCGAACGCATCTGCATGCAACTGGAGCGCGACGGCGAACTGGCGCGCCTCGACGTGATCGACACTGGCGAAGGGATCTCCGCAGACTTCCTGCCCAAGGTCTTCGATATGTTCGGCCAGGCAGACATGCAACATGCGCAGCGCTCCAAGCATGGCCTGGGGATCGGCCTGGCGCTGGTCAAGCAGCTGGTGGAAGCCCATGGTGGGCGTATTGAAGCCTTCTCCGAAGGCATCGGACGCGGTGCGCGATTCAGTATCTGGCTACCGATTCACCTGCAGACCGAGCTGGAACTCAGCGAGCTGGGCAGCGGCGCCGAGATAGGAGGCCTGGCAGGCATCCGCATCCTGCTGGTAGACGATTCGCCGGACATCCTTGAAACCATGTGCGAACTGCTGGAAAGCGAAGGCGCCAAGGTCACCACGGCCGACGGCGGCGCGCAGGGTATCGAGCTGGCCGAACAAGCCCTCTTTGACGTGATCGTATCGGACGTCGGCATGCCCCAGATCGACGGTCACAAGATGATGACGGCGATCCGTGGCGGCACCACCAATGCGCAAACGCCGAGCATCGCCCTGACCGGCTATGGCACGCTGCGCGACGTGGAGAAAGCCAAGTCCGCCGGCTTCACCCTGCACCTGCGCAAACCGATCGACCTGCAAGCCCTGATCGACGCGGTAACCCAGGCGGTGCACTGAGCCCAGACGCGCGACGGCTCGCTGCTCTTCACAGCAGTGAGCCCGCGCACCACACAGGGCTTCAGCTGCGCGCGAGTTGCTTTTCGTAGGAGCGAGGGGCACGCCGAGTCCATGCTCGCGAATCCGCGACAACGACGCAGCTCCGATACTTCGGCCGATCTCCGCTTCGCCAGCAAGCTGGCTCCTACAAATAGGTGCTGCGCCGCAACGGCGATCAGCCTTCCTTGCCGATCCCGTATCCGCGCAGCTTGTTTGCCACGGTGGTGTGCGAAACGCCAAGGCGTTTGCCCAGCAGCCGGCTGCTGGGATGGCGTTGATATAGCTCCTGCAACACCGCCTTTTCGAAGCGGCCGACGATGCTGTCCAGATCGCCGTCCAGCGAGAAGTCACCCAGCGGTTGCGGTGAGCCGTAGTCCGGCAGGCGGATGTGTTCGGGCTTGATCACCCCGCCCTCGCACAGCGAAACCGCCTGGAACAGCGTGTTTTCCAGCTGCCGCACGTTACCTGGCCAGTGATAGCCGGCCAGCCGCTCCAGCGCCTTTGGTGACAGGCTCGGCAAGGCGCAGCCGATCTGCCGGCTTGCCTGATCGAGGAAGTGCTGCACCAGCGGTTCCAGGCCATCCAGGCATTCACGCAGCGGGGGGATGTGCAGCGAGAGGACGTTGAGCCGGTGATAAAGATCCTGGCGAAACTCGCCCTTGGCACAGAGCTCCGACAGATCAAGCTGCGTCGCGCAGATCACCCGCACATCGAGATAGACCTCCTCATCACTGCCCACCCGTCGAAAGCAGCCATCCTGCAGGAAGCGCACGAGTTTGGCCTGCAAACGTGTGCTCATCTCGCCAACCCCATCGAGGAACAGGGTGCCGCCGGTGGTCAGCTCCAGCAGGCCGAGTTTGCCTTCCGGGCGTGCGCCTTCAAAGGCGCCAGGGCCGTAGCCGAACAGCTCGGTCTCGGCCATGGATTCCGGCAGGCCGGCGCAATTGAGCGCCATGAACGGCGACTGCCCCCGCGGGCTGGACAGGTGACAGGCGCGCGCCAGCAGCTCCTTGCCGGTGCCGGTTTCGCCCTCGATCAGCAGCGGCGCATCCAGCGGCGCCATGCGGCGTGCTTCACGGACCACGGCGGCCATCACTTTGGAGCTCTGGAAAATACTGTCGAAGCCGCGCAGTTCCTGCTTGCGCACATTGTAGATGCGCTCGCCGACGCGGTCGGCGCGGTGCAGTGTCAGCACCGCGCCGGCAAGGGCTTCGCTGTCATCGTGCTCCGACTGCAACGGCGCGATGTCAGCGAGAAACACATCGCCCTTGATGGTGACGCGCAGGCCGTTGATGCGTGCCTTGTTCGCTCGCACCAACTCCGGCAGGTCGAAATCCTCGGCGTAGCGCGACAGGCTCATGCCCGGCACCTCATCCACGCGAACCCTGAGCAGCTGCGCCGCGGCACGGTTGGCGGCGACTATGGCACCGGCCATGTCGATGGAGAGCACTGGAAACTCCAGCGCGCCCAGCAGCGCATTGAGCTCCAGCGAATGCCGCTCGCTGGGCATCAGGCCGACCTTGCGCACCTCGAACACGCCTTGCAGCGCTTCGATCTTCGGCCGCAGCGCCTGGAGCTGCAGGTTCATCAGGTTGGGGCAATGCAGGTAGACCGCATTACCGTGCTCACCGCCGACTTCGCCGCGCGCCACGTTGATACCGTAGTCGACCAGCAGTTCGAGCATGTCACGCAGAATGCCAATGCGGTTCTGGCAATGAATCTTGATACGCATGCAAGGGTGCCTTTGGGCTTGTTGTTATAAGCGGGATCAGATTTTCCGCTGATCACCGTTGATTTTCGTCAAGATTATTTGACAGATGCGCCTGCGAGCAAGGTGATGTTTGCCTAAATACATCCGATTGTAATCATTTCGTTACGAACGCAAGTGCCGCCTCGTGCCTCTTATTGCGTTAATGGACTCGCCAGAGCGGTGGCAGCGCGTTCAGATGGAGCCATTCCATAACAACAAAGACTCAGGCGGCCGCCCCGCTCAGGAGGTCAGATGAAAGCCACTCAATACGTTGCCCGCGAACCGGATGCGCAAGGCCACATCCACTATCCGGACAGCGAACATGCAGTTTGGCAAACCCTGATTGAACGTCAGCTGAAATTGCTCGATGGCCGCGCTTGCCAGGAGTATCTCGACGGCATCGAACAGCTCGCACTGCCCCATGACCGCATCCCCCAGCTGGGCGAAATCAACCGCGTGCTGGAGGCGACCACCGGCTGGCAGGTCGCCCGGGTGCCGGCGCTAATTCCCTTTCAAACCTTTTTCGAGCTGCTGGCCAGCAAGCGCTTTCCGGTCGCGACCTTCATCCGCACCCCGCAGGAACTGGATTACCTGCAGGAGCCTGACATCTTTCACGAGATCTTTGGCCACTGCCCGCTGTTGACCAACCCCTGGTTCGCCGAATTCACTCACACCTACGGCCAGCTCGGCCTCAAGGCAACCAAGGAAGAGCGCGTCTACCTGGCGCGGCTGTACTGGATGACCATCGAATTCGGCCTGGTGGAAACCTCAGCCGGACGCCGCATCTATGGCGGCGGCATTCTTTCCTCGCCAAAGGAAACGCTCTACAGCCTTTCCGATGAACCCGAGCACCAGGGGTTCGATGTGGTCGAAGCCATGCGCACGCCCTATCGCATCGACATCCTGCAGCCGGTCTATTTCGTCCTGCCGGAGCTCAAGCGACTGTTCGATGTGGCCCATGAAGACATCATGGCCCACGTCCGCACCGCCATGAAGCTGGGCCTGCACCAGCCGAAGTTTCCACCTAAAGCGGCGTAGGGTGGATGACGCCGAAGGATCATCCACGCGTCCATCGTTTCGGATGACGCTGTTGCTCGACGTCGTGAAGACCGAAGCAGACGCGTGGAAAACGCTTCGCGGTTTTCCACCCTACGCTGCTTAACTCTTATCAACCTCACCACAAGGACCAAGCCATGACCGCCCTCACCCAAGCCCACTGCGAAGCCTGCCGCGCCGACGCACCCAAGGTGTCCGACGATGAACTGGCCGAGCTGATCAAGCAGATCCCGGACTGGAACATCGAAACCCGCGACGGCCACATGGAGCTGGAGAAGGTCTTCTTGTTCAAGAACTTCAAGCACGCTCTGGCTTTTACCAACGCCGTCGGCGAGATTGCCGAAGCCGAGGGCCACCACCCCGGCCTGCTCACCGAATGGGGCAAGGTCACCGTGACCTGGTGGAGCCACTCGATCAAAGGTCTGCATCGCAACGACTTCATCATGGCCGCGCGCACCGACGAGGTCGCGAAAAACGCCGAGGGTCGCAAGTGAAGCAGTTCGCTGACGTGGCGCGGGTGCCTGGCGACCCGATCCTCGGTCTGCTCGATGCCTATCGCGCCGATCCCAATCCGGCCAAGCTCGACCTCGGTGTTGGCGTCTACAAGGATGCCCTCGGCCTGACGCCGATCCCCAAGGCCGTAAAGCTGGCCGAGCAGCGGCTGATCGACAGCGAACAGACCAAAAGCTACATCGGCGGCCACGGTGATCCGCTGTTCGGCGAGCAGCTGTTGCAGCTGGTGCTGGGCGAAGGCTCACCGGCGCTGGTCGAACACCGCGCAGGCTGCACCCAGACACCCGGCGGTACCGGCGCGCTGCGGCTGGTGGGCGATTTCATCGCCAAGTGCCTGCCGGGCCGCAGCCTCTGGCTCAGCGACCCGACCTGGCCGATCCACGAAACCCTGTTCGCCGCGGCCCGCTTGAAGGTCGAGCATTATCCCTACGTCGACGCGCAGAACAGGCTGGACGTGCCGGCCATGCTCGCCGCGCTGGAGCAGATCCCCAGCGGTGACGTGGTGCTGCTGCACGCCTGCTGTCACAACCCCACCGGCTACGATCTGAGCCGGGACGACTGGCGCCAGGTACTCGAGATCGTGCGCCGCCGCGAGCTGTTGCCGCTGTTCGATTTCGCCTATCAGGGCTTTGGCGACGGCCTGGATGAAGATGCCTGGGCCGTCCGCCTGTTCGTTGGTGCCTTGCCCGAGGTGCTGATCACCAGTTCCTGCTCGAAGAATTTCGGCCTGTACCGCGAACGCACCGGTGCGTTGATCGTGGTCGCCGCTGACGGCGAGTCGCTGATCGATGTGCGCAGCCAGTTCGCCTCGGTGGCGCGCAACCTCTGGTCGACACCGCCTTCTCACGGTGCTGCTGTAGTGGCGACGATTCTCTCCAACCCCGAATTGCGTCAGCTCTGGCAGCAGGAAGTCGCCGCCAAGCGCGAGCGCATTGCCGGTTTGCGCCAGGGGCTGGTGGAAGCGCTTGCACCCTATGGGTTGGCTGAGCGCTTTGCGCATATCGCGCAACAACGCGGGATGTTCTCCTACACCGGCCTCACCGCTGAGCAGGTGCTGCGCCTACGGCGAGAGGATGCGGTGTATCTGGTCGAAAGCGGGCGGGCGAATATCGCCGGGCTGGACGCTGCGCGGCTTGACCAATTGGCGGCGGCC
>TARA_R100000541_G_scaffold1201_14_pt1 | contig 34082 bp, 32 predicted proteins | sample TARA_R100000541 | Tara Oceans TARA_R100000541 (sample SAMEA2621416) | marine metagenome | biome: marine biome (ENVO:00000447); feature: surface water layer (ENVO:00002042); material: "saline water (ENVO:00002010), including plankton (ENVO:xxxxxxxx)" | depth 5 m | reverse complement strand
GCGGCCTCGGCCAGCCGCGATTTCGCTGAGCTGCGTGCCGGACATAGCGGGTTGCTCTGGATTCAATACGACCCAGCTGACGCCCGTTGCACGCTGTGGTACTGGCGCAACGGTACAACACAGTGTCTGACCCCTACGGGCTTCTCGCTGCGCAGCCGGGTATACGAATACGGTGGCGGTGCGTTTACTCTCACCGATGAAGGCGTTGCGTTCGTCAACGAAAAGGATCAGCAGATCTATCTGCAAGCCATTGACGGTTCGAGCGCGAGCCAGCCGGCGGCGCTTACCTCGCGCCCGCAATGCCGTTACGGCGATCTGCAATATGATCGCCGCCGTGGCGCGATCCTGGCGGTCGAGGAAGCCCATGATGAAGAGGACGTCCGGCATCGGTTGGTAAGCGTTTCGCTTGCAGGCGTGCATCAGATGCTTGTCGAAGGTGCCGACTTCTATGCCTCGCCTACGCTGGACGCTACAGGTGAGCGTCTGGCCTGGATTCAATGGCAGCGTCCCGAGCAACCCTGGACGGCTACCAGTCTCTGGATCGCCGACGTCCTAACAGACGGCCAACTCGGCCCCGCGGTGTGCATGGCTGGCAGTGACGATTCGGAGTCACTGCAACAGCCTCGCTTCGCCAGCAACGGCGACCTGTTTTGCCTGACCGACCGCGCCGGCTGGTGGCAGCCCTGGCGGAGCCAAGGCGATTCTCTCGTGCCCGTGGAGTGCTTCGCTCGACATCGCTTCGACCACGCTCCGGCGCCCTGGCAGTTAGCGACCGTCAGCTATGTGCCGTTGACTGGCGGTGCCTGGCTATCGACTCGGCTGGTGGAGGGGTACGGCCTGCTTTTCGAGCATGACGCCGGGGGAAGCGAGCGGCAGCTCGCGCCTGCATACAGTCGTTGTCGTCAGTTGGCCGTGGATGAGCACCGCTACTATTGCATTGCCGGGGCTCCTGATCGTATGCCCGCCGTGCTGGCAATCGAACGTGTAACCGGTGAAATTGCGATCCTGGCCGGCGGCGAACAGCCCTTGCCGGCCGAGCAGCTGTCTTGCGCGCAACCGTTCAGTTTTGCGACGGGCCAGGAGGAGGTGGCGCACGCCTTTTTCTATCCGCCGCGCAATGCCGACTGCCTTGGCCTGCCCGGGGAGAAACCTCCGCTGGTCGTGTTCATGCATGGCGGGCCGACCTCCGCGAGCTATCCGGTTTTCGACCCGCGTATTCAGTACTGGACGCAACGGGGCTTCGCCGTCGCCGATGTCAATTACCGGGGCAGCAGTGGATTTGGCCGAGCCTATCGGCAGCGGTTGCGCGGCGAATGGGGCGTAGTGGACGTCGAGGATGCGTGCGCGGCGGTGCAGGCATTGGCCGTTCGCGGCCAGATCGATTCCGCGCGCACCTTCATTCGAGGCTCCAGCGCGGGCGGTTACAGCGCACTCTGCGCGTTGGCCGCCGATGCCGGCTTTACTGGCGGTGCCAGCCTCTACGGGGTCAGCGACCCGATGGCCTTGCGGCGCGTGACGCACAAATTCGAAGCGGATTATCTGGATTGGCTGATAGGCGATCCTGAGCGTGACGCTCAGCGATACAAGGAGCGGACGCCGCTTAACAACGCTGCACAGATACGGGTTCCGGTGATTTTCTTCCAGGGCGCGCTGGATGCGGTGGTTCTGCCCGAACAAACCGAGTCCATGGTGGACGCATTGCGCGAGCAGGGTGTGCGGGTGGAATATTGCCTCTATCCGCAAGAACGTCATGGTTTTCGCCAGGCAGCCAACCTGGCAGATGCATTGGAGCGCGAGTGCCGCTTCTATATGTCGCTGCTGGGTCGAACCGGCGGCCAGTAAAGCAGCCCTCGCACCGCCATGCTCCGTTTTGCCGATTGCTTTGATGGAGGAAAGCAGTACGCTTGCCAAAAGTAACAAATAATAACGAGAGGCCGTCGTATGAGCCCCAACCTTAGCCTGCAACGTAAGTTCGTATCCCCAGAGATCGTGTTCGGCGCGGGCTGTCGGCACAGCGCCGGCAATTACGCGAAAAATTTCGGCGCCCGAAAGGTGCTGCTCGTGTCTGATCCAGGCGTGGTAGCTGCCGGTTGGGTCGGTGATGTCCAGGCAAGCCTGAGCCGGCAGGACATCGACTACCACCTGTTTACCCAGGTGTCGGCCAACCCCCGCTCGGAAGAAGTGATGCTGGGTGCCGAGATGTACCGCAGCGAGGGGTGCAACGTCATCGTCGCGGTTGGCGGCGGCAGCCCGATGGACTGCGCCAAGGGCATCGGTATCGCGGTGGCGCATGGCCGGAATATCATCGAGTTCGAGGGCGTCGACACGCTGCGTGTGCCAAGCCCACCGTTGATTCTGATTCCCACGACCGCGGGCACTTCTGCCGACGTTTCGCAGTTCGTGATCATTTCCAACCAGACCGAGCGGATGAAGTTTTCCATCGTCAGCAAGGGCGCCGTACCGGATGTCTCGCTGATCGATCCGGAAACCACCCTCAGCATGGATCCGTTCCTGTCGGCTTGTACGGGTATTGATGCGCTGGTCCATGCCATAGAAGCCTTCGTTTCGACTGGCCATGGACCGCTGACAGATCCTCACGCGCTGGAGGCGATGCGGCTAATCAACGGCCATCTGGTTGAGATGATCGCCAATCCGGCAGACATCCAACTGCGCGAGAAAATCATGCTAGGTAGCATGCAGGCCGGCTTGGCCTTCTCCAACGCGATCCTTGGCGCAGTACACGCGATGTCGCACAGCTTGGGCGGTTACCTGGACCTGCCGCATGGCCTGTGTAATGCGGTTTTGGTCGAGCACGTGGTGGCGTTCAATTACGATTCAGCGCCGGATCGCTTCAAAGTGGTCGCTGAAACCCTGGGTATCGATAGTCGCGGGCTGAGCCATCGGCAGATCCGTGAACGGCTCATGCAACATCTGATCAGCCTCAAGCAGGCCATTGGTTTCCACGAAACACTGGGCTTGCATGGCGTGGACCTCTCCGACATCCCGTTTCTTTCGCAGCACGCTATGCAGGACCCCTGCATTCTGACCAACCCTCGTTCGTCGACCCAACGAGACGTCGAAGTGGTCTATGCCGAAGCACTCTGAACAGGACAATGCGCTCGCCGGGCTCCTTGGGCTGGGTACACATTCCGCCCGCAAGAGCCATTACCCTGAGCTCGTGGCCCGTCTTGAAGAACTCGAGGCCGAGCGCAACCGCTACAAATGGCTGTTCGAACATGCTGTGCACGGCATTTTCCAGGCAAGCCTGCAGGAAGGCATCCGTGCAGCCAATCCAGCGCTGGCAAGGATGCTCGGCTACGAAAACCCGGCCGAGGCGCTCTGGCACCTGACCGATCTCTCGCATCACCTGTTCATCGGTGGTGAAGCCGAGCTCGAGCAAATTCGCCACACCCTGAAGACCCAGCAAGGCCTGTTCGGGTACGACACCCGTCTGCGCCGCAAGGACGGCACCGCTATCGATGTGATCATGAACCTCTTGCTCAAGCCGGACGAAGACGGCCTGGTCGAGGGTTTTGTAGCGGACATCACCGATCGCAAACTGGCCCAGATGCGCCTGTTGCAACTCAACGAACAGCTTGAACAGCGGGTCACCGAACGGACCCTAGAGCTGCGTAAGGCGCGGGATGCTGCCGAGGCGGCCAACCACAGCAAAGACAAATACCTGGCCGCCGCCAGCCACGATCTATTACAGCCGCTCAATGCCGCACGTTTGTTGATCTCGACACTAAGGGAACGCCGTCTGCCGGATACTGAGACCAATCTGGTCGAGCGGGCGCATCAGGCGCTTGAAGGGGCAGAAGATCTGCTTACGGACTTGCTGGATATTTCCAAATTGGACCAGCAGGCGATAAAACCCGACATCGATGTTTATCGTCTCGATGAAGTGCTGTTACCACTGGTTTCTGAATTTCAGTCCGTGGCGGATGCAGCCGGCCTTGGTTTTGACCACTACATTCCGGCCTACGCGTTGCGCAGCGATTTCCGGCTGCTGACGCGCATCCTGCGTAATTTTCTCAGCAATGCCTGCCGCTATACCGATCACGGCCGCGTATTGCTGGGCGCGCGCAAGCGCGGCGAATACCTGCGCATCGAGGTCTGGGACACCGGTCGCGGAATCGAAGCGGATCAGATGAAATCGATCTTCCTCGAGTTCAATCAGTTGGGTGTACAGCGCGCCACCGAGCGCCCCGGCGTCGGGCTGGGTCTGGCCATTGTCGATCGCATTGCTTCGATGCTGGCCTATCCGATTCAGGTGCGTTCTCAACTTGGTCGAGGCTCCGTCTTCAGCATTGATGTGCCACTGGCCGATCCGCCGGAGCACCTGCCGGTCGAAGCGCCTGGGCTGATGCCAGTGCTTGGCAACCCGTTACCGGGGCGTCGTTTGCTGGTCCTCGACAACGAGCTGAGCATCCTCCACAGCATGGCTGCGTTGCTGGGGCAATGGGGCTGCGACGTGTTGACGGCCACCGACCAGGAAGCCGCGTTAGCTGTGCTCGAAGGAACGCCGCCCGAGGCAATTCTCGCCGACTACCATCTCGATCAGGGCGTGACCGGCTGGGAAGTGGCCACTGCGTTGAGGGAGCACTTTGCGCAGCCAATTCCCGTGGTGATGGTGACGGCCGATCGCAGCGACCAGTGTCGCCGCCAACTGCACGGGTTTGGCGTGCCAGTGCTGAACAAGCCAGTCAAGGCGGGGAAATTGCGATCGGTACTGAGTCACTTGCTCAGCGATAGCCACCGCTGATAGACCCAAAGCGCGAACAGGCGATGAACCGGCGCAAACCGGAATGTCTCGTTGTTCGCTGCGTCACGCTCAACTGGCTGGTTTCACTGCGTGATCACGGTGCGGCAGGGCGATCGAGATCAGTGCAGCGAGCAGCACAAAGACGCTCGATATCCAGAGGCAGGCCTCGAGTCCATATCGCTGATAGACCCAACCAGAGAGGAGGGTGCCAACCAATCGGCCCAGCGCGTTGGACATGTAATAGAAGCCGACGTCCAGCGATACACCGTCGGCCTTGGCATAAGAGACGATCAGGTAGCTGTGCAGCGATGAGTTTATGGCGAAAAGCGCTCCAAACAGCAGCAAGCCGCCGAGCAGTACCGCCTGGGCCGACCAATCGGTGCCCAGCCCCAACGCGATTCCCCCCGGCAAGCCGGCCAGAAGCAGCGCCCAACCAAACGCCGAGCGCCCGTCTGGAACCTCACCACGCCTCTTGCCCGTAATAGCCGGGGCAAGTGACTGGACGATGCCATAGCCGATCACCCAGAGCGCGAGAAAGCCGCCTACCTGCCAGAAGTCCCAGCCAAACACCGCGGACAGATAGACCGGTAGCGCCACCACGAACCAGACATCTCGGGCGCCGAACAGGAACAGCCGTGCGGCTGACAGAGCATTGATGGCCCGGCTCTTGGAGAGCATTTCGCGAAACTTCGGTTTCGCCTTGGCCTTGCCCAGGTCTTTTTTCAGCAGTACCAGACTGGAAATCCAGATCAGCGACAGTGCCGCGGCCATGACGAGAAGTGATCCACGAAAGCCAATAACTGCAAGCAGGGCACCGCCGAGGAAAAAACCGACACCCTTCAGCGCGTTCTTAGACCCGGTCAACACAGCTACCCACTGGTACAGCGTGCCTTGCTGACCCTCCGGCACCAAGAGCTTGATCGAGCTCTTGGCACTCATCTTGTTCAGGTCCTTGGCAATGCCTGACAGCGCTTGCGCGCCCATCACCCACGGAATCGTCAGCCATGCGGCGGGCACCGTGAGCATCATCAGGGCCACGACCTGCATGGCGAGGCCAATGTTCATGGTGCGGTTGAGCCCAATTCGGGCTCCCAGGTAGCCGCCAACCAGATTGGTGATGACACCGAACACTTCATAGAAGAGAAACAGGGCGGCAATTTGCAACGGCGTATAACCCAGCGCATGAAAGTGCAGCACTACCAGCATCCGCAGCGCACCATCGGTCAGGGTGAAGGCCCAGTAGTTGCCGGTCACCAGCAAATACTGGCGAACCTCCGGAGCGAGGCGGGAGAGGGCGTGCATGACGAGTCCTGTTGCGGTGCGGAGGGTACGGATGGCGTCGCGAGCGCGCCATCCTCGGTATCAATCGGCTAGACCGACCTTGCGTGCCAATTCGACGGTGCGGTTGGCGTAGCCCCACTCGTTGTCGTACCAGGCATACAGCTTCACCTGTGTGCCGTTCACGACCATGGTCGACAATGCATCGATGATCGAGGAGCGTGGGTCGGTGCGGTAGTCGATGGAAACGAGCGGCCTCGTTTCATAGCCAAGGATGCCCTTGAGTGGACCTTCGCTTGCCGCGGCCTGCAGTAGCGTGTTGACTTCCTCGACAGAGGTGGCTCGCTCGACTTCGAAAACGCAGTCGGTCAGCGATGCATTGGCCAGCGGGACGCGTACCGCGTGGCCGTTGAGCTTGCCGCGCAACTCCGGAAAGATCTCGGCGATCGCGGTGGCTGAACCGGTAGTAGTCGGGATCAGGCTCATGCCCGAGGCGCGGGCGCGACGCAGATCCTTATGGGGCTGATCGAGGATGCTCTGGGTATTGGTCAGGTCGTGGATCGTGGTAATCGAACCATGGCAGATCCCCAGGTGTTCATGGATCACCTTGACCACCGGGGCGAGGCAGTTGGTGGTGCAGGAGGCTGCGGTAACGATCCGGTGCTGCGCTGGATCGAACAGCGTGTCATTGACCCCCATGACGACATTGAGCGCCCCGGCTTCCTTGACCGGCGCGCTGACGACGACACGCTTGACGCCCTGGTCCAGATAGCTTTGCAGCACGGCCACCGTCTTCATCTTGCCGCTGGCTTCGATGACCAGATCACAGCCGGACCAATCGGTATCGGCAATGGCCTTGTTAGCAGTGACCCGGATTCGTTTGCCATCCACAACAATGCAATTGCCGTCGCTGCTCGCTTCGTGCTGCCAGCGGCCATGCACCGAGTCGAAATTCAGCAGGTGGGCGTGAGTGGCTGCGTCCCCGGCGGGATCGTTGATCTGGATGAATTCCAGCTCCGGCCAGTCCCAGGCCGCGCGTAGGGCCAGACGGCCGATCCGGCCGAAACCGTTGATACCAATTTTGAGCGTCATGGTTGATTTCCGTAAGTCAGGCGCCGCGAGGCGCAAACATGATGATGGCCATGCCGACCAATGCGACGGCCGACCCCAGTAGATCCCAGCCGGTAGGCCTGATGCCGTCGACGAGCCACAGCCAGACGATTGCAGCGCCGATGTAAACGCCGCCATAGGCGGCATACACGCGCCCGGCTGCTGTCGGGTGCAGCGATAACAGCCAAGCAAACAGCATCAATGATGCCGCGGCAGGTATCAGGAGCCAGGCGCTTTTGCCTTGACGAAGCCATAGGTACGGCAGATAGCACCCAACGATTTCGGCCAGTGCGGTGATGAAGAACAAGCCAAAGGTTTTCAGCATCAGAGGTCAGTCGCCAAACTGTGCGAGCCAGCCGACATGGGCCGGGTGTTGAATGGCTTTGGGTCGAAGCGCCTGGACCTCTTTCACGGCGGTCTCCCGAGGCATGCCCAGCTCGATCAGGATGCGCGCGGCGATCAGCCCGGTGCGTCCGGAACCACCCTTGCAGTGGATCGCCAGCGTGGCGCCTTCGGCCAGTCGCGCAAGGATGATGTCCCGATGGCGATGCCAAGCAGAATCGAAGTCAGCCTGCGGGACCTGTTCATCGGACACCGGTAGCTGCAACCACTCCATGCCAAGCTCGGCGCAGCGAGCCGGAAGGTCATCCGCATGGTTGGCTGCCAGCTCGGCATTCGGCATCAGCGTGATGAGCACCTGCGCGCCAGCTGATTCGATCGTCGTCAGCGCTTCACTTACGCCGGTGCCCTTGGTGCCAGGGCATGGCGTGAACATTAAGCGGCCTGCGTAACCCGGGATATCGAGTACGTCATAGGGGTGCGACATGGTTGCCTTTCCTTGTTTCAAATCGAGCGCTGATTGACGCGTGCTGACAGGGCCTCGGCCGACTCCTTGCGTTCGGAGTAGCGATCGACAAGGTAGCCACCGCGTCCATGTACCAGCAGCGTGAACTTGACCAGTTCCTCCATCACGTCCACGACCCGGTCGTAATAGGCCGAAGGTTTCATTCGCCCGGCGTCGTCGAACTCCAGAAACGCCTTAGGTACTGAAGACTGGTTGGGGATTGTGACCATCCGCATCCAGCGGCCCAGCACGCGCATCTGATTCACCGCATTGAAGGACTGCGAGCCCCCACAGACCTGCATCAGCGCCAGCGTCTTGCCCTGCGTCGGGCGGACGGCGCCCATGCTCAGCGGTACCCAGTCGATCTGTGCCTTGAACACCGCACTCATCGCACCGTGTCGTTCCGGCGAGCACCACACCTGGCCTTCCGACCAGATCACCAGCTCGCGCAGCTCCTTCACCTTGGGATGAGATTCGGGCGCGTCGTCTGGCAAGGGCAGGCCGGCGGGGTCGAAGATTCGCGTTTCGCAACCCATTGCCTCCAACAGACGCGCCGCCTCCTGGCTCATCAAGCGACTGAACGAGCGTTCGCGGTTCGAGCCATAGAGCAACAGAATGCGCGGTTTGTGTGCCGGATCGCTGGGCAGGTTGAGCTTATCCAGACTCGGTAGGTCGAGATGCTCGAGGTCGATATTGGGAAGACTTTCGTTCATTGCTTTTCTCGCATCAGGGCGTCACTCATCATTCGCGGCGTTCGCATCGAGCCGGTTGCGGAAGGGCGGGGAGAGCCGCCATGCGTACCTGGAAATTCGAGCCTGTCGTCGAACGCGCACGGGCTGATGCGTGCGGAGCCGCGCTAGCTGTGCACGGCCATTGCGCTCTCACGGATCGCTCCGATTCAGCCGCAGACTGCCGCGCGGTCAGGCCGTTCATGCATGCGTTCAAGGCGCTCAGCATCACTACTCAACCATTGTTTATTGGCATTGAGCACGACCTGCAGCATCTCGTGAACCCAATCGGGTAGATGCGGGTGCAGTCGGTAATACACCCACTGCCCCTGGCGTCTGTCTTCAAGGATTGCGCAGCTTCTCAACTGGGAGAGATGCCGCGAAATCTTAGGCTGGCTTTGCTCAAGCGCGGTCGTCAGCTCGCAAACGCACAGTTCCCCTTTGAGCGTGATCAGCAAGGTCATGCGCGCTCGGGTTTCATCGGAGAGGCATTTAAAAACCATGTCAGGCGTTAGAGGTTCGATCATGGAATTCATGGCCTGGACGATGTGATTGACGTGGAGCAGGCTCCACACGGAAAGCTGAGAATATATTGATAGCCGCATATACTGTAAAGCGAATATGCTCAGACGGTTTCTTGGCAAGCTCGGCTGCAAAAGCGCAGCAGCATGACCGGGCCGTGACTTTCGATGGGGGTGAACTGCCGTGCGCGGCCCATGGCCCATCAGATGACTTCGATGCTGACGGAGCTGCCACCGGCTGCTAACACTTCAGAACTGCGACCTAGATGAAATAACGAGAAGCTCCATGTCTACCCAATGCGAAACCATAGGAAAAAAAGCCGCAGGTGCGCCAATCGGTTTCTTTGAGCGTTACCTGACCCTCTGGGTCTTTCTGTGCATCGTTGCCGGGACGCTCATCGGCCTGTTTGCGCCAAAGGCGGCACAGACGGTCGGTGCGATGGAGCTGGCAAACGTGAACATCCCCGTAGGGGTGCTGATCTGGGTGATGATCATCCCGATGCTGATGAAAATCGACTTCAGCGCACTTCATGAGATCTTTGAGCACCGCGTCGGTATGGGCGTGACCCTCCTCGTGAACTGGGCTATCAAACCCTTCACCATGGCGTTTCTCGCCTGGCTGTTTCTCCGACACGTATTCGCAGATTGGCTGCCGGCTGACCAGATCGATAGCTACGTCGCCGGCCTGATCCTGCTCGGCGCGGCCCCTTGCACAGCCATGGTGTTCGTCTGGAGCAACCTGTGTAACGGCAACGCCAACTTCACCCTGACTCAAGTAGCAGTAAACGACTTGATCATGGTGTTTGCTTTTGCGCCCATCGTGGCCTTGCTGCTAGGAGTCTCGTCGATCCCTGTGCCCTGGGATACGCTGATCCTTTCCGTCGTGATGTATATCGTCATCCCGCTTACGGTTGCCCAGTTCATTCGCTCCCGCCTTCGCAGGCGCGGTGAAGACAGATTTCAGGCAGCACTGGCCCGTATTCAGCCGTTCGCTATCCTGGCGCTGCTGGCGACACTCGTGTTGCTGTTCTCCTTTCAAGGTGAAGCGATTGTCGAACAGCCTCTGGTGATCGCCATGTTGGCGGTGCCGATCCTGCTGCAAACGCTCGTGATTGCCGCGTTGGGTTACTGGCTCAACCGACAGCTGAAAGTGCGCCATGACATCGCCGGGCCGTCCGCCATGATCGGCGCGTCGAATTTCTTCGAGCTCGCGGTAGCCGTCGCCATCGTGCTGTACGGCTTCAACTCGGGCGCGGCACTGGCGACGGTCGTAGGGGTGCTCATCGAGGTGCCGGTTATGCTTTGGCTGGTTCGTACCGTCAACAAAAGCCGAGACTGGTACGAGCGGGCGCTGCCGCGAGACTAAAGGAGAAACAGGTGGACGCTTTCACGTGGCTCAATAATTAGCTGTTGCGAATGGATTGGCTGTCCTCTCTGGTGCGCTTACTGCTCGAAGAGGTATTCGGCCTGGACCTGGCCAGCCGCCTGGGGGGCAGTCTGCATTTCTTCATATATGACGTAATTAAGATTTTCATTCTGCTGTCGGCTTTGATCTTCCTGATTTCGTGGGTACAAAGTTACTTTGCACCGGAACGCACTCGGCGGATTCTTGGCGGCATGCATGGTTTCAAGGCAAACCTGACTGGAGCGTTGCTCGGCACAGTCACGCCTTTTTGCTCCTGCTCGTCGATCCCGTTGTTCATCGGCTTTACCAGCTCCGGACTGCCGCTAGCCGTGACCTTCTCCTTTCTCATTTCCTCGCCGCTTGTGGACCTTGCCTCGATGATCCTCTTGGCCAGCGTGTTCAATTGGTCCATCGCGCTGGCCTACGTCGTGGTCGGCATCATCCTGGCGGTAGTTGGCGGGACGCTCATTGGCAAAGCGCAGATGGAGCGCTACGTCGAAGCCTTCGTAACCCAGCACAAGGCTCTCGAGCTCCCTGAAGAGCAACTGGTACTGCGTGATCGGCTTGTCTATGCACGGGATCAGGTAATCGAAATCGCGCAAAGGGTCTGGCTTTACGTGCTGCTCGGGGTTGGCATTGGCGCGGCGATACACAACTGGATTCCGGAAGAGGTGATCACCGACGCCATTGGTCAGGACCACTGGTGGTCGGTGCCGCTGGCTGCGCTCGTCGGTGTGCCGATGTACGCCGACATCTTCGGCACCCTGCCTATTGCAGAGGCGCTGGTCGGAAAAGGTGTCGGCATTGGCACTGTGCTGGCCTTCATGATGGCGGTGACTGCGCTGTCCCTGCCGTCACTCATCATGCTGAAAAAGGTTGTTCAGGCGCCGCTGCTGGCTCTCTTTTTTGGCATCGTGGTAGTCGGCATCATGCTGATCGGTTACTTCTTCAACAGCATCAGCCACCTACTTCTATGACTTGTAAGGGAATCATTTCATGATCATCAAAATCCTTGGTACAGGCTGCAAAAAGTGCGTTGCACTCACTGAGAATGCTCAGCAAGCGGTCAGCGATCTCGGTATCGAAGCACAGATCGTAAAGGTCACCGACATGGCGGAGATCGCCGCTCACGGCGTCATGTCGACCCCGGCTCTGGCGGTTGACGATAAAGTCGTGTCGATGGGGAAAGTACTGACGCCAAGCGAAATCGAGCGGTTGCTGAAGGCTCGCTGAGCCGAGAGCCCACCCATCCCCAGTTACATGCTTACCCGTCGTCATGGCGCGGTGTCGGTCCAGGCCGTGCACCAGACCAGAGGTCTCGAGCGCCCCGGCTAGCTGCCCTGAAAGCTGAGCAGCAACACCGAATAGCCGACCGAGCCGAGCAGGAAGGCACTGAAGCGGCTATCGCGCTCTTCGGGTAACTCCTCTTTCAATACGTTCAGAATGATCGAGCCGCCTACAAAAGCGGTCAGTGCCGACACGGCGAGCTCCGAAATCTCCGTAGCGAGGCCGAGCGTCCAACCGGCCAGCGGCATCGCGGCGAGGAACCAGCGACCGCGGCGCCTGAATAACCCCTTGTGGTCGTGCTGAAGGGCAAAGTCATTGACCAGAAAATGCAGGCCCATCGCGACACAATAGAGCACCAGGGTAGTCAGGCTGCTGTTTTCACCCTGAATCAGCAGATAACCAATGAGGCCGTTGTAGACGGCGAATGCGCCGATATGCAGCCAGAACACACCCGCATGAGATTCGGCATGTTCCGGCAAGCGACGGCGATGTTCCTTGATCAGCCGTTCCAAGCCATAGAATGAGGCGAGGCCAAGCAGCGCCAGCAAGTAGACATGATGCTCCAAATAGCTGAGCACCCAAATGTCACTGCCGTCCATCACCGCCTGACCGCGCGCCAGTTCGGGCAGCAGATGGACGAACACGTAGGCGACCGAAACGCCGCCAGCCATGGAAAGCCACCGGCTACGAGGCAGGCTATCGAGCCTGCGCAAACGGCCTGCAAAAACATGAACGGTAGCCAGAACAAAGGCGGCGACGAAGCTGGCAAACAAGAGTGACTCCATACATGGGTAACGATTTGATCATTACCAATGACTTCAGTCTGCGCTCTCGCGTTCACTCGGCATGCCTCGTAAGTCAATCCCGTGATGCCAAAACGCCATGCTGCGATGTATGGTCTGGGTAATGCAGTATTTTTTTTGTTAAAGTTCGCCGCTTATGAAGCGAGCAGCCAGCCCAGCTTTGAATTTGTCCAGAAAGAGGTGTCTGCTTGATTAGAGTGCTTGTGGTCGACGACCACGATCTAGTACGCACAGGCATTTCCCGCATGCTTGCCGATATCGATGGCTTGCAAGTGGTCGGTCAGGCGGAATCCGGTGAGGCGGCGATCAAGAAGTCCCGTGAGCTCAAGCCGGACGTCGTCTTGATGGACGTCAAGATGCCCGGCATTGGCGGCCTCGAGGCGACACGCAAGCTGCTGCGTAGCCATCCTGACATCAAGGTCATAGCGGTCACCATTTGCGAGGAAGATCCGTTTCCAACACGGCTGCTTCAGGCCGGGGCGGCTGGCTACCTGACCAAAGGCGCTGCGCTGGAAGAAATGATCCAGGCGATTCGCATGGTGTTCGCCGGCCAGCGCTACATCAGCCCACAGATCGCCCAGCAACTCGCGCTGAAGTCTTTTCAGCCCAAGGTCAACGGCTCACCTTTCGATCTATTGTCCGAACGGGAAATTCAGATCGCGCTGATGATCGCGAACTGTCAAAAGGTCCAGGCTATTTCGGACAAGCTCTGTTTGTCGCCCAAGACCGTGAACACCTACCGCTATCGCATCTATGAAAAGCTGTCGATCACCAGTGACGTCGAGCTAGCGTTGCTCGCCGTACGACACGGCATGGTCGACACCATCAATTGATGAGCGGCTTCGATTCCTCAGCATTCCTGGCTTCTTGCAGCGGACGTCCCGGCGTCTATCGGATGTTCGATGCCGAAGCCAAGCTGCTTTATGTAGGAAAAGCGAAGAACCTTAAAAAGCGCCTGGCCAGTTACTTTCGCAAGGTCGGGCAAGCACCGAAAACAGCCGCGCTCGTGGCCAGAATCGCCCAGGTCGAAACGACGATTACGGCCAACGAAACCGAAGCGCTACTGCTTGAGCAAACGCTTATCAAGCAATGGCGGCCGCCGTACAACATTCTGCTACGCGACGATAAGTCGTACCCCTATGTTTTTCTTTCCAGTGGGGACTTTCCTAGGCTCAGCATTCATCGAGGTGCCAAGAAGGAGATGGGCCGCTATTTCGGCCCCTATCCCAGCGCCGGCGCCATCCGCGAAAGCCTGAGCTTGTTGCAGAAGGCATTCTTCGTCCGCCAGTGTGAAGACAGCTACTACCGAAACCGCACCCGCCCGTGCCTGCAGTACCAGATCAAACGCTGCAAGGCACCGTGTGTGAACCTCGTGAAACCAGAGGAATATGCCGAGGACGTTCGCCATTCGGTGATGTTTCTGGAAGGACGCAGCAATGCTCTGGCTGAGGAGCTTTCAAAGAACATGGAGAAGGCGGCGATGGCGCTTGATTTCGAGCGTGCCGCGGAGATACGCGATCAGATAGGCATCCTGCGACGCGTCCAGGATCAGCAGAGCATGGAAGGCGGCAGCGGCAACGTCGATATCGTCTCAGCCGTGGTGAGCCCGGGCGGCGCTTGCGTCCACCTGATCAGCGTGCGCAGTGGCCGAGTGCTGGGCAGCAAGAATTTCTTCCCTCAGGTGGCAATAGAGGAAAGTGTCAGCGACGTACTGCAGGCATTTCTGGAGCAGTATTACCTCAGCTCCATGGAGCGCGATCTGCCGGCCGAGTTGATCGTCAACGCCGTGCACGAAGACTTCGGAACACTCATCAGCGCGGTCGTCGAGTTACGCGACGTCGAATTGATCATCACACATCGGGTACGCGGTACCCGTGCGCGCTGGCAGCAGCTGGCACTGACCAACGCCGAGCAAGCACTCGGTGCGAGACTGGCAAGCCGCCAGCATCTGGCTGCACGGTTCCAGGCGCTGGCCGAAGCATTGGAGATGGATGAACAGCCAAGTCGGCTCGAATGCTTCGATATCAGCCACTCCAGTGGCGAGGCCACCGTGGCGTCCTGCGTAGTGTTCGGTCCGGAAGGGCCGTTGAAGTCTGACTACCGGCGCTACAACATCGAAGGCGTTACCGCAGGTGACGATTACGCCGCAATGCACCAGGCGCTGTCCCGTCGCTTCAGAAAAGCAGCCGAGGGGGAGGGCAAGCTACCGGACATCTTGCTGGTGGACGGTGGCAAGGGCCAGCTCAACATGGCTCGTGAAGTGCTGCAGGAGCTCGCCGTACCCGACCTGATCCTGCTGGGCGTTGCAAAAGGCGTCACCCGCAAGCCGGGCCTGGAGACCCTTTATCTGAACGATGCAGCGCATGAATTCACGCTACCAGGCGACTCGCCAGCGCTCCACCTGATCCAGCAGGTGCGCGACGAAGCCCACCGGTTCGCGATCACCGGCCACCGAGCGCGACGGGGCAAGGCACGCACCACCTCAACATTAGAGGGGGTTGCCGGCATCGGACCGAAACGCCGCCGAGAACTGCTCAAACACTTCGGTGGTCTTCAAGAACTTAGCCGTGCGAGTCTTGACGAGATCGCCAAGGCGCCGGGTATCAGTAAAAAGCTTGCCGAGTCGATTTATGCCGCTCTGCACAGTGAGTAGAATCACCCCCTAAATCCGCGGACCAGTGGTATCGATGAACATCCCAAACATTCTCACCGTGCTACGCGTACTGCTGATACCGATCATCATCCTGTTGTTCTATCTGCCTTTCCAATGGAGCTATCTTGCGGCAAGCGCAGTATTCGCCATCGCGGCCATCACCGACTGGCTGGATGGGTATCTGGCCCGCAAACTTCAGCAGAGCACACCCTTTGGCGCCTTCCTTGATCCAGTGGCGGACAAACTGATGGTGGCTGTGGCACTGGTGCTGCTGGTTGAGGAGCATTCGAATCTCTGGTTGACCTTGCCGGCAGCGATCATTATTGGCAGGGAAATTGTGGTGTCAGCTTTGCGCGAATGGATGGCAGAGCTGGGCGCCCGGGCACAAGTGGCGGTGTCCAATCTGGGCAAGTGGAAAACAGCGGCACAAATGGTGGCGCTCATCATTTTGCTGGCTAACCCCCCGCTGACTACGGTATGGGTTGGGCTGGGTTATGCCTTGCTGATCGTCGCTGCCGGGCTGACGTTGTGGTCGATGGCCAATTACCTGATGGCCGCCTGGCCTCATCTAAGCCCTACTGAAAAGAAATAAAAAACTTTTTTAATCAAGGGCTTGACGGGGCGTGCTGAAACTATAAAATGGCGCCCGTCACCAAGACGATGCGGGAATAGCTCAGTTGGTAGAGCACGACCTTGCCAAGGTCGGGGTCGCGAGTTCGAGTCTCGTTTCCCGCTCCAGTTTGTTGACGATGACGCCGCTGCATGCGGCGTTATCGTTTTGAGGCCGGTTGGCAGAGTGGTTATGCAGCGGATTGCAAATCCGTGTACGCCGGTTCGATTCCGACATCGGCCTCCAGTAATAAAAAAACCGCAAGCGAAAGCTTGCGGTTTTTTTATGCGCGCTCAATTTGTGATTCGTGACACTGCAGCTTGGCCTGGTCTGGTGAGCATCCTCTCCAGCCGGAACTGTAGCGCCTCGGACGGTGACTGAAACATAGAGTCTATTAAGGAGTCCTCTATGTCAGATGCGATGAGCTACCTTGCAATTGCGCTTGCTGGCGCCGTTATCGTGCTGGATCTATTGGCCATCATCAGCGTGTTCAAAAGCGATCGAAGCGTCGGTGCGAAAGCCCTATGGGCGCTGGGTATCGCCATTTTTCCGATTCTCGGGCTGGTGTTCTGGTTGATCGTCGGCATGCGCCGTCGTCATTGAATCGTTACGTCGTAAGCCTAACTTCGGGCTGTTCCATGGCAGCAAACTCGCTACAGACGCGCCGGCATCGCCGTTCGGGTTGCGCCTCGGCCAGAGCCTCGTTATAGTCCTGCGCCGCGATCAACGTCGCGCATCACCGTCCCGCCCGGATGGCGAAACTGGTAGACGCAAGGGACTTAAAATCCCTCATCCGAAAGGGTATGCGGGTTCGATTCCCGCTCCGGGCACCATCGGGACACACTGATACATCCGTATCTAAACCGGCCGCCGCAGCCGGTTTGATTGTTTATAGGGCAGCAGGCCGCTGTGCTATGGCTCATTGCATGTGACCAGTGGCACCCTATCGTCGTGAACGCAGCCCCGCCACGCTCCTCTTATCCTGTAGTGCATTTGCTATGGCAGAGGAGATTAAACGATGGCCAATGACCCTGACGGTCTCTCAAACCAGAATAACGATCCTTCGCGCGCCGAGCGTGCGGGCAAAGAGGATGTGATCATTCCCGGTTCACCACCGCCGTTGGGATCCGAGCGAACGGATGTCAGTCCCGGTAGCGAAGCAGGCGTGGATGAGTTGCCGAACAATGACGGCAAGACTCCACGAGACAATGCCAAGCGAGGAGGGGAGATGAATAATGTCCCTGATATCGACCCCGACAGTGCAGAACTGGATGACGCACCTAATCCCCGTTAGCAGTCGCGCAATTAAAAAGCCCCGCACGGGGCGGGGCTGCAGGCGTTTAGCCAGTCGTTCCGTTGTCCTTTAACTCGCACTCCTGCGAACGCTCCTTGTCGAGCCTCCCTGGCCCGCTGCGCGTCCTGCGCTACTGGTGATTAGAGTAGGCGAGACAGAGACGACGCGAAATCATCCAACTTCACCAGTGTGGGTCAGCCGAGGCTTACGCCGAGTAGGCGATCGACGCATCGGTGTATATATCGAGCGAGATACTTTGCCCATGATCAAAAGCGTTTATCGCGTCAGCCTTGCCGCAGGGGCGTTGCTGACGCTGGCTGGCTGCAGTGCGTTCGAGGGCGTGCCAGCCGCTCAACCAACAGACGAGTACGTATTGGCCTGCGAGAAAGTTGAGCAACCTGGATGTGAGACTCGTGCAGAGCAGCTCTGTCCAGAGGGTTACGACACCCTCAGCAGCGAAGAAGATTTTGCACGAAAGGAGTTGCGAGTCAGATGCACAGGTGAGGCAAACCCGCCCTAGTTCGGACGGCCGCAGGAGCGGGCCGTCCGCTTGGGACGATCAATCAGCGGAATCGAGTAACGCCTGGGCCTGCTCGAGAACCTGGAGCGATTGAGTGTGGTCGCCCGCTTTGTGCAACTGCTCTCCTTCCGCTCGGAGTTCTTTTACTTTTTCCAGCGTTGCCGGATCGCTTGGCGGATTGGTCTCGAGCTGCTTGTCGATCTTGGCCATGTCCATCGGGCAGTGCATAGCCCAAAGCGGCGTACTTACAACCGCGGCAGCGAGCAGTAACATGATTCGGCGCATGATGTCGGTCTCCTGACTGATGATTGCCAGTGCAGTATAGGATTCACGCTGAACCCCGCCGTTTTTCAGACGCAAGGTAGGATCGAGCAATAGACGGTGGTCGGATAGTTATCGTACAACTACTGAGCTATGATACGGGTTACTTCGCTTCAACGAGATTGATGTGTCCATGGAAAATCAGATCGCCCAGCCGCGTGTTCGCCGTAAGCATCGCAGCCTCGCACAGGAGCTGGTGACCGAGCTGTCGCAGCAGATCCGCGACGGCGTTATCAAACGCGGCGACAAGCTGCCGACAGAGTCAGCGATCATGCAGGCTCAGGGGGTCAGTCGCACGGTAGTGCGTGAGGCGATCTCCAGGCTGCAAGCGTCCGGACTGGTCGAGACTCGCCATGGCATTGGTACTTTCGTGCTCGATACCCCGAGCACCACAGGCCTGCGCATCGACCCGGCTACCATCGGAACGTTACGCGACGTGTTGTCGATTCTGGAGCTGAGGATCAGCCTGGAAGTCGAATCCGCTGGGCTCGCGGCACAGCGCCGGACTCCCGAACAACTGACGGCTATGCGGGAATTTCTGGATTCGCTCCAGCGAAGTGCGGCGCTTTCCAGTGAAGCTGCCGTGTCGGATTTCCAGTTCCATCTGCAAATCGCCGAAGCAACGGGCAACCGTTACTTCACGGACATCATGAATCACCTAGGCACGGCGATCATCCCGCGCAGTCGGCTGAATTCCGCACGCCTGGCACATGATGATCAGCCGCATTACCAACAGCGCCTCGGTCGTGAACACGAGCAGATCTACGACGCCATTGCCCGCCAGGACGCCGAATCAGCCCGAGCTGCGATGCGCCTGCATCTCACCAACAGCCGCGAGCGTCTGCGCCAGGCCCATGAAGAGGCGGAGACGGACAAGGTCAGCTGATCGACTCTTCAGCCCCCACAACGCCAGTGGCCCGTCCGGTCTCTATTGGGCCGCTGGCAATACCGCTTTGAAGCAAATTCCCATCCGTAGGCGCTGTTCGCGCCTACCCATCACCGGTTCGCCTTATCAGTGCTTGCGGTACGCCAGCAGGACAATGCCTCCCACCACGATGAAGCCACCCAGTATTTGCAGTGGACCCAACATCTGGCCAAGTATCAGCCACCCAAGCAGCATTCCGGCGACCGGTTCCATATTCATGACCGGGGCGTTGCGAGCGATGTTTAGCCGCGGCATGCAGATGAACAGTGTGGAAAAGGCCGCGCCATAGAGAAGCACCAGGCAGCCCAGCGCGATCCAGCCGACGGTTGCGCTGGGCAGGCCTAGCCCTCCCGGAATCAGACCGCTGGCACCGAGCAGGGCCGAGGCGCTGAACACCAGAATCAGCGTCAGCATGCTCCGTACCGAGCCAGCCATGCTAGACAGCTTATGTTCGGTGACCCACAACGCCAGGGCAAACACCGCGGCGGCGGTCAGACTGAACAGAATGCCCACCACCCATTGACCATCAGGCGCGTCACTGCTTATCAGCCTTGTCGGGACATCGAGCACCAGTACCAGGCCGATCAGAATCAGCCCCATGATCGCCAGCGCCTGACGGGTCGGTCTAGGGCCGCCAAGCGCCCAGCTCAGGAGCGCGAGCATGATGGGTGAGAGATTGACCACCAGCAGAGCCAGTGCGACAGGAATGCGCGCGACCGCCGAATAGATGCAGAAGCTCTGGATCGTGATCAACAGTCCCAGAAGGGTCTGCCAGCGCCAGGTTGCAGCGCTCAAACGCAGGGACTCGCGCCGCCAGAGCACGAGCGCAGCGAGGGCCAGCAGCGTCACACCCGCGCGGCAGAGCATGGCCAGCAACAGGCCGGTGTCGTGATCGAAGGCAATGCGAGCAGCGATATGATTGGCGGCGAACGAGCAAGCCAGGGTGGCGAGGATTACTACGGCAATGTGGCGCGGAAAGGGTGTGGCAGTTTGCATCGGTTCAATCCTGTCCTGAGCAGCTTCACTGGGTTCGGTTGCGGCCTGTGGTAGGCATGACAGTGGTTCGTCGTTTGGTTGCGTTAACGGCTTACAGGCTTACAAAGAGAAACGCCGCCCGGTGGGCGGCGTCCTCGTCCGTGCATGCACGGCTGTCAGAGCACCAGGTTGGGCAACCAGAGTGAGATTGCGGGGATGTAGGTTACTGCAAGCAACACCATGAACAGCGCGACGTAGAAAGGCAGCAGCGCCTTAACCGTATTCTCGATGGTGACCTTGCCGATCGCCGCGCCGACAAAGAGCACCGCGCCTACCGGTGGCGTGATCAGCCCGATGCCGAGGTTCACCAGCATGATCATGCCGAAGTGCACCGGATCGACACCAATGCCCATGATTACCGGCATCAGAATCGGCGTAAGGATCAGAATCAGCGGCGCCATGTCCATCAGTGTGCCGAGCACCAGCAACATCATGTTGATGCACATGAGGATCACGTAGCGATTATCCGACAGGGTCAGGAACATCGTGGTGATCTTCGACGGGATCTGCATCAACGTCATGATGTAGCCGAAGCTCGCGGCGAAGGCGATCAGAATCATGACCACCGAGAGGGTACGAACGGTGCGGTGCAGCAGCTTTGGCAGCTCGCGCCATTTGTAATCGCGGTAGATGAACATGGTGACGAAGAAGGCCCACACCACGGCGATAGATGCCGACTCAGTCGCGGTAAACACACCGGACAGAATACCGCCGAGAATGATGACCATGGTCATCAGGCCCCACAGCGCTTCAACACAGATCTTCAATGCCTGCTTGAGTGGGACGACCTCGCCCTTGGGGTAGTTGCGAACCCGAGCAAAGATCAGGCACATGGTCATCATCACCGCGCTGAGCAGCAGACCGGGGCCGATACCCGCGATGAACAGTGACGAGATCGAGACGGTGCCACCAGCAGCCAGCGAATACAGAACCGAGTTATGGCTGGGTGGCGTCAGCAGCGCCTGGACCGAACCACTGACCGTAACAGCCGTGGAAAACTCGCGAGGGTAGCCTTTCTTCTCCATCTCCGGGATCAGCACCGAACCTACCGAAGCAGTGTCTGCCAATGATGATCCGGAGATTGCGCCGAAAAAGGTCGACGCCATGATGTTTACCAGGGACAGGCCGCCGCGCACAAAGCCGACCAGGACCGCGGCAAACGCCACCAGTCGGCGAGACATGCCACCCTCGGCCATGATCGCACCGGCCAACACAAAGAAGGGGATAGCGAGTAGCGAGAACTTGTTAACGCCCCCGGCGACCTGAATCATCACCGCATCGAACGGAATGTCGATCCACCAGGCGCCAATCAGCGCTGACATGCCCAGGGCGTATGCGACAGGCATGCGCAGGAGAAAAAGTACGGCAAAGCTGCCGAGTAGAATCAGCGCGTCCATTTACGCGGCCTCCTTGCTGTCTTCGACCAGCTCGTAGTTGACCGCACGCCGATGGCTCTGGTCGCCGAAGATAATGCGTTCGATGACAAACAGCAGCGTGATAGCGCCGCCGATTGGGATCGGGGAATAGGTGATACCCACACGAAGTGTCGGCAGCGTGCTCATGAACTGATTCCAGGTCGCAGCGCACAGCTTGACGCCCCAGATCGTCATGAACAGGCAGATGATGCCCATCAGAATTTGCACCAGCAGCTCGACGTGACGGTGCAGGAACTGGGGCAGGCGGTCAGTGAACATGGTCACCGCCATATGCGCACCGGCTCGATAGCTCGCCGCTGCACCGAGAAAGGTAAAGATCACCATCAGCAGGATGGCTACGGGTTCAGGCCAGCCGCCGCCAGAGCCCAGCACGTAGCGCGCGAATATCCCCCAAGGGATGATCATGGACATGACCACGATGGCCAGCCCCGCGACCCAAACACAGGTCATGTAGATCGCGTCGTTGACGCGCAGCAGCGTGTTTTTCATCAGACTTCACCACAGGCGCGGCGGCGAGCGAGGCCCGTCGCCGCGAGTTTTTTCGGAGAGAACGAATTACTGAACGGCTTCGATACGCTTGATCAGCTCGGCGTAAGGTGCGCCGTACTTCTCGCGAACCGGGGCGGTCGCATCATAGAAGGGCTTCTTGTCGACCTCGATGAAGGTGACGCCTTCTTCCTTGAGCTTCGCTTCGCTGCTGGCGGTCTTCTCATCCCACAGCTTGCGCTCTTCCATCTGCGCTTCCTTGGCGTACTTCTTGACGATTTCCTGCTGCTCCGGGCTGAGCTTGTTCCAGGTGGTCTTCGAGATCACGATCGGCTCAGGAAGAATCAGGTGACCGGTCAGCGAGTAATTTTTCGCAGCGCGGAAGTGGTTGTGCTCAAGCATGGTTGGCGGGTTGTTCTCGGCGCCATCGACCACACCGGTCTGCAGGGCACTGAAGATTTCACCGGTGTTCATCGCCACACCCTGAGCGCCCATGGCGTTCAGCGTATCGATGAACAATGGGTTACCCATGACACGGATTTTCATGCCCTTGAGATCTTCAAGGTTGCGCACCGGCTCCTTGGTGTAGAGGTTGCGAACGCCACCGTCCATCCACGCCAAGCCGACCATGTTGAAATCGGAGTTGGTGATCTTGTCGAGGATTTCCTGGCCGATCTCACCGTCGATCACTTTGCGCATGTGTTCGTGATCGCGAAACACAAAGGGCATATTGAAGGCGTTCACGTCCGGTACGACCGGGCCGAGGGTGCCCAAGCTAACCCGGGTCATCTGCACCGCGCCGAGCTGGACCTGCTCAACAACTTCTTTTTCAGAGCCCAGTACACCACCTGAGAACATGCGGAACTTGAGCTCACCGTCGGTGGCTTCTTCAATCTTCTTGCCCATGTTTTCCTGAGCCACAACAGTCGGGTAACCGGCGGGGTGGATCTCAGCAATCTTCAGCGTCATTTCCGCGTAGGCGGTGGTCGACAGGCAGAAGGCCAGGGGAAGTGCAGCGATGAGCAACTTGCGTTTGAAGTCCATGTGAATCTCCGTTTTGTTTTTGTTGGTATGCAGTGTTGCGAGCGACAAGGCAGGACAACTGCGTGCCTGTCCTTGGTGGTGAAGCGTTAGCGGTAGCGGGGCTCCTCCAGTCCGGCAACGCCAGGTTGCAGGGCGAATACACCACCCGCCAACGGCTGATCGGTTAGATCACCGCCCGGGCGAATGGATGTGACGAATAGGGTGTCCAGGCCGGAGCCACCAAAGGCGCACATGGCGGGCTTCTTCACCGGCACCTGGAGCGAGCGATCGAGGCGTCCATCCGGGGTGAAACGATGAACGAGGCCGGCATCGTTACCGCAAATCCAGTAGCAGCCATCGACATCCACCGCAGCGCCGTCAGGTCGGCCGGGATGCTGGTTCATGTCGACGAACAGGCGGCGGTTGCGCGGCGTGCCGCTGTCGATGTCGTAATCGAAGGCCCAGATGCGTTGAACGCTGGGGTGGGAGTCGGACAGGTACATGGTGCGTCCGTCGGGGCTGAAACCCAGCCCGTTGGGTACGATGAAATCCTGCAGATGAGCCTTGAGCGACTCGCTGTCGGCCGAACGGTCCACTCGGTACAGCGCGCCGGCCGGAGTGCCGGCGGACATATCCATGACCATGGTGCCGGCCCAGAAGCGGCCATGGCGGTCGCAGCGCCCGTCGTTGAATCTCATGTTGCCTGCGCCATGCTGAACGCCAGCAAGCCGGGTAGTGCGGAGTGTGCCGTCGGTCTGCGGAACCACATCGAAAATGCCGTCTTCCATGCCGGCTACCCAACGGTTCGCGTCACCTTCGCGGCGAGCGATACAGGCGATCATCTGGTCACCCGTCCAGCGTGTCACGGAGGCATCCGAAGCGTTCCAGCGCAGCAGCTGCTTGTTGGGTATGTCGACCCAATACAGCGCCTGTTCCGAAGCTACCCAGACCGGGCTTTCGCCCGTTGCGTTCTGTGCGTCGACTATCAGTTCTGCTGAGTTTGCCATGGCGATTCTCTTGTTGTTTTCGCGGCGTGGCGGAATCAGTCTTCGAATGGGCCTGCTTCGCAGAACGCGCCACCCTGATAGATCAGAGCAGGATCATTAGGCGCGTAGGGCGGTTGCTGTTCGATCTTTTCGCGAAACACTTCCGAGGTGTCCTGAGGCTCGAAGCCCAGGTGCGCAGCCATGTGGTTGTCCCACCACGCGTCACGGTTCGCCGAAGCGCCATAGACGACGGTGTGCTTCACGTTCGGGGTAAACAGTGACCGCTCGATCAGATTGGTCAGGTCGCGATAGCTGAGGTAGGTCGCCATCATTCGGCGGTTCAGCGGCTCGGGGAACGAAGAGCCGATGCGGATGCTGACGGTCTCGATGCCGTAGCGATCGTAATAGAAGCTTGCCATGTCCTCGCCGTAGGATTTGGACAGGCCGTAGTAGCTGTCAGGGCGGCGTGGAGCGCTGGCGTCGATGGTCTCGGTCTGCTTGTGAAAACCGATGACGTGATTGGAGCTAGCAAAAATCACACGCTTGATGCCGTGCTTGCGTGCCGCTTCGTAGATATGGAATACGCCGCGAATGTTGCCTTCGAGGATTTCCTCGAAAGGCCGCTCTACCGAGACACCACCGAAATGCGCGATTGCATCGACACCTTCGCAGAGGGTATGCACAGCGGCTTTGTCGGCAAGATTGCACTGCACGACTTCTTCATGTTCGCCGGCTGCGGGCTCCATGGGGGCGATATCGGAGAGACGGATGATCTTGGCATAAGGGCGAAGCGTTTCACGTAGCACCTTGCCCAGTCCTCCTGCAGCGCCAGTCAGCAGGAGGCGATTGAAGGGTGTGGGAGCGGTCGTCGTGTTTGTCATTGAGGTCTGCCCGTCGCTTATTATTTTTGGTGTCATCTGTTGTCGGATGACTTGCCTCGATTATTTCCGCCAGCCCGCGCTGTTGTCAACCTGCTTGCTCGAACTTGTTGATGCGATGAGAGCACCTGCCGAGCTGCCTCCTATCTATCGAAAAGGCCCCTCAATGCCGCGCAGTTTCTGGCTTTCAGTGGTTGCTGATTTACTCAGAACACAAAATTAGCGAGCAATCTGATGCAATCACATACCACTAAAGTCGAGTATCCGATCCGGGCACAGCTTGGCGATCAATCACGCGCTTGTGGTTACGAGTTGTATGATGACATTGCTGCGAGTCGCGCTGCGACTTGGCTAACCTGGACGAGGATAACAATGACAATTCAGGCCAATGGTGAACAGGCAGGGGACTACATCTGCTGGATAAAACTCAGGCTGGTGACGCTCCCCCTGCGTACAGCCGTCAGCGACGCAAAGGTATTGACTGGACGACAGAAACCGCTCGAATCAGTCAGTTTGTTGTTTGCGGAAATTCAGACCAGTCAGGGTCACAGCGGGCTCGGTTTCACTTACAGCCTGCGCACGGGTGGCCCGGCGCAATATGCCCATGCTCAGGAAATAGCGCCGCTGCTGCTCGGGGAAGACCCGAACGACATTGCACGGCTCTGGAGCAAGTTGATATGGGCCAGCGCATCGGTTGGCCGCGGTGGGGTTGCGGCGCAGGCGATTGCGGCGATCGACACGGCGCTCTGGGATCTGAAAGCCCGTCGTGCCGCACTGCCGCTATCCAAATTGCTTGGCGCGCACCGCAGCGCCGTTCCCTGTTACAACACCTCGGGTGGTTACCTGCAGGCCTCCATCGAGGAAGTGCTCGATAAAGCCACCCAGTCACGAGAGCGCGGCATTGGTGGCATAAAGATGAAGGTCGGCCAACCGAGCCGGCGACTTGATCTGCAACGCGTGGAGGCCTTGCGCATGCATCTCGGCGATGAAGTGCCACTGATGGTAGACGTCAACCAGCAATGGGACCGCATCACTGCACTGCGTATGGGGCGCGAGCTGGAGCAGTACCATCTGGAGTGGATCGAGGAGCCGCTGGACGCGCACGACGTTGCCGGTCACGCCGCCCTGGCTGCACAACTGGATACGCCAATCGGCACCGGCGAAATGCTCACCAGCGCCACCGAAGCTCTGGGTTACGTCGACACCGGTGCTGTGGACGTGATCATGCACGACGCCCCTCGCTTGGGAGGCATCACGCCGTTTCTCAAGGTGGCACATGCGGCCGAGCAGCGCGGCATGATCATGGCGCCACACTTCGTCATGGAGATTCACCTGCATCTGGCAGCAGCCTACGAGCATCAGACGTGGGTCGAGCACTTCGAATGGCTGGAACCAGCCTTCAACGAACGCCTCGAGATACGCGACGGGCAGATGATCGTCCCGGACCGCCCAGGCTTGGGGCTGAGCTTGAGCGACCAGATAGCGGACTGGACGCAAGCCCAAGTAGAGTTCGGCAAGCGCGCCTGAACGAAAGACCGCGCTCTAGGGCGCGGTCTCGATCCTCTGTTACAGCTCCCAGCCTGTCAGCGCAGGCTGGGCGCGCCTGACTCAGGATTCCTGCAGCCTGCCTGCAGTGCCTTTGCGACTACGCAGCGCGCTGAACAGGTGCCAGGCCACCGAAGCCAGCGCCAGGAACAGGAACACCGCAGAGATGGGATTGGTGAGAAAGCCCATGAAGCTCCCGTCTGACAACATCAAGCCACGCCGCAGGTTCGTTTCAGCCATGGGGCCGAGGATGAAGCCGATGATGAACGGCGCCGCGGGCATGCCAGCCTTGACGAATCCGTAGCCGATCAGGCCGAACAACAGAATGGTCCAGACATCGAACACCCGACTGCTCAGACCGAACGCACCCACGACGCACAGCACCAGAATGATCGGCAGCAGGATGTGCTTGGGCACGGCCAGCAGCTTGATGAAGATGCGCAGTCCATAGAATTCCAGAACCAGCATCATCACCGAGGCGAGGATCAGCGCCGCAAAAATGGTGTACACCAACGCGCCCTGGCTGATGAACAGCAGCGGGCCAGGCTGGATGCCGTGGATCATGAAGCCGCCAAGGAGAATCGCCGTCACGGTGTCGCCGGGAATGCCGAGGGTCATCAGCGGGATCATGGCGCTGCCGATGCCTGCGTTGTTGGCGGTTTCGCTGGCCACTACGCCGTCTACGGCACCCTTGCCGAATTGCTCGGGATGCTTGGAGCGCTTCTTGGCAATGATGTAGGACACGATGTTCGACGTGCCGGCACCGATGCCTGGGAGGATGCCAATCCCGATACCGATCAGCGCAGAGCGAAACGCGTTGGGGATCTGCCCAAAGAACTCCTTGAGCGAGAAACCAAAGCCTTTCACGCCTTTCATGCTGACCGAGGCGATCTTGCTTTTGTGTGCGGCTCTGCCGGTCTCGGCGATCTTGATTACTTCCGCCACGGCAAACATGCCGATCATGACCGTCAACATCGCAAATCCGCCGTTGAGGTTCGGCGAATCGAATGTGAAGCGGCGGATGGCGTCCACCGGGGCGATGCCCACGGTCGAGAACGCAAAGCCAAGCGTGCCGGCATAGATGCCTTTGAGCAGCGAGCCGGTGGACAGCGTGGCGATCAGCGTCAGCGAAAAGATCGCGATGGCGAAGTATTCATGAGGCCCGAAGCGCAAGGCGATCTTGGCCAGCGAGGGCGCAATGGACATCAGTGCGACGATGCTGAATATCGTGCCGAGGAAGGAGAACACCACACCGACGCCCAGTGCCTTCAACCCTTCGCCTTTTTCCATCATCGGGCCACCGTCAAAGGTCGTGGCGATGGAGGCGGGCGTGCCTGGAATCTTCAGCAGAATGGCTGAGATCAGGCCACCAGATGTCGCACCGATAAACAGGGCCACCAATAGCGACAGCCCTGCAGCTGGGCCCATGGTGTAGGTCAATGGCAAGCACAGGGCAATTGCCATCGTGGCCGACAGCCCCGGGACTGCACCGAATACGATGCCGACGGCAACACCTAGGGTGATCAGAATAAAGATGTAGGGCGAGAAAACCGCGCCAAAGCCGGCCTGCAGTAATTCGAACATGGCCGCCTCCTAGATTTTCAGAAAGCCGGTCGGGAGCATCAGATCGAAGCCCTGCCGGAAGGTGAAGAAGATCAAGGCGGAGGTGATGACCGCGATGACGATGTAGGTGATGTGGTTGATCTTCTGCTCGCGCGGCGTGATGACGATGAACTGCGCATACAGATAGAGCACGGTCATGATCGGGAAGCCGACCTTTTGCAGCAGGGCGACATAAACCGCGATCAGCCCCAGCGTTTTGAACACCGTTGGGTAGTCCGGCGGTGTTGCAGCCGACGGGTCGGCATCCGCATCCGGATCACCTGGGGGCTGGGTGGCCTTGGTCGCCGTCAGTAGCTGAAGCACGCCCAGTAGACAAAGCCCAACGGATAGCACGTAGGGCACGGTCGAAGCGTCGATGAAACCTTTGCGCGGAAGATTGATGGTCAGGAACAGGTAGAACAGGCCGGCGCCCAGCATCAGGGCTCCGACCAGTAACTCCTTTCTCTTGTAGGTATCCATGGGACAGCTCTCGATTCAGAGGAAAGGCTGCCGGGCGCAGTGACGGCGCCCGGCATCATGCCGCGGGCTTACTTGCTCTGGCGCAGTTCGTCCTTGTACTTCATGAAGTCTTCGCGGGTGTTCGTCAGGCGGTCAATCGACGAGTTGGTATCGAAATAGCTGACCGGCTGCTTGAAGGTCTTGCGCAGCTCTTCCTCGTATTCAGGCATCTCGGTGATTTGCTTCACGATGCCAGACATCTTCTCGATGATCGCCGGATCGGTACCGTCCGGGAATGCCACGATGTAAGGCTTTTCCATGACGAAATCGACGCCTTGCTCCTTGAAGGTCGGTACGTCGCCGAGCAGCGGGTTGCGCTCGTCGTTGGGCTGGCCCAGAGCAACCATCTCACCGCTCGTGACGTAGTCCTGTACCGAACCGTAGCTGATGGCAGCGAGGTCGATACGGTCGCCCAGCAGAGCGACAACTTTCTCGGATACCGTGCCGGCGTCGACCATCTTCAGCTTGGTATCAGTCAAACCTTCGAACATCAAACCCTGCAGATGGGAATAGCTGCCCATCTCGGTACCGTAGGTGACGCTGCTCGGCTCAGCCTTGGATTTGGAGATCAGATCTTCCAGCGATTTCAGACCCGAGCTCTTCGAGGCAACGAAGACGGTGCCCTTGTCCACACCGGCGATACAGCAGATGTCGAAGGCGTCCAGGCTGTCTTCGGTAAGGCCAGCGACTTCGTTGACGATCATTTGCCCGGTATGGGTGAAGAGAATGGTGTTGCCGTCCGGGTCGGCCTGTTTTACCTGCTCGGCCGCCAGGGTGCCGCCACCGCCGGCAACGTTGGTGATGACCATCGCTTCACCGGTGATTTTGGTGAAGTACTTGGCCATGGCACGGGCATTGAAGTCGGTATCTCCGCCAGCGTTGGCGATGACGACAACCTGTACCGGGCGAGTGGGCCAGTCGGTTTCAGCAGCGAATGCGCCGCTTACGGCAGTGGCTAGAAGGGCGGAAACAAGGGAGGCGCTGATTGCTTTTTTCATTGTATGTCTCTCCGGTGGTTGGGGTTGCGGCGCTTGGTTTCTGTTTTCTAGTACTTCTCTTCTTTTATGGGCGACCCACGCTGGGTTGCTTGGGGTCGTATTTCCATCCAGGGATCAGGTATTGCATCGCCATTGCGTCATCGCGCGCGCCTGTGGCGACTTGGTTGTATAGCTCGTGCGCAGCCATGATCCGATCCATGTCCGGCTCGACGCCCAGGCCCGGTTTGTCTGGAACCTGAACCGCACCGCCGACAATCTGCAGCGGCTCGCGGGTCAACCGCTCCTGGCCTTCCTGCCAGATCCAGTGGGTGTCGATCGCAGTGATGTTGCCCGGTGCTGCGGCGGCAGCGTGGGTGAACATCGCCAGCGACACGTCGAAGTGATTGTTCGAATGCGAACCCCAGGTCAGGCCGAACTGCTCGCACATCTGCGCGAGGCGCACCGAACCCTGCATGGTCCAGAAGTGCGGATCGGCCAGCGGGATGTCGACCGATTCGAGACGCAACGAATGGCCCATCTGCCGCCAGTCGGTTGCAACCATGTTGGTGGCGGTAGGAATGCCGGTTGCGCGCTTGAACTCGGCCATGATCTCCCGACCGGAGTAACCGTTTTCCGGCCCGCATGGATCTTCTGCGTAGGAAAGGATATGTCCCTGGCCTTTGCACAGTTGGATGGCTTCGGCCAGCGACCAGGCCCCATTGGGATCAAGCGTCACGCGGGCGTCAGGGAAGCGCGACTTGATGCCGGCAATCGCCTGCATCTCTTCGCTTCCACGCATTACACCGCCCTTTAGTTTGAAATCCTTGAAACCGTAGCGCGCCGTAGCGGCCTCGGCCAGTCGGACAATGGAGGCCGGGGTCACCGCCTCCTGATGACGGATGTGATACCAGTCATCAGCCGGACCGGTGCCGGTCAGATACGGCAGGTCGGTACGGGTGCGGTCGCCTATATAGAAGAGGTAAGCGAGCATCGGCACGCTGTTGCGCTGCTGGCCACTGCCAAGGAGTTCTGCAACTGGCACGTCGAGATGCTGGCCAAGCAAATCGAGAAGGGCCGCTTCGACAGCGGTGATGACGTTGTCCAGACGCAGATTGATCTCGTGCGGCTGCTTCAGAACCGCCGCTTCCGCTTCGGACGTGACCTCATGCTGCGTAGCTTGCGGACCCTTGGCCGAGCCGCCTGCAATGCTGCGGCGCAATGCGTTGAGGATTCCGTTATAGCGGCCGATGGGCTGGCCAATCACCATGTCTTTGGATCGCTCCAAGGCTTGCCGAATACCTTCGCCACCCGGCACTTCACCGATACCTGTGCGCCCGGCGCTGTCCTTGAGGATCACCAGATTGCGAGTGAAGTAGGGCGCGTGCGCACCGCACAGGTTCAACAGCATGCTGTCGTACCCCGCGACCGGGATGACCTGCATTTCCTTGACCACTGGCGTCGCGGTTCGTGTGTCTTGCATCTGCTGTCTTGCTCCTGATTATTTTTATGAGCTTAATAAGGTGGGCAATGCCTATTGCCGTGTTGAAGTCGCCAAAGGTCCATGCCCTCGACCTGGTCGAGCTGGCATAGATGTTTGGAAATCAACTAAAGACGAGGCCGTTCGAATATCCCGAGGTGCGGAGCGACGAGGGTCCGAACCGATGCCGCAACCAACGAAACCCACTGAGGTAGTGGTTCCAGCTAGCAGACTGGGCTGAGCAAGGCAGGGCAGGGCGCGCTCGAGACGAGAGATCGGAGGCTGATACATGGCTTTCAAGCTCTGGTTGTTCTAAATGTCATACGTTGTCGTATGACTTGGTGAGATTTTTATCAGTGCGGTTCGCCCTTGTCAAATCGGTGAAACAAACCAACGGGGCCTCGTATGACCCGACGGTCATTTTTTTGTTTCAAAGGCATAGATTGCTTTTGAATACTGCATCTATGCTTCACTTGTTCGCCTCTCCAGGGTGAGCGTCGCTACCCGAAGCTGCAGGGGCAGTCCGACGAAAATCTTCAACAAAGAGGTAGCGCAGCCACATGTTGTACGATAACGTATCTCCAAGGCTGAGGCCCTATATCATCTACTCTTTGTTTCACAGGATGCTCGAACAATGAACCCACAAGAACTGAAGGCCATCCTCTCTTCTGGTTTGCTGTCTTTTCCGGTCACCGACTTTGACCAGCAAGGCGACTTCAGCCGTGCCGGCTACATCAAGCGTCTGGAATGGCTGGCTCCTTACGGCGCAACGGCACTGTTCGCCGCGGGCGGCACGGGCGAGTTCTTCTCGCTGACCCCGCAGGAGTATCCGGACATCATCAAGACCGCCGTCGATACCTGCGCCGGTCAGGTACCGATTCTTGCCGGCGTAGGCGGTCCAACCCGTCAGGCCATCGCGTACGCCCAGGAAGCTGAACGTCTTGGTGCAAAGGGCCTGCTGCTGCTGCCGCACTACCTGACCGAAGCCAGCCAGGAAGGTGTTGCACGGCACGTGGAAGAAGTGTGCAAGTCGGTGAATATCGGTGTCGTGGTCTATAACCGCAACGTATGCCGCCTGACCGCACCGCTGCTCGAGCAACTGGCCGAGCGCTGCCCGAACCTCATCGGTTACAAAGATGGCCTCGGTGATATCGAGCTGATGGTTTCCATCCGCCGTCGCCTGGGCGATCGACTGACCTACCTTGGTGGTCTTCCGACTGCAGAAGTCTACGCCGCTGCCTACAAGGCCCTGGGCGTGCCGGTCTATTCATCGGCAGTCTTCAACTTCGTACCGAAGCTGGCCATGGACTTCTACGCCGCCATTGCGCGTGAGGATGACGAAACCGTCGGCAAGCTGATCGACGACTTCTTCCTGCCGTACCTCGACATCCGTAACCGTTGCAAGGGTTACGCAGTCAGCATTGTCAAAGCTGGCGCGAAGATCGCCGGGTATGACGCCGGTCCCGTCCGCGCACCACTGACCGACCTGCGCCCGGACGAGTACGAAGCACTCGCAGCGCTGATCGAGAAGCAGGGCGCTCAGTAAGAGCACGTCAGACCAATCACTCGCCCCAACCACTGCGGTGCCTTTATTGAGACAGGCACTGCGGCGGATCTCACAAAGGAGAGCGTTACGTGGCAGACGCAAAACGTTATGACAATTACATCGATGGCCAATGGGTAGCTGGCAAGAATTACCAGGCCAACATCAACCCGTCCGATCTGTCGGACGTTATCGGCGAATACGCCCAGGCGGACGCCTCGCAAGTCGAAGCGGCCATCGCCGCCGCACGCAAGGCTTTCCCGGCGTGGTCCACGTCCGGTATCCAGGCGCGTGCTGACGCCCTGGAAAAGGTCGGGCTGGAAATCCTTGCCCGCCGTGAAGAGCTTGGCAACCTGCTGGCCCGAGAAGAAGGCAAAACCCTTCCCGAAGCCATCGGTGAAGTCACCCGCGCCGGCAACATCTTCAAGTACTTCGCTGGCGAATGCCTGCGTCAGGCTGGCGAGACGCTGCAATCGGTTCGTCCGGGCGTCAGCGTTGAAGTCACTCGCGAGCCGCTGGGGGTGATCGGTCTGATCACGCCCTGGAACTTCCCGATTGCCATCCCGGCGTGGAAGATCGCTCCGGCGCTGGCCTACGGCAACTGTGTCGTGATCAAACCCGCCGACCTGGTTCCCGGTTGCGCCTGGGCCATCGCCGACATCATCTCGCGCTCCGGCTTCCCGGCCGGCGTGTTCAACCTGGTGATGGGCAAGGGCCGCGAAGTAGGCGAAGCCATCGTTAACGACAAGCGCGTCGATGGCGTCAGCTTTACCGGTTCGGTAGGTGTTGGCCGCGGCATTGCAGCGACCTGCGTGGGTCGTCAGGCCAAGGTTCAGCTGGAAATGGGCGGCAAGAACCCGCAAATCATTCTGGACGACGCCGACCTCAATACTGCCGTCGAACTGGCCGCGCAGAGCGCGTTCTATTCCACCGGCCAGCGCTGCACCGCCTCCAGCCGCATCATCGTCACCGAAGGCATCTACGACCGCTTTGTCGAAGCCATGATCGAGCGCATCAAGAAGATCAAAGTCGGTTCGGCACTGGAGCAGGGCGTTGACGTAGGCCCGGTGGTTTCGCAGGCCCAGCTGGACCAGGATCTGAAATACATCGAAATCGGCAAACAAGAGGGAGCACGCCTGGCCTGTGGCGGCGAGCGCGTGAGCTGTGGCACCGAGGGCTATTACCTGGCGCCAACCCTGTTCGTCGACAGCACCGCCGACATGCGCATCAGCCGTGAAGAGATCTTCGGGCCGGTCGCCAACGTGGTGAAAGTGAAGGATTACGACGAAGCACTGGCGATGGCCAACGACACAGAGTTCGGCCTGTCCGCGGGCATCTGCACCACGTCGTTGAAGTACGCCAATCACTTCAAGCGTCACTCCCAGGCCGGGATGGTGATGGTCAACCTGCCAACCGCTGGCGTCGACTACCACGTGCCGTTCGGCGGTCGCAAAGGCTCGTCCTACGGCCCGCGCGAGCAGGGCCGTTACGCCCAGGAGTTCTACACCACC
>TARA_R100000541_G_scaffold33347_1_pt1 | contig 34351 bp, 16 predicted proteins | sample TARA_R100000541 | Tara Oceans TARA_R100000541 (sample SAMEA2621416) | marine metagenome | biome: marine biome (ENVO:00000447); feature: surface water layer (ENVO:00002042); material: "saline water (ENVO:00002010), including plankton (ENVO:xxxxxxxx)" | depth 5 m | reverse complement strand
TTTAAAGCTGTTTGCAAGCCTGTAATTAAAGATATAGGATGACTAGTAGGATGAGTGTATACAGTGTCTGTATAGTTGCTAGAATGTACTGTACCAGCATTCTCAACTGTTAAGTCTGGCTTAGCAGTGTTCGCAGTAATTGCGTTAGCCTGGCTTGTGGTTATTGTAGTAGTGTTACCAACTAAAGCAGTGCTGTTGGTTGTACCGAATCCAGGAAAAGAAGTCTTACTAGTGTTTACAGTTATTGCAGATGCTTGCGAAGGAGTAATACCTACTTTAGCTGTGTTGGCAGTTATTTCGTTTGCTTGAGATGTTGATATACCTAACTTTAAAGTATTTGCTGCCACATCAGTGGCTATATCAATGCCATCAACTGTTCCTGATAAAGATAAATTACCACTTTGGTCGAATGAAGCTATCGTACTACCTGATGTGTTTTGTATATTAAGTTGGTCGTGTGTCTTAATGTTTATATCATCTCCTGCAGGACCTTCTATAAGAGCAGGGCTACTACCTTCTAACTCTAAATGATTAACTGTTACAGTACCTGCAAGTGTTACATTGTCTTCTATCTTATCACCATTAATAGAATTGTCTACATATAACTCTGTAACAATAGTGTTGTTAGCAATTTGACCTGCAGTTATACTTTTACCTTGTATTTTATCTCTAGTAATTACACCCGCCTCTAATAACTCTTGTGAAATCGCTCCAAACGCTATTTTAGATGCATCTATTGAGTCGTTTTGTATTTTGCTATTTCCTATAGAGTTGTCTAGTAGTTTACTTCCCGATACACTATCATCAAGTATCTTATTACCGTAAATAGCACCATTCGCTATCTTTGCATGTGTAACCGAGCCATCTATTATTTCAGGTGTACCTACAGAGTCTGTAGCCATATTAGCTTGTACAACAGAATCTTCTGCCGAAACACTTCCTGTAGCTCCTGTATCACCTGTCGGGCCTATACCTCCCGTGGCAACATATTGTATACTAGGATTAAGGTTAGAAGCACCAGACACCGTACCTGCTTCTATAACAGATATATTTACAGTTGGGTCATCTTTAGCCTGTATCTTTATATTTATAATACCTTCAGCCACTATATATCTACTACTTTAAGTTTACCAACCATAATTGTATTTACGATACTTAAATTGTACGACCTTACATAATATTTATACTTGTATGTACCACTTCTTATTGTAAAGTAAGAAGAAGGATGCGATATTGTTAAAGTTGCAGGTGATAAATTTACATCTATAGTAGGATATATAAGAGGGTTTGAATTGGCACTACTAGAAAAAGCCAATACAAGAATATCATTAGCGTCATAAACTTCAAAAAACACACTGTGTGTTCTTCCTTCTGGGTCTTCAAGATTATATATAGTACCGTCAGAGTTAGTAAGCTCTGTCTTTAAATAAAAAGAATCGTTACGTCTAGCTGTAATATCTACAACAGATGCTACGTCAATTGAAATTTTAGTTGCCATTGTATTTGTTTTATGTAAAGATAATAAATTATAGATTTATAAATTTTGCGCTATATGCTTGGCCAGGTTGCATATCTCCAATTCCATTAAAACCATATTCAGGCCAAAAAACTTTAGCGTTAGTATTTTTTACTAATTCCACATTGCCATTATCTGTAAAAGGCTTTAAATAATCTTCTATATTAATAAAAGATAAAGAATTAAAAGAAATAAATTGCCAACCATTGCTATAAGTAAAGTCTATATTATCTATAGTAGTAATAGGTTTATGTTTAGGCGCTTTTATTTTAAAATATACTTGTTTCATTGTACTAACACTGTATCCCATAAATTGATTTACACTTTTTATTCCGTCAAAATTAAATTCAGGTATATAAGATTTACCGCTAGAATCTTTGACAAGGCTCACGTCTTCTTTGTATTTTTCTTCATCTTTATAAAACAAAGGAATTTCGTCTTCTAAATATTCGTATATATTATTTTTAAAAAATAAATCAAAATAGGATAGTTGTGAATCTATATAAGGGGTATTTGAATCTAGTATATTAGTATTTAAATTATAGTTTGTATTTGTTGTATAGTCAAATTCGTCGCCCACTTGATAGCCTGTCATGTAATTATGCGTCATAACCGATTTAGTTATATCTATAGGACATGAAAATAAAGACCACCCTACTGGTATTTCATATTCCCAATTAAATAATTCTACAATAGTATCATCTACAATAACTTCTTCTATAAACTTTTCTTTAGGTTTGTGTATTAAAGTTTTAATGTTAATGTCTATACTTGTATTTACAGTGTTAATAGATTTATATTGTAAAGAAAGTTTTAAATCTTTTGTAGAATTTACACTTGTAAATTTACTATTAGTATTTAATTTTAACTGATGACCATCTTTAGTAGTTAGGTTTATATTTAAACCTAAATCTGTATTTGTTACATTAATATTTTTTGTAGATAGTATCATAATAAACTAAATAACACAGGATTGTAATGTTTAATTGTATATTGTTTTATTAAATATTCTTCTAATGGAATAGTTGCTAAATTGTTTGCAATTATAACTGAAGGATTTGTAAATATTATTATCTCTTTATTTGTTGTTGTGTTTTTAAAAAATAAAAAAACCACATCGTTGGCTGCAAAACCATCTTTGTTTTCTGTTTGAGAATCTGACATAGGACAACTTAAAACAGACACAGTGTTTTGTTGCACTTGTGATGCAGTTATACTTTCAGTTTGTGCATGTGTTGTACCTTCACTGTCTTTTGCAAGAATTATAAAATTGTAATCAAATTTATCTGGTATACTTAATATTGCCTCTATAAATTGCTCTCTTTCAAACATTTCATAATTACCTTGCAAAACATCTTGTATAAACAAAAAGTAACCTCTTATTTTGTATGGTACACTTAAATCAATACCTAAACCTAGATTAATATTTATTAAAGTTTCTATTTGTTTTAACTTATATAAAGTTACATTTTCTGGTTCTGGTAAAATATTATGTATAAAGTTATAAAAGTTTTCAAACACTATTTGAAAATCTCCATCTGTTGTGTTTGTATTAACGTTATCAGTGTTAAAATTGTTATTTTCTGTAAAACTAACTGATGTGTATTCCAAAACTTGACTATTGTTTTTAAGTTTATGTAGTTCTGAAAGTCTTGTTTTAATAATACTAGTAAGTAAAGTGGATTTATTTCTTATAGACTTCATGTTTCTATTATGTTTAAATTTTCACTAATAAAAAAAATGCTTTCAGTATCGTTAAATGATTTGCATTGATAACTTTCTCCTGGATTAATTAAACCAACTCCATTAAAGTTAAACTCAGGAAGATAAGCATTTCCATTATTGTTTTTTACTATTAATAAATTTTCAACTACATCAGTTAAGGCTAAAGCTAAGTCTTGTGAATATTTTAAAGGAAAACGTATAATATTCCATCCTTCATGTATTTTTACATAACCACCAAATTGTATATTACCATCTATTATTCTGTGCTCTCTTTTTGAAGTTATCCTTAACTGAAAACTTGCAAGTGTTTTAACCTGAAAACCTTCATATTTACTCATATTTCCAACACCATCATAATTAAATTCAGGCAAATATGCATTACCTGCATTATCTTTAGCAATTAATATATAATTTCGAGAGTTAGGCAAACTTAAAAGCTTAGCAACAGAAAAACTTTGATGAATTTCTTCTTCCCAATCACTTCCTTTTGTTTGTTGAGTTTGAAAAATTTCTGTCGTCTCGCCTTTTTTAGTGTAAATATATACAGGTGTTTTAGTTATATTAGTATCTGTCGATATAACATTATTATCTACTATTAATTCTATTTTAGTAACATCTTCTATCTTACAAGGTAAAGAAAATATATTCCATCCGTTTGTAAAATCCATAACAAAAGGCTCTTCTTCTATTGTAATTGAGTCGTCTACAAATATAGATGGTAAATTTAAAACCCCATGGTCTACACCATTAACATCTGATAGACTAAAAGCATCGTTTTCTAAATCTACTATTTTTATAGAACCAGACATGCTATTGAATTAAAAATATATTAGAGGCTTGAACTCCATTTACTTCCATTACAACTTCAGGTATTGACATACCATCTATTTCTCTTGCAGAGTTAGTATAATTTGCCTTTATATTTATAACTTTTGTAAAATAAAGACTCGTCTGAATACTATGCCTTACAACTAATTCTGCTCTATAAAAATCTATATTTCTGTATGCAGGGTTAAATGCAAGATAAAAATACCAAGTTTGATTTGGTTCTAAAATAAAACTTCTTCTTGTTTTGAAGTTTCTTTTAAGTTGCAGTAACAAGCCGTTATTAGTATATGTCTGCATTCCAGGTTTGTATGTATAGTAACTTGGATAAGGTATTATATGGTCAGTGTTTTCTACTATCGTAACATCGTCATAATTATAATCCTTTAAATGTATACAGAAATTTAAATAAGAAGTATCTTCTTGCCAATTTGATATAATATTATTTATATATACAGAGTCTATTATAGCATTTGTATTTCCTGCATTTTTTATTCCCATTAAAGTTTTTACACCTGGGTCATCACCCCCCCAAGAATTATTAGTGTAATGTTCATATATAAACGCCATACCATTAGCCTAAGTTTATATTCGGTAAGTTTATAATGCTTGGTGCTATATCACCTTCTTGGTCTACAACTTCTATTTGACCTTCCGTTACAACACTTACTTTAACTAAATATTTTGTAGAGTGCAATCTAGCTTTATAATCATTTAAAGAATGGTTTTCTGTTGTAATATTACCATTAGCGTCAACGGCTGGTATCTTTCTGTTTTTATAATCATTAACAAAATAAGTTACCATAATTTGTGCGTAATAATCACCTTGGTCTTGAGCAGTTACATTAGTAGGATTTAATTCAAAATCAAATACTATTTTATTGTCTGAGCCACTAGTTGCTCCAATTAAATCGTCACTAGGTCTTATAAAGCCTGGTTTTCTATAATCGGCAGAACCAGGAGAATTATCTACATACCAAGCGTCAAAATATGACTTCATAAATTGTTGACCTTCTATAAAATCATCATCTTCAGTTAAAGTGTGGTATCCTGCTACGTGACCATTTGCTACACCTGCAGGGTGTGCAGCAGCAGATAATGATTCATTAGACGGAACTGCTTTATAAGCACTATTAACATTTGTATAAGTAGCTTTAGCTGGTTGATTTGAACCTACAAATGCAGCTGACCACGTAGGCATGTTTGATGATGTATGTGGTTTTATTTGAGCTCCTACATTTGTTGTTCCATCTAAAGGAACTAACATTTTAGATTCAGTCCTCATGTATGTATCTTGATAATTGTTACTAGAAATAGTAAAGTTAGAAAGACCTATAGAAACTGATTGTATCGCAATTGCGTAATCTCCAGTATTTATACATTGCAAAAATCCACGACTTTTAAATGTCGATGATGTTGTATCATATGTAGCATCAGTCATTTTAAACAAATTCGCAGCAGTTGCTCCAATTTCTGAATACATTGGTGCTCCAGTTTCTCCTGTCAGTATTAAATTGTTAGACGGTGCGTGATGTACAAAATACCCTGATGAACTAAGACCGTTATCAGCTCTTGCACCTATACCATTCCAAATCTGTGGTCTAGTTATTGAAATTCCTTGAACACCATACCAATCTCCTTCATGCGCTAGCATATCTGCAGATGTTGCTTCGTTTGCAGCTATATATGATTTACTTCCTACGTCTGCAGATATTATATCAGAACCACCAGGATAGTAATACTCATTAATTGGCTCATAGGTAACACCTGTATACACATTAGTATCATTAATCGAAATAGTATAGCCATCGTTAGAAGCTACAGGAAAAAGGTCTAATGTTGATTGGATAGGTAAAAAATTTAATCTGTAATTTACACTATTTTGATTGTGTAATCCTAAGCCTTTTCTCCAAATATTATTATCTCCTTGGTATGCAGGCTTTATTAAAGAAGTAAAAACACCGTATTTTCCCTCATTAATTATATCTACAAATCTTGACAAACCAGATATAGTAGTATCATACATGTGTCCTTGTACAAATTTTGTAACACCAATTTTATATAAAACCCCTATCTCATTACCATTAGCTGCGCTAGTAGACCAACCTTGATATGTAACACTATCTGTAGTGCCTGTTATTTCTGAACCATCTGTGTTAAAAGGAGTGGGTTCTTGTGCTGTAATGTATTTTTTTGCATGCCAATTAGTATCATCTGCAGTGTAGTCATGATACAAAGCTAAACTATCATCTCCTGTTTTAGCAAAATCAACACCTACTGTATTAACTTTATAGTCGTCATCATTGCTTGTATTAAATTTATTATATCGTAAATATATTGCTAAATCTACTTCTTTGTCTCTAAACATAGGCGAACCAGAAGTGTTACTAATTAACCATGGTCCTTGAACATTTTGGTCTAGAATTAGTTTAGTGTTAAAGCTATTATCATTCCAGTCATTATCTGTTGCGCCTGGCGCTAATGCATTATTTTCGTGTAAAGTTTTTGCAGCATCAGACATTGTAAGTTTGTTATAAAACCCAGTTATTAGTCTGTATATAAAAGCTTGATTATTTGTACCATCTTGTGTGTCTTCTGGAGATGTTGTGTTTAATATTTTTTTAATATAAAGATGTGTTTTCAAAGTGCAATCTTCTGCTGTTTGATGATTGTAATCTGCCGCATTTTCATTAACTGTCCAATCTCTATGGCTTGACCTTTTATTAATTATAGAAGTACCAGAACGAAGCTCAAAATTTTTATATACAGCGGTACTCTCTATATTTGCTATTTGTCCATTAATTCCATCTACTTCACTTGCACAATCACCAACAAGGGATACATCATGTTTTTTTGTTTTTAATGAATCTACAAGTTTTTTCTTTAAGTTTACATGTCCTAATTCAGCACTTGAAAAAGTGTAATTATCTATGACTGGCGAAGAACCGTAAACAGCTGCATGACCTACTCTACCTTCTGCAGAATTAAAGTATTGCCAATTACCTGGTAGTTCGCTAGTGTCAGTAAATTTTATTGTTTTATTGTCAGGACCCCAAACATAACCTATTGGATGTAATCCTAAATCATAATCACCAGTATCAGTCAAAACTTCACTACCTGCGCTAAAAGAATCGTCTTCGCTCCCACCACTTACTGCAGTACCTATAGTTCCTATAAAATTAAGAGTATTAGAAGCAGTACCTGAAAAATTTATAACTACATCATTATTACTATTACTAATAGTCAATGTCATAGGGTTATCTAAAAAAGACTGAGCGTTAAAATTTTCAGTTGGTTTATATTTAACAAGAAAAGTTGCGTAACTACTTGGCGGTATAGAATTGCTAATTATACTTGCTGTTGTATAAACAGTTCTAAGCCTTGCGCCACTACCAAATGACAACTGAGAAGTATTAAAAAATGCAAAGGGAGCACCGCTAGCTAAGTTATAGTCATGAATTGTTGAATACGAACCAAAAACTTTTGTTGCGCCACTTGCACATGCAGTCATTGCAGCAACTGACGCTCCATTAACATTTGTTGCTGCCAACCCACTAGCATCGTTATTTTTTAAATAATTGGTTGTTCCTTTTCCCATAAAAAGTTGACCGCCTTCTAGTGGGTCTATATCAAAATGGTCATTAAAATTATCATTACCTGAAATGTTATTTATGGTTAAAGCAGAAGCTGATGAGGTATTTTTAATAACAAACAAAAGATATGCATACTCTACATCATCAGCATCTTTTATTTTTAATACATCAAAATTTTGGTCATTTACATTAAGAGGTAAATCTAGTTGTGAAGTTCCATTAGTAACTGTTGAATTACCTGAAATTAGTGGATAAAAACTCATATTATATTATTTTTATGTATGTACTGTCTGGGTCAAACCAAACACGTTTTTTATTATTATTATTTGGTACGCAAAATCCTAGTGACCTTACCCAATTTCCTCCGTTAGAAGTAGGCGTTATATCTAACACATTATTATTGTTTAAATACAAAGCTCTTCCTGCTGTCCATTGTGATATATTAGCGTTATCTAAATCAAAAAAACCTTTTTGTAGAACTACTAATTTATTATTTATATGGCTTATAAATATAAACAAATTATTATAAGCTCCATCATCAATACTGTTAACGTCTGCTTTTCTACACAAAGCACCCCATTCATTTGCTGTATCAGATAAATTTGACTTTAAAAAAACAATATCACCAAATACTAAAGAAGAAGTTCCTGCGTCTACAAAATTTGGATAAGCGTATTTAAAACCATCTAGCTCAGATGTAATAGGGCTTTCAAACAATGTACCTATTGTAACATTCAATTGAGCTCCTATATTTATGACATCTGCACTATTATCTGCATACGTATTAGCAGTTACTATAGTAGCACCAGACTCACCTAAAACATTTAACGTGTTTGAAGGCTCAGCCACAACATATGGGCTAGCTGCGCTCACATCTGTAATAACCACTCCATCAGGATAACCTGATATAGTAAGTTCTTCAGATGGTGTACTAACATTAACTGTTATTTCGTGAGCCATTATATCTGTGTTATATCAGCATTTAAAGTAAATGTTCCAAACAACCAAGTTGTATATTCACAAGCTAATTCATTAGCATTGTCAGAGCTTGTGTTTTTTCTTATTTGAAAGTCGTATTTATAATCTCCTGATTGAAAAGCCATATGTGTAAAAGGTACAGTTAATACTACTTTAGTATTAGAAGCACCGCCTGTTTGTCCAACTAAATCAATACCTTCAGTAGTTGAATCACCTGACCAATGTCCTTCTTGACTACTGCTCGCGCTTGCAGTGTTTGCTGGGTGACCAGTGCTATCAGGCGCTACAGCTTTCCAATAATAACTATATATATTAAGTACAGGCTCGCCTGATTGGTTTATAATAGACATTTTAGCTTGATAATGCGGTAAAGAACCTTGTAAACCACTTAAGTCCATAAGACCACTAGAGTCTTTAACTTCTAGAAATAATTGAAATGAATCATTTCTACGAGCTGTAATATTTACTTCTTTAGCTATGTCTGCTTTTAGTGTCTGTATTGCCATTTTAATTGTTTTAACAAATATACTAATTATTTAGTTTAATTTTCTGTTACTTTTACCTGCGCTACCAGTTTCGAACACTGAGCGTAATGATGCAGGCATAAGTCTTGCAAAGTGTGCCATAGCTTTAGGGTCTCCTTTATCACCATATTTAGCTTTTCTTTGATACTCTGTTCCAGCGATACCATGTGATATAGCTAAAGCTAAATTTTCCATTGTATCAGTTGCTGGTATGTTAGTCATATATATAAGCTTAGGAACGTTTACCATTAGCATTGTATCACCAAGAAACTTTTCCATCATTTTTTCTGTATCATCCCACTCGTCATCATCTGTTCCGTGTAAAACAAGAGCGTATAATAAAGCTGCTAGAGTTGTTGCTGTAGTTCCATTGTAAAATCTAGTCACTGCTTCTTGTCTATGTTTAGGTAAAGCATTGTATGCCTTTCTGAATTCTTTAGGATTAGACATTTTACCTTCAGTCCACATCTTTACTAAGAAGTCTCTAGATGCTACCATAGAGCCGATTGTCATATCTCCTAAATCATTCACATCTTCTCGTCTTAACCTATCAGCGAAGAAGGTTGGCAACCAACGTTTGAATTGCATAACCATATTACCTAATGAATAAAGCTGTATGTAACGTATATCAGTTTCAGAGTAACCCCTACCTTGTACATCAATTACTTTACGCTCCAACGAAGCAACGTCTTCTTTTGTAAGTTTAAGATTTTTACCTGTACGTTTTTTAAAGTCAGCAGATTTTTCTACCCACTCTAAACGTTCAGTTTCAGTGATACCTTTTCTGTCGCTTTTATGTTCAAGTTCTCCGTCTTTATTTACAAAATATGAATCCCATTGCTCTTGCTCTAAATTACCTAAAAAAGATGCTTGTTGTATCCAGTTTTCAGCTAATACCATTGGACCAAAAAACAAACTACTTAATGAGCTACCACCAATACCTTCAGCAACTTCTTCAGCTCTATAGGTCAAAATACCAAAAGTGCTAATCATTTTTCTAGCCTTTTCTCTATCTGATGGGTTGTAAGCTGTATCTTTATTTAGACCCCAGAATCTAGCTTCTCCTTTTAGTAAAGCTTTACCTCCTGCTTGTCTGTATGCATTAAACTTACCAATAAGCACGTTACCTGCTGCAGCACTGAAGTTTAAACCTAAAGCAACATACATTGTCCATTGAGTAAAGAAGTTTACTACCACTTTTTCTGGTTGTTGATTAAGTATTTTGTATGGGCTATCTGTCCAAGTTAAATTCTTTTCTTTTTTAATTAACCCACCTTTAACTACTTTTTCTAAATACTTAAAAGCGTTTGGATTGTTGTCTTTAATTTCTAATGAAGATATTGCTGCATCAACTTCTCCTAGTTTTTCATTAAAACCTGAAAATGCTAAAGGAAATGTGTCAGGGGTAACAGGATTAACCACTTCAAATCCATCGTCACCAGCCCAAGACAAATGATGGTATACACCATTCTTATCTTTGTATTGATTACCATGCTGGAACATCATTAGCCTATTGTAATTAGATAAAGCTTTGTGCATATTAAAAGTAGATAAATAAGCTGATGACATAGAACGTCTATGTAAACTTCTGTTTATAACTGTCTCGCTTTCTAAATTCATTAATTGATTTAATGCACTTGGTATCTTTACAAAGTCACCATTATCATCTTTTCTTGCCTCCCAAATACTTTTAGCTTTACTTTTTATTTCGTTGAAACCTTTTCTTCTTTCTAAAGCAGTCATTTGCTGTAAACTAGTTTCTTCTCTTGAAACCATAGTTACACCTCTTTTGGTTTTTTGTGGTCTGTATACTGTAAACTTCTCACCTGGTGCGTGCATATATATTGCTTTCCAACTAAAGTAATCTAACGTTTCTTCTTCGTTAGTTATTGGATTAATTGCTGTAATCTTAATATCTTGAAAATCTTCGTCACCTTTAGACATTTGGAAATACATACCATATAAACCACGTCTGTGTAAAGTTTCCCAAGTAGAAGAGTTAATGTTAGGTATATATGCAGCACCTTTATTTGCTTCGTACAGGTTTTTAGCCTCAATCATGTTTCTGTAAAAGTTTGTATACTTTACATACATTTTTAAATAATCTAATTCTGCTTTAGATAAACCAGCCCCACCCTTATCTTTAGACTTTGTTAAAAACTCGTCGCTTTTTAGTTCATGTGAATTAGCAAATTTACCTCTAGAGAAAAAGAAAATACTTTTAAGTTCTAAGTTAGACACATCTCTGTATGTAACTTCACCGTCTTTATTAATGGTTTTTTTAATACCTTTTCTGTCTCTGTCGTTAAAACTAAAGAAATTACCAAATAGTATTTCATCATAAGATAACGTACCAAACGGTATGTATTTTTTCATCAAAGCTATACCCTTAGAACGTATACCATCACCAAACTTTTCTTTGTACAACGCATCTAGTTTACCATTCATTTCTTCAGTCATCAAAGAAATATTTCTAGTAAAGGTCATGTGTGTGCCTTTAAGCTCTTTATTAATATAAGCTATAGCAGGTTTGCTTTTACCAAAATCACCTGGTGACCATATTAAGTCTAATAAACCTATATCTTTTTTTCTAAGCTCAGAATTAGGTTTTGTAATTTCTTCAACAAAACTCTTACCGTGTTTGTTTTCCCAATCAGCAATTTGGTATTCAGTAATATGTTCACTGAATTTGTATTGCATATATTGTATAAGGGAAGCAGCTGCTATAGGGTCTACATTATAATTTTCTTTACCTAAAGCAATTCTCTTGCTTTTGATTTCATCACGTAGTTCTTTGTACGCTTCTGATACTGCATTCATTTTAAGTTTTAATGCAGCAAAACTATTAGCCTTGTCTTTATAGTTAAGTTTGTATGTAGAGTTATTAAACAAGTCTTTATCTTGTGTGTATAATCCTTTGATAAACTCTACAGATTTTTCATAAACTTTGTATTGTTTTTCTAATTGTTCTATTTCATCTTCATTAAGGTCTGAAATTTTTCTAACATTACTTTTACCTTCTCTAACAAGCTGCTCTAATAAAGTTTTATAATAGTCTCTTTTATTCATTTTTTCACCGACAGCACCGTAATTTTGTGTACCGTGAGTGGGAACTTTAAGGTATTTCTTATTCTGTTGATTTTTTAAATCATTTTTTACCTCATCTATTAAAGCGTTTCTATCTTCATATGTAATAAATGATTCCACTGAATTTTTGTCATTAGCAATTTCTTTACTTAAAGTAGTAATAGCTAATTGTGGCCAACTAGTATTTTGTTTAAATTTGTATTCAGACTTCTTGTACACATAACCATTATTTTTAGATGTTAATTGTATTCCTGTACGAGCTGATATTTCAGTTTTGTGATGCAAATCTTTAGTGAAAGATGATTCATTTGCAAAACCACCTTGATTTAAAGATTTCGAAAATGTAGGATATAAACCATTATAAGAGTTGTATGCAACAACTTCGCCTGTTTCTTTTATAGTCCTAGATTGCGCATCTACACCGTTTACCATTAGATTTAGTATAGCTGCAATTCTTCTATTATCAACTGCAGGTATGCCCGTAAAGTTTACTTTATCAGAAAGTCTATCTTTAAGAATTTCCATATCACCATCAAAAGTACTTACGTCTTCATTGTTCTGTACTTTTTTATAATAATTATCTATTTTAGAAATAGTATTATTATCCATATAAGGTATCATAGATGTACCAGAATTTTTACTTCCCCAGCCAGTGTTTAAAAAGTCTGTAAGCACTAACAAGGTTCTCATTTTAGGGCTAAGCTTAGCAAAATCTTTTTTATATAAATCAACTTGCTCAACAAATTCTAATTGTTTAGATACTTTTTCAACGTCTATAGATACGTCGTAATTATTAACTTGTGATATTACATCTTTACTATTAGAAACAAATGAAGTTCTAGGTCTTATTTTAAGTATTCCATTCTCTCTATCTAACCATTTGTTGCCTTTATATTTATTAGCTTGTACGTCGTCTGATATTTTGGTATAAGCCATGTCAAATAAGTTAAACATTTTAAGCTCAACCGATGATGTTGCCCAATCAGATAAAGGACTTTCTTCGCCTAACATTTCTTCGTGTAGTTTGTTAAGCTCAGTTTCTACATCATAATTAGAGTGTATAAGCATTCTACCAAAGTTTAATGCTTTTACTATGTTTTTGTTTTTATCAGCATTACTAGCAACATCATCAAAGTCTGAATAGATATTTATTGGTGTATAAAAGTCTGGGTCAGTTTCATTTTGTTTTGGTTGTAGTGCACGTTCAGAGTTTAGTATACCATCATTGTCTGTTGTAATTTCTTTATCTATTGTGAAGTCACCTAACAACCCTTTGCTATAACCGTTATTTAGTTGAGTACTTTCATCTAAACTTTGTTTAATCAGTTTAGAGTTTTTGTCTTTAAAATTAGAAAAAACTGGATTGTTAGATTGTGTTTTTTCTATATCTTCTTGTCTATTAAGTGCTGTAATAGCTTCTTGATGCTCAAATAAACCTGATAAAGTATCTACATTAAATCTTTTATCTAAACTTACAAATAAACTAAGGTTAAGTATGTCTTGACTTACCTGTTTCATTACGTGATTAAACAATAAAGCTTGTCTATTATAACCTTCATCTCCACCTAAATTAGATTTCTTTTCAGTCATTGCTGCTAAATCAAACTCCAGACTTCCGTTCAATACAAAGACATCCTGTATAATTTCATTAACTGATGGTGTGTATTTTGCACCTGGATATTTATCTCTAAACAAATCTTGTGCAGCTCTTTCAGTTAACTCTTTTATCTCAGAAGTTTCCATATTATCGAAACTTGCAAAGTTCACTTCTTTTAAAAACAAAGAAATTTCAGCAGGCTTCATACCATACTTAATCAATGTAATAAATTGGCTTGCTGTTGATTTAACAAATTGAAACTTAGCTCTATTACCATACTTACCATCATCTAGAATTAGATTTAAGTAATTACATAGTTCATAAAAAGTACCACTTCCATCTCTGTTTATTGTATTACTTAGATTAGTAAAACCTTTTCTATTACTTTTAGTTTTAATAATAATAGGGTTTTTTTGGTCTTCACTAAACTCAAAGAACAACCTAGGATTGTTTTGTGCTATATAACTAAATGTAAGGTTCTGTGCTGCTATATTACCAATCATTGGTACATTACCCTTGCTTGTTGCAAAAGTGTTGTTAGCGCCTAAAATACTTAAATCGTTGTTTATATCAGTACTACCTTCTTTATTACCATATAAAGCCATATTAGAAGGCTCTGCAATGTTTTTATCAAATTCAATTATTTTAGTTAGCATGTTTATAGTCTCAGGCATAGAATATAAATCTATAATAGATTGTATAAAGTCATTTTTAGCTTGAGCTATTTCAGATAATTTTTTGCTTTTATCTAAAACATTAATGTGTAACATATCGCCATCTAAATCTGCCCCAATAATTTCAGAGCTTTTAGAACTAATAGCTATAGTGTTTCCGCTTTTCTTAGATATTTTTTTAACTTTCATTACCATGGTTGAACCAGCCGATGAAGCAGGTATACGAGTTGCTAAAAACAAATCACCTTCTTTTACGCCTAGTTTACGAGCCATGTGTCCACTTACTATAGCTTCAGCATGCTCTACTACCATTTCTCCATTAACCTCTTCTACACTTGTTGGTTTTAGTGTGTCATCAGTTTCTATAAGTCTACCATCTTTTATTTCATGACCTTCTATTAAGTCTGTTTCTTGTATAGAAAGTGTACCTTTAGTTCTAAGTTTTTGATTCTTTTTGATTTTAGAAGAAGCAATTTGATATGCTGCGTCTTTCATTGCAGGTAAAGACATGTACCCTTGAGAAAACATAGCTCTAATTGCAGGTGGCATAGAAGATGAATTTAAGTCTTGTTTAGCTAGACCTTCAAAAGAATAACCTTCCAGATTATCTTTATATTGTAAGTCTAAAGCTTTACCGTATGCTACGTGTACTTTTTTAGTTGCAGCTCTTACTGAAGCGTCTTGATGGTCATAAAACACGTTTATACTACCTATCTTTTGTTTAGCTGCAGTTGCAGTAACTGCTTCTTTATCAAGTTCGTTTTGAACACCAAAAAATCTACCGTCATAACCTCTAAGGCCAGTACTAACGTCAAATGAATACTTATCCATCTCTACGTTAATATCAAACTGTTTGTCGTTTAAATTAGCTAGTGAGAATGAATTAACACCCTTTACTAAACCTTTCTTTACAGCTTCAGAGTTGTAAGCTATAACACTGTGATTATCAAGGCCTTTTGATTTGTAGTACGCCTCTCTAGACTTCATCTTTGTATATATACCTTTCAGAACACCTTTAACTTTATTGTCTAATACAATAGTGTGTCCTTTAAAGTAAAATTGATTTGCAGACAAACCAATATGTGATGCCATTCTTTTGTTGTCATAATTACGTCCTGCACCAACTAATTTAAAAGAGCCTTGAACTCCAGACATACCTCCGTAAGAAGCCATCATTCTTTGAGCTTCGTCAATAGTGACAAAAGATGCAGAATCGGCTGTTTTAGGGTTAAGCTCTATTTCTTTTAACTTTCCAGTTTCGTAGTCAATTACCTTAACCTTTTGTTTTTGGTCTTCAAATGATATTTTTTCGTCATCAAAAACTAAAGGCTCAACTCTTCTACCTCCAAACAACTTATCATGTGGAGCTATAAATAGTGTAGACCTTTTATTTTTTTCTGAATAGTTTGATTCTTCACCTACAAAAGAGTTCAAATCTTGCAACCAATACTTATTCAGTGTATAGTGTAAAGAAGCAATAGCTTGGCTATAGTCTAAATCAAGAGCCTCCATCATTTCTACATGAGTATTTGTGTCTAGTACATCATATATCTTACCATCTATAGTTTGTTGAAAAGCTAAGTCACCTAATAGGTTAAGCTCTCCTTTAACTGTAGATACAGATTTACCATATCCTTTGATGTCATAGGTTTTTGATAAGAAGTCTATTGTTTTTTGACTAGCAACTTTAAACAAATCAAAATCTGAATCACTGTTATGGTTGTCAATAATTTGTTTTGTTTTAGCATTATGATAAGCTCTAACTTCTGCAAGCTTTTTTTGCAAGTCTTTAGTAGTTGATTTTATCCAACCTTTAATAAATTTCTTTTCTAATTTTTTTTGTTCTGCACGTGCGCTTTCTATTTGTTTGTCATTATAAACTCCTGCATATAAATTAGAGTCTATTTCTATATATCTATTGTAATCAAGACCATTTTTTTTCTTGACTACATTATTAAAATAATTTCCATACGAAGACCTTTTTGCAACTGATATAAAGGCTTTAGCATAGTATCGTCTAGACTTGTCAGAGAAATCTCGTATTACTTGCATGTAAGAAGTATTACCTTCTTTAATTGCTTTAGATATAGCTTTTATATCGCTTCTAGTTATTTCGTCTGCCTGTATGTTATCTCTATCTTTACCTGTTGCAATACTACCATCTAGAGATGTGTATTCAAGTTTGTAAGAGTTGTCCATCATTCCAGCAGCATAAGGATTTACAATATCTCCTTCTGTAAACATATTAGAAAAATCGTCAAAGTTGTTGACAACCATATCGTTAAGCAAGTCTTTATTGTACTCTAAGAAATACTTTCTTGTGTTTTTGTTTAAAGTATTACCTTCTGGTGTCTTTATATTAGACATGTACAGATTGTTGTTTTCACTTTGATATGTTGCAATAATAGCCTTAGCTGATTTTTTATGACCTTGCAGATTGTTAAGCGATAAATCTATAAAGCCTTTTTGATTAGCTCTAATATTAATAGAAGCTCTAATTGGCTTATTCCAAGTTTTTTCAGAATACTGTAACCATAAACCTTCTTCGCCTATAGCTTCTATTTCAAAATATTCTAAAACTTCAGGTAGAGTCATGCTTGAATCTAAACCTAAAAAGTTTAGTGTGTTTTTTAAACTTGTTTCAGAATTTGTATCAATCTTAACTGACTTAATACGAGCAACAACATCGTCTTTTGCAACTAAACCTTTGTATATTTCATCAGCTTTTGGTGAAAATATTCTTGATTGTGTATTTAGTTTTTTTACATAATTAGGCTTGCCATGTTTAGCTACACTAAATCGTTCTGTATTTTGATAAGCAAATCTAAAATTGTTTAAAAACTTTTCTTCAGCTATAGCTAAATTTTCAGGGCTAATAGAAATTCTCTTACCACCTTTAATTGCTGGGGAATTTTTAAATACAGCTCTAAACACTCTGGTCATAGCTTTGTCTTTATACGCCTGACCTGATTCTTTTGCAGTTTTACCAGCTATAGTTTTCCAAGACATGTCTTCTCCTTGAGGAAATTGTATCGTCATAGAATCAAACAATAGTTGTTCAATTCTACTGTTTGAAAAATAATTTCTTAAAGAAACATTAGAGTCTGTATCAACATCATAAACCATAAAATCATCAAGGTTTTCGTATGTAAAAGCATACCCATTACCTTGAGAATTATTTTGATTCATAGGTAAGAAGTATGTATTTATAAACTCTAACAATTGACGGTCTCCTATGTTATCACTATATAAAAGTTCAGCAGCACTTTGAGAGTATTTCATTCTCTTTTGATAAGTGTACATAGCCAACTTATCATCTCTACTTAACTCATTTTCAGAAAATTGAAATCCACTTAAAAAACTTAAAGTTTGTTTTAACCTTCTAGTTCCTGGCTTTATAGTATCAATATCCAGCATTAAAGTATCGTCTAATGCACTCTGTATATTTCTCGCAGCTTCTCTACTTGTTGTATATCCAAAACCATCAGTGGTAATAAACATACTTTTTTCAGTAACCATAGAATCAAGTTGCAAATAAGCTCCTTGCAAAGCAGTACCATATAATTTAGTACTACCCATCTTACTATAAGGTGTCGTATAAGGTATTATATCTAGCTCTGAAGTTAAATAAGTAAAAAAGCTTCCTAATATTGCATCTTGTCGAGTTAGTTTTGCAGAGCTACCTTTTAAGTATTCTTCAATTTTACCCCAAGACTTTTCAATAAACTCATCACTATTACGTGTTTCGTCTTTAAAATTTCTTAGTATAGTAAGTAAGTTGTCTTTAGTAACACCTGAACCTCCTTGTGAATTGTTTTCTCTACGTACATAAAAGTCTATTACTGTAGAAAATTGCTCAGATATACCTTTAGGGTCTGCCCCTATTAAATCAGAAAAAGTATCATCAGCTGTTAATTCTTCTGTATACTCGACAGGCCCTTCTACTTTTACAAATTGCTCAAGGTTCTTAAACTTATTAGACAAATCGTTGATTTCTGCACTGTCTAAATTAAGTAAAACCTGCTCTGTTTTTTGTGCTATTTTATTTTTTAGAGCTTGTTTGTGCGCGTTAAGTATATGCTTCTTAATTTTCTTATGCTCACTTAGCAGTATTGTTTTTGCTATATTGTAATCAGGCGAGCCTACATACGTTTTTTGAGCATATTTACCAAGCAAAGCACCTGCAACTTGTTTATAAGTTTTTTGTACGCTAGACTGTAGATTTATAGAATCTTCTATAAACTCTTTCAAACCTTCTTCATTATTAAGTTTAGCTTTGTCCATTAAGGCATCAAAGCTTGTATTAGCAAATTTCTCAGCATATAACTTAGCTTCACTTTCAGAACCATTAATTATGTTAATAGCTTCTTTAGTAATAGCTTTACGTTTATTGTATTTTTTAGTTTGTGCAGCCTGTGTACTAGCGTACTCACCATAATTCGCTTCATTCTTACGAACTACATCATTAATTTTAGCAAACAAACTTTCTAAAGACTCAGTACCTTTACGAGTTTTGCTTGGGTCGTACAAGTCTTTTGATATAACTTGGAATGCAGATTGTGCTTCTTCCTCTGTAATAGAACCTCTAATCATTTCTTTAAACGATTTCATACCATCGTTAAAGTCTTTCTTAGCTTGTCCTTGTATAAATATATCTTGATTGACAGAACCGTATAAACCACCTAACTTTGCTAAAGCTTCGTCTTGTATATGTACTTGTTTGCTTCCTTTAAGCTCCACAAAACCAGCTTCGTCAAATAAAATTAAAGAAGCCTCATAAAAAGCTTTCTTTGTTTCATCGTTATTTTCTAAACCATTTTCTCTTATATAGTCTGCATATTTAGTTATAACTGGAAATAAACTTCCTTGACCATTAGATTCTTGTATTCTTTTTAATAGAGTTAATGCTTCTAATTGCGTAAGAGTTCTCATTTTACCAGCACCATCAGGTACTGCGTATAAAATGTTTTCTTGATAATCGAGCTTCATTTTCTTGTACACAGGTTGATGTACAACAGCTCTCATCATCTTAATTACTTCTTTAGTCTTACCATATAGCATTCTAAATATATGGAAGTTCTCGTGGAACAACGCCTCTTCTGGGCTATCTGTAGACGCTGATGGATTAATAAACACACCCATACCCATAGCATAAGCTGCGGCAGTCTCACCGTGTGAATATATTTCATCTAAAAACTGTATAGATATAATACCATCTACAGCTTTCTTTGCATATAAATTAGCTAGTGTTCTATCTGAACCACCACCCATTCTAATTGCACGTCTAACTTTTCTTCGCATAGCAGCAGCTTCAATAGCATCTACTATCTTAACTGCTTTCTCTTTATTAAAAAATGCTTTAGCAAACTTTAAAGCTATATCTCTAACTAATAAAGCAGAGTCTTTAATGTTTTTTCCATTTAGATAAGAAGGTATTTTAATCTTAGGCTTATCTTTCTTGTCTTCTTCTTTTTTGTCTTCAGTCTTATCTTCAGTCTTATCTTCTTCAGCCTCTTCTTTTGCTTCTTCTTTCTGTTTTTCTTCTTGTTTTTCCTTTTCTAGTTTTTCCTTCTCTAAGAGGTCTTTTTCAACTTCATCTACTACCTCATCAATTCTACCAGAAGTCTTCTCTATCGAGCCGTCAGGGTTTAAGGTTACAGTGCTAACACTACCATCTTTCTTATTTTGTTTAACAAACACATAAGTGCCGTCTTTTGTCTCTGATTTATCTAAAGTATAGCCTTCCATGTCGTCACCCATTTCGGACTCCACTTTTTCATAGGCTTCTTTCGTATCTTGCTCTGCTTTTTCAGCCTTATAAAACTCTTTTGATAATTCACTATCATCAATCAACGCTTTCTCTTCATCCGTCAGCTGTTCACCTCTTTTTTCTTTAGCTACAATTTCTTTAAGCTTAGGTGCTTTATCTGATATAAAGTCTTTTGTTTCCTTACGCTTATCAGACTCTCTATATACTTCGTCTATATTTTCTTTAGCACCTTTAATAAGTTCTTCTTGTGCTGCTAACGATGACTCTGCTAACTTCTTGAGGCCTTCTATTTGTTTCTTACCTGACTTCTCTTTGATGTCTCCATCTTTAATGCTTTGTTCTATAGATGCTATCTTAGCTTCTATACCCTCTCTTTGCTGTGCTAGTCTTTTCTTACTTGTCTGTAATAACCAAGAGTTAGCTACAAGCTTAGATTTACCCATGTTATCTAAATCATGAGTTGGCTTTCCTTCCATTGCTGTTTCAACCTCTTTAAGAGTATCTTTAAATGTAGTGTGTTGTTCTTCAGTTATATTACCTTGTTGGTATTGTTGTTCAAAAAAGTCTAATACTACTTCTTGGTCTCCTTCTTTAACAGCATTCATTGCCATGTTGTAAGCTGCTGAGTCTCTCATGAACTCTACTGCTTCATCTGCTGACAACTCTTCTATTACTTCTTTTTGTTCTGTACCTATTACAACTCCTTGTTCATTCTTTTTATTAACTGTAACTTGTCGTTTAACAGTAAACTTTCCATCACCTAAGTCTTTAGTAAACGCAGACACATACTCGTGTGTTTCGTTTCTATTATCTATAGACTTCTGCATTAAACTTCTATTTTCTGTAGCTGTACGTATAGTGTTCGACGTACCAGACATGATAAGACTAGTAGCAAAAGATAACACTCTTGTTGGTCTTTGTTCGTCTGCTAAAAAGAAATCTAAGTAGTCAGGAAAATCTTGCCCTTTCTGCTCTGCTATTCTTCTTTGTACTGACCAATCTTGGTAAACCTCTTGAAATTGCTCTACTACACCATCGGTGACACCTTGAGCAGCACCCATTCCTATAGCTTTAAAAGAGTTTTTAATTACATTCTTAATACCAGGTGCTTTCAATGCACTTGCCCCTGTCTTAACAGCTGCTTTTCCTGCAACGCCTGCAACTGTTTTAGCGGCACTTGTACCAGCAAATTTAGCACCTAGTTTTTTTGCACTATTAAGAGCACCTTTACCTATACCCATTTGACCCATAAATAGCCCATACTGAACTATATCAGCAGCCATAGAAGCTAAGTTGTCTGTGTATACTAAGTGCGCAGCATTCATAGCTTCACGCTCTGTAAGACCTTGCTTTACACCTTCATTCAATGTTTGACCAGCTAGTGCAGCACCTTCTATAAGGTTGGCTGTAGCACCCGCTCCTGTAGTCGCTATTCCTGTTTGTATCAAACCTCTAGCAGCTAAAGCAGAACTGTATTTCTTTATACCTAAAGATGATGCACCTTTTGCTATTGCTTTAGATGACTTTAAGAACTTTGCACCTTTTGTAACTGCAGATATACCTTTAGCTGCGTATGTTGCAGGGACCATTAATGACAATGCAAATGGTATCATACGAGCTACACCTGTAGCCCAAAAATCAGAATCTGCTAAGTCATCCCATGTAACATCTTCTAAATCATTTAAGCCAGGAACATCATCGCCAAATGAATGCAAATAATCTGCAAAATTATGTAACGAATCAGAAATAGGTTTAGACGTATCTGTACCATAAACTTGTTTAGATACATCGCTAGACGCACTACCACCCATAAAGTCAGCTATGTCTCCAAAACTGTCAACCATATCTCCAATACCAACAATAAAAGACTTACCAGCCATTTCTATAAAGCCCATATTTTCATCAATCTCAACTGGATTAACAGGGTCTGCATAGGAAGCGTCTGTAAGTGCAGACTGCATTGGAGATTCGTCTTCAGGTCTCATCCAAACAGGCATAGGAACGTCTGTTCCTTGAAAATGTATACCGTCTGATGTAGGTGGAGATTTAAAACTACTATCTAACTCTTTATCATATTGCTCTATACCTTGCTCAGGTGTTTGATTGTTCCAATATTCGTTAGATTGTTGTTCAATAGGATTCGTTTTTTCTTCAGCCATCTTATAGTGCCTTTTGTATTTTTTCTCTTAGTTCATCAACTTGTGTAATGTATTTTTCAGCTTCCACTGGGTCTGCGCCCATGTCAGTTAAATACTTAAAATACAATCTGTAGAAATCATTTGATGTACCTGTTAATAAAGCTTGATTGAGTTCTGGTGCATTGTTAGGGCTAAATCGCTCCATCAATGAATTTATGCCTGAACTCATATCACCTTCTACAGCTGCTAAAGATAACAAAATACTTTTTGTAGTATCATTCTTCTTTGTACCTAGACCAATCTTATTCATTATGTTTTCTACAGGAGCAACATAATTAGGTATTTGTTCTTGTAATTCAACTTCAGATGATTGAGCACTAATTGGTTTTGTTTGAACTTGCGCAGGTGCGTCTGATAATTTCTCTTTAGTAAAGTTACCTATAGCTCCATCTTCACCTAACAACTTACTATATGTTGTCATCACTTTAGTTTGGTTAGGGTCTATTTCATTATAGTAGTAACTATTAAACCATAGTACGTCATCGCTTTCGTATTCTTGAATAAGAGCATGTTCTACTTCTCTAGCATTACCATCTAAATCTTCTTTCTTAACTAATTGATACGAACCATCTGCTTGTTTTACTTTGTAACCCATAAATATAGCGCCTGGTCTTAAATCACCCATAGTTTCGCCTGGTGCTACCATAGCTCCGTTTTCTTCATACCAACTACCACTAATTGCTTGCACATCAGGTATAAACTTATCTATATCATCAACGTTGTCTTTACCTAAGACAGCTTTTGCCATAGTAAGTTCGTTACCAACAAAACCTCTATGACCCATAATATCTGTATTTTCAGGCGTTACACCCATAGTAAAGTTACCCATATCGTAGTCACGTAAAGTTTGTACATACTCAGGTGACTTACCAGATATTACAGAAGTATCTACCTTCTTCATTCCTAGTAGTTTGTGCTGACGTTGTATACGACCAGCTACAGATTTGTTTACACTAGAGCCTTCTTGAGAAGTTCTTTGCAATGCACGCATTGGATTTCCACCACCTACATATTGTGCAACGTATGGTCTTAAGTCATCTTCCGTGAGTTCCATAGCTTCTTCTGGAGATAAACCATACTCAATCATATAGTTGTCTTGGAAAATTCTAAAGTTGTTATCATGTTGTAAAAACTTGTCTGCTAAAGTATTGCCTACAGCTTTGTCATCTGGTTGTTCCCACTTATGTAGACTTCTGTGTTTAAACGTGTCAATACTACCTTCCATAAAAGCATTAAATTCACGTCTTTCTTGATTAGATATTAAATGTGCAAACTCACCTTTATTACCTTCAAGTTGCTCATAAAAACCTTGCACTTGTTCAGTGTTTGATTTAATTCTTTTAGCTTCATCAGATTGTGAGATGTTGTTAAAAAAATTAGTCATAGTTCTTCTTCCTCCCGAGTTCATAAACTTAACAGGGTCATTATTGTGCTTAGCAAGCTCAGATATAAACGTTTCTTTTTCTTGGTCGTACAAAGCTTGTATCCTATCTTTATCTTCATTACGTACAGCAATTTGACTTGCCATACCGTGTATATACTTCTGCCAATCGTTAAGCTCTTTTTCTTTAGCGTAGTTATTTTCTTGAACTTGTTGTTGTGCTTGCATCATTTGCATAGCATCTGCTAACTCTGTTTTAGCTCTATCTCTTCTAGCTCCTGAGCCAACCCACCCATTAAGGGCATTATTTACTTTAGAATAGTCCATTATTCAGGTTTTATTTCTTCTGATTTGTCATTATCTACTTCTACGTCATTTGCATACAATGACGCTGTTGTTATTGGAGTGTCTATTACTTCAGCTTTTGTACCACTACCAGATGTTTGGTCTAACAATTGGCTAGTTAGGTTCATCATTTTTTCTCTATTTGGGCTTAAATAATATCCTACATCGCTTAACGCATCTGAGAGCAAGTTACCACCAATTCCTGATAAAGTCTTCCTATTATTGTTAATAGTTGCTTGCCTCATAGTTTCAACACTCATATCTCTGTTCATTTGTAATGTACCTACAGAGTTTGCTAAAGCATTATATTGTTTAACGTTTTGTCTTTTTAATTTAGCATCTTCAGATGCAAGCTGATTAAGACCTTGTATTCTACCTGCGTCTACTACGCCTTGGTTAGCTAAAAACATACCTCTTTGTCCGCCTGAAGCCCTTAAAACATTTTTCATAGCACCAGCATAAGCATCATTAAGATTTTGCATTGCAGCTGACTTTTCTTTAGAAGTCATTCCTGACTCTGCTAGTTCTTTAGATTTTTGTAATGACTCTAGTAATAAAGGAGAAAGCTCAGGAGTTTCAACTTCAGGCGCTTTAAGTGCTTGTGATAAAGATAATATACCTGCTGCTGCTTTAAGACCTGTTAAAGCCATTTCAGCATTTTTTAATTTTGATGCATTTTTTGCATCTTTTTCAGCCTGTAATTTTGCTTGTCTTGCAGCTTCTTTTTTATTAGCTTGCTCTTCTGTAATTAAAGTACCGTCTTCATTATATGAACCAGTATCCTCAAGCATTTGCTTTACTCTTTCTTCATGGCTTAGTTGACCTTCAGCAATTCTAATTTGTTTGTCTTGTTCTGTAGAATCACCAGATACATAACCTGTATCAGCTTCTGCTGTACCTGCAATAGTTTCACCAGCCTGCACCCCTCTCGCCAAGCCTCCTTCAGGGTCTGGCTCAGGCATTGCTATTTGATTTTGAGCGTCTACTAACAACTCTTCATTTGTCATCAATGGAGTTGTTTCAGAAGCCTTTTTAGCATTATTGTAGAACTCTAAAGCTTCTTCATCACCATCTATAAATGCCTTATCCATTATACCATTTGAGTAATTAAGTTCTGCCTCACTTAATTCTTCTCCAGCAGCTTGCCTCCTTAGTATATCTTCTAAATCGTAATCTCCTTGTACGTAAGTATTTTTATTATCTAAAGCATCTTTACCTGCTTGTATAGCGTCGTGTTTAGCTTTTTTATCATCAACTATAACTTTTTGCTGTGATTCAAATGTTTTATATACACTACCTATAGCTGCTTTATTACCCTCTTTATCGCTAGGTTTTAATTTTCCTTCTTTTTGCAATGCAGATATTTCTGTAAGCTCTACTGGCGTAAGTTTGTTTATGTCTAATTTAAAAGAGTTTAGCCTTGTAAACCAACCAAGAGCGCTGTCATCTATATCTTTAGATGATAAATAAGAATCTTGACGTACAGTATTGTATGCTGTTAAAACCATATCAGCACCTTTTTTATCAATAGCACTGTTTATAGCTAAAATTGCATTATCTATATTTGAATTATCACCTGTAACTCCTAACTCACCTAATACTCTTTGTAGTGTAGAATCTGTGTTACCACCACCAAGGTTGTAGCCTTGATTTACCATAGCATCATAAATAGTAGAAGCTACATTTTTGTCTTTAATTTCAGATAATTTGTATTTATCAAAATATGATTTTTTAAATACATTATCTACAAACTTTTCATCTGTCATGTCAAAAGCAGTTTTATAAGCTCTTGCTTGTTCTACAGTAAGTTTGTCAGCAGTTGTATTATGTTGAAAAGATAAATACTTTTTAAAAGTTAAACCATATCTAGTTCCTGTTCTAAATTCAGAACCATCTGAAAGTAATTGAGTGTTACCTAAATCGGTATCTGTTTCTTGTAAACCACCTTCTTTATCTGCTGTTTTTGTTCGAATGTAATACCAATTTTTTGCAGATTCAGGTACGCCTTTTGACCAACCACCTTTAGGTGCGTATTTATTATCACCCTCTAAAACGATAGGTTGTATGTATTTTGTATTTTTTGTGGTCATATTATTTGTGTTTCCAAGTTGACATTTCTTGTTGTACTGCTTTACCTGCTTCTTGGTATCTTCCTCCAGCTAATAGATTACTAAGTTTTCCCATGAAAGGTTTATCAAACACTCCTTCACCACCTGTTAGTTCCATTCCTGTATCTTTACCATTTTTATCTACAACAGTAAGTGGATTCGTTGAATGGCTGTATGCACCTTTTGTCATACCTCCAACCTCAAACTCTTGTGCAAATTTAACATTTTCTGCGCTAGGTCCTGCTCCTGCCATGTCTAACATATCTTGAGTGACAGGCTTGCTTCTATCTCTTCTTACAAAGTTTTCTAATCTTTTTTCTTTAGACTCTATAAAAGGAAGTGTATTTGTTCTTGTATTGTCACTATATGTATTATTAAAACTATCTAAAAACTCTTGCTTGTATGAGTCTCCTGTAATTTTTTCCATATTTTTTTCTTGCTCTAAAAGTCTAAGGCTTTCTTCATTTGACAAACTTGCGTATTTTAAGCCTCTTTCATATTTTTTACTTCCTAAAATAGTACCACCATCTTGAAAGTTTTTTGCCTTTAATGCCGCAGTCACTGCAGCGTCTCCAAGAAATCCTAAATCAATTTTATTACTAACCTCTTGTTTTACCACGTTTCTTATGTCTTGCTTATCAATACCAGCGCCAACAGTTGCTTCGTGTAACTTATCTAAATCAAGGCTATTGTAATACTTAAGACCACTTTTAAGGCCTGTAACTCCTTTTGCTCCTTCTCTTATATTACGATAGCTACTTGCTATAGTGTTTACATTATCTTCTGGTAAATCTACTAATTGATTGTAAAATTCAGGATGATTTACAGAAAATTTAGAACCTAATGCATTTGTAAGAATATTTTGTTTGTGCCTAACTGCATTATCAACTTTGTCAGTTTTTATTTTACCACCTTCTTCATAGCCAGCAAACTCTTCCTGGTCTTCCATAAACATATTGAAGCCTTCATCTTGTTCTTTTTTTTGTTGTGCAGCTCTTTCTTCTTTTTTCTTTTTTTTGTTTTGTACTAATCCAACACCAGCTCCTATTAACGCTCCTACACCTGCACCTATTGGACCTGCTGCCATACCCATTTGAGCAAATTTAGCTGCACTTCCGACTACATTGCCTGTTTCTCCACCAATTGCTTCAGCAGCAGCTCCAACAACTCCAATACCTGCTCCAACTGTTTTAGCAGTTTTCTCACTTCCAAAAGAAGTAAGTTTACGTGCATCAGACATATTATCCCTACTATTTTTTTCTGGGTCGTCTCTATCGTAATCACCTTTAAAAAAACCTCCTTCAGAGTATTTTTTAGTATAACCTCCACCGTAATAGATTTCGTTAGCTAATTTTTGTTCTTGTTCGAACGATAAATCTTTTATCATGTTGTAATTCTATTATGTACTAAAGCTCCAAACAATTCTATTGAAGAACCATTAGAACTTTGTATGTTGATTATTAAATGTTGACCTGAAGCTTTAGCTGTTCCGTCTGCATTTGTTATTGGTATTACATGCTTACCATGTGACATTCTAATTAAGTTATTATCCACTGATTGTGTAAAAGATGTGTTACTAACAGAGTCTGTAAATGTAAAAGTAGTAAATTTTTGTTCATTCTCATTTCCAGACAAGTATAACACTAATTTGTCAAACTTTTTTGTAGTATAAACATTTTCATTACACACAAAAGTTACATCTAAAGTATAATTATTCAACGCTCCGTAATGTTGGTTATAATTATTATTAGAGTTTTCTAAATATATTTTTGAAACGTCTATAGTACTAAGTCCAGCATTTCTTCCAATAGTTAATAATTCACCAGGCAAGTTAAAAGCTAACGCTACAACATCTTTTCTTTTAGAAACCATAACATCTTGTAACTCACTATAAACCACGTGTGTAATACTAGCGTTATTTGCAGTTGTGATACAAATACCTACTTCATCGAATATTTTATTGTAATACAAAGCAATACCACCTACTGTGTAATCTAATGGCTTATCTCCAATAGCCGAATTTTTAAGTGCATTAAATATATTAGAGTTTTGTGTAGTAATTCCTAAATCTTGTACGGCAAGTCCTTTCCCAAATACAAGTTTACAAAAAGCAGACATATGCGAATCATACCAATATGCAGAAGTATTAGTTACAAGTAAATTATTAAAATGCTGACTACCATACATTGTGTCTATATAATCACTTCTCTGTATAACTTGCCCTGTTCCTGTAACTATTGTTACAGCTGCAGCATCTGCGTTATCTACAACCACTCTAGGGTTAATTGATAATTTACTTACGCCACGTGATTGTAGTGCAAACAATTCATTTCGTAAATTAAATAAATTGTATATAGCTCCCTTACTACTATCAAGTTCGTGAATTTCATTAGCATCCCATGTAGTAAATGCATCAAATAAATTACCTGCTAACTTTAAATTAGATGCTGCTATTAAATTTCCATAGTTATTTACATTTTTAAAGTTTGCAGGCTTCTGCAAAAAAGTTTTAGATGTGTTTCTAGCTTTATATGTTTCGTTAAGTAAAAACGCATCATGAGCTAAATAACTTAAATTATCTGTACTACCGAAAAACGTTCCATCTCTTAAATCTATATTTACCGTAGATTCTACAGGAAATATTATAGCTGGAGACGGATACATTGTAGACCCTAAACTAACACCATCTTCTCTAGCAAATTTTTGCAAAGAGTACATATTAATATAAGTATCACCACCAAATACCACATCGTTATTTAATGCTTGTGGATTAAAATTAACGTGCCCAGTTGATATGTATTGATTAGCTTCATAGTTTGACGGTAAACTACCACCATATTGTTTTAAACTTACATTACGTCTAATCTGTCCATAAAGTTTTTGTGCAAAACAATATTGTTTATCAACTTCAGCATCAGAATTATAGTTTAATATAAATGGATTTTTATTTGTAGCATTTACTTCTTTACCTATTTCAAAATGTTCAGGTTGTATTTCATAAGTTTCTATATTTTGAGAACTAGCAGTTTCTGTTCTACCACCCAAAGATATATAAATTGATTCTACACCATGTAAAGTTACACCACTACCACTTACATGGTTTTCTAATTTCTTTGTAGTAAATTCATCTGGTACATGCACAAAAACATTTTCGATTGATTGTACTCTAGCTTTGTTTATAAAAGGTCTTGTTGTTCTACCTGTACCATGATTATCGTAACCTTGTTTATTACTAGAAACAGATTCAGCAGGGCCTATATTTTGACCGTATTCAATTTCTCTAATGCCTCTATTAATGTTTTGTTCATTTCCTGTAGTAGCATTTATTACGTCATTTATTCCTGTGTAATATTGAGTGTAAATAACTTTTTGTGAAAATTGATATGACAAATCGTTAGAGTTTGATTTTGGGTCGTATCTTCCTGATAATAAAAAATTATTATATGTAGTTTCGTATTGTCTTAAATGTTTTATAGCATTTTCTGCTCCTATAGTTGCAAAGTTTGGAACAGTATCAGTATTAAAATCTTCAAAACCAGCATCTAAACGTGCAACTATTTTTATTTTATCTCCACTTCTTTTTGAATAATTTAAACCACCTAAAGTAGATTCAGGAGTATCATAAGTAAAAGTACTACATGAAACAGATTGATGAGTTTGTGCAGGAGAATAAATATTAGAAAACATTGTACCATTCTTGTGTTTCATAGAATCATTTCCATCAACATTTGCATGTATAATAGTTTGATTTAAAACACCTGACGATAAAATAGATTTATCTTGTTCAGTTCTGTCTACTCTTACAATTGAATATCCACTTATTTTTGACCTTGTATCTGCTGAAAGCTTTACTTGAAATTTAGGGTACATAACAAAACCATGTACATCATCTGTTGGTCTGTCAAAATACAAAGTACTAGTTGCACTGTCGGTAGCAGCCATAGTCATTGTTACAGAATTATTATCAGCTGCTATATTCGAAACATAAGTTCCAGGATGAATTCCAACACCACTAATTATATCTCCTACAGATAGCTGAGTTCCTATACCGTTTAATGTTAATGTAGTATTACTAGATTTAACTACAGAATCTATTTTTTGTGTAATATTACCTGCATGTTTAAATGTTAACTGTCCATCTGTGATATTACCTACCACTCGACCATTAGAATTGTCATTTGTAACATACTCCATAGTACCATCTGGCATACGTACATCCCCTATAGGGCTTACAAAAGTAGGGTTACCGTTTAAGTCATAAAATAAAATACCAAATCTATATATTTCACCTCTTTGGTATCCAGTAAACTTTTCAGTAAATAGTGGATTTTTGTAATTATTAAAACCACCATCTATAGTTTTGTCAATATATCCAAAATGAGGAACTTGTCCAATTGTAGTTTTAGCTTTATCATGAGAACTACTAGTATCAATAACATTTGAGTTATCAAAATATTTAACTTGTGACAAATCAAACTTTTTTGTTGCAAATGTAACACGCACACCATCTGTTATGTTATCGTAGTTTGGTGTTTCTGCTCCAGGAATTTTTGCTGTATGAGCTTTTTCTAAAAAACCATATCTACCATTTACATATAAAGTATCTTCATGTATGTCAGTATTTTCAGTGCCTGAATATGTAGTAGCTGTACCAGTACCATCTGTATCGTACTTATAAGATTTAACTCTAAAATCTACATCTATAGAATCAGCATTATTAGTTAAATTAGCTGCAAACAGTCTATTGTCTTTAATTGCTATATCTGCACATATGTTCCAGCTAACGTGACTTCTTAATAATTCCCCTATAGATATTGATACTTTAGCTTCATTACCATTATGAGTATAATTAAAAGAACTAGAGGTAATTTGGCTTTCTGATATTATATTAGCTGTAATTGCTCCTTCTGCTGAAGTGTAAGTAATGTCTATTATTTGTATAGTACCATAAGAGCTATCTATATTATCTATTCGTAATGAAACAGCGTTAGAAGAATTTGTACTTAAACTACCACCTAATGTTTCGTGATAACTAGTACTAGGAACTGTTTTAACAATGTTTATAGGATTTGTAATGTTTGACAATCTAGATGTTTTTCCGTCTGTTGTAACAAGCCTATAACAATATGAGTGCGCACCACAAGAAACATTACCACCTCCTATTATATCTTGTACAACAGGTGCTAATAATTTTGATTCTTTAAAAACGTTTAAATCTTCTGCAGTCTTATCTACATAATAATTCGGGTTTTCTTTAAGGTTTATCGTTCTTAAAGGATTAACTCCGTCTGTCCAATAAATTCTATGAAAATGTTCGTTTTCTTCTGATAGTTCTACTCTTAACAATTCTTTAGAACTTAATCCTAAGTCTGTACGGAGTATTATATCTGTTGTAGATGATGTAAAATCATCAGATGGTGTAATTTTAAATATTGCATCTAAAGCATTTTCTGTAGAAGTTTTTGCTATAATAGCAACATAATTTGAGAATTCAGCTACTCCTAATGCTTCATATAAAACAATTGATGAGCCTAGAGACCCTGGATAATTTATATAGTTAAATTGTACTGTTTCTCCAGAACCAGATAAAACATACGGCTGAATTGCAATAGTCATGTCTTCTGCGAGCCTATTGCTGTAAGTTATTATGTATTCATCATTACTATTTATTGTAGCTGTAATATTAACCTTGTTTGCTACAGTGCTGTTTTGTAAAGCTACCAAAAAGCCTATAGTCATCATAGTATTAGAATCGACATTTGCGTCAAAACCAGGTCCAACTCCCCAAGTTTGATTATTGAAAAGTATACCTGTGTGTGCTTCTATTATAACTGGAGTGAAGCCATCATCACCTGTAATGGTAATTTTCCACCCTAATAATTGTGGGTCTGTCAAATTAACTATATTAGTAGACGCAAGAGCTAAAGCATCTGAAAATGTAATTGTATTAACTGTATCTGTTAAAGTTGTAAATACTGTATTACCTTGTGCATTTTTTAAAACAAAAGAATTGTCATCTCTTGTTAGTAGTCTAGCTCCAACAGCTTCTTTGTAAGTATCTGGTGGTAAGACATTTGCATCTAAATCTGACATCATCCCCTTAGAGAACGAATTAGGTTTCTTAGTAGATTTTGCCATTTTTAAAATAATTTTCTAGTTCTCAAGTCTTCTTTGTAAGGCAAAAGAGTATTCCAATACTTACTTATATTTCTCCATTGTTGTTTAGTTGGCATATTGTCTTTCCCTCTAGCTTGCGCACATTGATAAGACCATTCTTTTTTTAAATCCATATAAACATATCTAGGAAGTTTTTGATTGTAATACTCTCTACCTTTATATTTATACATTATATATGAAGCAATAGCGTCTTCGTGATTTGCAGATATAGTAGGAAAACCTTCATCATCTGTACTTATAGCTTCGTAATGTAAATCTATTGTAGTATCTGATACATCTATATTAAGATAATTACCCGAAAAGTAACATTTAGCTTCATCATAAACGCCACCTGAATGACTTACAATTTCTATTAAATTAAGAAAATCTGTAGGCAGTAATGTTTTTTTGTCTGTAACTGTAAGTGTTGCAATTTTTTTATCAAATGTAATACTAGAGCCAATTTTCTTTTCTGCTTCAAAAGCCCACTCTACAAAATTATGAAATTCTCTTGCTGCGTCTTGTATGCCTAAGTTTCTTATAACTGCTGACACTACTTGTTTGACGCTAATTTTAGGACTACCTTTCATGTTTTATTTTTCTTTTAAATTTATTTAAAGGAAGGACTTTGAACTTACTGTATTTATATGGTCTTTCCCATACTAACTTTGTATATTCATCGTCTAATATTGGAACTTTATACAAAACTAGTTCATTTATTTCATTACTTTTTTCCAAATCCATTCTTACATGAAAAGGTCTTTTATGTGGTAATTTTTTTATAAATAAGCTACCTAAATTTAAAGGCATATTAACGACTTCTTGATTAATTGCTACCTCTTCTACCATTTTATCAAGATATGCTGTTAAAATAGCTGTATAGTCTTTATAGCTTAAATATTTGTCACCACGCTCACCTCTAACTTTTATATTTTCTCTTATAGAGTTATAAATCTGTTTTGTCAGTACATATTTATCTTTGTATTGCTTGTATTTATTTTTAAGCTTTTTTTGCACTTACTTGTTGTTTAGGTAACGCAACTTTTTCGTCAGACTGATTATTTGGTCCATTAGACGGTACGCTCATTATAACGCTAAATTCTTGTTCTAAAACTTGTTTAACTAAAACAGTAATTAATTCTTCTGGCATAGGATACTGTGTTGTATCATCATCTACATAAGAACTTACACTAGTTGGGTCAGAAAAAACACCGTTAATTTCTAGAAAACCATCAGAAACTACCGAATCTCCCTCCCAAACATATAGTTTTCTATCTGCTAGTGTAGCAATTCTACTATTAGATGCAAACACAAATCTAGAGTTGTTCACGAACATTCTATCATGGTGTTGAACAATTGGTAACACACTATAAGTTGCGTCCACTGAATTGTCATCTTTGTATGCAATACTACGTATAGCTCTATTATCGTTAAAACCTACGTAGTCTTTTATATTTGCTCCACTAGAAGATGCTGGTATAGTATCTATTTGAAAACATGAGTTAGCTGTTTTTTTACCACTATCTGTATACTGCATTAAAAGATTAGCTCTATGATAATGCACCATAAATTTAATTTGACGTGTAGATATATCAGAATCGTCTGAGCTGACACCTCCTGAAATTAAATTTTTAATGTTGTAAGCTATTTCGTTTAATGTTGCCATATTATATTTTTATTAATAAGAAAGGGTAAAATAGGTTACCCTACTCTACCCTTTCTAGAAAGCAGGGAGCAAAAAGCTTCGTTATACTCGTCGTTCAGATATTTCAGCCTGAAGTATTTGGTATCTAGGGTCTCCCAACGTTGCTAGTACCTTACGAGATGCAATCTGACACACTTCTTCGTGTGTAGAAACATTTAATTTTAATAAA
>TARA_R100000541_G_scaffold301_21_pt1 | contig 34887 bp, 38 predicted proteins | sample TARA_R100000541 | Tara Oceans TARA_R100000541 (sample SAMEA2621416) | marine metagenome | biome: marine biome (ENVO:00000447); feature: surface water layer (ENVO:00002042); material: "saline water (ENVO:00002010), including plankton (ENVO:xxxxxxxx)" | depth 5 m | reverse complement strand
GCGGGCGACGAGCCGTTATTGATCGCGCAGCGGACAAACGTACCGGTGATGATCGATCCTGATCGCTCCCGCGCGGTTCGTAAATTGCTTGAACTCGAGTCGCTGGATCTGATTCTTTCCGACGATGGGCTGCAGCATTACCGGTTGGCTCGCGACCTGGAGCTAGTTCTTATCGACGCGGCGCGCGGGCTGGGTAACCAGCGCTGCCTACCCGCAGGCCCACTGCGAGAGCCACTGGAGCGACTAGACTCGGTCGATGCGGTGCTGATCAATGGCACGCTGACGGACAGTTCCTCTGGTTTTGGATTCGCCCTACAGCCATCAAAACTCATCGAGCTAAGCACTGGGCAGGTCAGGTCGCTCGATCATTTCCCGTCAGGCCAGCAGATGCACGCAGTTGCTGGAATCGGTAATCCACAGCGTTTCTTCACCACGCTTGAGGCGCTACACTGGCGACCGATTCCGCATGCCTTCGCCGATCACGCCCGCTATAGCCTGGAGCAGCTGAGTTTCAGTCCAGAGCTACCCTTGGTGATGACCGAAAAAGATGCGGTCAAATGCCGGGCTTTCGCGCTGCCGGGCTGGTGTTATCTCCAAGTGCAGGCCGAGCCTTCCGCAGCGTTCGTCGCCTGGTTTGATGCCCAGCTTGACCGTTTGCTGCCGCCCGTTCATCTCTAAGTCGCCCGATCTGCCTGATGCAGTCGGCTGCATCCAAGGACTGCGCCATGGATACCAAACTGCTCGATATTCTTGCCTGCCCGCTCTGTAAGGGCCCGCTGAAGCTGGCCGACGACAAGTCCGAACTGATCTGCAAGGCTGACGGCATGGCCTTTCCGGTCCGGGACGGCATTCCGGTGATGCTTGAAAGCGAAGCCCGCACCCTTGACGTGGATGAGCGTCTGGACAAATGACTAACGCTTATACCGTCGTGATCCCGGCGCGTTACGCATCCACCCGCCTTCCAGGCAAACCCCTGCAGGACATTGCTGGTAAACCCATGATCCGTCACGTATGGGAGCAGGCCCGCAGGAGCGGCGCGCAGCGGGTGGTGATCGCCACGGACGATCAGCGCATTCTGCAGGCTTGCGAAGGCTTCGGTGCACAGGCATTGCTGACCCGGGTCGACCATAACTCGGGTACTGATCGGCTTGCCGAGGTGGCGGACCAGCTGGGTCTTGCGGCTGATGCGATAGTTGTCAACGTACAGGGCGATGAGCCATTGATCCCACCGTCGGTGATCGACCAGGTTGCGTTCAATCTGGCTGCGCACCCCGAAGCGGCTATCGCCACACTGGCGGAGTCAATCAGTGATCCGCACGCGCTCTTCAACCCGAACGTAGTAAAGGTGCTGAGCGATATCAATGGCCTCGCACTGACCTTCAGCCGTGCGCCGTTGCCGTGGGCTCGTGACGAATTCGCGCGTGATCCTGATGCGCTTCCGAGCGATGTTCCGTACCGTAGGCACATCGGCATCTATGCCTACCGCGCTGGGTTCTTAGCTGACTTTGTGGCTTGGGGCCCATGCTGGCTGGAGAATACCGAGTGCCTCGAGCAGTTACGTGCGCTATGGCACGGCAAACGCATCCACGTCGCCGATGCGTTCGAAGCGCCTCCGGCAGGGGTCGATACCGCCGAAGACCTCGAGCGAGTTCGCAAGCTGCTTGGAGCTTAACGTGAAGGTCCTGTTCGTTTGCATGGGTAACATATGCCGATCTCCCACCGCTGAGGCGGTGTTTCGCAAATGCGTAGAGAAGCTCGGGATGGATGACCGAGTCACCGTCGATTCGGCTGGAACCGGTAATTGGCATGTTGGCAAAGGGCCAGACTCACGTGCTTGTACGGCGGCCGCGAGGCGAGGCTACGACCTCACGGCGTTACGGGCGCGCCAGGTCTCCGTGGGCGATTTTCAGCGTTTTGATCTGATACTGGCGATGGATCAGGACAATCTGGATCGGCTGCATACCATGCGTCCTGCAGCCTGCAATGCAGAGCTTGACCTGTTTCTGCGTCGATACGGATTAAGCAAGGATGCCGTCCCTGATCCGTATTATGGCGGCGAGGACGGTTTCGAGCAGGTGCTCGATCTGATTGAGGATGGCGCTGCGCAATTGCTCAATGAGATCAGAGGGCGTCAATGAGCCTTCAACTCGAACAGGGTCGCTCCCTCAAGGCCTTGAACACCTTTGCTGTCGAAGCCCGTGCTGCCTACTTCACTGAGGCGCACGACGATCAGGCAGTAATCGAAGCGATCTATGAAGCCCGCCGCCTTGATGTTCCGCTATGGATATTGGGTGGAGGTAGCAATCTGGTATTGACCGGGGACGTAGACGCCCTGGTGCTGCGCATGGCGAGCCGCGGTGTTCGAGTCTTCGAAGATGACGGCCAGCGGGTAGTGATCGAGGCGGAGGCTGGCGAGCCCTGGCATCCATTCGTGTTGCGTAGCTTGGAGCTGGGTTTGGCTGGACTGGAAAACCTCAGCCTTATCCCCGGTACGGTGGGTGCAGCGCCAATCCAGAATGTTGGCGCGTACGGTGTCGAGATCAAGGATGTCTTCGCTGGGCTGACCGCACTGGACTGCCAAACAGGCAATCTGGTTGAGTTTGATCCGGCTGCCTGCGAATTTTCCTACCGCGACAGCCTGTTCAAACGTCAGGCCGGACGCTATGTGATTCTTAGGGTGCGCTTCGTGCTTCGCAGGGCTGCGGTGCTCAGTCTCGAATATGGCCCCCTCCAGCAGTGGCTGCAGCAGCACGAGATCCACTCACCGACTCCTATGGACGTCAGTCGCGCAGTCTGTTCGATTCGCAGTGAAAAGCTGCCGGATCCCAGGGTCCTCGGAAATGCTGGCAGTTTTTTCAAGAACCCATTGATTTCTCAATCGACTGCTGATGCCTTGCTAGCGCAATACCCCAGCCTGGTCGCGTTTCCGCAGCCCGACGGGCAGGTCAAGCTCGCCGCCGGCTGGCTAATCGAGCGCGCAGGCTGGAAAGGCTATCGGGAAGGGGATGTGGGTGTTCATAGCCTGCAGGCTCTAGTGCTTGTCAACTACGGTCAGGCGACCGGCCAACAAATCCTTCATCTTGCCGAAAAGATCCAGGCTGACATCCTGGAGCGTTTCGGTGTGCGGTTGGAAATCGAGCCGAATGTCGTCTGACCTAGACTTGGTTAGGCTGCTCTGTATCCAGTCATTGCATTCCTAACCGCAGCCGTTAGTCAGCCACTCTGCAGCCATCTGTGTGCCCGGCGAAGGCGCAGCGCGGCGTCACTTAAATGAGCGTCGCCTACAAAAAAGGGATGCCGAAGCATCCCTTTTTGCATTGCCGCGTCTGTCAGTCTTTACGCTTGTCGGCGTCCTGCAGGTTGGCTTCCTCGGATGCATCCGCACTAGCTTCAGCAGCGGGCTTGATCGCATCTACTTGAGGTTCGGCGACAGCCTGTTCGGCTTCTGCTTCGACCAGCGGGGCTTCCGGCTTCTGAGTAGTCTCAAAGCTTTGCTCCGCATTGTCGTTTGCGGTGCTGGCCGGTTGCTCGGTGGCTGGATCGCTGTCCGGCTCAGTGACAACGATTTCAGGGCTGGCCAGCTCTGCCGGCGCTTTGGCTTCGGTCGATGCTTTGGTTTCAGCTTCAGCTGCTTCCCTGGCCAGGCGCTCTTGCTCCAAGCGGCGACGACGCACCTCACGTGGGTCGTTGGGCGCACGTCCGCCTGTGGTCACGGTTGGTGCTTCAGCCGCTGCAGCGCTCTGCACAGGCTCTTCGGCGACTGGTTCGGCTACAGCTTGCGCGGCCTTGGGCTCGGGCTCGCTTGCCGATTTCTGCGGCTCGCTGGCTTCGCGTGGCGCAGGGGTTGGCTCGGCTTCTGCCATAACAGATGTCGCGGCTCCGTCTTCCAGCGGTCCAGTGGCATCGGCCGGCTTGTCGGCATCGGTGGTCTCAGGAGCTTTGTCAAAGGTCTCGGATGGCAGAGATGCTTCCGTTGCCTGTGTTTCTGTCTGAGCCTCAGTAGGCGCGCTTTCTGTGTCGGCGGTGTTTGCCGCAAGAGCGGCGGCAGTCGCGGCGATAGCCACCTGCTCTGACTTCACCGGTGCGTTGCTTTCGCTGACTTCAGCGTTATTGGCCTGCGCTTCGTCGTCAATCTCGTTGCCGTTGGCATCGCGTTGACGGTCGCGACGATTGCTGCGGCGACGCTGACCACGCGAGCGGCGGCGAGGACGATCGCTACCTTCTGATGAATCCTGCTCCTCCTGGGAGTTCTCCGCAGTTTCGCTTTGCTGTTCTTCAGTGCTCTCGGCTTGTTCTGCCCGAGGTTTACGTTCTTCGCGGGGCGCACGAGGCTTGCGCTCAGGGCTTTCTTCACCGGCCGTTGCTACTGGCTCGGTTTGGGTAGAGTCATCGAGCGGTGCGCGCAATTCGCGCTTGCGCTCTTCTCGCGGCTGCCGCTCTTCGCGTGGAGTGCGTTCGCGACGTGGCTGCTGCTGTGGCTGCGCGTTGCTTTCGCTGACTTCTACTGGCTCGCGGGGTTCGCGTGCTTCCCGCGGCTTGCGGTCCTCGCGGGGCGGACGCGGCTGACGCTCTTCACGAGGCTGGCGGTCTTCACGGGGGGCACGCTCTTCGCGAGGTTTGCGCTCTTCGTCGCGATTACTGCGTGAGTCACGGCGGCGGTTCTGCTGGCGTCCACTACGACGTTCGTCGTTACGCTGTGGACGGCTAGCGGCGGCTGGCTTCTTCTCAACTTCGACAGCGGGTGCTTCCTGCTTGCCGGCGAAGAGGCCGACCAGAGACTTGACCAGCCCCTTGAACAGGCTTGGCTCCTGAGCGGCAGGAGCAGGCAGCTCAGCGGGCGCTTCGACAGGCGTCGGCGCAGGCGCCGTGCGCTGCGGTGCGGTTTTGACGGCTGCTTCCTGGCGAACCAGTGTGCGGGTCGAGCTGACTGGCTGAGCCTCCTCAACCTCGGTAGGGCTCATTTCATAGCTGGCCTGGCCGGCAATGATCTCTGGGCTATCGTCGCGTAGACGCTGCACTTCGAAGTGCGGGGTCTCCAGGTGATCGTCTGGCAGGATGAAAATGCGCGCTCGGCTGCGCAGTTCGATCTTGGTGATGGCGTTGCGCTTTTCATTGAGGAGGAATGCAGCAACTTGGAACGGCACGCGCGCCCGAACTTCGGCGGTACGGTCCTTGAGGGCTTCTTCTTCGATGAGGCGCAGGATAGCCAGTGACAGTGATTCGACGTCGCGAATGATCCCTTGGCCATTGCAGCGAGGGCAGACGATGCCACTTGTTTCGCCGAGCGACGGACGCAGGCGCTGACGGGACATCTCAAGCAAGCCGAAGCGCGAAATGCGACCAACCTGAATGCGTGCGCGGTCGGCCTCGAGTGCTTCGCGAACTTTCTCTTCAACGGCGCGCTGGTTCTTCGCCGGGGTCATGTCGATGAAATCGATGACGATCAAGCCGCCGATATCGCGCAGGCGCAGCTGGCGGGCGATTTCTTCGGCCGCTTCCAGATTGGTCTGCAGGGCGGTTTCTTCGATGTCGCCACCTTTGGTGGCGCGCGCCGAGTTGATGTCAATGGAGACCAGTGCTTCGGTGGGATCGATAACGATTGAGCCACCGGACGGTAGCTTCACTTCGCGCTGGAAGGCCGTCTCAATCTGGCTTTCGATCTGGAAGCGATTGAACAGCGGAACACTGTCTTCGTACAGCTTGATCTTGCTGGCGTACTGCGGCATGACCTGCTGGATGAAGGAGAGGGCTTCGTCCTGGGCTTCGACGCTATCGATCAACACTTCGCCGATGTCCTGGCGCAGGTAGTCGCGGATGGCGCGAATGATGACATTCGATTCCTGGTAGATCAGGAAAGGAGCGGGGCGATCCTGGGAGGCTTCCTTGACGGCCGTCCACAGCTGCAACAGGTAATCCAGGTCCCATTGCATTTCTTCGCTGGAGCGGCCAAGGCCTGCAGTACGAACAATCAGGCCCATGTCGGCCGGAACGTTGAGGCCATTCAGCGCTTCGCGGAGTTCGTTGCGCTCTTCACCCTCGATGCGACGGGAAATGCCGCCGGCGCGGGGGTTATTGGGCATCAGAACAAGATAGCGACCGGCAAGGCTGATAAAGGTGGTCAGGGCTGCACCCTTATTGCCACGCTCTTCCTTTTCGACCTGGACGATCACTTCCTGGCCTTCGCTCAAGACTTCCTTGATGTTGACGCGGCCTTCTGGCGCCTTCTTGAAGTACTCGCGGGAAATTTCTTTGAGAGGGAGGAATCCGTGACGGTCAGCGCCAAAGTCGACGAAAGCCGCTTCGAGGCTGGGCTCGACGCGGGTGATCTTGCCTTTGTAGATGTTGGCTTTCTTCTGTTCGCGGGCACCGGATTCGATATCGAGATCGAACAGGCGCTGGCCGTCAACCAGTGCGACACGCAACTCTTCAGGCTGAGTTGCGTTAATTAGCATTCTTTTCATGTAGTACCGTCGGTTTCCAGAGCAACGGAAACGGCGTTTCGGCACACACGACTCTCGCGGTCGGTGTCAGGTGAGTCAGGAATGGTTGTAAGGCACTCCAGTGTCCAGCGATTTGAGGCCAGTTGGGCCAGCGTCGCGACGACGTCTCCTGCTTGCTGTCGGAACAGAAGCAATGGTTCGGGAGGAGGAATCAGCCAGCGGTAGCGGACGGTAATGAAGCGTCTATGAAAGCCTTTGCTACGCAATCCGAGGGCTGTACATCTCCACCCAACACTCATACTTTGAAAATCGGGTGCCGCTCGCAGAATCCGGGAGCGGGTTATCGATTATCGTGATTCCCCATCGGGGGCACGCATCATGTCTTCAAGGCTTGTTTCGGAACTTGTGCTACTTGAGAAAAGCTCCGTTGGACGGCCTCACGTCCTCAAACATTGCTGGGTCGGAAATGGCGATTTCGCTGGCATTCCCCAACCTGTCCGCTTTTGGCGGCGCCTGGACTATAACAGCAATGTTTAAGTGCTTCAAATAAGGGAAAATTGATATCATCCGCGGATGACAAATACCCCCTCTCAGACCTCCGGCGTGCAAATGCTCGAGGTCTCGCCGGAGCTTGCCGGCCAGCGCATCGATAACTTTCTCCGTACACAGCTTAAAGGTGTGCCCAAGACCTTGATCTATCGCATCTTGCGCAAGGGCGAGGTGCGGGTTAACAAAGGACGTATCAAGCCTGAGTACAAGCTCCAGGCAGGTGATGTCGTGCGAGTGCCGCCACTCAGATTGCCCGAGCGGGACGAGCCAGTCCCGCTCGCGCAAGGCCTTCTTGAGCGCCTTGAGGCGGCAATAGTCTTCGAAGACAAAGCATTGATCGTGCTGAACAAGCCGGCTGGTATCGCTGTGCATGGCGGCAGTGGGCTCAGTTTCGGAGTGATCGAGGCGCTGCGTCAGCTGCGCCCGGACGCAAAGGAATTGGAGCTGGTGCATCGCCTGGATCGGGATACTTCTGGGCTGCTGATGATCGCGAAGAAGCGCAGCATGCTGCGTCACTTGCATCTGCAATTGCGCGGTGATGGTGTCGACAAGCGTTATATGGCGCTCGTGCGGGGGCGCTGGGATACGAGCAAGAAACAAGTAAACGCGCCCCTGCTGAAAAACACGCTGCGTTCGGGTGAGCGGATGGTGGAGGTCACCGACGAGGGCAAGGACGCCCTGACGCTTTTTCGAGTGCTCCGCCGTTTTGGCGACTTCGCTACGCTGGTCGAGGCCAAGCCAGTAACCGGGCGTACGCATCAGATTCGCGTGCATGCCCGGCATGCCGGACACAGCATCGCCGGCGACAGCAAGTACGGGGATGAGGAGTTTTCTGCCGTTATTCGTGACCTGGGTGGCAAACGCCTGTTTTTGCATGCCTACGCGCTCAAGGTGCCTTTGCCCGATGGCGGCGAACTGAGTCTGGAGGCGCCGGTCGATGAAGTCTGGGCCCGGACGCTGGAGAGGCTTGGTGAATAACTACCAACTGCTGATCTTTGATTGGGATGGGACATTGGTGGATTCGATCGGGCGTATCGTCGAGTCCATTCTGGTGGCTGCTACCAAGTGTGATCTGCCACGTCTGGATGAGAACAGTATCAAGGGAATTATTGGCCTGGGGCTGCCAGAAGCGATAGCTGTGCTGTATCCAGGCGAGACGGACAGGAAGCTGGTAGAGGCGTTTCGTCGTGCCTACGCCGATCATTATCTGGCCTTGGAGTCTGAGCCGTCGGCGCTCTATCCGGGAGTGGCGACGGCTTTACAGCACTTTCGTGATCAAGGGCACCAGCTTGCCGTGGCGACGGGTAAAGGGCGGCGCGGGCTGGATAGGGTGCTGGCAGGGCAGGGTTGGAGCGATTTCTTCGATGTAACCCGTTGTGCCGACGAGACGGCCAGCAAGCCTGATCCGCTCATGATTCATGAGATTCTTGAGCACTGTGGCGTCAGTCCCGAGCGCGCCCTGATGATCGGGGACTCGGTTTTCGATCTGGAAATGGCTAGGCGAGCCGGCGTGGACAGTGTTGCGGTGTCCTATGGCGCGCAGCCTCTCGAGGTGCTGCTGTCGTGTTCGCCCCGCATGGCTATCAATCATTTTTCGGAGCTCGGTGATTGGCTGTGCTCTGCTGCTAGTCCCGCTGAGGTGGTTATATATGTCGGATGAATGGGGAAGGCCTGTGAGCGAGTCCAAGGAAGACGGCAACAGCTGGAAGCTGTTGGAGAAGACACTGCTTGCTGGCGTTCAGGAGCAGCGGCGAGCTCGGCGTTGGGGGATCTTTTTCAAGCTGTTGACCTTTGTCTATCTCTTTGGGGCGCTACTAATGTTCTCGCCTCTGTTGAAGATGGGTGACGGGAAAACTGTTGAGTCCCATACCGCGGTGATCAATGTTAGGGGGATGATTGCTGACGAAGAGGCGGCGAGTGCGGACAACATCGTCGGTGCGCTGCGCACAGCCTTCGAAGATTCGAATACCAAGGGAGTGGTACTGCGGATCAACAGCCCGGGCGGCAGTCCGGTGCAGTCCGGTTATATCTATGACGAGATCCGCCGGCTACGTGGCGAATACCCGGCGATCAAGGTCTACGCGGTGATCGCTGATCTGGGCGCCTCGGGTGCCTATTACATCGCCAGCGCCGCGGATGAAATCTACGCTGACAAGTCCAGTTTGGTTGGTTCCATCGGTGTCACGGCGGCAACCTTCGGATTCGTCGAGACAATGGACAAGCTGGGTGTCGAGCGTCGTGTGTACACCTCCGGCGAACACAAAGCGTTTCTTGATCCGTTCCAGCCGGAAAAGCCAGAAGAAACCGAGTTCTGGCGTAATGTGTTGGCGACCACTCATCGGCAGTTCATCGATAGCGTGAAGCAAGGTCGTGGCGATCGACTGCAGGTCGCCGGGCATCCCGAGCTCTTTTCCGGACTTATATGGTCTGGTGAGCAAGCGCTTGAGCTCGGCCTGGTCGATGGCCTTGGCAATGCCAGCTATGTCGCGCGCGAAGTGATTGGGGAGGATGAGCTGGTCGACTTTACCGTCAAGGAGTCGCCTCTGGAGCGATTCACCAAGCAGCTCGGCGTCAGTATTGGTTCGCAGTTGGCCCTGTGGATGGGTTTCCAGGGTCCGCAACTGCGTTAATGGGTTGTCAGGGAAGTTCGAGTCCGGCGCTATTGAGCATGTCGACCAGTCGGATCAGGGGTAACCCTATCAGGCTGGTAACGTCTGGCCCTTCCGTGCTCCGGAACAAGCTGACCCCTAAACCTTCGGCCTTGAAGCTGCCCGCGCAGTCGTAGGGTTGCTCGGCCTGAAGGTAACGCTCGATCTGCTGGTCGCTGAGCGTGCGAAAGTGGACAGTAAACCGTACGCAGTCGACCTGCGTCGTCTTGGTTTGGCTGTCAAGCAGCGCCAGTCCAGTCAGGAAGGTGACGCTTTTGCCGCTGCAGGTCTGTAACTGCTGCTTCGCTCGCTCGAATGTGTAAGGTTTGCCGAGGATCTCCTCTCCAAGTACAGCTATTTGGTCGGATCCTATAATCAGATGCTGCTGGTGGGTTCGTCCCAATGCCCGAGCCTTCTCAAGAGCCAGTCGGCGTACAAGCTGTTCCGGCTGCTCGCCAGGGTGTGCGGTTTCGTCTATCTCTGGAGAGCTGCAATCGAACTCCAGTTGCAGGCGTGAAAGCAGTTCTCGTCGGTAGGGGGAGCTTGAAGCGAGAAGCAGGCGGCGCATTTTTCTTCCTTTTATATAGGGGGCCGATTGGTGGTCGGATTGGCTCGATTGTGCGGCTGAATTCCTTTGACAGTCGAGGGGCGCATCCCTAGAATGCCGCGCTTATGTTGAAAGGACCAATACCTCCGCACGTAGATCCGCGCAAGCTCGCTGACCGAGCGGCTTCCCTGAAGGGTGAGCTGCAATTGTCTGGGCTGAAGCGGCTCGTCGATCCTCTTGAGGACGATAAGGGTGTGGTGCGCGCCAGTTTTGATTTCGGGCGCGACGAGCAGCGCACTGTGGTCATTCACAGTGATCTGGACGTTGAGGTCACGATGATTTGCCAGCGCTGTCTGGAGCCGGTTGTTCTGCCTATTCACAGCGAGTGCGATTATGCCGTCGTGAATGAGGGTTCGAGCAGCCAGCACCTGCCCAAGGGCTATGACGTGCTGGAAGTGGGAGAGGATCCTCTGGATCTGCTGGCGCTGGTTGAAGAGGAGCTTCTGCTTGCTCTTCCGATTGTTCCACTCCATGACCCAGAAGTTTGCCAGCCGCCGGCTGGGCCTGATGAGCCCGAGCCGAGTGAGGACGAGGTATCGCGGTCCAACCCGTTCAGCGTACTGGCTCAGTTAAAGCGTGACCCAAACGTTTAGGAGTTGATCCCAATGGCTGTTCAGCAGAACAAAAAATCCCGTTCCGCCCGTGACATGCGTCGTTCGCACGACGCGCTCGAGCCGAACGCCCTGTCCGTAGAAAAGAGCACAGGTGAAGTTCACCTGCGTCACCACGTTTCCCCGGAAGGTTTTTACCGTGGTCGTAAAGTGATCGATAAGGGCGCTGACGAGTAAACCTTGTCTGCTCCGGTCATAGCGATCGATGCAATGGGTGGGGACTTCGGTCCCCACTGCATTGTTCCAGCCAGTGTCCAATGTCTGGCTGAAGTCCCCTCGCTGCATCTGGCCCTGGTTGGCCAATCCTCAATACTTGAAGAAATCATCGCCCAGCATCCAGCTGTCGATCGCGCTCGCCTAACGATTGTCGATGCCGATGAGGAAATCGGCATGGATGAGCGGCCGGCGCAGGCGTTGCGTGCCAAGCCGCGCTCGTCCATGCGCGTCGCTTTGGAGATGGTGCGTGATGGTCAGGCGCAGGCGTGTGTCAGTGCCGGGAATACCGGAGCGCTGATGGCGCTTGCTCGCCAGGTATTGAAAACCCTTCCTGGGGTTGACCGCCCTGCAATGGTGACTGCTATTCCCACGCTAAAGGGGCCGTGCCTGTTGCTTGACCTCGGGGCGAACGTGGACTGCACTGCCGAGCAGCTCTATCAGTTTGCGGTAATGGGGTCGGTTGCGGCGGAAAGTCTCGGTATCGAGCGGCCGCGAGTTTCGTTACTGAATATAGGTACAGAAGAGATCAAGGGGAACCAGCAGGTCAAAGCGGCGGCGGGGCTGTTGCAGCAGGCTGGCTGTATCAATTATCAAGGCTTTATTGAAGGTGATGGTCTGTTTCGTGGCGAGGCCGACGTGGCGGTGTGCGATGGCTTTGTTGGCAATATCCTGCTCAAGTCCAGCGAAGGCCTGGCCCAGATGGTTACCCGCCGCGTCGAGACGCTTTTTCGCCGCTCGTTAATTTCGCGTCTGGTGGGTGCGCTGGCGCTGCCGCTGTTGCGTCAGTTGCGGGCCGACCTACGGCCGGCTCAGTACAACGGTGCCAGCTTTCTTGGGCTTCAAGGTATTGTCGTAAAAAGCCATGGTGCCGCGGGGGCTGAAGGTTTCCGGTCAGCAATAGGTCGTGCTGCTCAGGACCTGGAGCGTAATCTTCCAGCGCAATTGCGCGGTCGTCTCGAACACTTGCTTGTGACTGGTCGGTCCGCAAGCGACCCTGGCGATGTGACTGCTACCGATCGCTCGCCATCCAACTGAAATTCGCTGCGCCCTCGTGCGTATTCTTTCCCGACGAACAACCACAAGAGAGTCGTTTCATGTCTGCATCACTTGCATTCGTCTTTCCAGGCCAGGGCTCCCAAGCCCTTGGCATGCTTGCCGAGCATGGCTCACAGCGGTCGCAGGTCATCGACACCTTCGCCGAGGCCTCGTCTGCGCTTGGCTACGATCTGTGGGCGCTTTGCCAGCAAGGCCCAGAGGATCAGCTCAACCAGACTGACAAGACTCAGCCGGCCATTCTGACTGCCTCAATTGCTTTATGGCGTTTGTGGCTGGCTGAGGGCGGTGCGAAGCCGGCATTCGTTGCAGGCCACAGTCTGGGCGAATACTCGGCGCTTGTTGCTGCGGGCAGCCTTCCGTTTGCTGACGCGGTGAAGCTCGTGGAGTTGCGGGGTCAGCTGATGCAGCAGGCCGTTCCGGCCGGCACCGGCGGTATGGCGGCGATTCTGGGGCTGGATGATGCTGAGGTGCTGGCGGCATGTGGCGAGGCGGCGCAGGGTGAAGTAGTCAGCGCTGTCAACTTCAATGCCCCTGGCCAGGTCGTGGTTGCCGGCAATGCGGCAGCGGTCGAGCGAGCCATTGAGATCTGCAAATCCAAAGGCGCCAAGCGCGCCATGCCGCTGCCGGTTAGCGTGCCCTCTCACTGCGACCTGATGCGTCCGGCGGCCGAGCGTTTTGCTGCGGCAGTCACCGGTGCAGCCTGGCAGGCGCCTGAAATTCCGCTGGTGCAGAATGTTAGTGCGGCAATCGTTTCGGATCTCGACACCCTTAAGCGTGATTTGCTGGCTCAGCTCTATAGCCCGGTTCGCTGGGTCGAAACTATTGTTGTGCTGAGCGAGCGTGGTGTGACCGGCTTGGTCGAGTGCGGCCCCGGTAAAGTGCTTTCCGGCCTTAATAAGCGCTGCGTCAAAGGCGTCAGCACCTACAATCTGGACACCCCCGAAGGTTTTGCTGCTACCCGTGGCGCAGCGCTCTGAACAAGGAGATATGTATGAATCTGCAAGGCAAGGTCGCGCTGGTAACAGGCGCCAGTCGTGGTATTGGTCAGGCTATCGCGCTTGAGCTCGGTCGTCAGGGCGCCATTGTGATTGGCACGGCAACCTCTTCTTCAGGTGCTGAGCGCATTGCTGAAACGCTCAAAGAGAACGGCATAGAAGGAGCTGGGCTGGTATTGGATGTCACTAGCGATGAGTCTGTGGCCACGACGCTGGAGCATATTCAGCAGCACCTGGGGCAGCCAGCTATTCTCGTAAACAACGCTGGCATCACGCGTGACAACCTGATGCTGCGGATGAAGGACGATGAATGGCATGACGTCGTCAACACCAATCTCAGCAGCCTGTACCGTCTGACCAAAGGTGTCTTGCGTGGTATGACCAAGGCGCGCTGGGGACGAATTATCAGCATTGGTTCCGTGGTGGGTGCCATGGGCAACGCTGGACAGGTAAACTACGCTGCGGCCAAAGCCGGACTTGAAGGTTTCAGCCGGGCGTTAGCCCGTGAAGTCGGCTCGCGCGGCATCACGGTCAATTCCGTGGCGCCGGGTTTCATCGATACAGACATGACGCGCGAGCTTCCCGAAGCTCAGCGTGACGCACTGCTGGGGCAGATCCCGCTGGGACGTCTTGGGCAGGCGGAAGAGATTGCCAAGGTCGTTGCCTTTCTAGCTTCTGACGGCGCTGCCTATGTCACCGGAGCTACGGTTCCGGTGAATGGCGGTATGTACATGAGCTAATGTGACGCCAAACGCATGTATGCAGTCATAACGGCTGATTAGTTTCGTTATAAAACTGTGGTTGGTTTATAGACAGATGGTTGAAGGCAGGTTCATGCTTGCCTGCTTTCAGCTTGAAATGCGGAAAACGCTTTCTATACACTACCGCGCAGACCAGCTGCCTGATTTTTCCATAGGAGTGAAAACAAGGTATGAGCACCATCGAAGAACGCGTCAAGAAAATCGTTGCCGAGCAACTTGGCGTCAAGGAAGAGGAAGTTACCAACAGCGCTTCCTTCGTCGAAGACCTGGGTGCCGACTCCCTTGATACCGTTGAGCTGGTGATGGCTCTGGAAGAGGAATTCGAGACCGAAATCCCGGACGAGCAAGCCGAGAAGATCACCACTGTTCAAGAAGCTATCGACTACATCAACGCGCACGCGCAGTAAGTCGTAGTCCTGCTTCGAACCAGTAAGCCGCACTGCCTTCAATGGGCAGTGCGGCTTTTGTTTGAGTTTGCTGAATGCAGCTGGTCGTGCCTATGGCCGACATCTGTGAAGGAGGCTCTCTGTCCGCGCAGATGCTAGCGGAACAGGGCGAGTCGAATGAATGCAAGGAGAATTGCTGTGTCGCGTAGACGCGTCGTAATTACCGGTATGGGCATGCTATCGCCGCTGGGTAACGATGTGCCAAGCAGCTGGCAGGGGATTCTCGCCGGCCGCAGTGGTATCGGCCTGATAGAGCATATGGACCTTTCCGCCTATTCCACTCGCTTTGGCGGATCAGTCAAAAATTTTGATGTCGAGCAATACCTGCCCGCAAAAGAGGCTCGTAAGCTCGACCTTTTCATCCAGTATGGACTGGCTGCCAGTTTCCAGGCGGTACGTGACTCCGGGCTGGAAATTACCGATGCCAATCGCGAGCGCATCGGCGTCGCGATGGGGTCAGGCATTGGTGGCCTGACCAATATCGAAAACAGCTGTAAGGCGCTGATCGAACAAGGGCCTCGCCGGATCTCGCCCTTTTTTGTGCCGGGCTCGATCATCAACATGGTTTCGGGTTTTCTGTCGATCCATCTGGGCCTGCAGGGGCCTAATTACGCCATCGCTACGGCCTGTACTACGGGTACGCATTGCATCGGTATGGCCGCACGCAACATCGCTTATGGTGAAGCTGACGTGATGATTGCCGGTGGCTCGGAAATGGCGGCCAGCGGACTTGGCATCGGCGGGTTCGCGGCGGCACGCGCATTGTCTACGCGTAACGAAGATCCGGCTTCAGCCAGTCGCCCATGGGACAAGGACCGGGATGGCTTTGTTTTGTCCGACGGTTCGGGCGCGTTGGTATTGGAGGAGCTTGAGCATGCCAAGGCTCGCGGAGCAAAGATCTATGCCGAGCTGATTGGTTTCGGCATGAGCGCGGATGCTTTTCACATGACTTCGCCTCCTGACGATGGCGCGGGCGCAGCGCGCTGTATCCGCAACGCGATAGTAGACGCACGGATCGATCCCGCTCAGGTTGACTACATCAACGCTCATGGCACCTCAACACCGGCCGGAGACAAGGCCGAAGCCGCTGCAATCAGAACGGTATTCGGTGATCACGCTTACGACCTGTCGGTCAGCTCGACCAAATCAATGGTCGGTCATCTGCTTGGTGCAGCGGGCGCTGTCGAGGCGATCTTCAGCGTGCTTGCTATCCGCGATAAGGTAGCGCCACCGACGATCAACCTTGATGAGCCTGGCGAGGGGTGTGACCTCGATTTCGTTCCGCATGAGGCCAAGCCGCGGACAATCGATATCGCAGTTTCCAACTCCTTTGGCTTTGGCGGAACCAACGGATCGCTGGTGTTCCGCCGGTTCGCCGAGTGACGTTGAGCTGGGTGGACGGGCAGCCGGCTGAAGGGCTGCCCGTTCATGATCGAGCGCTTGCGTACGGCGACGGTTTATTTGAAACGATCAAGGTGGTGGGCGGCCAGCCCGAGCTGCTAGATCGGCATTTGCAGCGACTGGCGAGTGGCTGTCAGCGTCTGGCTATTCCCTGTGATATCGACCTCGTGAGCAGTTACCTCAGCGCTTTCTGTGCCGAGCTCGGAAGGGGTGTAGCTAAGCTCATTGTTAGCCGGGGGGAGGGCAGGAGAGGCTACGCTCCGCCCATTCCTTGTCAGCCCCGAATCGTCCTAACCGGATCTCCCCTGCCTGATTACCCGAAAGCACATGCCGAACAGGGTGTGCGCCTTTTCCCCTGTACGACCCGTCTGGCCGAGCAGCCGATTCTGGCCGGGCTGAAGCACCTGAACCGCCTGGAACAGGTGCTGGCCCGCGCTGAGTGGCAGGATTTGGCGTTCGCTGAAGGCCTGATGCGCGACACCTCCGGGCGGGTTATCGAAGGCGTGTTCAGCAACCTGTTTATCGTCGATTCGGCCCGGTTGATGACGCCGTCCCTCGAGCGTTGTGGGGTGGCGGGGGTCATGCGCGAAGAAGTGCTGGAGCGCGCGCGGCAAGTTGGCGTATCAACCCTGGTCTGCGATCTTTCGCTCGAACAGCTACATCGTGCAGACGAGGTTTTTGTGTGTAACAGCCTGTACGGTATCTGGCCTGTGGGCCAATTGGACGCCAGCGTATGGTCGGTGGGGCCGGTCACACGTAAACTTCAACGCTTGGTGAATGATCTGTCGAGCAATACGTGATTCGAAAATTGTCTTATGCGCTCATTGGCGCCTTGCTAGTCGCTGCGCTGGCGCTCGGCCTGGTCTTTTGGAAGCTGCACACCGCGTTAGGGCAACCACTTCAGATTGGTGAAGCGCAAACGCTCGAGGTCCAGCCCGGTGATACGCCGAGTGGTTTGTTTCAGCGGTTGGAGCGAGACGGCATATTGGGCGACTCGTTTTGGTTGAGGCTGCATTGGCGGCTGAAGCTTTCCGGCCATACCTTGCACAGCGGTGAGTATCAGTTGCGGCCTGAGATGACTGCCCGCGACATGATCGGGCTATGGCAACGTGGCGAAGTAGTGCAGCACACCTTGACCATCGTCGAAGGATGGAATTTTCGTCAGGTGCGCGCCGCGCTGGAGGCGTTGCCCACGGTTCAGCAGACGATAGTTGGCCAGTCGGATGACGAGGTCATGAAGCGCCTCGGTCAAGAAGGCTCGCACCCCGAGGGGCGTTTTTTCCCAGACACCTATAGTTTTACCCGCGGTGTCGCCGATCTCGAGCTGCTCCAGCGCGCCCATTCGCGGCTGGAGACGGTGCTGGCTGAGGAGTGGCAGCAGCGTAGCGAAGGCTTGCCCTATCAAGACGCCTACGAGGCGCTGATCATGGCTTCCATCATAGAAAAAGAAACCGGGGTACCGTCAGAACGCGGCGAAATCGCCGGAGTTTTCGTTCGTCGACTCGAGCAAGGCATGCTGCTACAGACTGACCCGACGGTAATCTATGGCATGGGCGAACAGTATAAGGGGCGTATCACCCGCAGTGATTTGCGCCGGCCGACCCCCTATAACACCTATACGATTAGCGGCTTACCACCGACGCCCATCGCTATGGTTGGCCGCGAAGCGATTCACGCTGCTCTGCATCCAGTTGAAGGAAAAAGCCTCTACTTCGTCGCGCGGGGGGATGGCAGTCATGTCTTCAGCAATTCCTTGAGCGAGCACAATCGCGCGGTGCGTGAGTATCAACTCAAGCGCCGATCAGACTACCGCTCCAGCCCACCGCCCCGGCAAAGCCCGGCGCCGATCGAGAATGCCCAGTGACAGGACTTTTTATTACGTTGGAAGGGCCGGAGGGTGCGGGCAAGAGCACCAACCGCGAGTACCTCGCCCAGCGCTTGCGCGACTACGGTCTTGATGTCGTCTTGACGCGAGAGCCTGGAGGTACGCCATTGGCGGAGTCCATTCGTGAGCTGCTGTTGGCGCCTGCCGACGAGCCAATGAACAGTGATGCGGAGCTTTTGCTGGTTTTTGCAGCGCGCGCCCAGCATCTTGCTCAGGTCATCCGCCCCGCGCTTGAGCGTGGCGCCGTGGTGCTTTGTGACCGCTTTACCGACGCCACCTACGCTTATCAGGGGGGTGGGCGCGGGCTCTCTACTCAGCGCATTGAGCAGCTTGAAAGTTTCGTACAGGGCGAGATGCGCCCAGACCTGACGCTAGTTTTCGACTTGCCTGTAGAGGTTGGTCTGAGCCGAGCTGCAGCGCGTGGGCGCCTGGATCGGTTTGAGCAAGAAGGGCTCGGCTTTTTCGAAGCTGTGCGCAACACCTATCTCCGTCGCGCGGGGCAAGACCGGCAGCGCTACCGCATTGTCGACGCGGCTCAGTCCCTGGCCGCGGTGCAAGAGGCGCTGGACAGGCTTTTACCTGAAGTGATGGACCGTGCACGTGGCTGACGGCATTCTTCCCTGGCAGGCTGATCTCTGGTACCTGCTTGCCGGTCGTCAACAGCACGCTCATGCATATTTGCTGCATGGTCCTGCGGGCATCGGCAAGCGTGCGCTAGCCGAACAGCTCATGGCGCTTTTGCTCTGTCAGCGACCATCGGCAGAGGGCGCCTGTGGAAGCTGCAAAGGCTGTCTGTTACTGGCCGCTCATACCCATCCAGACCACTACATTCTGGAGCCCGAGGAGGTCGACAAGGCCATTCGGGTTGATCAGGTTCGACAGCTGGTAGGGTTCGTCACCCAGACGGCTCAGTTAGGCGGGCGCAAGGTCGTGCTGCTCGAGCCGGCTGAAGCGATGAACCTGAACGCTGCCAACGCGTTGCTCAAGAGCCTTGAAGAGCCAGCAGGCGATACCGTTCTGTTGCTAGTCAGCCATCAACCCAGCCGCTTGCTGCCGACGATCAAGAGTCGCTGCGTGCAGCAAAGCTGTCCATTACCGAAGCACCAGCAGAGCCTTAATTGGCTGGCGGCCAAGCTTCCTGATGTATCGCCCGCGCAGCGAGAAGAGCTACTTGCGTTGTCTGCTAACTCGCCCCTGGCAGCGCTTAAGCTGCACAGTGCCGGTGTACTTGATATGCGGGTGCAGGTGGTCGACGGGGTGAAAAAGCTGTTAAAAAAACAGCAATCGCCCAGTCAGCTCGCTGAAGCCTGGAACCCGCATTCGCTGATTTTGTTGTTCGACTGGTTTTGCGAGTGGGCACATCTGATTTTGCGTTTTCAGATGACCGGCGATGAAAGTGGCCTTGGGACGGCCGATATGCAGAAGGTGGTTCAGTACTTGGCGGACAAATCGCCACCTGACCGGCTGCTGGCGTTTCAGGATTGGCTGCTTGCCCACAGGCAGAAAGTGCTAGGCAAAGCCAACCTTAACCGTGTCTTGCTTCTCGAAGCGCTTCTGGTGCAGTGGGCAAGCTTGCCCGGGCCAAGCTAGAATCCATCGGAACTGTTGTTAGGAATACTGCATGAGCCTGCCTGCAAACCTTGGTCCGCGTAACGGCATTCTGTCCCTGACCATCAAGGACAAGTCGGTGCTCTATGCCGCGTTCATGCCTTTCATCAAGCATGGCGGATTGTTCATTCCCACCAACAAAAGCTACAAGCTCGGCGACGAGGTGTTCATGCTGCTGAGCCTGATGGATGAGCCTGAAAAAATCCCAGTCGCCGGCAAGGTCGTTTGGATTACGCCCAAGGGTGCTCAAGGCAACCGTGCGGCGGGCGTTGGTGTGCAATTCAATGAAGGCGACTCGACAGCGCGCAACAAGATCGAAACCTACCTCGCCGGCGCGATGAAGTCCGACCGGCCAACGCACACCATGTAAGTTGATAACGGACGGCTGCCCGTTTTACTTCGCCTTCTTTCTGGCCTTTGCTTTTCCCCCGAGCTGCCTTGTCCTGACGAACCTGGCTGCGAATGAGCAGGTGCTTGCTCTACAATGGCGCGTTTAGGTTCGGGTAGTTTCCATGCTGATCGACTCGCATTGTCACCTAGATCGTCTCGATCTGGCCTCGCACGACGGCTCCCTTGATGCAGCGCTCGATGCGGCGCGTCAACGGGGTGTTGGGCATTTCCTCTGCATTGGTGTCAGTGCCGAGAACACTGCGGCGGTCAAAGCGCTCTCGCAGCGCTATGCAGACGTCGACTGTTCGGTGGGCGTACACCCGCTGGACCTTGAGCCTGGTGCCGAACCTGCGCTGGGCTGGTTACTAGAGGAGCTTGCCGCGCCCGGCGTGGTCGCAATCGGGGAAACCGGGCTCGATTATCATTACGAGCCCAAAGCCGCCGAGCTGCAGCAACAGTCGTTCCGCCTGCATCTTGATGCCGCACAGGTCTGCGGAAAACCCGTCATCGTCCACACCCGTGCGGCTCGCGCCGACACACTGGCGCTGCTTCGCGAAGCGTCGTTGCCGCAGGCTGGCGTGCTGCATTGCTTCACCGAAGACTGGGACATGGCCAAGTCCGCCCTGGATCTCGGGTTCTATATTTCGCTATCGGGCATCGTGACGTTCCGCAATGCCGAAGCGCTCCGCGATGTGGCCCGCCGTGTCCCTGCGGATCGTCTGCTGGTTGAAACGGATTCGCCCTATCTCGCCCCCATCCCTTATCGCGGTAAGCCGAACCTGCCGCAGTATGTGCGGGAAGTCGCCGAGTATCTTGCTGAGCTGCGCGGCGTCGGTTTCGAGGCGCTGGCGGCGCAAACTACGGAAAATTTCAAGCGGCTGTTTCCCTTGGCTCGCGTCAAGAGCTGAAGCGCGCCGCGGCAGCTTGCAAACCGGCGCGCGTGGCGGGCCTTCTCTGCAGATGCGGTGTACAATCCGCGCCGCTTCACGTACACGCCGGCTACCGGCATAAGGATGCGACGGTTGGCTTGACGCTCATGCTTCGCCGGCCGTCAGTCTCGTCTTTTTTCTTCGTCACAGACCAAACAAGGTGACGCCATGTCCAGCGATGCGCTGCACACTGGGCCGCTTCAGCGCGGCCTGAAAAACCGGCATATCCAGCTGATCGCGCTCGGCGGGGCTATCGGAACGGGGCTCTTTCTTGGCTCGGCTGGCGTGCTGCGCAGCGCTGGGCCTTCGATGATTCTGGGTTATGCCATCGGCGGGATGATCGCGTTCCTTATCATGCGTCAGCTTGGTGAAATGATCGTCGAGGAGCCCGTTGCTGGGTCCTTCAGTCATTTCGCTCACAAATACTGGGCGCCCTATGCGGGCTTTCTGTCCGGTTGGAACTACTGGGTGCTTTACGTGCTTGTGGGAATGGCCGAATTGACGGCGGTAGGCAAGTACGTTCAGTTCTGGTGGCCGGAGGTGCCGACTTGGGCCACCGCTGCAGTGTTTTTCGTGCTGATCAACCTGATCAATCTGGTCAATGTGAAGACCTTTGGCGAGACTGAGTTCTGGTTTGCCATCGTCAAGGTTGGCGCCATCGTTGGCATGATTGCGCTGGGCCTGTACTTGCTGCTGAGCGGCGCAGGTGGCGAGCAGGCCGGCTTCAGCAACCTCTGGAGCCACGGCGGATTCTTCCCCAACGGCATCAGCGGGATGGTCATGGCGCTGGCCATTATCATGTTTTCCTTCGGCGGCTTGGAGTTAGTGGGGATTACCGCAGCCGAAGCATCGGACCCGAGGACGGTCATTCCAAAAGCCATCAATCAGGTTGTTTACCGTATTCTGATTTTCTACATCGGCGCCCTCAGCGTTCTGCTGGCGCTTTATCCGTGGGACAGCTTGCTGGAAACGCTGGGCTCGGCCGGTGACCCTTACAGCGGCAGCCCGTTCGTGCAGATCTTTTCACTGATTGGCAGCGACACTGCGGCGCACATCCTTAACTTCGTGGTGCTGACGGCTGCCCTCTCGGTCTATAACAGCGGCGTGTATTGCAACAGTCGCATGCTGTACGGGTTGGCAGAGCAGGGCGATGCGCCAAAGGTGCTGATGATGGTCAATCGCCGTGGCGTGCCGGTGCTGGCGATCGCACTTTCGGCGCTGGTCACCATGCTCTGCGTGCTGGTGAACTACCTGCTGCCGCAAACAGCACTCGAATTGCTCATGTCGCTGGTGGTTGCGGCGCTGTTGATCAACTGGGCAATGATCAGCCTTGCTCACCTGAAGTTTCGCAAGGCGATGAAAGCGCAGGGTATCGAGCCTTCCTTCAAGGCCTTCTGGTACCCGTTCAGCAATTATCTGTGCCTGGCGTTCGTGGTATTGATTGCCGCCATCATGCTGTCGATGCCGGGTCTGCGAACCTCCATCATAGCCATGCCATTCTGGGTGCTGTTTATCTGGATGTGCTTCCGGTTGCGGCTTTCGAGCCGGCGTGCAGCGCATAGTGAAGCCTGACACCCACGCAAAAAAAACCCGGCGTCACGAGGAGCCGGGTCAAGACCATTAGGAGTATGAGGTCACGTTCCTCGCTCCCTCAGCTGGCCGAGCATTGGGGGGATTGCGCGGCCAGTGATTGAAGTATTAGTGCGGATCGTTAACCCTGCTGGGCGAATACGGCCCTTTTTAAACGGATTTGGAATAGTCACGAACAGGCTGATCGCTCACTTCACGATCAGCCGATGGATGACTGCCAAAGTTTGCTCGATGACCTCTGCTCGCGTGTAGAAATGCGGTGACAGCCTGATCCCTCCGCCCCGAAGCGCACAGACGACCTGCTCCTGTTTGAGGCATTGAAAAAGCGTCGGGTTGTCCATCCCGTCAATCCGGAACGTCAGGATGCCTGCCCGTCGGCCTGGATTGGTTGGGCTCAGCAGCGCGACTCCCGGCATGGCCTCCAGCTCGCGCTGAAGATGCTCAATGCGTTCGGCCAGCGCCTGGCCCACTGCGACCATTCCAACTTCTTCCAGCAGAGACAAGCTTGCGTCCAATGCCATGGCGCCAAGCAGATTTGGGCTGCCGCACTCGAAGCGCTGAGCGCTGGATGCTGGCTGCCAGTCGCTGCGGTCATAATCACCGGCGTGCTCGAGCATGTGCCAGCCGTATTCGTGAAGCTTGAGCTGACCGCGCAAGTCGCTGCGGCAATAGAACACCCCCAGGCCCTCCGGCCCCAATAGCCATTTGTGCCCGTCCGCCATGGCGAACGCGCATCGATACTGCTGAACATCGAATGGCAGTGCGCCCAGCTGTTGTATTGCATCGATGCACAGCAGTACCCCTCGTTGCTCGCAGCCTTGACCGAGTCGTGCCAGATCAAGCCGTAGTCCACTTGCGTATTGCACGGCACTGATCGCCAGCAGGCGCACGTTCGTGCCGCAGGCTGCTAGCAGATCACCTTCGGGATCTTCGCCCTTGAGACTGACCTGGATGACCTCAACTCCTTGCGGCTGCAGCGCCTCCCAAACCACACGATTGGAGGGGAACTCCTCGTCGCTTATGACGACTTGGTCACCTGCTTTCCAATCCAGCCCAAAGGCCACGAAAGAAAGTGCTTCCGAGGTGTTCTTGACCAACGCAATGTCCGCTGGGCTGGGTGCGTTGAGCAGTCTGGCCAGACGATCTCGCAAGCGGGTTTCGACTGCCAGCCATTGAGGATAATCGCGCGCGCCAACCGTGCTGTTCTGCTCGGCAAATTTGATTACCGCATCGCTCGCTCGACGTGGCCAGGGCGCCACAGCTGCGTGATTTAGGTACCGTAAGCCTTCGATTTGGGGAAATTCGTCATTCAATGTACTCATAGGCAATGTTCCGTGCATTTTCTGACTAAACAGGCATAATCATCTGCTTCGATTTTTCACTCCGCAGCCTCTTATGCAAAATGAATCCCGCAAGGTCCGCGAATTTCGCCGTCGCGAACAAGAGATTCTCGACACGGCGCTCCAGCTGTTCCTCGAACAAGGTGAAGACAGCGTCACTGTCGAGATGATCGCCGACAGGGTTGGCATCGGCAAAGGCACCATCTACAAGCACTTCAAATCGAAGGCTGAAATCTACCTTCGGCTGATGCTCGACTACGAGCGGGATCTGAATGAGCTGCTCCATTCGCCGAGTCTCGATCAGGACAAGGAAGCGCTGTCGCGCGCTTACTTTGAGTTTCGCATGGGCGACCCCCAGCGTTATCGCCTGTTTGACCGGCTCGAGGAAAAGGTAGTCAAGGGCAATCAGGTGCCGGACATGGTCGAGGAGCTTCATCGTATCCGTGCCTCCAACTTCGAGCACCTAACCCAGTTGATCAAAGGTCGCATCGCCGAAGGCAAGCTGGAAGATGTGCCGCCTTATTTCCACTATTGCGCGGCCTGGGCTTTGGTGCATGGGGCTGTTGCGCTGTATCACTCGCCATTCTGGAGCAATGTTCTTGAGGATCAGGAAGGTTTCTTCCAGTTCCTGATGGATATCGGCGTACGTATGGGCAACAAGCGCAAGCGCGACTAGCAACTTGGACCAGCGGCAATGGCTAGCTGGCGAGGCGGGTACATCCGATGAGCACATTTCCCATCAGCTACATCGAGCCGGTGTTCCGGCCGCCAAGCGAAGCGCATTCGCTGATCTTGCCTGTTACCAATGGATGCTCCTGGAATCGCTGCACCTTTTGCGAGATGTATGTTCAGCCGCAGAAAAAATTCCGTGCTCGTGATGAAGAGCAGGTGCTCGAAGAGATCAGGCGATGTGGCGAACGACTGATCGTTCAGCGCGTGTTTTTAGCTGATGGAGATGCGCTGGTACTACCGACTCGCCGACTACTGACTATTCTCGAGCAAATCCGGAAGCACATGCCCGATGTCGAGCGCGTGTCGAGCTACTGCCTGCCGCGTAACCTTCGCAAGAAGTCGGTCGACGAGCTCAAGGAGCTTGCCGACGCCGGTCTCAAAATGGCTTATATAGGCGCTGAGTCCGGCGACGACGAGGTGTTGGCACGGGTCAATAAAGGTGAGACCTACGAGTCGACGCTTAGCGCATTGGATAAGTTGCGACAGGCTGGAATCACCCGCTCGGTGATGATCCTCAACGGCCTGGGCGGAAGGGCCCTCAGCGAGCAGCATGCAGTGAATTCGGCCCGCTTGATGAACCAGGCGCAACCTGAGTACCTGTCTACGCTTGTCGTCAGCTTCCCCGTTGGCGAGGCGCGCTTTCGCGAAGGATTTGCGGATTTCCAGGCGCTTGACCGTCAGGCACTGTTTGCCGAGATCCAAACCCTGCTGCATTCGCTGGAACTCGAGGACACCGTATTCCGCAGCGACCATGCTTCGAATTACCTGGTTCTAAAGGGCGTTCTCGGTCAGGACAAACGCGCCCTGTTGGCTCAGGTCCGCCAGGCTATTGAATCACCGGAGCGTGCACCGCTGCGCCAAGAGTGGCAGCGGGGGCTCTGAGACACATTCCTGCGAACTGGCGTGTTTGCTGCATTGCTTTGCCGAACGTCGGATTTCCGTCAGGACTGGTGCAAATGATGAAAGTGTTCAGCCTTATCGTGGCCGTGCTTATGCTGAGCGGCTGCATGAAGGTCAGCGATATGGCCGAGGAAACCCGCTACCAGCTGCGAGACGTTGGCATTCTCGACCATAGCGAGACGGTGAGGTCCGCCTCGTGGCGGCTGCAGCCGGATTCCTTCATCTACATTGCACAGGGGCATTTCGTTCCCCCAGGCGGGGCCTATCCTCGACCGAACGTGGTGGCCGAAGAGGCGTTTGAGAGCTTCGTCCGTTACTTTCCGCTGGTCCGGCGCGCTCCAGAACCTGTAGGGCTGGAGGAAGCATTGAACCAGGCGGCGATCGCTGGTGCCCATTACTTGTTGTATTCGCGATTTGCCGCGGCCGATGACCGTATTGGCAGTTTTGACGAGCTCAACGATCAGCGCGCGCTTGATCGTCTAGGTGTCGATACCAGCGTGGTTCAGTTGATGCTGATCGAGACCGGAAATCGGTATCTGGTCGATACCGCCAGTATTCGCAGTCGCGGCGGTTTGCTAAACATTTATGACGCGACACCGCAGGTCTTGTTGGGGCCGCCCTTGCGTGATTACGCCCGGCGCCTGATAGGCCTGGGGCGCTGAGGAGCCGACATGAGCGATACGGGAAAAGCTGCAAACCTGTTAAGTCAGATTCCCAAGGCCGAGAAAAAAGGCCTGCCACCGGTACACCTGTGGAACCCGCCATTCTGCGGTGATCTGGATATGCGAATCGCGCGCGACGGGAGTTGGATCTACCAAGGTACGCCAATCGGGCGGCCAGCGATGGTGCGGCTGTTTTCCTCGGTTATTCGGCGAGACGGCGATGATTATTTCCTGGTGACCCCGGTCGAGAAGGTCGGCATCAAGGTGGATGACGCGCCTTTTGTGGCTATCGAGTTGGTGGTGGAAGGAAGTGGCGAAGGCCAGGTGCTGCGCTTTATCACCAATGTCGGCGACGAAACCGAAGCGGGAATCGAGCACCCTATACGGGTCGAGCTGGATCCGGATACGCAGGAGCCTGCGCCCTACGTTCATGTACGGGCAAACCTCGAGGCGCTGATTCATCGCAACGTGTTTTACCAGTTGGTGGAGCTGGCTGTTCCGCGAGATATCGATGGTGTCGCTTGGCTAGGTGTGTGGAGCCATGGCCAGTTTTTTCAGATTGGTCGCTCCGAGTAGCGCGTCAGAGCGGCTTGAGCCGCTCACTTTCCGCTCTCGGTAACCCTTTGCTGGCTTCGCGTCTCGTCACAGATGTATCGAGTGCGCTGCGCTGGCTGAGGGTCAGTCGGTGCGCCAGACGATTTCAGCTTCACCACGCTCACTGACGCTGATCCAGCGGTCGGCGTCTTCCACCGATTCCTCTTCCTGCCAACCGCCCGGTGCGCAGCGAATCTCCACGCCGAGTGCCTGATAGGCATCGCGGGCGCAGGCTATGTCGTCTTCCCAGGGCGTGGCGTCGCTTTCAAGCAGCAGGCTGTGCCACTTGCCCACGGCCTTGGGCAGCCAGGTCACTGGAATGTCGCCGGCCCTGCACTTGAAGGTTTTACCCTTTGCTTGCCAGGGGGAGCAGGCTCCGACCGCCTGGGTCAGCCAGTCAGTGACGGCGTCCTGGCTGGCGTCCCTGAGGTAGATTTCGATATCCGGTTGACGCATGGAATGGCCTTGTCTGGCTGACGTTGCAGCCGGTTGGATGGAAAGTGTTGAGGCCTCAGAGGCCACATCAGACGCACTGGGTCGACTTTAGGTCGAGGTAGCGTTCGCTTGTTGGTTCTGATCAGTCTCGTTGAATCCAGTCATAGCGTATCGCAACCCGAACGTGCAATGGCGCCTCAATGACCGCTGCGCGGCGTTCGGCACTGGCGCGCCAGCCGTGCGGAGTCATCGCCAGCAGATCGGCGCGCGCCTGCGAGTCATCCAATTGCAGCTCGAAGGTTAGGGTCTCGCTGTGTGCGAGATGCATACCCTCAGGAATAAGCGACAGATGCTTCTGGTCGTCGTAATCACGGACCTCGTCGTACAGCAGCCCTCGCAGTTCCCATAAATGCTCCCGAGTCGGCCCCATGCGCAGCAGGCCGCCGCCGGGCGCTAGCAGACGGCGTGCTTCGGTCCAATCTAACGGACTGAACACACTGGCCAACAGATTGCAGCTGGCATCGGCCAGCGGCACCCTGGCCATGCTTGCAACCAGCCAGTCGATCTGCGGCGCGCGCTTGCAGGCGCGCTTGACGGCTTCGCGGGAAATGTCCAGCGCATAGCCTTGCGCGCCGGGCAGCGCTTGAGCGATTTGCGCCGTGTAATAGCCTTCGCCACAGCCAATATCGAGCCAGCGACGCGGCGATCGCTCGGCCGCCAGTTGTGCCAGGCGTTTCGCCAGCGGCGCGTAGTGGCCGCCATCGAGAAAGCGCCGCCTCGCCTCGACCATAGCCTGGTTGTCGCCGGGATCGCGGCTGTTCTTGTGTTGCACTGGAAGCAGGTTCAGATAACCCTGACGGGCCCGATCAAACCGGTGATTAGCCGGGCAGGCAACGCCATTTTCCACCGCACCCAGCTCGTCGTGGCAAATAGGACAGATCAGCATGCGAGCAGATTGACCAAGGTCTGGTAGTAGATCTCGGTGAGCAGATCGAGGTCGCTGGCGAGGATCTGCTCGTCCACCTGATGAATCGTCGCGTTTACCGGTCCCAGCTCGACCACCTGGGTGCCCAGTGTGGCGATGAAGCGCCCATCCGAGGTGCCGCCGCTCGTAGAGGGCTTGGTCTCGCGGCCGGTGACGCTGCGGATCGCTGCAGCCACGCCATCAAGCAGATCACCTGGTTCGGTCAGAAAGGGCAGGCCTGAAAGCGCCCAGTCGACGTTCCAGTCCAGGCCGTGCTTGTCGAGAATCGCCGCGGTGCGTTGCTGCAATCCTTCGACCGTGGATTCGGTGGAAAAACGGAAATTGAACACGGCCTCCAGCGTTCCGGGGATGACGTTGGTCGCGCCGGTGCCTGAATTCAGATTGGAGATCTGGAAGCTGGTCGGCGGGAAGAACGGGTTGCCGTCATCCCAGTGTTCGGCGGCCAGCTCGGCCAGGGCCGGCGCAGCCAGATGGATCGGGTTTTTAGCAAGATGCGGGTAAGCCACATGGCCCTGTTGTCCGCGAACGGTAAGCGTGCCGCCGAGCGAGCCGCGGCGGCCGTTTTTGACCACATCACCGACAAGTGTGGTGCTCGATGGCTCGCCGACAATGCACCAATCCAGTCGCTGGCCCCGTTCCCGCAGACGTTCTACGACGGCCTTGGTGCCGTAGTGTGCGGGGCCTTCCTCGTCGCTGGTGATAAGGAAAGCGATCTGGCCTTTGTGGTTCGGGTGCTTAGCGGTAAAGCGCTCTACAGCCACAATCATCGACGCCAGACTGCCTTTCATGTCTGCCGCACCGCGACCATGGAGCATGCCATGCTCATCGATCCGCGCGGCGAACGGCGGATTCTGCCACGCCTGTATCGGGCCGGTAGGGACCACATCGGTGTGGCCGGCGAAGCACAGGACCGGACCTTCGTTGCCGCGAATCGCCCAGAAGTTTTCGACGTCCTCGATGTGCATTGACTCGATGGCGAAGCCGCAGGCGGAGAGCCGCTCGGTCATCAGCTGCTGACAGCCCTCATCCAGCGGGGTGACCGATGGCCGATTGATCAGCTCGCAGGCAAGTTTGAGGGTCGGGGAGAGGGCGGCGGCGGTCATCACGGCTCCGGGGTAAGGCGGGGAAAGGGCGCCATATTAAATTAAAAAGCAGGGCAGCAGCGGGTCAGAGCCAGCCTGGTTGAAAACACATCGGTATGCTTGGTTGGGACGGCGAGGGCTCGGGCCTATAATCCGCGAATGTCTTGTTTGAGGTATGCCATGTCTATCGACGATCAACGGTTCGGCGGCATCGCCCGTCTGTACGGCTCCGAGGGGTTGCAGCGGCTGGCGGCTGCGCATGTCGCGGTGGTCGGTATCGGTGGGGTGGGTTCGTGGGCGGCCGAGGCGCTGGCGCGCAGCGGCGTTGGAGAAATCAGCCTGTTCGATCTGGATGACGTCTGCATCACCAACACCAACCGGCAGGTACATGCGCTTGAAGGGGCGGTGGGCAAGCCAAAGGTGGACGAGATGGCGGCCCGGATCAGGGCAATCAATCCGGCGTGCGTAGTTCACGCCGTGGCCGATTTCGTTACCCGCGAAACCATGGCCGACTACATTACCGAGCAGCTCGATTGCGTTGTCGACTGCATCGACAGCGTACCGGCCAAAGCCGCGCTCATCGCCTGGTGCAAGCGGCGCAAGATCCAGATCATCGCGACCGGCGGGGCTGGCGGACAGGTCGATCCCACCCAGATCCAGGTCGCCGACCTGAACAAAACGTTCAACGACCCGCTGGCGGCTAAAGTGCGTTCGCTATTACGGCGCGACTATAACTTCTCCCGCACGCCAGGTCGGACCTACAGCGTGCCTTGTGTGTTCTCCACCGAACAGCTGCGCTACCCCAAACCGGACGGCGGCGTTTGCCAGAGCAAGAGCTTTGTCGGCGAGGGGGTAAAGCTCGACTGCGCCGGCGGGTTTGGCGCGTCAATGATGGTGACCGCCAGTTTCGGCTTGGTCGCTGCAGCCAGGGCGGTGGACAAGCTGGTCGGCGGGGCTCGGAGACCGGCGGAGCGTTCGAAGAGCTGAAACCGCCACAGTTTGGCCTCAGCCTTTCGACGCGGGTCCGGCAGCCGTCGCCAGCTCGCGCATTCTGCCGATAACGGCGTTCATCCCATTGGCCCGGGATGGCGAGAGCTGCCGAGAGAGGCCCAGTTGGCCGAACCAGTCCGCTACGTCCAGCCGCAGCAGTGCATCGGCATCCAGGCCATTAACCCGAGCCAGCAACACGGCAAGCAGCCCGCGCAACAGACGGGCCTCGCTGGTGCCGCGAAAGTGCCAGCTATCGCCTGGCTGATCGCCAACCAGCCAGAGTTTGCTGTCACAGCCGGCAACCAGGTTGAGCTCATTGCGCTCGGCGTCGCTCAGGGGCTCAAGCCGATCACCCCATTGCATCAACAACCGCGCACGTTGCTCCCAGCCTGCCGCCAGCTGAAAGGCCTGCAGCGTCTCCTCGGCGGCTTCGGGCAGCTCGGTCATCGCAGCATTTCCAATGCCTGATCCAGCGCATCGAAGAATCGCTGCAGATCGGCGCCATCGTTATACAGTCCGAGCGATACGCGAATTGCGCCTTCGACACCCAGAGACTTCATCAGAGGCTGCGCGCAGTGGGTGCCGCTGCGTATGGCAATGCCTTGTTCGGTCAGTAGATGGGCCAGATCACCGTGATGGATGTCTTCGACGGTAAAGCTTGCAAGCGCCAACTGAGGGCTGCCCAACAGCCGCACGCCTGGTCGCTGCGCCAAACCTGTTAACAGTTCGTTGTGCAGGGCCAGTTCATGGCGATCGACGGAATCGGCATCCAGCTTCGACAGATAGTCGAGTGTGGCGCCAAGGCCAATTACCCCGCCGATGGGTGGGGTGCCGGCTTCGAATCCAAGCGGTGCCGCATGAAAGTCGGCACTCTGGAAGTCAGCAACGCGGACCATTTCGCCGCCGAACTGCCAGTGCCTGAGTTTGAGCAGCGATTCGCCCCGGCCGTAGAGCGCGCCGACGCCTTCCGGACCGTACAGCTTGTGGCTAGACAGTACATAGAAATCGCAGTCCAGCGCCTGCATGTCATGCCGGCCATGGACTACGCCCTGAGAACCGTCGACTACGCTGAGCGCGCCCTGCGCCTTGGCCAGTGGCAGCAGTTCTGCCAGCGGCTGCCAAGCCCCGAGTACATTGGATAACTGGCTGACGGCAAGCAAGCGGGTGCGTGGGCCGATCAGGCTGGCTGCGGCTTCAATATCGATGATGCCGTGTGCGTTGAGCGGCAATACGACCAGCTTCGCGTCTTGGCGCCGCGCCAGCTGCTGCCAGGGCAGCAAGTTGGCGTGGTGCTCCAGGGCGCTGACGACGATTTCATCACCCGCTGTAATCAGGTGTTCCAGGCCGTAAGCCAGCAGATTCAGCGCTTCTGTGGCGCCGCGGGTGAAGACGATTTCGGTCGGACAGGCGGCGTTGAGCCAGCGCGCCACCTTGATCCGTGAGTCTTCGAAGGCGCGGGTTGCTCGCTCAGCCGGCTGGTGCTGCGCGCGATGGACGTTGGCGGTGCCACAGGTGTAATAGCCGGTCAGGGCGTCGATCAGTGCCTGGGGCTTCTGCGATGTGGCCGCGCTGTCCAGGTAGGTCTGACCCTGGGACTCAAGGATAGCCAGGGCAGGGAAGTCGGCGCGCCAGGGGGATGTCAGCGGCATGGATACTCCTGAAAGCAGGACGGGACGCCTGATGGAGAAATGCGTAGACAGGCGGGCTGCAGCCGGCCCGTCTACGTCTGACGCTGCGCTTAGTTGTGCGCGTGCAACGCCTCGTTCAGCTCGATTGCAGACTTATGGGTCTTGCATTCGACCGCACCGCTCAACGAATTACGGCGGAACAGCAGGTCGGTCTGGCCGGCCAGTTCGCGCGCCTTGACCACCCTGACTAGCTCGCCTTGTTCATCGAGCAGGTTCACTTTGGTTCCGGCTGTGATGTATAGACCGGATTCCACGGTGTTGCGGTCGCCCAGCGGGATACCGATCCCTGCGTTTGCGCCGATCAGGCAGCCTTCGCCGACCGAGATGACGATGTTGCCGCCACCGGAAAGGGTGCCCATGGTCGAGCAACCGCCACCCAGGTCCGAGCCCTTGCCGACGAACACGCCAGCCGAGACGCGACCTTCGATCATGCCCGGACCTTCGGTGCCAGCGTTGAAGTTGATGAAGCCTTCGTGCATCACGGTAGTGCCTTCACCCACATAGGCACCGAGACGGATGCGTGCACTGTCGGCGATACGGACGCCGGCCGGAACCACGTAGTCGGTCATCTTCGGGAATTTGTCGACCGAAACGACTTCCAGCAGGTAGCCCTTCAGACGCGCTTCCAGCTGACGTTCGGCGAGTTCGGCCAGGTCGACTGCGCCCTGGTTAGTCCAGGCGACATTGGGCAGCAGCGGGAAGATGCCAGTGAGGTTCAAGCCGTGCGGCTTGACCAGGCGATGCGAGATCAGATGCAGCTTGAGGTAGGCTTCCGGCGTGGAGGTCAGCGCGGCGTCTTCGGCGAGCAGCGTGACCACCAACGGGCGCTGGCTTTCAGCGAGGCGGGTAAGCAACGCGTGCTGAATGGGATCAATCGTCTTGATTGCATCGGCCAGTAGTGCGGCCTGTGTGGTGCTGATAGTGATCGCCTGATTGCCACCCTGGTAATTGAGCAGCGGTGCAACCGCGTCGACGAGCTCGCCGGCTGGACGAAGCAGAGGTTGCGCGTAGAAGACTTCGAGCCAGTTGCCCTGACGGTTTTGAGTGCCGACGCCAAACGCCAGGCTGAAGAGGGAGTTGCTCATGGTGGAATCCTTTATTAGTCGCGCTCGTCTTGGCGAGCGGTTTCAGTTCTTGGCTGCCAGCTCGGCAGCGTAAATGTCTGGCTTGAAGCCAACGAGTATCTTGTCGCCCAGATCGAGAACCGGGCGTTTGATCATCGAAGGCTGGGCCAGCATCAATTCGATGGCTTTTGCCTGGTCAAGATCGGCTTTTTGCTCATCGTTCAGCTTGCGGAAAGTGGTGCCAGCACGGTTGAGTAAAGTCTGCCAACCATGTTCATCGCACCAGGCTTCCAGGTGGGCGCGGTCGATGCCGGCGCTCTTGTAATCATGAAACTCATAGCTTAGCCCCTGCTGGTCGAGCCAGGTACGGGCTTTTTTCATGGTGTCGCACGCCTTGATGCCGTATAGACAGCGTCCTTTGCTTTTATCGGGCATAGCAGCTCCGCTTTCTCCGGCCAAACTGGGCCGCGGATTATGCCATGACGAGACGAAGCCTGCCGTCCGCAGCGTGAAGCTGGCTCAACTTCACTGCTGCGTGCCCTGGTCCACGCGAGTGAAAGAGGTTCGACCTTTTCGACCCTTCACGTTGTCCATTAATCACAATCGTAACGATGAGGTCCTGTATGGCACGCAAGCATTTCGAGAACCACGAAGCTATTTCGTCCGCCGTTCCTGCTGACGAGGGGTTCGAGGCTGTGATCGCCGTCAAGCGTCGCGGCACTGATGAGAATGCACACGTTTTCAAAGTCGCCAACGGTCGCCGTTACGACCTCGCGTCTGAAGCGGACGTGGCTGCCGAAGCTGCCTTGACCAAAGTCAGGGAGGTCAGCGACGAAGGCGAACTGATCTGGGAAGAAAACGCGATCTGACGGAGGTTTTCATGAGCGAGTCGGAAAAGCCGAGCACTGAAGAGCAGAGCAGGCAAGACGAGAACACCAAGGCTGATATTCCCGAGCATATGAAGCCGGAGAATCTTGAAAAGCTGCGTGACTATGGCAAGGACATGATTCCGCCAGGTGTCGCCTGAAATCGCCTAACCGGACGCCAGGGCGTCCGGATTCGGCATCAAAGCGTCCTGATGAATGCACGAATCCGCTCTGCGGCCTCGACGCAATCTTCCAGCGGAGCCACGAGCGCCATACGGACCCGGCCCGTACCTGGGCTGAATCCTTCGACTTCGCGTGACAGGTAAGAACCTGGAACGACAGTGACATGCTCACGTGCATATAACTCGCGGGTGAAAAGCTGGTCATCCACTGGCGTCTTAGGCCACAGATAGAAACCGCCGTCCGGCCGCTGCACATCCATCACGGGTGAAAGGATGTCCAGCATCGCGTCGAACTTCTCCCGATACAGCTGCCGATTGGCCTGCACGTGCGCTTCATCGTTCCAAGCGGCAACGCTGGCCAATTGCGTCTGCACCGGCATGGCGCAGCCGTGGTACGTGCGGTACAGCAGAAACGCCTTGAGAATATCGGCATCGCCTGCGACGAACCCAGAGCGCAGCCCAGGCAGGTTCGAGCGTTTGGAGAGGCTGTGAAAGACCACGCAGCGCTTGAAGTCGTCGCGACCGAGCGCTGTACAAGCGGTCAATAGGCCGGCAGGCGGCTGGTCTTCGTCGAAATACAACTCGCTATAGCACTCGTCTGCGGCGATGACGAAGTCGAACTCGTCCGCCAGGGCAATCAGCTTCTTCAGCGTTTCTAGCGGGACTAGCGCGCCGGTTGGGTTGCCTGGCGAGCAGAGAAAGAGGATTTGCGTGCGCTGCCAAACATCTGCCGAAACCGCGTCGAAGTCTGGGTTGAAGCCATTTTCAGCGGTGCAAGGCAAATAATGTGGAGTGGCGCCGGCCAAAAGCGCCGCACCCTCGTAGATCTGATAGAAGGGATTGGGGCTGATAACCAGCGCACCCTGCTCACGATTGACTACAGCCTGGGTGAAAGCGAACAGCGCTTCGCGGGTGCCGTTGACTGGCAATACATGCCGTGTCGGATCGATGGCTCCCTGGGCTACGCCAAAGCGCCGCTCGCACCAGCGGGCAATCGATTCGCGTAACGCCGGGATGCCCTGCGTGGTGGGGTACACCGCAAGCTGATCAAGGTTGTCGGCCAGCGTCTTTGCGACGAAATCGGGCGAACGGTGCTTCGGCTCACCGATCGACAGCGCGATTGGGCGCTTGTCTGCTGGAGGCTGCGCACCGGCAAGCAGGCCGCGCAGTTTTTCGAAGGGATAGGGCTGCAGCAGGGTCAGGGCGTCATTCATGGTCGGGTCTTCGAAGCGTCG